>Ga0307516_10007178_pt1 | contig 12861 bp, 11 predicted proteins | sample 19_EM_MG_FD_203310 | JGI IMG/M metagenome (GOLD analysis project Ga0307516, IMG submission 203310) | Populus trichocarpa ectomycorrhiza microbial communities from riparian zone in the Pacific Northwest, United States - 19_EM | ecosystem: Host-associated > Plants > Roots > Unclassified | place... | reverse complement strand
TACTGGCAACTGAGGCCGGTCGGCGGCGGCCGGGAATGGGATGCGCTCGGCCCTCTGCGGCCCGCTACAGCGGCGGAGAGGCTGTCGGCGGGCGTGGCCCTGGCGAATGCCCGGAGCCGAGGGGAGGCGCCGTGAGCGCGCCTGCTGTGGACACGTCGGCCATGTCGGCGGAGTGCGCGGTCGCCCAGCAGCCCGGGTACGAGGATCTGCACGGGGAGTGCAGGCAGACCAAGGACGTGCCGTTGCCCCACGGCGGCGGCCTGTTGCTCGCGCGCCGGTGCGGGTGCGTGTGCCACCGGGGACGCCCCGAGGCGTAGCGCCAACAGCACGGAGCCCGGCCGATGATGCCGCCCGGCCAGGCTCCGTCGTACCTGGGTTGGTTCTCAACCCCATTGCCGGCTGCCTGGAGCATGGTCAGCAACTGGTCGTAGCCGGGCCGCTTCTTGTTGCCGGTACCGGTGATGTCGTTGTCCACCAGCACGCTGACGACGTGCCAGCCGCGCGGGTCGGCGAGACGGCGGCAGTGCGCTTCCTGCCGGTCGACTCCGAACTCACGGCCCTTGCGGTCGGAGCCGATGCGGCAGTAGATGACCGCTCGACGTGGACGTTTGGTGGGTGCCATCGGTGCCTCCTTGGGGCTCGCCTCTGGCGTCGCTCCAAAGGGGGTCTACCCGGATTCCCGACGACACCGGTGAACTCCTGCCGGGCGGACGCGTGTTGGGCCCGCGACGCATCTCGGGCACGCCGGTCGTGGCCGCCTGAGTCACCCGAGGTCGAGTGCGTCCGGCAGGTCGAGAACCGCGAGGCGCTCCGGGTCGGCCAGGATGTACATCTCGACGATCCGGCCGTAGGCGACGGTGACTCCCATGACCGACTGCAGCCGCCCGTCGGGGGCGTTGACCATGCCCACCCCTCCGCTGACGAGTGCCAACCGGGCGAGCGGGGCGAACTGCCGGAACAGCATGGCCTGTTCGGCCACCGAACGCGCCCCGCGCACCAGCTTCGACGCGGCCGCGCCGCCGACCAGGGCACCGGAGTCGACCCGCAGCACGATGTCCGGGTGCAGCACCGCGAGCAGGGCGTCGAAGTCGCCCGCCACCGAGGCCGCCCTGAACGCGTCGACGACCTCACGCTGCCGGCCGAGGTCCAGGTCTGCCGAGGGGGTGGCTCCCTGGACGCGGCGCCGGGCGCGGCTGGCGAGTTGGCGGGTCGCGGCCGAACCGCGGTCCAGGATCGGGGCGATGTCGTCGAAGGGCACGGCGAACATGTCGTGCAGGACGAACGCGAGCCGCTCGGCGGGCTCCAGCGTCTCCAGGACGATCATGAGCGCGAGGCCCACAGAGTCGGCCTGGAGGACCTCCTGCTCCGGGTCTCCCTGTACCAGCGGTCGGATCACGGGGTCGGGGACGAAGGTGTCGTCCAGCGGGTCCTCGCGGCGTGCGGTGCGCGTACGCAGGAGGTCGAGGCAGACCCGGCCGACCACGGTGGTCAACCAGCCGCCGAGGTTGCGGATCTCCCCCGCGTCGACGCGGCCCAGCTTCAGCCAGGTCTCCTGGACGGCGTCCTCCGCCTCGGCCAGCGAGCCGAGCATGCGGTAGGCCACCGCCCGCACATGCCCGCGGTGTTCCTCGAAGCGCTCCGCCAGGAGTTCCGTCTCGTTCACGCCGTCCCCCATGCCGTCCCCCATGTTCGACCTGATGCCGTGCGAAAGCCTGATGATGCAACCACGTCGGGCCTGTGGACCATGGAACGGCTCCCCGCGCCCGGCGCTATCGGCCGAAGACCTCGAACGCGACAGCCGGCTTCCCGCCGAAGCGCTCCCCCGTCGCGGCGGCGTTGCCCGTCAGAAAGCCGCGGACGTACGTCTCCGGGTCCTCGTCGGTCAGCGCCTCGATGTAGGTGCGGTGTTCCAGCAGCGAGTGCACCGACCGCTCCAGGCCCGGCCCCGCGTCCACGGCATGGGTGGGCGTGGTGGAGCCGGCGACGGCGACCCAGCGCACGCCGTCCCACGGACGCAGGCCCTGCTCGCCGAGCTCCGGGAAGATCCAGCGGTTGCCCGCGTCGCCCGCCGCGTCCAGCGTGGCACGCCCCACCGCCACGTGGTCCGGGGTGTTCCAGGCGACCCCGCCCCAGGTGTCCCGGTGGTTGAGGGTGATCACCAGCTCGGGCCGGTGCCGGCGGATCGCGGCGGTGATGTCCCGGCGCAGCGCGATGCCGTACTCGATGATCCCGTCCCGGTGGTCGAGGAACTCCACCACCGACACGCCCACCCTGGCCGCGCTCGCCCGCTGCTCGCGCTCGCGCAGCGGGCCGCACTCGGCGGGCTCCAGCGTGTCGATGCCGGCCTCGCCGCGGCTGGCGAGGACATAGGCGACCTCACGGCCGGCGTCGGTCCAGGCGGCGATCGCCGCCGAGCAGCCGTACTCGAGGTCGTCCGGGTGCGCCACGACCGCGAGGGCACGCTGCCAGTCGTCGGGCATGGGCTGGAGCTGAGTGGTCTTCGGCTCGGTCATGGCCGCAGACTAATGCGAGCCGACGGCCTCGGCAGGCGGGACCAGTTCAGCGCGCCGAGAGACCCGGGACCGGTTCAGCGCGCCGAGAGACCCGGGGCCGGTTCAGCGCGCCGAGAGGCTGGAGCGCCGGACCACCAGCTCGGGCTGGAGGACGACCCGCCGGTGCTCGTGGCCCCGCGGCGCGCTCTCCGCCTCCGTCTCCTCCAGGAGGAGCTCGGCGGCCAGGGCGCCCATGGTGACGGCGGGCTGGCGGACCGAGGTGAGCGGGACGGCCGCGGCGGCCGCGAACTCGATGTCGTCGTAGCCGACGATCGCCAGGTCGTCGGGGACGCCGACGCCGGCCGCGTACATGGCCTGCAGCACACCGAGGGCGAGCAGGTCGTTGGCGCAGAACACGGCGGTCGGGCGGTCGGCGAGGCCGAGCAGACGGGCGCCGGCGTCGCGTCCGGCGGCCACGTCCAGCCGCTCGGTGGGCAGCTCACGCAGACACTCCGGTCCAAGGCCCGCCTCGGCGAGCGCGTTCAGGGCGCCGATACGGCGGTCGCGGACCTGGTTGAGTCCGGGCGGGCCGCTGACGTACGCGAGGGAACGGTGTCCGGCGTCCACCAGGTGGCGCACGGCGAGCGCGCCGCCCGCCACGTCGTCGACGGAGACCGAGCACTCGGTGGTGCCCTCGGCGACCCGGTCGACGAGGACGAAGGGGATGCCGTGGCGCCGGAACGACTCGATGTTGCGGCCGGTCGCGTCCGCGGGCGTCAGCAGCACGCCCCGGACCCGCTGCTCGGCGAACAGTGAGAGGTACTCCGCCTCCTCACCGGGGTTCTGGGCGCTGTTGCAGACCATCACGCCGAGTCCGGCCTCGCGCGCGGCCCGCTCGGCACCGCGCGCGACGTCGACGAAGAAGGGGTTGCCCATGTCGAGGACGAGCAGCCCCATGATCCGGCTGCGGCCCGCGCGCAGCTGGCGCGCGGACTCGCTGCGGACGTAGCCGAGCCGGTCTATCGCGGAGAGCACCCGGGCCCGGGTCTCGGTCGCGACCGTGTCCGGGCGGTTGATGACGTTCGACACCGTGCCGACGGAGACTCCGGCGGCACGGGCGACGTCCTTGATACCCACCGACTGGGCCATCAGGCAGAGACCTCCACGAGGGTGAGGGGTGGCCGGGAGGCCCTCACATTACCGTCATCACACCGCGTATCCGGCCCGGTCACGCGGGGAGTGCGAAGTCGACGACGTGCAGCGCCGAGGGGGTCGTGCCGCTCGATTTCTCCTGGTACATGAACGACAGGACGTTGCCGGCCCTGACCCGCGACTCGTCGATCACGACCTCGCCGAAGGCGTTGAGGCCGCTGCCGTCGAAGAGGATCTTCCAGTCGGTGTATCCGGAGGCCGCGGACGCTCCGGCGATCCGGCCGAAGGGGAAGACCGCGTAGGCGTTGTCGTACTTGTCCACGACCAGTTTCGTGCGCTGGCTGGAGTTCAGCGGGACCGGGATCTCGGTCTTCTGCCAGCTGCCGGAGGCGTTCCTGCGGAGGTGGAAGGCGCGGCCGTTGGCGGTGCGGTCGGCGACGTAGTTCGTGGTGCACTGGCCGAAGCGGCCGGGGACGTAGCTGATGATCGCGTGCGGTCGGCCGGCCGAGTCGGTGGTCTGGCTCTCCTGGTTCATCAGGGAGTGGTCGGGGTTGAGCGCGTCGACGACGAGGCCCGTGTCGGTGACCGAGACCTTGTCGGAGCCGCCGGTGGTGCCGACGACCGTGCCCGCGTTGGTGCGCCAGGTCCGGCCGCGGTCGTCGGAGTAGACGTAGCCGGTGTCGTGGTTGGTGATGCCACCGCTGTTGCACATCACGGCGCCGTTCTGCTCACGCCAGGTGAAGAAGGTGTGCAGTCGGCCGTTGACGTCGTAGTCGATGCCGTGCAGGTACATGTTGCGGGCCGTGCTGGAGCCGTGCTCGCTGGTGTAGGTGCCGGTGGAGCTCGACCACTCGCCGAGCGCCGTCCAGCTCGAACCGTCGTACTCCGCCAGCGCGTTGCGGCCGTTGCCGGAGATCGCGACCCGGTAGCTGAGCTGAAGCTTGCCCTCGGGGGTGGAGACGAACTGGGGGTACGTGAACTGCGTGGTGAGCGCGAGTGAGTCGAGCGTCGACTGAGGTGCGCCGAAGCGGGCCGCCGTCCAGCTGAGCCCGGACGGGTTGTCCATCAGCCCGGCCACCGACTTGACGTAGGTGAAGCCGTCGCTGTGCGAGTCCATGTTGAGGTGGAGGCGGCCGTCGACCCTGGAGACGCCCATGGAGATGACGTTGTGCGAGTCACTGGCCTTGAGCGTGTGGCCGACCTTGACCGTGGCCCAGGTGCCGCCGAGGACACGGCGGGCGACGACGGCGCCCCGATCGGCGGTGTACCAGGCGGCGTACTGGTAGCCCTTGTAGGTCAACAGCCCGTTCTTCTGGAACGAGTTGTTGTTGACAAGGCCGTCGTAGGACACGAAGAAGACGGCCTGGCTGTCGAGCGTGGTGGTTCCGGTGCGGGTGACCGAGGGGCCCGGGTCGGCGGCGCGGGCGGTGCCGGCGGCGAGGGCGGGGGTCACTACGGCACCGGCGAGGGCGGCGCCCAGCAGCGTACGTCTTCTCATCTCGGGGACTCCTCTGTCAGGCGAGGTGGAACACTTCGGTGAGCGGTTTCATGGCCTCGTCGGGTCGGGCGCCGTCCAGCGACTGGAAGAACGGCGCCATCTCCGCCTGCCAACGGGCGTTGACGCCGGTGGCTTCCATACCGGCCTGGGCGGCTGCGAAGTCCTCGGTCTCCAGGTAGCCGACGAGCAGGCCGTCCTCGCGCAGGAAGAGCGAGTAGTTGTGCCAGCCGGTGGCCGAGAGGGCTTCGAGCATGTCGGGCCACACGGCGGCGTGCCGCTCGCGGTACTCGTCTAGGCGGTCCGCCCTGAGCTTCAGCAGGAAGCACACGCGCTGCATCAACAACCCTCCGTGGATCAGAAGTTGAACTGGTCGACGTTCTTCTTGTCGAAGACGGTCGGCTTGCCGAGGCTGATCACACCGTCCTTGCCGATGGTGTACGAGCCCATGTCACCGGCCTTGAAGGTCTCGCCCTCCTTGCCGGTGATCTGCCCGGAGGACAGCGCGACCGCGGTGCGCGCGGCGAGCTCGCCGAGCTTCGCCGGGTCCCACAGCTCGAACCCGTCGACCGTGCCGTTCTTGACGTACTTGCGCATGTCGTTGGGGGTGCCGAGGCCGGTCAGCTTGACCTTGCCCTTGTACTTGGAGCCGGACAGGTACTGGGCGGCGGCCTTGATGCCGACGGTGGTCGGGGAGATGATCCCCTTCAGGTTCGGGTGCTCCTGGAGCAGGCCCTGGGTCTGCTGGAAGGACTGCTGGGCGTCGTCGTTGCCGTACGCGACCTTCACCAGCTTGATGTTCTTGTACTTCGGATCCTTGAGCTCGTCCTTCATGAACTCGATCCAGGTGTTCTGGTTGGTCGCGGTCTGCGCGGCGGACAGGATCGCGATCTCGCCCTTGTAGCCGATCTGTTCGGCGAGCAGCTGCACCTCGGTGCGGCCCAGGTCCTCGGCGCTCGCCTGCGAGACGAAGGCGTTGCGGCAGTCGGCCTTGGTGTCGGAGTCGTACGTGACGACCTTGATGTCGTTCTTCATGGCCTGCTTGAGCGCGGTGCACAGGGCGCCCGGGTCCTGCGCGGACACGGCGATCGCGTCGACCTGCTGCTGGGTGAGCGTGTTGACGTAACTCACCTGGCCCGAGGTGTCCGTGGCATTGCTGGTGCCGACCTCCTTGTACGTGGAACCCAGCTCCGTCAGGGCCTTCTCACCACCCTTGTCGGCGGAGGTGAAGTACGGGTTGTTCACCGCCTTGGGCAGGAAGCCGACGGTCAGGCCCTTCTTGGTGGCCGCGTTCGGATCGGCCTTGCCGGCGGCGGCGTTCGAGCCGCTCTCCTCCTTGACGTCGTCCTTGGAGGTGCCGCCGCAGGCGGTGGCGGCCAGGGCGAAGGAGGTGACGGCGGCGAGGGCCGCACAGGCACGGCGAACTGATGACTTGCGCATGGTGGACAGTCCTTTGCGAAGTGGAGCGAAGTGGTTACGAGGTCGGGGCGGGCACCTTGGAGGCCGGAGCCGAGTCGGCTCTGCGTGCCGCCCTCGCGACGGAGATCTGCCGTGCCACCCGGGGGCCGAGCACGGAGAGGACGAGCAGAACGCCGGTGACGACGATCTGCGACTGGGCGGAGACATCCTGGAGGCTCATCACGTTCTGCAGGGCGCCGAGCAGGAAGACCCCCGCGATCGCGCCGCCGAGCGTGCCCTTGCCGCCGTCGAAGTCGATGCCGCCGAGCAACACCGCGGCGATGACGGAGAGTTCGAGGCCGGTGGCGTTGTCGTAGCGGGCGCTGGCGTAGTGCAGAGCCCAGAAGACGCCGGTGAGGGAGGCCATCAGGCCGGTCAGCGTGAACAGGATCAGCTTCTGCCGCTTGACGCGGATGCCGGCGAACCGCGCGGCCTCCTCGCTGGCTCCGATCGCGAACACCGACCGGCCGAACGGCGTGGCGTGCAGGGCGACCACGGCGATCGCGAGCAGCACGAGGAAGGGCAGGAACGCGTACGGCAGGAAGGTGTCGCCGATGCGTCCGGACGCGAAGTCCTGGTACTGGCTGGGGAAGTCGGTGACCGCGTCCGAGCCGAGCACGATCTGCGCGATGCCCCGGTAGGCGGCGAGGGTGCCGATGGTGACGGCGAGGGAAGGCAGTCCGAGCCGGGTCACCAACAGTCCGTTGATCAGCCCGCACACCACACCGAGGAGCAGACAGACCGGGATGATCGTCTCGATCGTCATGCCCTCGTTCCAGAGGGCACCCATCACCGCGCCGGACAGGCCCGCCGTCGAGGCGACGGACAGGTCGATCTCGCCCGACGCCACAAGCAGGGTCATGGGCAGGGCGACCAGCGCGATCGGGAGCGTGTTGCCGATCAGGAACGACAGGTTGAGGGCGTTGCCGAAGCCGTCCACCGTGGTGAAGGACAGCAGCAGGACCACGACGAGGAGGGCGCCCACGGCGGAATCCCACCTTTTCAGGGCGGGCCGGCGGACGGCGCGCGCGAGAGCGGAGTCAGCCATGGCGGGCGTTCCTCTTCTTCAGTGCGGTCGCCACCCGCAGGGCCACGATCCGGTCGACCGCGATGGCGAGGATGAGCAGGACGCCGTTGATGGCGAGCACCCAGACGGAGCTGACGCCGAGGGCGGGAAGCATGCTGTTGATCGAGGTCAGCAGCATGGCGCCGAGCGCGGCCCCGTACACGCTGCCGGAGCCGCCGGTGAAGACCACGCCGCCGACCACGACCGCGCTGACCACGGTCATCTCGTAGCCGTTCCCGGTGCCGGAGTCGACGTTGCCGAACCGGGCCAGGTACATCGCGCCGGCAAGCCCGGCGAGGGCTCCGCAGAAGGTGTACGCGGCCAGGATCCGCTTGCGTACGGGGATGCCGGCGAGGCGGGCGGCCTCCGGGTTGGAGCCGAGCGCGTACAGCTCCCGGCCGCTGCCGAAGTGCTTGAGGTAGTACGCCGTGGCGATGAGCACCGCGAGCGCGATGAGCGCCAGGTACGGCACCGCGGAGATGCCGCCGGAGCCGAAGTCGACGAACCCGTCCGGGAGGCCCGCCGCGGTGATCTGCTCGGAGCCGACCCAGATGGAGTCGATGCCGCGGATGATGTACATCGTGCCGAGGGTGACGACGAGTGCGGGCACCTGGCCGAAGCTGACGAGCAGTCCGTTCAGGAGCCCGAAGCCGATGCCGAGCAGGACCGCGAGGGCGATCGCCACTACGGAGTCGCCGCCGCCCTGGAGATACGTACCGGCCGCGAAGGCGCTGATGCCGAGCGTCGAGCCGACCGACAGGTCGACGTTGCGGGTGATCACGACCAGCGACTGGCCGGTGGCGACCAGCACCAGGATGGTCGCGTTCAGCAGGAGGTCCTTGATGCCCTGCTCGGAGAGGAACTGGCTGTTGCCCAGCTGGGTGATGACGATCATCACCAGGAAGACGACCAGGATGGCGAGTTCGCGCATCTTGAAGACGCGGTCCACCAACCGGGTGCCACTGGACTTGGGCACCTCGGCGGCGGGGGCGGGATTGGGCGCGGTCACCGTCATGCCTCCCTCCTTTCGGTCGCTTCTCCGCCCGCGCGGTGCGGAGGTGCGGCCATCGGGTTCGTCTGCGGCCCGGCGGCCGCGCGTGGGTCGCTCACGCGGCCCTCCCGGTGGCCGCGGCCATCACGGATTCCTCGGTGGCGTCGGAGCGTGGGATCTCGGCGGTGAGCCGGCCCTCGTGCATCACGAGGACGCGGTCGGCCATGCCGAGGATCTCGGGCAGGTCGGAGGAGATCATCAGGACGGCCACGCCGTCGGCGGCCAGCCGGCTGAGCAGCCGGTGCACCTCGGCCTTCGTGCCGACGTCGATGCCGCGGGTCGGCTCGTCGACGATCAGCACCTTCGGGCCGGTGGCGAGCCACTTGGCGAGGACGACCTTCTGCTGGTTGCCGCCGGAGAGTGTGTTGACGGTGTCGGCGATCCGCGCGTACTTGACCCGGAGCTTGACGGCCCAGTCGAGGGAACGGTCGCGCTCGGCGCCGCGGTCCATCAGACCTGCCTTGACCGTCGTACGCAGTCCGGTCAGGCCGATGTTGCGCTCGATGGACATGTCCATCACCAGGCCCTGGGCGCGGCGGTCCTCGGGCACGAGGGCGAGGCCCGCGGCCATCGCCGTGGAGGGCGCGCCGTTCGTCAGCTTCCGGCCGTCGATCTCGACCTCCCCGGCGTCCCAGCGGTCGACGCCGAAGACGGCCCGGGCGACCTCCGTGCGTCCGGCGCCGACGAGCCCGGCGAGACCGACGATCTCGCCGCGCCGGACGTCGAAGGAGACATCGGTGAAGACGCCCTCGCGGGTCAGCCGCCGTACGCTCAGGGCGACTTCGCCGGCGTCGACGTCCTGCTTGGGGTAGAGCTCTTCGAGGTCGCGGCCGACCATGCGGCGTACGAGGTCGTCCTCGGTCATGCGGTCGATCGGCTCGCTGGAGATCAGGGCGCCGTCGCGCAGGGTGGTGACGCGCCGGCAGATCTGGAAGATCTCCTCCAGCCGGTGCGAGATGAACAGCACGGCCGACCCCTGCTCGCGCAGGGTGCGCACGACACCGAACAGCCGGGCCACCTCGCTGCCGGTGAGGGCGGCGGTCGGCTCGTCCATGATCAGGACGCGGGCGTCGAAGGAGAGGGCCTTGGCGATCTCGACGATCTGCTGGTCGGCGATCGACAGGCCGCGGGCGGGACGGTCGGGGTCGAGTTCCACCCCCAGGCGCCGCATCAGGGCCCCGGTCGCCGCGTGGGTGGCCCTGTGGTCGATCCTGCCGAGCGCGCGCCGCGGCTGGCGGCCCATGAAGATGTTCTCGGCGATCGACAGGTCCGGGAAGAGTGTGGGCTCCTGGTAGATCACGGCGATTCCGGCGTCGCGGGCGTCGCCGGGGCCGTGGAAGTGGACGGGCTGGCCGTCGAGGAGCACCTGACCGGCGTCCGGTCGGTGCACCCCTGCGAGGGTCTTGATCAGGGTCGACTTGCCCGCGCCGTTCTCGCCGGCGAGGGCGTGGACCTCACCGGGGAACAGCTCCAGGGACACGTCCCGAAGGGCGCGCACCGCTCCGAAGGACTTCGAGACGTCCTTGAGCGACAACACCGGGGCCGGACCCGCTTCGGACGGGTGGGTCATGAGGGGCTCCTCAACGACGCCGGCGGCATCCGTCACAGCGTCGTGAAAGGTTTCAACTTGGTTGCCGGGACGTTAGGCGCGTCCCGCATGTCACGTCAATGGGTCCGTCTCGAAAAAGTTTCGAAAGTCAAAGGTCACCGTCGAGACACAGCGGAAGAGGTGTGCCGTACCTCTTGACACCCCTACGGGAGCCTCGTAGCTTCACGCTCTGAATCGATTCATACAGAGGAGCCCCGATGACCGAGCTCGCCGCGGTGAAGTCCGCTCTCCGGACCCAGGCGGTCGAAACACCGTCATGGGCGTACGGGAACTCGGGCACACGCTTCAAGGTGTTCGCCCAGCGAGGGGTTCCACGGACGCCGCAGGAGAAGCTGGACGACGCCGCGAAGGTGCACGAGTTCACCGGCGCGGCGCCCACGGTCGCCCTGCACATTCCCTGGGACAAGGTCGACGACTACGCCGCGCTGGCGAAGCACGCCGAGGAACGGGGCGTGCGGCTCGGCGCGATCAACTCCAACACCTTCCAGGACGACGACTACAAGCTCGGCAGCATCTGCCACCCGGACGCCGCGGTGCGGCGCAAGGCGCTGGACCACCTGCTGGAGTGCGTCGACATCATGGACGCCACCGGTTCACGGGACCTGAAGCTGTGGTTCGCCGACGGGACGAACTATCCCGGTCAGGACGACCTCCGGGGACGCCAGGACCGGCTCGCCGAGGGCCTGGCCGAGGTGTACGAACGGCTCGGTGACGACCAGCGGATGCTGCTGGAGTACAAGTTCTTCGAGCCCGCCTTCTACGCGACGGACGTGCCGGACTGGGGCACGGCGTACGCGCACTGCCTCAAGCTCGGCGAGAAGGCGCAGGTCGTGGTCGACACCGGGCACCACGCCCCGGGCACCAACATCGAGTTCATCGTCGCCACGCTGCTGCGCGAGGAGAAGCTGGGCGGCTTCGACTTCAACTCGCGGTTCTACGCGGACGACGACCTCATGGTCGGAGCCGCCGACCCCTTCCAGCTGTTCCGGATCATGTACGAGGTCGTCCGCGGCGGCGGGCTCTCGTCCGAGGTCGCGTTCATGCTGGACCAGTGCCACAACATCGAGGCGAAGATCCCCGCGATCATCCGGTCCGTGATGAACGTCCAGGAGGCCACCGCGAAGGCGCTTCTCGTGGACGGGGAGGCACTGGCCGAGGCCCAGCGGTCCGGCGATGTGCTGGAGGCCAACGCCGTGATCATGGACGCGTACAACACGGACGTACGGCCGCTGCTTCGTTCGCTTCGCGAGGACATGGGGCTCGACCCCGACCCGATGGCCGCGTATCGGCGGTCCGGGTGGGCGGAGAAGATCGTGGCGGAGCGGGTTGGTGGACAGCAGGCGGGTTGGGGGGCGTGAACGGCCGCATCGCGTCTGCCGGGTAATACCGGTCGCAGGCTGCGGGCCGCATGTGGCTGGTCGCGCCCGCGCGGCGGAGCCGCATATCGATACAGCCCCGCGCCCCTGGGGAAACGTACTCACCCTCTTTCTCTTTTGACACAAGGACTGGAAGTTCATGGCACCGCACTCCGAAGCCGCCGCCCTACTCGCCCGGTCCCACCGGCTCGGCGCCGATCCCCGCAACACCAACTACGCGGGCGGCAACACGTCCGCGAAGGGCACCGACACCGACCCCGTGACCGGCGGGGACGTGGAGCTGATGTGGGTGAAGGGGTCCGGTGGGGATCTCGGCACCCTCACCGAGGGCGGTCTTGCCGTGCTGCGCCTTGACCGGATGCGGGCGCTCGTCGACGTCTACCCGGGGGTGGAGCGCGAGGACGAGATGGTCGCCGCGTTCGACTACTGCCTGCACGGCAAGGGCGGGGCCGCCCCCTCCATCGACACGGCCATGCACGGCCTCGTCGAGGCCGCGCACGTCGACCATCTGCACCCGGACTCCGGGATCGCGCTGGCCTGCGCGGCCGACGGGGAGAAACTGACGACGGAGTGTTTCGGCGACACGGTGGTGTGGGTGCCGTGGCGCCGGCCCGGCTTCCAGCTCGGGCTGGACATCGCGGCGGTGAAGGAGGCCAACCCGCGGGCGATCGGCTGCGTCCTCGGCGGGCACGGGATCACGGCGTGGGGTGACACGTCGGAGGAGTGCGAGCGCAACTCGCTGCACATCATCCGGACCGCGGAGGCGTTCCTCGCCGAGCGGGGCAGGCCCGAGCCCTTCGGTCCGGTGATCGACGGGTACGAGGCGCTCGCGGAGGGCGAGCGGCGGGAACGGGCCGCGGCCCTGGCGCCCTACGTCCGCGCCGTGGCCTCCCAGGACAGGCCGCAGGTCGGGCACTTCACCGACTCCGACGTCGTGCTCGACTTCCTGGCCGCCGCCGAGCATCCCCGGCTCGCCGCGCTCGGCACCTCCTGCCCCGATCACTTCCTGCGCACCAAGGTCCGCCCGCTGGTCCTGGACCTGCCGCCGACGGCTCCGCTCGACGAGGCGATCGCCCGGCTGAAGGAGCTGCACACCGCGTACCGCGAGGAGTACGCGGCCTACTACCAGCGGCACGCCGAGCCCGACTCCCCCGCGATGCGC
>Ga0307516_10007177_pt1 | contig 12862 bp, 17 predicted proteins | sample 19_EM_MG_FD_203310 | JGI IMG/M metagenome (GOLD analysis project Ga0307516, IMG submission 203310) | Populus trichocarpa ectomycorrhiza microbial communities from riparian zone in the Pacific Northwest, United States - 19_EM | ecosystem: Host-associated > Plants > Roots > Unclassified | place... | reverse complement strand
GGATTTGGTAGGTGGATCCCGAGTTCGTTGAGGTCGCTCAGTGAGCCCGTATCCTCATCTTGATCCTCCTCGAAACCAGAAAATTCGACGTACTATATTCGAGGGTGAGCCAGTGGGATGAGAACTCCGTAAAGTCGACGAACTTTCATGATCTCCAACTCACGCTTCACCTCGTCGTAGTCGCTGTACTGTTTAAGCTTCTGTTTAAGGTGATCAATCTCGGCGGACTACGATGCTTCGCGTCAGGGATCATCTCAAAAACGCTGGTAGATATTCGTTACCAGGCCCTGAGCCTCGCGGGCAGAATCTTCGCTTTTTTTCTTGAGCACTTGCTCCTGATTATTTCCCGATGTGGTTTGTGTTTCTAAGGCTCTTGAGAGTCTCTCGCATTCTGATTCCAGCTCCGAAACGTGGGTTTCAAGGTCATTGATCCTATGGGTTCGTCAGTAAAACTGGGTCAAAACTGGAGGACCAGTTGGCTGGTCAGGAACGGTCACCTATCAGGGGTGCCTTTCCCGCTCCGGATTGCCTCGATTTCTGCCCTCAGGAGTTCCTGTGTCGTTTGTAAGTTTGCGGAAACCCAACGCGGCGGCTATCAACCTACGTTTCTTCGTTCGACGGTCGCGACGCGGCTATTGGCGTGTTCCAAGTCAGCCACCATCATGTCCAGCTCGGCGAGTTTCGTGACTACTTCTTGGTCTGCAGGGATACCAGACGGTCGGCACGGGCGTAATTTGACTATTTGATAATATTCACCTTGTCTTTGGGTGTGATCTAGCAGTTTCGCTTGGTTGGATTCATTTGACACCCGAAGTTCCTTGAGTTGCGTGCGTGTCAGCGTTACCTGACGCTGGAGATCTTGTTCTCTATCGTGTACGGTCAGGTCCGCGGTCACACAAAAACGCTCCCCAGCCCACCTTTCTTCAAAATTCCGGATCTTTTCGTCATAAGTCGCGTGCAGCTCATTCTCCTTCTGCGTGACCCGTTCGTTGATCATCTCGTCCATCTATGATCGGGTGTTGGTCAAGGAAATGGCGACACTGGTTTACGGTACCTTCGACTCCAACTGTTCAACCCTGGCACCGGCCTTCGCGAGCTCGCCATTCCGTTTCCGTAGGTCTGCATTGTCGTCACGAAGCCGCTGTACCTCAGCTTGTAGGTCACGAACCTCGGTGACCTTGACGGTTTGGTCCTGTGTGTTAGAAGGGCGGCACGCTGTCCCGTGAGCCGGTGTCTACACAGATTGTGGGCTGGGTTGTGCTTACGACAGCGGCTTCTAGCAGGGGGTAGGGATCCGGAGCTTCGGCAAGGACCTTATAGACGTTCAGGAAGGCATTCTCTGCGGATTTGGAGCGTTTGGTGAGGTTATCAATCTCGATTTGGTAGGCTATACACGCAGGGTCAACCACAATGTAGATAGGCGACGAAATGGCAGCGCACACCCTTGAGTAAACCCTTGAACGCCGCCAGTTTCTCATCGTCCGGGATCTTCTTGAATTCTAGCCACAATCGTTAGCAGAGAGCTGAAGCATTTCCCAGGGTACGAACCCTTTGTCTTGTCTGCAAGAGCTTTCCGACCAACGACGCTCTCCTTCTGATTCTCAACCAACTCGATGCCCTGAGTATCCAGAGTCTTCTGCAACTCGGACAGATTCACGCCTTTCAAAGGATGGATCAGCGAAAATGCGGAACACCCTGTGAGACGCTCCTCACTCTTCCAAGTTGCCAGAGCGCCGGAGAAATTGTGTTCGACCGTAGCCATGGTGTGAGGGTCGGTTGTGGGAACTGGAAGCGAAAGCGTAACTGTGCCTCAAGCGCCCAAGCCTCGATCTCGTTCCGCCTTCCGCCATGAACGTCTTGGGCGTCGGTCGTTCCACCCTTCGGACCTCCGCCGCCGTCGTGCGCAACGTACAGGCCGGCCGCGCGTTAGCGACAACGGCGACACCGTACGTCCCACCTGCTTCCCTCCAACACGTCGGCCCTCCCCTCCGCAAGTCACGGGGGAAAGCGAAACCCGAGTCGCCAACTTTCTTCACTGGTCGTGCGGGGTATTACGATTCCATCGACTCTCTCGAGAATGCCATTCATCACAGTCAACGGGCATTGAAAAACCTCCACTTGTTACCGCTTCCGGCTTTTGCGAAGGAGGCCCTACCACCGCTTCAAACCGTCTGGAAAACGAAGGAAGACCTGACAAGCCTCCTTTCCGCGAAATTGACCACCTCGCGGTACAGACGGGTCACTGGTCTTCTCGGACAACTTAACGACCATCGGAGGATCGCAGACGTCGGAGGATACTCGGAACTCAGTTCGGGATTGTCGACCATCCTCGAAGTATTCGAACGGGACAACAAGGCCGCCGTCCTGGCCCAGGGTGTTCGAAAGCCGGTCAAGTTTGACGAGTATGGGAGGTCTTATACCCTCGGAAAGCGGAAGGAGAGTGCTGCTCGTGTGTGGATTATCCCAGTCAAGCAGCGGACTGCTCCCATTCCCACCGAAGCCCAGATTGCCTCCGAAGATTTCGGTACAGTGGATCCCATCTCCATCGCCCCGGAGAAAGACCCTGCGCCAGTAACGACGACCGAGATTCTCATCAACGGCATCCCACTGGCGAAATACTTCCCTCTCCCAGCCGACAGAGAGAGGATAGTCCGCCCATTCAAGGTGACAGGCTTGTTTGGCGCATATAATGTCTTTGCGATCGTTAGAGGAGGTGGGACGACCGGCCAGTCAGGTGCCGTGGCACATGGAATTGCGAAGGGGTTGGCCGCTCATGTTCCTGACATCGAGTTGATTTTGAGGAGATGTGCGTACATTTTTTTTGTGCTGGCACTTCCGGATTTCTCACTGTTGCACCAGCTAAATTAATTAGACGCGACCCGCGTATGGTGGAGCGTAAAAAGACTGGGCAGCCCAAAGCTCGCAAACGTGTACGTCCCCCCTTCCCAGACCCGGTCCATCCATCTCACCTGGCTATCCTTCATAGTACGCCTGGGTCAAACGTTAATTTTGTACACATTCCCTTCCGCTGTGCTGGTAATGCAATACATTCCACCCTCTTTATGCCCAACCCACAGGGCGTTTGCCTCAGCAATTCTGAGTCCAGTCGGATTCGCGAGATGGAATCCGAGTGATCGCGTTTCTCTGATAAGGTGTATATAATAAAGAGCCATAAAGTAGCGGAACGAGTCAGCAGGGAACAATACGAAGGGAGGATTCCGCGTGAGTATAGTAAGGAAGAGTGTCCTGAAAAAGCTGAATGCCGGGCATACACGAGAGAACAGAAGGTAACGGAACGTCAGCGAAGGTAAATAACAGTTCACTGGAAGAAAAGCTGCTGAACGTCCCCCTGCCCGAACGCAAGGTTGCATGCCGGGCACTTCCTCTGTCTTGTGGATATTCGGGCGTCTACGCACTGTTTGCAGAACGCTGGGGGAGGAGCGTAAACGGTCACCCACAGAACGGAAAAAGTGATAAACCCACTGTGCATGCACTTCGTCAAAACCGTCGTTCTCAGATTCAATTTGCACGTCGAGCACTTCAACAAGCTCATGCACTTGTCCACCTCTCCCTGGAGCTGCGCCTCTTTAACAGATGTCGGGGCACTCCTGATTTTACTCTGTCGCTCCAGTTCTGATTTCTTTCTCCCCAGGGCGGCCTCAAGTCTCGATACTTCGGACTTGTACTTCTCTGTGAGCTTGACCTGTTCGGTCCATTTAGAACCAAGCTTGGGAAATAAAAAGATCAGCAATTGCGTACACAGAGCGATGGGAAACCTTACATCCTCAGCCTTCCGCTGATCCGCCTTGGAACGGGTCTCGAGGTCCAGCTTCTCAGTGGTAAGCGCCTGAGCCGTCGTAACGTAGAAGTCTATCGCTTCTTGCATCACCTGAACCGACTGGTCACGCGTGTTCTAGAGGCGGTTGAGTTGGAATACCCTGGCGAAACGGGTGGGACGACAAACGAGTTGGTCCCGCAGGCTTCCCTCGGAAGCCCTCAACCTCTCCACGACCTTCGTCTGTTTTTCTAGGTTCCTAACGAGGATCTTCCGCTCGTTTTCGATGGCTTCTTTGTCTCGCATCGCAGAGTAGAATTTGTTCTCCGATTTGGCTTTCTGGGGATTGTAAATGAACCGGAATCAGTCGCTCGTTTTTAGCAGGAGAGAGGTCGGAAAATGATACCTCGACGGCGCTCTTGCTCAAGCGATCTTCTACAGCAGCCGAATCAAGCATCTTGGTCTTAACTTCTTTGTCCAGGGCCTCCCAAGCGGTGGACAACCTCTCCAGTTCAGTGTATAGAGCCGTTTCTGCTTGCGCGTGTTGGGCCACCTGCAACTGCAACTTCTTTAATTCGGACTCTTTCTCTTCGAGCTGGTTCAGCATGTCGCCCGATTGGCCATAAATATTCTGATGAGACTCGAGTTGCCTCTGCAGTTGAGCGACCTGGGTCCGAGCGGCGGCTTCAGCCTCCATGCACTTGGCAGACTCCATGTCCTGCGTTTCGAGAGCGGCAAGAGAGTCTTGAAAACCTTTAACCGTTGCCTCAGAATTCCTGCGAGAGGGTAAGCAGGTGGACTAGACGAATAACCAGATCGAAGACTTGCTTGAGCCGGGTTCTCAGATCCTGTATATAGTCGACGTCCACGTCCGACTGGTTTAGAATGAAGTTCATCAGGTCCTCGTCGCCCGCCTGTGCCGCTAGTCGGGCTTTCAACCTGCGTAGCTCGGACTGTAGCACAGCAATTCGCTCCTGGGCGTCCCCGTCAGTTCTAACATCCTGCACACGGTGGCGAGAGCATACTGATCTAGATTCGGCCAGCACTTTCATCTCGCTTACCGAGGCCAACTTGACCGACTCGAGATGTTTGCGTTCCGTAAGCTCAGCCTGGAGCTGGTCTCGCTGTTCTCGGATCCTGGCATTGTCAACGTCGCGCTTCTTGAGTCTGGAGACGACCTCGGCGAACTCTTGCTCTTTGAAAGTCTGCACACGTTATTAGGATCCCAGACGGAAATGGGATGTTCGTGGCGGTGCGCACCGTGAAGGAGACTTCTAGGTCTCGCCTCTCCTTACGCAGCACCTCCAGTTCAGTGCTCATCTCCGAGAGCTTCTTTTCTCCACGCTTCACATCAGCCTCGAGTGTTGACGCGTGAGACAGCAGGAGCACATAGTACGGTGATTTCGAGATGTAGACATCTGACGGCGCAGTTTGCTGGGAGCGCGGGTGAGCACGACACTTCAGTAACCACCAGGAGAGCCAACCTGTTTCTCAAACTCTAAAACTTTGTCTTGTAGTTGATCGAATCTGGCCTCGAGATCGTCGAGCTCTTTTTGTTTAGCCTGGAGAGCTTCTTCTGCCTCTTCGGAGTCAGGACCAACAATACGGACAGGAGAATCTGGTTTGACCTACACGGTATTCGTTCAGGTTTGATTAGCGGCCGAACCTCTCCAGCAGTTAACCATGATGACTCACTGAAGGAGAGGAGGGCTTCTCGCTTTTGGCATCTGTATCAGACTCGTTGTGTTGAACAGCGTCTCCATTTGGTTTGGGGGAGGGAGCCATGGCCTGAACGGTCTTGCTGCTGAGCCGGTCGACGCGTGACTGGGCGAGGATGAGATCGTTGAGGTGCTGTTCCTTCTGTGTCGTCGCTTCGGTAAGTTGAGATCGTAACACTGCCAGTTGCGAGTGAAGGCTCTTTGCCTGGATGTGGTTGGCACTGAACATCGGTCTACAGGCGTAGGGTATTCACGACGTACCTCGCTCTGGGCTGCATGATACTTTGACAACAAGTCCTCCTGTTGAAAACCAGAGGTGCCCTTCCCACAAATAGAAATGAAAGCGGAAACCAATTTCTCAGTTGCGTCGAGTCTTGAGTTGAATGCCTCGGTCAGGTAATTCGTGTTTTCGGGGTCGTCAGGGATATGTCTAGACAGATCGAAAATCTCTATGGAAAGGTGAGGGGAGGGGTCTGAGGGCGATCTTACGCGGAACGTACGCCTCATGTCTAGTTGTATTGATGGAAGCTGTTCTGGTTGCACCAACGACCCAATGACATCAATAAGCTTCGCGAACAAATCAGCTGGCGGTCGAAAGTGTATGCTGCGAAAGATTTTTACCTGTGCCCAGCACGCTTCCATGGCCGCGAGGCCGGCCTCACATCTCGACTTCTGACGTTCTAACTCAGCGATCCGTGACTGGCACCTTTCGCTCTCCCTTGAATAATACTTCATACGGCGGAAGATGGCCTCCTTGCGGAACATCTGCAGAGATTTAATTTAGTGTCGCGCATGCGTCCGGTAGCAAGGGAGACCCCATACCTCAAGGTCATCGCCATCCTTTGGCTCGTCTGGATGGCTGGCGCCGTTAACATGACTAGGAACTCCGTTCGAATCTAGCGCGGCCCTCTTCTTGGGATAGATGGGGTCGGAGCCTTCGATGTGCGGTCGTTTGCGCTGCTCCATAGACGAGGAAGGAAGCAGGTTGACGGATGGGACGCAAGAACTGTATGTGTTGGTGGACGCTGGACAGACGGCGACGGGCGGAGTTACAAATCCTTCCCAATTCGGAAATCATCTCCACGGCTTGGGCCTCGAGCGGGATGCGACATCCAGAAAACTCGTCCAGATCCTAGCACGCGTTCTCTCTCCACGGCACCAGGGTCAGGAGGGTAGCGCATGTAATCCACGTCTAATTTACCGCCAAAGTAGTCAGCGCTTCAGGCGCACCAATCGGGATACCGTAGAGTGGCCCACATCGGTCGAGCAGCAAAGTTGATTGCGTGGTGTGCCTCAAGCGTGCGATACAGAACGAGAACAGAGGGAAGAGAGAGCGAGGCGGGTGCTCATGCCTGCTGGAGAACCTCGTTGACTGTGAGGTAAGGCTGGGCTCTAGCACAGCACGCGACAATGCAGAGTGCCGTGAGGTCACCTGCCTACTCTGGCCATACTGTCCTTACGCCCATGCAGCCAACGAGCGTGGGTCAGAACCCCCAAAAGCGCCGTCGCACAGACAGCGTTTCCGTCGGCGGAAACGGCGTGAACAGCGGTCCACAACGTCCCCAACAGTTTACCCAGCTCGACATGAACCACCCGCCTATGGACCCTCAGCTCGACGTTGCCCAAGTCACACCTCAGCCGATGCACATCCCAAAGCGCGGTGCCCGGGCGTGTACCGCGTGTCGCAAGGGGAAGAATCGTTGTGAAGGCGAGGTAAACCATCAGTCTTAATGTTCTCTGGAGTGCGAGCCGCTAACCGTTCCACCCCGGCCCGGCCCTAGCCTCCTTGTCGTCGATGCCAAATCAACAACACACCCTGCGTTTTCGAAAAGCCAGAGAAGAAAAACGTCCAAACCACCCCGGCCCCTAGCGTCGAGTGAGTCTTTGTGTGAACCGCCCAAAGGTTCCCCGTTGATCATGGCCGGTAGACGACTGTCCCGTCTCGAGGGCCAATACCTCGTAATATCCCAATTTTCCTCTCGATACATCCCCTCCCGGCTGATTGTCACTGGTCGTTCTAGGTGATGCAAAGCCACATGATTGGCATGCAGGCAACATTGGATCGTATCTTGGCCGCTGTATCCGGGGGCCCTCCGCCACAACTCTACCCCCCTGTTCTTCCGCACGGACACGTCGCCCAACCGTCCCCAGGCGTGGAATTTGGACAGCGACCCCTGTCTCCACGAGCGCAATTCCCACCCGTGCCTGGGTTCGCACTACCAGTATGTGAAAACCCCATTCTGATCTACGGCTCATTTACAACATCCCAGCCACATAAATATCCTTCATACGGAATCGTTCCAAGCGACACCCCATCAGACGATGAAAGTGACTCAGAGGGGGGTCTTCCAAGTTCAGCGCTTAACCCCCCAATCGAAGCACTTCAGGGTCTCGCAAACGCCGCGGTAGAAGCTGCCAATGCGCCGGAACTCTCTCCGAGGTACGTCGGTGTTTACATCCCGAGCGCTTACAGATCGATTCAACTGCAGTAGGGCGCGCAAGAGGAAGAAAGCCGAACCAACTCCACGCAACGCCTTCCCTCACGTCGTAGAGAAGGTAAAAAAATCCCTCCATCCCATTTTACCAATCGATTAAATTTACGGACACAGGGTCTGGTCACAGAAACGGAAGCCAGGGAGCTCTACCACATGTTCGCCTTCCCGCCATCTGCCCCTTCCGTACCACTAACTCCCCGTAGCTTCTTCTCAGGGTGTCACCTTTTCATCCCAATTTTTGACCCCGCTTACGACACGTTCGAAAGCCTGATGGAACGCACTCCGTGGACCTTCGACTCAATTCTTGCCGTTGCAGCCAAAATCCGCGGCGGGAGTGGCCCCCCGAGCCCCACTTTTTACAAATGCCTCGATGAGGCACAGGGTATTGCCAGGTCTTCTTTGTTCGGACCAATTGCAAGGAAGGAGGCTGTGCAGGGCATGCTCCTCCTTGCCGCCTGGACTACGAACGGGTGGTTGCCCAGCGGGCACGCGATGCGCATGGCTCTTGACCTAGGGTTAAATCGCGCGTTGGAGAAGCTGGCCGACGATTCTGAACAGGGAAAGAGGCACTCAGAGGAAGAAGAGAGAAACTTGGGTACGATTCTATCGGTCGTGCGACACTGCATAGGCGCTGAACGGTACCCTCCAGTCGTTTCTGCTAGGATTTGGCTGTGCCTCTACTGGTTTGACCATCAGTGCGTTATTCAAGCATCCGCACATCATGTCCAAGACTGACATCAACTCGCAGGATGAGCCTAGGTACAGGGCGCCCTATCATCCTCCGTGATGAAAATTGCAGCAGACTCGGTCGAGTCCTGTTGAACCATCCCATGGTTTCCCCTACGGATGTCAGGCTCGTCTCCCTGGTCGAACTCGTCGCTCAAAAGAGTGAGGACTGGTCTCATTCCACATCCCCTCTTTGTCATCTCACGCGTCTTTCTGGTCTTGTGTAGCTCAAATCTACGAGACTCTGGCACCCCTTAACGGAACGCTCAACCACAGCTCACTTGCAACAATCCGTCGAGCGAACGCAGCGCTAGATAACTGGTATAAAGAATGCGACGAGTTGCACCGTACGAATTTCGTTTTCAAAATTGAAGTGCTTGCATGAGCTAATATGTCGTGACCAGGCAAAACCATGGACGAGGATTCGCTCCCACGAATCATCCTCTCCGGCGAACTTCACTACGCAAAACTGTGGCTCATCTGCGTCGCCTTACGCGGGGTCTCATGGGACAAGATGCTTTTCGAACGACGAGAACTAGCGTTCCAAGGCAAAGACGCAGCCTCGAACTGTCTCTCAAACTTGCTGAACTCCCCAACTTACCGAGCCGCTTTACGATACGCCGTCCACGACAGTCTCGTCGCCGCCACATTCAGCGCCTTGTTCTTGTTGAAGATGGCCCACCTCTTCCCTGCGGATTTGGACTTGGTCTCGATCACGGCACAAGCGGAACAGCTCGCTCAGTTGTTGAGTGAAGTCGCCGCGGAGAGATACGCTATCACGCTCAAGGTCACGCTCGCCAACCTCCGTCGGAAGATCGCCCAAAATAACGCTCACGGTGCACACGTGGGATCCGACGCGGCCGGAGGACAATCTCCAGAGAATCTCCTCATCGCGACCGGATCGTTCCAAACGGCTGGAGCACCAGCTACTCCCACCGCCGGCCCGTTCACGGTTGAAGAGCTCGGGTTTAGTTGGCCAGCGGATTGGGGACCGATCACCCCTTCGAGCTTGCCGGCGTGGATACAGGAACAAAACTTTTCGGATTTGGGGTTGCCAGTGGACGGGTCCGACAGCGTTTTCTTGCAGCTCGGGAATCCAAACGGGTGGAGTGGAGTGTTCCCGCGGATGCCTGAGGCTCGTTAAACCCTCTGTCCCAACCTCAGGACCAGTGGTTCGCCCCTAGCGGCCTGTGACGAGCCGGCCTCGCCTCGTCGATAAGTTTCCATTTTCTTTCCCTCCAGTTTCTCGTTCGTTCTCACCCCGGATCCCCTCTGTACAAAAAATAGCCTGTGTAGGCCTCACACACGCCCTTTCCCCTAACCTCCTTTTCTCGTCCTCACGATGATTCCCCGAATGGTTGCTTCTTTTTTTTTTACTGGCGTTTTATACTGTTATGTACGTACTCGAATACACGGAAAGGAAAGACGAAAACGTGATCCACCAAGAATTTATAGAAAGGAGGTCCGCATATAAAGGCGCATGTAGCATGGGTCGAGAGCGGCTGGAAGGTCAAACTGCTCTCCGGTTCTGGGTGCGAGAGCCTGTTGATTGGCCAGCGTTTGAGACTCGGAGCCCGGGGCCTGCTTTCGAGGGTTTCACTCTCCTTCACTTTCATCTTCATCCTGTTCTTGGAGGAACTGAGCGCGGAGAGAGCAATTAGCACATCGTTGCACCGATACCGCAACCCACACCTTAACCAAAGGTTCCGCCGCTTTCAAGAAATGCTGCTTGCCATTCGGTTTGGCTCCCTTTTGGTACCAATAAATAATGGCCTGGTCGGAGACGCAGTCCTTGTTGTACAAAATCTGTAAATTCCAAACTTTCATGAGACCAGCGGAATTTCAAATCGCCCATGCGTGGTGGAACCAGACCTTCAATAGCTGAGGGAAAGCCTTCATAACTCTGGTATCTTCGTAGCAGTATACCTGTACCGCATTGATGAGCGTGACCTCGGTCTTTGGGTTGTTACAGAACGGTTCGAGGACTTCCGCGAATCTCTGTAAGGAAAAGAGTGCAGTGGGAAGCGTTAGGGTTCACTAATGGTAAGCGAGGGGGAAGGGGGATACGAACGGTGACTTCCTTCACAGCCAACCCTTCATGCTGATCAGGGCGCGCGCTCCACTCGACAGAGTTGATCAGACCCGTCCAAATACATTGCATGAGTTCTGCCTCCGGCAGAGGGTGCTCTTCCTGTTTCGCCTGAATCGCGGATACGATCTGACCAAAAAACAAACAAACTCGTGGTCAATCCACAAAACCGCTCTCGAGGTAATCTCTCCCCACATCTGGGTTAGAATCACCATTCTCCAGGTGTTCCCTTATCGCTTTGATGACTTCCTCCTTGAGAATCGCATACTTTTTCTTCGTCCACCAATCTGCGACTTGAACTAGTCCTTGCTTTCTCAAAAATTCATCAAGGACCTTATCTTCCCGTTTGTTTGGCGGGAAGAACAACAAGAGATCTTTGATCCCACCCTTTTTGAGGGTGCTCGCGAGGTGGTCGATCGTTTGTTCGGCAAGGTATGTGCGGAAGACGATGGCGATCACGTCAGCCGCGACGTCTGCATCACAGGACACGAGGTAAGTCACATTCAGTGGGGCTAAAGTGGTGAAGGGGTGAAGGGAGAGGAGAGGAATGGCGTACCGTTCTTGATAAGATGATCCTTGGTCAAACTCTGGAGACAGCCGGCGGTTGTGAGACCTTGAGACATCATGATGCCGATAGCGATCGCTATCTTGTCCTTCTGAGCAGCCGGCCATCTATTGATGTACTGCAAAAGAGTCGGGAGAGCGGACTCTTCCAGAGGCTTCTGAAGATACTTGTATCTAAAAACAACCAAACAGCGTCAATTTCACAAACCGGTGGTTCCGGGAGGTTCCGCGCTCACCTTCTGATCAGTTTATTCTGCACATCGATATACTTCTTGAGCTCGTCCGAGGAAGCGGGCTCCTTGGCGTTCACAATGCCCCATGGGCAAACAGGTGAACCATCGTCGATATAGCCCCCTCCAGGCTGCAAAAGGCCGCCGACGAATAGAATCTCGAACAAGGTGTCTGCATATTTGAGGAATTCGAGGGCAGAACCTGCCTGGATGAGTTTGTTGGTGAAGGCTTCGAAATCTCCAGGAGGAACGGTTTCGAAGTGCTTGTAGAGTTGGTCTCTAAAAACTGCAGGCCCCCCGCCGAGGTTCGCAGACGCACGAGCAGATGAGAAGGTAAAGTGGAGTTGATCTCTCGGTTCAACCACGGGCAAGGAGGGAAGGTTTTTAGGATCACTTGCCTGTGGGTTCGTGTTTGGCCTGTGCTTTGACGGTACCTTTTCTCGCTCTGATTCGTACCCCCTGTAGTGAAGGTTTTGCGGTTTGCTGCTGAGACATGCACCTGTACAAGTTGTGTCACGAGAGATCGGGTCTGCAAAGAGATCCTTCCAAATCAGGTATTTTCCTGATTTTCCCACGCCCGCCACTCCGGAGCCGGACTTGAGAGAGGGTCGACTGCATGGGATGATGATACACAACGAGGATTATTGCCATCCGATCTACAGACAAACAGTGGACACTTTTTGCAAGGCTAGCGAGGACCAAATACCGAATCTACTGGGTGAAGGAACCCGGATATCCCTTCCAGGAGCAAGGAACAGACAAGAAAGCAAAAGGGACGAAGGCGGCTTGGGAGAGCGTCTGAACGAATTCACGTGTACACGTGAACACTCGACAAGACTGTGCCGCTGACGAGCTCTGTGCCCTCGAGTGGGCCACCCGACATTGTACGAGAATGGGGGTTGGGGGTCCGAGAATCAGAGGCGGAATATGGAGGCCGGTGATGAACAGGAAACCTGACGACATCTCCCTGATGGGCTTTGAGGGTGGATAGGGTCATGCGGTTGATCAAAATGCACGTGAATCTGGAATATTCGGGTTGAGAGGTAATCCGAGCTTGGGGTGGGTACACTTACAATACGGTCGGGCTATCGTGCAAGTCGTGAGTGAGGTGAGTCCGAAAGGAAAAACTCAGATTCGGACTTACCACGCCGGCAAGAATTTCAACGATTGCTGCGGGAGTTGGTCAGAGGGTTCATCTGTCACGACTTTGTTGGGATGCGTACCCTCCAGGTAAGAACACCAGCCACCAAGACAGCATGGCAAGC
>Ga0307516_10007176_pt1 | contig 12862 bp, 12 predicted proteins | sample 19_EM_MG_FD_203310 | JGI IMG/M metagenome (GOLD analysis project Ga0307516, IMG submission 203310) | Populus trichocarpa ectomycorrhiza microbial communities from riparian zone in the Pacific Northwest, United States - 19_EM | ecosystem: Host-associated > Plants > Roots > Unclassified | place... | reverse complement strand
GCAGTGCACGGGAACTCTGGGAGAGGCTGTCCTAAGAGCAGGACATAGTGGAGATCTGCAGCAATAGCGGAGAAATGATCCAGAGAAAATACGGACTCCATAGTGACTGATGAGATGAACGTCTGGACTGCGGGGGGAATATCTCCGTGGGAAATGAATGGATCCACGTCGGAACTTGACAGGCAGATAGACCACGCTCTAGGCTCTCTGACGGTATAGTCACGTGCCTGATAGCTTTGGAAACGGTGGAGCTATTCAAAATATCGGAATGCCGGCACTGGGCACCTAAAAATGACATTTGAGCGCTAACGTCGTTTCTTCTCTTCTTTCCTTCATTTCTCCATCAATTCTTCAGCTTCTTTGCTCGTTCTGGTATGGGAGTTGGACTGCAGAAGTGTGCATTCCTTTCTCATACCATAATGGACGTTATTCCTTCAGTTTCTTCTGCTTCTTGGCGGTTCTTGTGTGAGGGATGACTGCTAGATGTTGGCAGTCGTCTCTTGCATCAGGATAGTCTTCTTGTGCGATTCACCTGCCTTGGAAAGGTTCCCCTTATCCTCGGAGATGGCTACAATGAGGCTCCGTCGTGCTCATCCTTCGCATCAGGATCATTTGATATTGACATTATCTTCCATGTTCACTGTACCAAACCTGTTTGGTGCGTGACAATGCCCACTGTTTTGGCTTCTCCGGGTCACACTCACACACTGCGTGATGCTTTGTGCAACACATGCATCTACAGAAGGAGTTAATTTTTTTTTTTTTAAAAGAAAGAAACGAGAATGCTTACCAGGCACCTCCAACTGGACCTGCCTCCAGTTCCTCTCTTGCCCTCTTCTTAGATGCCTCCTGCACCATTGCCTGTTGCTTGGCAGCCACCTCCGCCGCTGCCTTCCTCTGCTCTGACTCCATCCTCTCTTTCTCTGCCTGCTGTCAAGTCCAGGTCTACTCCAGTAGGTGGTCCAGTCAAGTCTGGATGAAGATGGACAAAGGACAAGGGCAGGGGGCTGGACAAGAGGTTAGTCTGGCTGGAGTTGGTGACTGCTTGGATTCAACAACTAAGGACAACGAGCGTTGATCCCTTGCGTAGGTTCCGGTCAAGAGGAGATGGAGATGGAGACGGAGGTGGACAGGAACTGGAGTAGATGACTATGGTTGATTTCAGACTGAGGAGTACAGGATAATCTACAGAGTACTTATACTAAGTAGAAACTAGGGTCGAGTACATACGGTGACAAGTAAACAACCTAATAATGGACAAGGGATGACCAGAGTCAGGACTAGGTCAGGTCTGGTGAAAATAAAGTCTGGTCCGGGTAAAATAAACCAGGCCTGGTGAAAATGCTACAAGGTATAGTATATATCGAGTTCACAGAGAACTCACGAATGGGCAGGGTAGACGGCGAGGTGTGGTAAAGAGTGAATGGAGTATAGACCAAGGGTTGTACTTAATGGAAGTATAACTGCGTGACCGTGACCGGAGTTGGGCTAGAGTACTGCGATGCGACTGGAGTGACTGGATAAGACCCGGAGTTGGACATGGTCATAACAGTATCCCCCCTTTAGGGGCCAAACCCATGAGGCCCCAGTGAGGCTGGTGTGGTCGCCTAGAACAATGCGGAGTCTGGAGTGATTGTCTGAGTACAAATTATGGATCTATAAAGATCAGACCAGTTTTGCCTTTACCCCCAGTTTCCTACCATCGATCAAACATGTCAAATATTGCTAAGTCCACCAGCCCCATCGTCCCCGCTGCCACTGAGTCCAAGGATTGGATGAAGGCCTCCACACCGGAGTTACAGTCCGGTAGCGAGGACGAGTCTGATGTCCTTGATGCCAAAGCGAAGGAGCATTGCTGACACAAGCAAGTGAAGAGGGAGGAGAGGCAATGCAGGGAAGAGGCGGAATGATGAGCGCGCAAAGAGGCGGAGGTGAAAGCTCGTGAGGAGGCAGAATGTGCTAAGGCGGAGGCGGAGCAGAAGGCGAGGGAGGAGGCAGAGCACCAGGTGCGCGAACAGGTGGAGAAGGACAGGGTGGAGGTGCAGCGAAGGGCTACAGAGGTTGCAGCAAGGCAGAGGGCACTGGAGCAGGAGGCGTCAAAGAAGCGAGCAAGGGAGGAGCCGGAGGCAGGTCCAAGTGGTGACTGGAGCGACAACATCTGGTAAGTATTTTATTTTTATTCTTCCTTATGATTTTAAAAAAAAAATAACCTCCTGGCAGGTGCGTTTGTTGTGCCAAACACAAGGCCAAGTGCAAGCGGGACCCTGAAAAACCCAAGCAATGTGTGTGCATGAAGTGTGCCAGGCTCAAGGAGCAGTGCAAGTGGCTGGAGGGGGGTGGTCTGGGTCTGGTAGTGGACAAGGCAAAGGACAAGGCAAAGGAGGGAGCGACATCACCACAAGGAGGGGAGAAGCGGAAGAAGAAGAAGACGGTCGCGAAGGTCGGCAATGGCGACGATGACATCATCGAGGTACCGGGGCCGTCTGGGCAATGGTCTGGGTTCGACCCTGGACTGTTCCTGGAATGATTGGACTGGTTGACCGGAGCGGTGGAGGAGATGACCGGTCAGATGCGCTGGGTCATGGAAGCCACCTGCTTGGTGGCCAGAGGGAACAAGCAGCTGACGGCGGGCCTCGAGACCTTTCTTGAGGAGTGCTGATTCTTTATGGCACCCTGGGACGAGGACGAGGAGTCGGAGGACAGTGAGGTGGAGGTCGACCTGGAGGAGGTCGAACAGGAGGTACAGGGGCTCCAAGAGGAGCAGGAGAATCCTGACAGTGGTGTGCCAGAGTGATTGGTCCAGTCTGGACTCCTTGTAAATAGAAATTGTAAATTTGTTTTACTTTTGTTTTACAAAGAAAAGTGGACTGGAATTGAGAGTGAGTGATATTACTTGAGACAGAGTGAAAAAGATAGGGGGAACAGATAAGAGAAACAGAGAGCAGGAGTACTATTACATGGATGCGAGCAGTCCTGGTTTGTCCGGGTACTGGACATGGTAGTCTTCCAAGAGTTCCGTTGTGTTGCCTAGTTCAGTGGCAAGTAGCCAGGAGGTTTCTTCGTCGGTTCCTTTGTAACCAGACCAACGTACCAAGTAGAGTAGCTTGCACAATTTTCGTCAACAGTCAACCTTGGAGTCGAGGATCTCAGAGATCTCAAACTCCAGTTCACCATCTACTTCGACTGGTGGCGGAGGAGGTTGTATCCGGTCTGGTATGGTGTTGGGTATGGCCAGTTCAAGTTGGGAGACATGGAAGATGGGGTGAACGGCACGCATGGAATCTGGAAGGCAGAGCATAAAAGAGAGTGAGCCTACTTGCGCGATGATAGTGTAGGGCCCCAGGTTCTTCTCTGATAGCTTTTTGGATGGTTGAGTAGACCGGAAGTACTTGGCTTTAACGTATACTTGATCGCCTACTTTGAAGTCCGGTGCTGGAGTACGTTTGGCATCGGCCGGAACTTGGTAGCGAAGTTGCACATTAGCCATTTCTTCTCGAAGATATTGATGCAGTGACTCGAGGTTGACTGCATAGTCACGAGCCCATGTGGAGGTCATATCGCGTTCTGGGTAGACAGAGATGTTAGGGTGGTAGCCCTTGTTAGCAAAGAATGGAGAGACTCCAGTGGTAGCACTAGGTGTGTTGTTGTAAGCGAACTCTGCCAATGGGAGTAGGTCCGCCCAGTTGTCCTGTTGGTAGTTACAGTAGATCCTGAGATACTGTTCCAGTGTCTGGTTAGACCGCTCTGTCTGGCCATTGCCTTCCAGGTGGTAACTGGAGGTGAAATAGAGGTGCATGTTGAGAGCCTTCCCAAGTGACCAGAAGAAGTGTGAGACAAATTCAGTACCGCAATCTGAGGTGACGTGGGCGGGGACACTGTGTTTGAAGAATACATGGGGCAGGAAGAGTTTTGCAAGCTCTGGACTAGTGATGGTGTCGTGAGTAGGGATGAAAATGGCTTGTTTAGAAAGCCGGTCTACCACAACCAGGATGGCTGTGAAGCCGGTGGATGAAGGGAGTTGCTCGATGAAATCCATAGAGATGGAATTCCATGGCTTCTCTGGTATGGGGAGCTGTTTCAGCAGTCCGTAGGGTCTATGGCACGGTGTCTTAGCTCTTGCGCAGGAGGTACAGGACCAGACGTAGTCCTTGATGAAGGTCCTGAGACCAGGCCAAGTGTATTCATGCCAGATTAGTTCTAGAATCTGGTTTTGCCCAAAGTGACCAGCGAGTGGGTGGTCATGTCGATACCGGAGTACCTGGAGATGGAGGTCATCCAAGTCTGGTATGTATATGCGACCGTCTAGTTGAAGGAATCCAGCCTTGTCGGTGGACCTGGGCAATGGGGTCAGATGGTAGTGCAGAGAGGATGTCACTATGGAGTGTTTCCACGTCCATGATTGCAACTGCATGGAGGACCGGAAACTCTAGGTAAGTAGCATGAAGGGAATTAGAGAGCTGTTCTTGAGTGAATACTGGCCTAAGGTTTTGGGGATTAACCCGGGTGTAGCCACCATCCCCCTCTTTGGGGTAGACGTCCCATCATCTAGTGAGAGCATCCGGCTTGGCACTGAGCTTTTTGGGATGGAAATGAATGACAAGATTAAATTGAGATAAAAATTCAGACCACCGGGCTTGCCGGCAGGAGAGTACTTTTGAGGTGGAGAAATACTCAAGGTTTTTGTGGTCCGTGACGACGTCAATAGGGGAGGCAGAGCCCTCAAGGTAATGGCACCAATTTCGGAAAGCTTTGAAGATAGCAAGTAGTTCCTTATTGTGGGTGTCGTAGTTTAACTCCGGAGCAGTCAAAGTCTGGGAGTAATATGCAACCGGACGAATCTCTCTGTCGGTGCAAGTGATAGACAAGATACCAGCGACTGCGTAGTCAGAGGCGTCAGTTTCCACAATGATAGGAGTGTCCGGAATGAAGTGGGTGAGAATGGGTGCAGTAGTGAAGGCGTACTTGAGAGTGTTGAAAGAATGTCGACAGTCCTCAGAGAAATTCCAAGGGGCTGGGTAAGGGGGACCACTATGTTGGAGTAGTTAAAGATGAACTGGCGGTAGAAATTGGTGAAGCCTAGGAAGGACTGGATGTCCTTTACCTTTCGTGGTTCAGGCCAGTCGGAGATGGTTTGGATTTTGTCCGGAGACATAGTCAAACCTTCCGGAGATAGGCGGTAGCCAAGATACTCTACCGAGTCTGAGTGGAACTCACACTTCTCTGGTTTGGTGAAGAGGCCATGCAACCGGAGACGGCGGAGCACTTCCTGGATGTGCTGCTGGTGGGACTCCATATCCTCAGAGTAGATGAGGATGTCGTCAAGGTACACGACGACACAGACATCCAGCATGTCAGCAAAGACAGTGTTGACAAACCACTGGAATGCTGCAGGGGCGTTAGTGAGGCCAAAGGGCATTACTAACCACTCATAAGACCCATAGCGCGTATGGAAGGCGGTCTTCCATTTGTCGCCCGGAGCAATCTGGACTAGATGGTACACGTGCTGGAGGTCAATCTTTGAATAGATCTTAGCACGGCTAGGGGAGTCTAGTAGGTCAGAGATAAGGGGGAGTGGGTAACAATCCTTTTTGGTGATTTTGTTTAGGCCTCTAAAGTCAATGCAGAGGTGGAGTGAGCCATCCTTCTTCTTTACAAAGAGGACCGGAGCAGCATGGGAAGAAGCGGTAGGACGGATGAAACCTGTATTTAGATTCTCGTCAATGAAGGTCTGGAGAGCGGAGAGCTCAACCGGAGACAGTGAGTAAAGGGTTCCCAATGGTGGAGAGGTACCTTCTTCAAGGTCGATCTTCAAGTCGTAGTCGTGATGTGGGGGCAGTTCAGAGGCCTTCGCCTTACTGAACACGTCTGCATAATCGTGATATTCTGGAGGAACAATGTCCAAGTCCGGCGGAGTTGATATTGAAGAAGACCAGGCCTTTGCTGAGTCGGCAGGGTGCAGCTGGAGTTGGTACTTCATGGATCCTTCTAAACTGCACACACACACAAATGCGGCTGCATTGATTAGAGAGATGTGCAGAGGGGTGCAAGCCGGAGTGTCAACAGATGGTGCAGGGCCTAGGGTAGGCTGGCTGGAGAGGCTGGAGTCAGGGTTACCGGACAGAACCAGAGAGGGAGTTGATGGGGGTGCTGGCAAACTTCCTGCAAGAGTTTGGAATGTTAAACTGCTCAATACCCAATCAATCAACGGATTGTAGCAGGTGAGCCAGTTATGTCCAAGAACAATCATGCATTCAGAATCCAGCAGAGCGAGGTAAAAAGTCATAGAGTGGACACGTTGAGGCAAGCCTCCTTGGGTGCACTTCCAGAGTCAACACAGCTTGCCAGTTGTGTGGAGGGCCGGGAGCTGCTTACTCTTTTTTTGACTCGGAGTTGGCACCTGAGTTGGAGTCTGTCTTACTGGACTCAGCAGCAATGGCTGCAGCATGAGCCTTGGCCTTTTTGGTCTTCTTTGGACAGTTGTCCGCAAAATGACCAGTACCCCCACAGAACATGCAGAGGTTGTTTTCCAGATGCCATTTACGCTCATCTGCGGTCAGCTTCCCGTCCTTACCAAGCTTGTTGGTTAAGTCCGGTCTAGAACCGGAGGAGGACTGGTTGCTGGTTGCCTTTGACGAGCCAGAGTTGGCAGAGCTGGAGGGGTTTCCGGTCTTGGATTTCTCCTGACTGGAGTTGGATGAGTTGCCTCTGGAGTTGGAGGACTTGGTTGGGGATGAGGTGGGCTGTGTTTTTGTTGTACGAGAGATCTCGTCTTTGTGCTCCCAATAGTGTGTGTCGATCTCTTGACAAAGGGCCCTAAGCCCATGCAGAGTCAGGGGTTTCCCAACCCGAGCAATCTCATCTGTAAGGTGGTCCGGGAGACCAGAGTAGAACAGGTGGCGGAGTGCGCCATCTCCATAGTCCTGGACCTGGGAGGCAAGTTGGTTGAAGTCTACAATATACCGTGTAATGTGGTGAGCATCCTTCATCCGGAGATGCTCTAATTGATGCTCTGCATCAGTGATGGGGTCGTGAGGTCCAAAGGTGCTTTGGAGTTCAGCGACGAAGTGAACCCAACTGTCCATCCAGCGTGGACAGTCAGCCAGATCGCCGGAGTTCAGCAGGTCTGGTTTGAACCATTCTAGAGTCATCCCTTTTAGATATGATTGGGCAAAAGTTACCTTTGCCCTGTCAAGGCGGAATGCCTTGGCTCGATCCTGGAAGCATAACTCACACTGGACCAAGAAGGTCCTGAGCTTTTTTGGGTCCATACCATCAAAGGTGTCTGGTTCACGGACTTTGGCATGGGAAGAGGAGGACTTGTTGGTCTGGTGGGAAGAGCAGGAGAGGCGGTTGACGGCGACAGCAAGATTGTGGAAGACAGCCAGACTAGGGTCTAGCTCTTCCGTGGCATCAAGAAATTCATTGTCATTGTCATTGTTGTTGTTGTCATCTCTGGGACCATCCTCAGGGCCGAACCATTGGAAATGACCAGGTTTGCAATGCTCCAGAGTGGAGTCACGACAGTAGGGGAACTGATCACCAGAAACAGATTCATGGTGACCTAAGTCTGCAGAACCACGAAGGCTCTGAGATGCAGTATCTCGACGCAGAGTCACAGACGCTGTGGGGTTTCGAGCTGTGAAGCTCTGGAATTGGCTAACAGAAGCCGGAGGTTGCCTGCGGTTAGACAGGGCTTGCTGGGCGGCAGAGAGATGGAGGTCATTTACTGCACCTGCTTCTTCAGTGAGTGCGGCAGCAGTATGAGCACGAGAGCGTGTAGTCATGGTCATGGGGAAATGAAACTAGTTTGCATACGAGGTTTGGGATAGTGAACCCACACAAGTGTGAGTCTGAAATACTGTCAAGTCTGGGTCTACTCTGGTAGGTGGTCCAGTCAAGTTCAGATGAAGACAGACGAAGGACAACAGCAGGGGGCTGGACAAGAGGTTAGTCTGGCCAGAGTTGGTGACCGCTTGGATTCAACAACTAAGGACAATGAGCATTGATCCCTTGCATAGGTTCCGGTCAAGAGGAGACGGAGGTGGACAGGAACTGGAGTAGATGACTATGGTTGATTTCAGACTGAGGAGTACAGGATAATCTACAGAGTACTTATACTAAGTAGAAACTAGGGTCAAGTACATATGGTGACAAGTAAACAACCTAATAATGGACAAGGGATGACCAGAGTCAGGACTAGGTCAGGTCTGGTGAAAATAAAGTCAGGTCTGGGTAAAATAAACCAGGCCTGGTGAAAATGCTACAAGGTATAGTATATATCGAGTTCACGGAGAGCTCACAAATGGGCAGGGTAGACGGCGAGGTGTGGTAAAGAGTGAATGGAGTATAGACCAAGGGTTGTACTTAATGGAAGTATAACTGCGCGACCGTGACCGGAGTAACTGTGAGCGACCGGAGTTGGGCTAGAGTACTGCGATGTGACCGGAGTGACCGGATAAGACCTGGAGTTGGACATGGTTGTAACACCTGCTCTCTCACCTTGCACTCTGCCTCCTCCCTCGCCTTACACTCTGCCTCCTTGCACACTAGCCTCTCCACCTCTTCCTGTTGCTGCTTCTCCTCCCTCCTGACTTGCTTGTGGTGATGCCTCTCTTGGCATTGAGGACAGATGCCTCATCTTCGCTACCGGATTGCAACTCTGGTGCTGTCACCTTCATCCAGTCTTTGGACTCTGTGGCAGCAGGGGTGATGGGGCTGTTGGACTTAGTGGGCACAGACATGTTTCAAGATGGCAGGAAATTGGGGGTAAAAAACAAAACTGGTCTGACCTTTATAGATCCAAATTTTGTACTCAGACAATCACTCCGGACTCTGCATTGTTCTAGGCAACCACACAACTACCTCATTGTGGCCTCATGGGTTTGGCCCCTAAAAGGGGGATACTGTTATGACCATGTCCAACTCTGGGTCTTATCCAGTCACTCTGGTCACATTGCAGCACTCTAGCCCAACTCTGGTCGCCCATCACTTACTCCAGTCATGGTCGCACAGATAACCTTCCGTTAAGTATGACCCTTGGACTATACTCTATTCATTCCTTACCACACCTTGCTGTTTACCCTGCCTTGACATGAGTTCGCTGTGAACTTGATATATCTCATACCTTGTAGCATTTTCACTGGACCTGGTTTATTTTACCCAGACCTGACTTTATTTTCACCAGACCTGACCTAGTCCTTACTCTGGTCATCCCTTGTCTGCTATTAGGATGTTTACTTGTCACCATATGTACTCGACCCTGGTTTCTTCTTAGTATAAGTACCTTCTAGTTTATCCTGTATACTTCAGTCTGAAATCATCTAAGTCACTACTCCTGTTCCTCTGTCTGTCTCTGTCTGACCAGAACCTATGCAAGGGATCAATGCTTGTTGTCCTTGTCATTGAATCCAATTGGTCACAACTCTGGCCCGGGCTAACCTCTGCCCAAACCTCTGACTTCCCCTCTCGTCCACTTCTGTCTGGACTTGACCGGATCCCCTACCAGAGTAGAACTGGACTTAACACAGAGACAGAGACAGACAGGGAACAGGAGTAGAGACTAAGTTGATTTCAGACTGAGGAGTACAGGATGGAGTACAGGGTACTTATACTACATAGAACTAGGGTTGAGTATTTACAGTGACAAGTAAACAGCCCAAAGGGCAGACAAGGAATAACTGGAGACAGGACTAGGTCAGGTCCAATGAAAATAAACTAGGTCCGGAGAAAATACTACAAGGTAGAAGATATAAATGGAACATGGAGAACTCATGGTACAACAGGGTTGATGGAGAGGTGAAGTAATGACTGGATAGAGTCTAATGCAAGGGGTTGTCATGACCATGACATCCGATCACCCTGTACCCTGTTGTCTGATCGTGTCCACGCGTTCACCGTCCATTTATTGTATGTACTCCCTTTCTGTTTCTCTCTATCTGTCTTGTAGTGCCACCGATCGGTGAGCATGTTGTCCGATCTGTCTCTCTGTTTGATTACCTAATATGTTTCCTTTCTTGTTTCCGGTCACTATATGTTCCCATCCTGTGACATTACTAATACATTATCTATCGGTAATCCGGTTATCACAATTACCGTACTTACTCAGCGCACAGCACGACTGCACTTGTCGTTCATCGGTAATCCTGACTTCCTGTACATCACCTCATCCGTTCTACTCAGTATAAATACTTAGATACTCAGTCTGTTGTAGTTTCAGTTTGAATATTGAATAAGATACTTCTCCTCTGTTCTCCCTTTGCACTCTCCATCTCTGTCTCGTGCAAGCACTTGGTCGCTGACCGTTTACCCTCAGACACTCTGTATAACCCTCAGTTGGCCTTCCTAGTACTCAGGAAGTGCGACTACGCTACGTAGCATCTTGGTCTTACCGCTAGGCCTACCCCTGACCCCCAGACCCCTCATAGAGATCAGGTCAGTGAAGAACCAGTCTTGACAGGGGTCACACTTAACAGAGTGGTATGTGTGTGTCTGGGACCAGAGTGTTGTGCAGAGGTCTGGAGTTGAGCTGTAGAGCTGTGATGCAACTAGGGAGAAGCACAGGTTTGGGTAACCCGGATGGGTTGCAGGTTTGGGTGTGGGTTGAGATTCACCAACCCATGCCAAAACCCACGCCTGACCCATACCCAGCATGGGTTTGACTTAGTTTGATTACTTAATACAGTGTACATGTGTGTGCATGCTATCGCTGCTCTGCTATCTTTGCTGTTACCTTGTCTGCCATCAATGTACGTCAATGATGCACCACAACCACCTGGGACAATGGCAGCATGTCCACACCAGCACAACAAAGACAACAAAGATGGTAGTGTGTAAAGGGAGTAATCTCCCTTTACTGCTGACCACTAGATGGTCTATACTAGTTTAGTAGTGCTTCTGCTTATGTAAGCAGAAGGACCCCATGCACCTGTTGAAGTCACACATGCACCCGGTGTAAACCGTCAACGAAGTGCACACAAGACTGCGACCCATATTAGTGTAGACTTAGTAATAGTCCTCTTTAGAGTAGATGTTACATGTCACATGTCACATGTCACAGTCACGTGTCACAATGTTTGTTGTATATAAACAGTGTTCATCACTTATATAATATAACAGCTCTTGACCAGCTACTGCTATCATCTCAGGTTGTGCACTCCACCCAACAGGTGAGTTGGAGTAGCAGTTCCTCTATGTATATAGGTATTGCTTCAACAGCACCTACTTAGGCTGTCTTACATGGCCACCCGAAGGTGAAAATCGGCCAAGTGTCACGGGCCAGTGGACGGTAGCCCAAGAATGGACTGTCACCATGTAACACAGGTTGGGCTCAAGTTGGATATTATCACCTTGTGATATGGGTGGGCTATGGTGCTGTTTTAGGGAGTGGATAAGGGTGTAATCACCATGTCATATGTGTGGGCCGAGATTTGCTGTAATGGAAGGTAATGGGTGGGCTAGGAAACATTAGTACCAATGAATATAGTAGGGCTGAGCCACTTGGCAATAAGGTGGAACTACAAATAGAACTGCAGGTTCACTGCCAGGGTTTGACTACCGCGGGTTAACTACCGCAGGTTAACTAACTCAGGTTTACTACCGCAGGTTTACTACCACAGGTTTACTACCATGGGTTTACTACCGCGGGTTAACTAACTTGGGTTGACTACCATGGGTTAACTACTGTGGGTTAACTAACTCAGGTTGACTGCTGCGGGTAATAAGGCTGCGGAAAGATTACTGCAGCCTAGCACAGCTGTGGTGTACATGTACCTAACAAATAAGGCCATACACACCATGTCCTGGACATGTACAACTGTGTAAATATGATTTGCACAGTTAATGTACTGAACTTGCAGTCCTACCTGCAGGAAGGATTGTATGGACAGATAAAGCCGTGGGAAAATTACCGCGGCCTAGCGTAGCCACAGTGTACATGTACCTAACAAATAAGGCCATACACACCATGTCCTGGGCATGTACAACTGTGTAAGTATGATTTGTGCAGTTAATGCACTGAACTCACAGTCCTACCCGCAGGAAGGATTGTATGGACAAATAAAGCCATGGGAAGATTACTGCAGTGTACATGTACCTAACAAATAAGGTCATACACACCATGTCCTGGGCATGTACAACTGTGTAAATATGATTTGTGCAGTTAATGCACTGAGATCACAGTCCTACCTGCAGGAAGGATTGTATGGACAAATAAAGCGACAGGAAAATTACTGCAGTGTAGCACAGCCACAATACACATGCTCCTAATGACTTAGGCCATACACACAATGTCCTGGGCATGTACAACTGTGTAAGTATGATTTGTGCAGTTAATGCACTGAGATCGCAGTCCTACCTGCAGGAAGGATTGTATGGACAAATACAGCTGCGGGAAAATTACCACGGCCTAGCACAGCTGCAGTGTACATGTAGATAACAAATAAGGCCATACACACCATGTCCTGGGCATGTACAACTGTGTAAATATGATTTGCACAATTAATGCACTGAACTCGCAGTCCTACCTGCAGGAAGGATTGTATGGACAGATAAAGCCACGGGAAAATTACCGTGGCCTAGCACAGCCGCGCTGTACATGTAGATAACAAATAAGGCCATACACACCATGTCCTGGGCATGTACAACTGTGTAAATATGATTTGCACAGTTAATGCACTGAGATCACAGTTACCTGCAGGAAGGATTGTATGGACAAATAAAGCCATAGGCAAATTACCGCAGTGTAGCACAGCTGCAGTGTACATGTACCTAACAAATAAGGCCATACACACCATGTCCTGGGCATGTACAACTGTGTAAATATGATTTGTGCAGTTAATACACTGAGAGCAAAGTCCTAGCTGCA
>Ga0307516_10007175_pt1 | contig 12864 bp, 8 predicted proteins | sample 19_EM_MG_FD_203310 | JGI IMG/M metagenome (GOLD analysis project Ga0307516, IMG submission 203310) | Populus trichocarpa ectomycorrhiza microbial communities from riparian zone in the Pacific Northwest, United States - 19_EM | ecosystem: Host-associated > Plants > Roots > Unclassified | place... | reverse complement strand
CCGGACGCAACGATCCGGTCGACGCCGATCGGCAGCAGGGTCGCGTCCGGCACGCAGACCTGGTTGGCGTGCATAAGCGTGTCCCGCATGCCCGGGTCTCCGAGCACCAGGGTGGCCGGCAGATGATCGGCGAACCAGTCGACGTCGTTGACGAACGCGACGTCCACGTCGATGTCGCGGGCCGCGGCGCGGTGGTACCGGCGCAACCGATGGAACCGGCCACCCTGGAACAGCACCGGCCCGTAGAGCTGGGTGGCCGGATCGAGCGCGACGGCGGGCAGATCGTCGGCGGCCGGTTCCGGCGGACCGGCCGGTGCACCGGCCCCGGACCAGGTCAGCCGGGCCCGGAAGTGGTCGGCGGTGAATCCGGTCTCGGAGCTGCGGATGACCGCCAGCACCGTGTCCTGGGCGATCATCGTCGCCGCGATCCGCACCGTGGTGCGTCCGTCGGGGCGGATCACGATCGGGCGCAGGAACTCGGCCTGTTCGAACACCGGGATCCCCGTGTTGCCGGTGACCGACGCCCCGATCTGGGCCATCGCCTCCATCCCCAGCACCGCGGGCAGCAGCAGGTCGCCACCGAGGTTGTGGTCGGCCAGGTACCGGTCGGTCCCGGCGGTGAGCTCCACCTCGGTGACCAGTTCGACACCGGGGTAGTCGACGAGGGGACGTTCCAGGAACCGCAGCAGCGGCAACTCCCGCGGTTCCCGGCGGATCGTGTCGATACCGTCGGCCCGGCCGCTGACCACCACCACCGGCGGCAGATCGGGGTCGGCCAGCAGACGGCGCAGGATGCGGACACCGTCCTCCGCGTTGATCGGGGTGACGCCGTCGCGGCGCAGACCCTCCACAACGGAGAGTTTCTCCCCCATCCCGATACCGGACCACACCGACCACTCGATGCAGACCGTACGGCAGCCAGGGTACCGGGCCGCGACGCCCGCGGTGAGGCCGGCCAGCCACTCGTTGGCGGTGGCGTAGTGGGCCTCACCCCGCAGCCCGCTGCGCCCGATGATGCTGCCGAAGGTGACCAGAACCCGCAGGTTGCCGGGATCCACCGCGTCGAGCACCGCGGCCAGGCCGTCGACCTTGGGGGCGAGCGCCCGGCGGAACGCGTCCGCGTCCAGGGTGGTGAGCGAGGCCGGCACGTTGTGCCCGGCGCCATGCATCACCCCGGTGACCGGGCCGAGGGCCGCGCTGATCTCCTCAATCGCATCGCGCACCTGACCGGCGTCGGCAACGTCGGCCCGGGCGTAGTGCACGCGGACGCCGGCGTCCGCCATCCGCCGCAGGTTGCCGGCCAGCTCCTCGTCCTCGGCCGGGTCGGAGCGGCCCAGCAGGCCGAGGGCGGCACCGCTGTCGCCGGCCAGGGCCAGCGCACACTCCGCGGTGATGCCCTTGCCGCCGCCGGTTACCAGCAGGACGTCCTGGCCGGACAGCGGGATCTCGCCGGGCACCGGCCCGATCGGCATCGGACGCAGCGTCGGCACCAGCCGCCCGCCGGCCCCGTCCAGCACGGACTCGGCGAATCCGGCGGTGGCGGCCACCTCCGCGACGATCTCGTCCACCGCGCCCCCGGGTGTTTCGCCGAGCGGCAGGCGAACCACGGTGGTCCGGACCTGGGGTGCCTCCAGCCGCAACGTCTTGGCCACCCCCGCCGTACCACGACCGGACTGGACCAGCAGGAAACGGGTACCGGCCTCGGCCACCGCGGCGGCGCGCGCACCGGCCAGCACCAGCGCGAGGTCGGCCTCGGCGCAGTCCGGCGGCAACCACACCAGAACGCCCGAGCCGACACCGGCGGTGGACAGGGCCCGGCGCAGCCGCTCGGCCACCGGATGACCGGCGGTCGTGTGGACCTGCCAGGTCCCGTCCGGTTCGGCGGGCAGCGCCGGCGGCCGGGCCACGGGCACCTCGTCGATCCGGAACGCGCGGGACCAAGGAGCCGCCCCGGCCACCACCGTACGGTCCGCACGGTCGGTGTCCCGGGCGTTCGCCGACAGCTCGGTGAGGGCCTCGGCGAGCTCGCCGATGGAGGCGGTGGCGAAGTTCGCCGGTGCCGCACTCGCCGGCAGACCGAGTTGCTGGGCCACCTGATTGACGACCTGACCCACCGTGATCGAGCTCAGGTGCAGATCGTCGAGCAGCCGGGCGTCCTCGCGAACGGTCTCGACGGGCAGTTCCGCCCGCTCCGCCACCAGGCGGCGCAGCAGTTCCGTGGCGGTCTGCGGGCCCGGGTCCTCGATGTCCGGGGCCGGCGACGGGGCCACCGCCCGGGCCGGCGACGAGACGGCGGCGTCCGGGAGGGTGATCTCGGGAGCCGTCTCGCAGGGGTTGGTGAAGAACCGGAACTCGCGGCCGATCTCGAACGGACGGTTGACCCGGCCGTCGAACAGCGCCGGGAACCGGCCCGACGCCCCGGTCACGTACGCGGCCGCCGCGACCCGCAGCAGACCGGCCGTCGTCTCGTCGTCGGTGTTCAGGGACACCGTCGGCACGTCGGTGGCGCCCGCCGCCAGGTTGCCCAGCACCTGTCCCGGTCCGACCTCGACGAACAGGTCGACGTCCTTGGCCGCCACGGTCACCGCCTGGGTGAACAGCACCGGTTCGGCGATCTGCCGGTGCAACAGCCCGGTGATGTCCACATCGGATGGCAGGGTGTCACCGCTGACCGTCGAGATGACCCGGCGGCGGACCGGGCCGAACGTACCCGGCGGCAGTTGCGCCTTGAGCGCGTCGGCGACGGCCGACACCAGCGGTGAGTGGAACGCGTGCGACACCGCGATCGCGGACCACTCCACTCCGGCCTCGCCGGCCCGGTGGCAGGCGGTACGGACGTCGTCGGACGAACCCGAGATCACCGTCTGGGTGGGCCCGTTGTAGCCGGCGATGACCGCCTCGAGGCCGTGCAGCAGCCCGCGCACCACCTCCGGCGAGGCGCTCACGCCGGCCATCGTGCCCGGCGCGCTGTGGTCGGCGAACGCCCGGCCGCGCAGCTGGGCCACCCGCAGCAGGGTGTCCTCGTCCAGCGCGCCCGCCCAGTGCAGCGCGGACAGCTCGCCCAGGCTGTGCCCGATCGCGACGGTGCCGCTCAGTCCGAGCAGCTCCATGGCCCGCAGACCGGCCATCGAGCCGGTCACGATGCGCGGCTGGGCGACGGTGGTGACGACGAGGTCCCCGGTCGTCGGCAACGCGGCCCGCTCGTACACGTCCTCGATCTCGGCGAACCGGCGACGCAGGGCGCCGCCGGTGGTGCCCCGGCCGGATCCCTGGCCCGGGAACAGCCAGCCGATCCGGGCCGGCCCCGCGACGTATCCCAGGAAGCTGCGCCGGTCGGCGCTGAACAGCCGGGTCTCCCCGGTGTCGAGCGTCTCGTAGAGCTGACGCAGCCGCTGTTGCGCCTCCGTCGGGGACGACACCACCACGGCCGCCCGGTAGGGCAGATCACGCAGCTCGCCCTGCAGGGCGAAGCCGAGATCGGCCAGATCGGCGTACGCGACCGCGCCGACGAACTCGGCCAGCCGGGACAGCCGGTCGCGGAGCTGGCCGGTCGTCGCACCGTCCAGCACGAGCAGCTCGTGGTCCTGCACCGAGGCGGCGAGCCGCCGGATCCGGCTCGACGGCGACCGCCGCCGGTCCGGCTCGGCGCCCTCCAGCACCAGGTGCGTGTTGATGCCGCCGAAGCCCATCGCGGTCACGCCGGCCCGCAGGGGCACACCGGCCGGCCAGGTCTCCGCCCGGCGCAGGGCCCGCAGGGCCGGTTCGTCGCCGCCGATCAGGGCGTGCGGCTTGACGCAGCCGACCGCCGGCGGCAGGACCTGGGCGTGCACGGCGAGCGCGGCCTTGATCAAGCCGGCCACCCCGGCGGCGGCCTTGGTGTGACCGATCATGCCCTTGATGGAGCCGATCGCCGCCGGCGGCGCCGACGGATCGGCGGCGCGGCGGGCCCGGGTCAACGCGCCCAGTTCGGTGGCGTCGCCGACGGCCGTGCCGGTGCCGTGGCCCTCGAACAAACCGACGGTCTCGATGCCGAAACCCGCCCGGTCGTACGCCCGCCGCAGCGCCAGCTGATAGCCGTCGATCTCGGGACGGGTGATGCCGCCCTTGCCGTCCGACGAGATGCCCCAACCGGCCACGGTGGCATAGATGCGATGCCCGGCCGCGCGAGCGTCCTGCTCACGCATGAGCACCACCATGCCGCAGCCCTCACCGGGCCAGAACCCGTTGGAGCCCTCGTCGTAGATCCGCATCTCGGTCCGGGCCAGGGCGCCGGTCTTGGCGAACCCGATGAGCTCGAACGGGTCGATCGACAGGTCGACCCCTCCGGCGATCACGAAGTCGAGGTCGCCCGAGGTCAGCTGACCGCAGCCGGTGACGACCGAGAGCAGCGACGACGAGCAGGCGCCGTCGACGGTGTATCCGCCGCCCTTGAGGTCGAAGTAGTTGCAGATGCGCCCGGCGATCGTGTTGGAGAGCCCGCCGGCGAGGGTGTCCTCGCCGATCTCCGGGAACGGCTCTTTGTAGGACACTTCCAGGCCGGCCAGGAACTCCGCCGACCGCTCCGGTTCCCAGCCCTGGCCGTCGAGGGCCGCGGCCAGCACCCGCCGTACGTACGGCCAGCGCAGCCGCATCACGTTGGCCCGGGAGAACTCCCCGGTGAGGGTGTTGCCGATCACCACGCCGGTGCGCTCCCGCGGGAGGCCGCCACCCATCGGGAAGCCGGCATCCGCGAGGGCGGACGCCGCCACGTCGAGCGCCAGCCAGTGGGTGAGGTCAGTGGACCGGTACGTGCTGCCGGCGATCTTGTAGGCGAGCCGGTCGAACTCGTACCCCTCGATGACGGCCGCCTGCATCGCGTAGAACCGGTCGGGTGCGGCCGGGTCCGGCGAGTAGTAGTCGGCGAGGCTCATCCGCTGGTCGGGCAGCCGGCGAAAGGCACGCCGCCCGGCCAGCACGTTCTCCCACAGTTGGTCGGGAGTGGCCGCGTCCGGGTATCGGCACCCGATCCCGACGATGGCGATCCGTTCGGTCATGCCGGGACGACCTCCTCGACGGGTTCCGTCACGGCCGGCCTGGTGCCGCCGGCGGGGCGTACCGCCTCGGCCGGTGCCACGGTGAAGCCGAGGATGTCGAACACCGTGATCGAGATCGCGAAGTTCCGCGGTGCGATAGTGACCTTCGGGCTGTGCCAGGGGGTCGGGACAGCTTTCTCAACCATCTCCGTCACCTTTCCTCGACCTGCTTGTCGAGCTGGAGTACGTGGTTGCCCGGGGTCAGCCGGAGCGTCTGTTGGTGGGGCTGCCCGGCCCGGTCGCGCCAGCTCAGCTGCACCTGGACCGGACCGGTGATGCCGGGTGTCGACCGGTTTGTGCAGCCGAGCAGGTCCATCCGCCCGTCCTCGTTCGCAAGGATGCCGATGACCGGGTACCACGCGCCGCCGACCGACCCGCGCAGTACCGGCATCACTTGCTCCTTCCCAAAGTCACGAACTGGCCGGCGACCCCTTGCCGCCACCTCTCATAGGCCGGGGTTCCGCCGCGGACGGCGGCGCTGGCCGGCATCTCCCGCTCGCACAGGGCGGCCGCGTCAGCCGTGGTCAGGCCGCACAGGGCCCGGTTGCCGATTTCGTTGTGCGGAACCACCAGGCCGGCCCGCACCCGTGCGGACGCCGCGAAGGCGGCGCCCTGAGCGACCTGCGGGCCGTGCTCGCCGGCCCGTTCCAGCAGTTGGTGCAGCTCCTCCTCGCCGGCGCCGCCGGCATAGGTGGCGGCCAGGCCGACGCCGCTGTACAGGTCGGCGCGGCGGCCCGCCGGATAGCCCTCGACCAGCTCGGCGACCACCGTGGCATCGGAGCCGCCGACGAACCACAGCGCACGCCCGATGCCGAGGTCGATGGCCCGGTTCGCGTACTGCCCGGTGCGGTCGGCCGGCCACCGGAAACCGTCGTCGCGGTAGTGATCGTGCACGTACCGTCCGGTGTGGAAGTAGGCCTGGTGGAAGCCGTAACCGTCGAGCGCGAGCCAGTTCAGCAGCGGGTCCGACGGCATGACCCGCGACCAGAGCATCCGGGGCAGACGCGCCATGGCCCAGCCTGCGCCGATCAGCGCCATGTAGACGTGGGCGTCGCCGCCGGAGACCAGGTACCGGCTCAGGTGGTCATGGCGACCCATCGGCAGGGCGTCACGCAGGGCGAACGCCATCGCGGCACCCTCGTTGGCAAAACCGCGGTAACGCGTCGGAATCTTCCCCAGAAGCTGATGCACATCATCCGCGACGGACACCTCGGCCGCATTTCCGAATCCCTCGAGAAACGACGCTCCGACGGTCTCAAGATTGTCCCGGGCGGCCACATCCTTGAAATGGAAACCTCGGGTCTCTATTCTGGTCTCGATGACCTTTGGCGTGTAGAGACGCCGACGTAATGCACCGAGCGCACCGGGCATGACTCCCCCAACAGCCAGACGATCACTTATGTCAACGATCGTCGCTCAATGGTCGCCGGAGGGTCTACTTCCGGCTTGCTTAATCCCGCGACCGGATCCCTTACAACAATTCTGCAGATCAGTCCAGACCCTTATCGGACTATGACCTGACGGTCGAAAAATGCGCTTGAACACGACGGCGCCAGATCTCGTACGGCGGCTGCGACCCGCCGGCATCCGGGGCGACGACCGTGTCGTCGGCCAGGGCGGCGACGGCCGGGACGGTCAGTCCGGTGAGGACAGCGATCGCCCGCTCGGTGTGCGACGGGACGAAGCCGGCCTGATCGCGCGCCTTGGCCGCGAACACGGCGCCCTGTGCCAGGTGCGGTGACAGCGTCCCGGCACCGTCGAGCAGACCCCGCAGGGCGTCCGCGTCACACCCACCGGCGAACGTGGCCGCCAGACCGACGCCGCTCCACAGGTCGGCCCGTCGCTGCTCGGGGAAGCCGGCGACCGCCGACACCACGGCCGGCACGGTCGCACCGTGGATGAACCACAGCGCGCGGCCGATCCCCTGATCCACCGCGCGCGGGAAGTACCGCGGGTCACCCTGCCACGGGTAGGACGGGGGCACGAACCGCTGGTCCACCCATTTACCGGTGTCGAAGTAGGCGCGGTCGAAGCCGTAGCCGTCCACCGCCAGCCAGCTCATCGCCGGGTGGTAGGCCGACACCGGCAGGTCCGGCAGCACCCGGCGCCACAGTGGACGCGGCAGCCGCGCCATCGCGAATCCGATACCGATGTACGCCAGGAAGATGTGCCGGGCACCGGGGCCGTCCAGCAGCTCGCGGGTGAGCCCGCCACCGCCCGGCATCACGTCGCGTACGGTGAAGGCCATCGTCGCGCCCTCGTAGGCGAAGCCGCGCTGCTCGGCGTCGATCAGGTCGAGCCGCCGCCGCATCTCCCACTGGGTACGGGCCTCCATGCCCCACTCGAACCCGCAGATCACCGCCTGCGGCACCGCCTCGAGTGAGGATGCGGCGGGAGACGCCGCGCCGGGAAATCCGCGGGTGGCGAACGTGACGTCGGCGAGATTCGGCGCGAACGCCACCTTGCGCAACGTACCGATGATTCCGGCCATGCTTCCTCCGTTGGTCGCTGTCGATCAGAACCCCCTGGCCGCGGGGGCCGCGAGATCCGCTAGCCGGTCGGCCGCGGCCAGGGCGGCCCACGACGTCAACTCGATCAGGGCACGGTCCGACGACTCCCGTTCCCGCCAGCGCGTCACGGTCGCCTCGTCCACCCGATCGGACGCCTTCGCCGTCAGCAGCGCAAGCCGTGCGGCCGGCCGGTCCCCGGGCGCCAGCAGATCGGTCACCTGGTCGATCCAGATGCTCCCCAGCGGCGGCGGCCGGCCGTCCCACCGGGCCAGGTCGGCCAGGACGGCCTCGCGTACCGCGGCCGGCACCCAGGCCCCGGCGGCACCGTCGATGGCGGCACCGGCCCGGACGAACGTCTCGGCGAGCACCGGCGCCTCGTGCGTCCAGTTCGGTTCGGGCCGGTCCGGCGACGCCGGGACCATCCGCAACGACGCCCCGGCCGGCGGGGCGACCGTCGCCGCATCGCGCAGCAGCCGGCCGAACACCGGGATGACCGCGGTGCGGGCCGACGGCGGCAGCGGTGGCAGCGGCGAGTCCGGCAGGAACACCCGGACCATCCGGTTCAGATAGTGGAAGCAGGTCAGCACCACCAGCAGTTCCGGCATCCAGGCTGCCGGAAGCCCGGCGGGCGCACCGCCCCCGCCAGCCCACGCCGCCGCCGCGCGCACCTGGGCGTCGTCGATGGTCTGCCCGGCGGCCAGCGAGGCCGCGGCGTCGCCCAGCCCCCACGCGCTCATCGCGGCTCCATGCACGTCCACGCAGTAGGGGCAGCGGTTGGCCTGCGACACCGCGGCGGCCACCGTCTCCTTGATCGCCCGGCCGGCCCGGCCGTCGACCAGCAGCGACTCGCGCAGCATCGCCCAGGCCGCGGCCAGCACGGACGGCGCCGGGGAGTGCAGGGCCATCGGCGGCGCGAGCATCCCGAAGTCACGCTCGATCTGGGTGTACACGTCCCGCACCAGGCCCCGCGCGGCGCGCGGCGGGACCGGCGTGACGTACCGGATCTGGCCGAGCACCCGCCGCTTCATCAGGCGGCCCGCGGTACGCCCCATCATGGCCGCGCACCGCCGGATCCGAGCACCCGCGCGGCCAGCGGCATCAGCACCCGCCGACTGGCCGTCTCGCCGTCCGGGCCCGGTGCGCCGTACCGACAGTCGATGCCGCGCGCACGGGCGGCGGCGACGATGCCCGGCACCGCCCGTTCGGCCAGCGCGGCGATGGTCATCGCCGGGTTCACGGTCAGCGCACCGGGCACGGCGGAGCCGTCGGTGACGAAGATGCCGGGGTGCCCGCGCAACTGGTGGCCGTCGTCCAGCGCCGAGGTCTGCGGGTCGTCGCCGATCCGGCAGGACGCCAGCGGGTGCACCGTGTACGCGCCGACCACGTCGTTGGTCCAGGGCATCACGTCGGCCAGGCCGTCCCGCCCGAGGATGTCCTTGACCTCGGCGTCGGACAGGGCCCATCCACGCAGGGTGTTCTCGGTGGGCCGGTAGGACAGCGGTCCCCGGCCGAGCATCTGCTGCGAGATCCGATCCGCGTTGCCGGTCAGCGGCGGGGGCCCGAACACACCCTCGTTGTCGTCCTCGGACATCGTGAAGACGGTCAGCCACGACTGCCAGCGGCTCATCATCTCCTTCTTACGCACCCCGAACCAGCTCGGGCCTTCGCCGTCGGGCACCTGCGCGAGGATCGTGCCGAGGCCCGGCGGGAAGTACAACTGCTCCAGCGAGTACCGCTCGAACTCGGGCAACGAGCCGTCGAGCCGATCCCAGCTGGCGACACACGGGCCCTTGCCGATCTGGTTCGCCTCGTACACCCGGCCGTCCGGGCGGCGCAGCCGGAGCACCTCGGCCACCCGGTCCTCGTTCATCACCGCGGTGTTGAGGCGCTCCCCGTTGCCGGAGAAAAACCGTCCGACGGCGTACGGCATCGGGCCGAGCGCGGGCTCGGAACGCTGCAGGATGACCGGCGTCGCACCGGCGCCCGCCGCCACCACCACCAGCTTCGCCGTGATCACGCCGCTGCCGGTGGTCACCCGGTAGTCGAGGTCGTCGATCACGTTGTAGTGCACCTGGTAGTCGCCCTCGGCCGTCCGGCTGAGGCGCTGCACCTCGTGCAGCGGGCGGATCTCGGCGCCGTGCGCGACGGCCGCCGGCAGGTAGTTCAGCAGCAGGGAGCGCTTGGCGTCGAACCGGCAGCCGGCCATCATCCAGTTGCAGTTGGTGCAGCGGGTGTTGTCAATCGCCACCGGCACCGGGTTGGCCGTGCGCCCGGCGTGCTCGCAGGCGGCACCGAACAGACCGCCCGCGTACGGTACGTCGTTCCAGTCCTGGCGACTCACCGGAAGCGCCTCGGCCACCCGGTCGTACCACGGCTCGAGGGCGTCGCGGCTGATCGCCGCCGGCCACATCCGCCGGCCCAGACTGCCCCGCCGCTCGAAGACGAACTGGGGCGCGCGTGGCATGGCTGCGAAATACACCACGCTGCCGCCGCCGACGCAGTTGCCGCCGAGCAGGCTCATCCCGTCGCCGGCCACGAAGTCGAAGGCCCGGGTGTACGACGAACCGAGCAGGAAGTCGTGGTCGAAGTCGTCGCCGGCCAGCCACGGCCCGCGTTCCAGCACGGTCACCTTGGCCCCGCCGGCGGCGAGGTGATAGGCGGTGATGGCCCCGCCGAAACCACTGCCGATGACCAGGACGTCGGTACGGTCCGCGGCGCTCATGCCGGGCTCCCCGACGGTGTCGTGGCGGGGTGCGGACGGGCCAGCACCCGCCGGTACGAATAATCCGGGAACCGCCACAGCCCGTCGGGGTCGGGCTGGTTCAGTCCCATCGCCAGCAGGCCCGGGTGGCCGGCCGCCAGCGCCTCGGTGGTGTGCAGGTGCGCCGCCGAGTCGTAGGCCATGTTGCTGAACAGCGCCAGGATGACCCACAGCTCCCGCTCGGGATGGCCGGGCGCCGTCAGGCCGGCCACCAGCGCCGTCCGGTCGGCGAACCGCAGCGCCACGAACGCCGGCAGTTCCGGGTCCAGTTCGATACCGCGTTCGGCCGCCCAGCCGGCGGCGTGACCGTTCAGCGCCACGGCCAGATCGTCGGTGACGGGCGCCATGCCGGCGCCGTCGGTGGCGAGCAGTTCCAGTGCGCCCGCCGCGACGGCACCGCCGCCGGGTGCGGCGCCGGCCACCGCGACGTCGCCGTCCCACCGTTTCTCGCCGGGGACGATCGTGTCGGCGAAAGCCTCCAGAGTGGCTGTACGGATGACTGCTGCTGACAACGGAATCCCACCTGCCTCGTCGCATCGCACCCGCTGAGCGGATGCCGGGTCACGGCATCCATCATCGTGTCGGCCGAGCGGACGGCGAGCATCTTCCAAGATGCGTCGAAAAGCCATTCCGGCCGGCACGTCAGGAGAAGTGGCCCCGCCACGGCCCGGGAGACAATCGCCGCTCAGGCACCGCCCGGAGGAGGAACGGCATGCTGATCCTGGTCACCGGCGGCACCGGGTTCCTGGGCTCGCATTCGGCCGCGGCGATCGTCCGGGCCGGTCATCGGGTCCGGGTACTGAGCCGCGACCCGAACCGGGTCCGGGCCCGACTCGGCCCGCTGGGGGTGCCTGCGGACGCCGTCGAGGAGTGCGCCGGTGACGTGACCGATCCCGGCGCGGTCCGCCATGCCGTCCGCGGATGCGACGCGGTGCTGCACGCCGCCGGGGTGTACAGCTTCGACGTCCGGGACCGGCCGCGGATGGCCGCGGTGAACGCCCGCGGTACGGAGGTGGTGCTGGCCGCCGCCCGGGCCGCGGGCACCGGATCGGTGGTGTACGTGTCCTCGTTCGGCGCGCTGCTGCCCGGAGTCGACGATCCGCTCACCGTCGACTCGGCGATCGGCACCAGCCGGGAGCCGTACCTCGCCGGCAAAGCGGCCGCCGAGCGAATCGCCCGCCGGCGGCAGGCCGAGGGCATGCCGGTCACGATCTCGTATCCGCCGGCCACGCTCGGCCCCGACGATCCCGGGCTCGGCGACCAGGCCTCCAGGATCCGTGACACGCTGCGCGGCCGCATGCCGCTGTGGCCGCGGGGCGGCTATCCGATCGGCGACGTCCGGGACGTCGCCGAGCTGCACGCCACCCTGCTGACCGGCGCTATCCCGCCGGGGCGCTGGTTCGCGCCCGGCCGGTACGTGACGACCGGCGAGCTGGTGGCCGGGCTGCGCCGGGTGACCGGCCGGGCGCTCCCGGCCGCGTTCCTGCCCGCCGGGGCGATGCTTCCGGTCGGTGTGCTGGCCGGTCTGGCGCAGCGGGTCCTGCCCGTCCACCTGCCCGCCGAGCACGGCGCCATCCACGTCTGCGCGGTGGGCCGGGCCGTGGACACGTCCGCCACCGAGAAGCTGCTGGGCCACGGCCCGCGCCTGCTCGACGACACCCTCGCCGACACCGTGCGGTGGCTGCACCGGGCCGGGCACCTCAGCGCCCGGCTCGCCGGACATTCGGCCGGCCAGGGCCGGAACTAGCTCCGCAAGCTGGAAGAACGCCCCCGGCCGGCCACGCGCCTACTGTCGCGAGGAGGTGCTGAATCCGGCGAACGGAGATCTCGTGACTGATCCGCAGACTACCGAACTGGCCAACGCCGTCGCCTCGTTCCGGGCCGACGTCGACGACGTCGATCGACTGGTGTCCGGACTCGACGCCGACGGATGGGGGACACCGACCCCGGCGCCAGGCTGGACCGTCGGCCACCAGATCGCCCACCTGGCCGCGACGTTCAGGCTGGCCGGGCTGGCCGCTGCCCGCCCGGCCGCGTTCATCGCCATCACCTCGCAGATGAGCGCCGACTTCGGCAGGAACGTCGCGGCCGCGTTGTCGGAGTACCTGGCCGAGCCGCCGGCCTTGCTGCGCACCAGATGGCTCGACGAGTGCGCGACGACCGCGGCGGCGCTGGCGGCCGCGCCGGCCGGCAACCCGGTGCCCTGGCTGGTCCGCCCGTTGCCGCCGGCCGTGCTGACCTGTGCCGGGATGATGGAGCTCTTCGCGCACGGCCAGGACATCGCCGACGCGCTCGGCACCGAGATCACCCGCACCGATCGGCTCCGCTGGGTGACCGGCTTCGCCGTCCGCACGTGGGACTTCGGCTACCAGGCCCGCGGGCTGCCCACCCCGGAGACCTCCTTCCGGTACGAGCTGACCGCGCCGTCCGGTGCGACCTGGACCTTCGGCCCGGACGACGCGGAACAGTCGGTGACCGGGCCGGCGGTCGATTTCTGTCTCCTGGTGACGCGCCGCCGGCA
>Ga0307516_10007174_pt1 | contig 12864 bp, 14 predicted proteins | sample 19_EM_MG_FD_203310 | JGI IMG/M metagenome (GOLD analysis project Ga0307516, IMG submission 203310) | Populus trichocarpa ectomycorrhiza microbial communities from riparian zone in the Pacific Northwest, United States - 19_EM | ecosystem: Host-associated > Plants > Roots > Unclassified | place... | reverse complement strand
CTCGATGACCTGATGGCGCGCCTGACGGCCACCGACCACCGCTACCGCTACTCGGTCGCCTGGATCGACCTCCTGGCGCGCGGCACGGCGACGGGCCGCGCGGTGCTGACCCGCGGCGACCACGCGCCCCTGGAGGCGCTGCCGAACGTCGCCCGCGCGCGGAGGCGGCCGCTGGCCTTCCGCCCCGCCCGTCTCCCGGCCGCCCCCGCCTTCCTCCCCGAGGGCCTCCTCAGCCGGACGACCGTCGGCCTCTTCAACGAGCTCTGGTACCGCAAGGCCCCCCGCGCGCGTACCGGCGAACTCCAGAGGATCTCCACCTTCTTCCACCCCCTCGACGGGGTCCCGCACTGGAACCGGATCTACGGCCGCCACGGCTTCGTGCAATACCAGTTCGTCGTCGGCCACGGCCAGGAGGACGCCGTACGCCGGATCGTGCGCCGTATCTCCGAGCGCCGCTGCCCGTCCTTCCTCGCCGTCCTCAAGCGGTTCGGGGACGCCGATCCGGGCTGGCTGTCCTTCCCCGTACCGGGGTGGACGCTGGCCCTGGACATCCCGGCGGGGCTGCCCGGCCTCGGCGCCTTCCTCGACGAACTGGACGAGGAGGTGGCCACGGCCGGCGGGCGGGTCTACCTCGCCAAGGACTCCCGGCTGCGGCCCGAACTCCTCGCCGCGATGTACCCGCGGCTGGACGACTTCCGGGCACTGCGCGCGGAGTTGGACCCGCGCGCGGTGTTCACCTCGGACCTGTCCCGGCGTCTCGCCCTCTAGCCCACCCACTCTCCAGCCCTCCAGCCCTCCAACTCCAACTCTCCAGCCCTCCGGGCTTCTTCTCCCGGGCATCGGGCAACCTCTAGGAGCTGTCGTGAAGGACGCCTTCGGCATTCCCCAGTCCCTGCTCGTCCTCGGCGGTACGTCGGAGATCGCGCTGGCGACCGCGCGCCGGCTGATCGCCCGCCGTACCCGCACGGTGTGGCTGGCCGGGCGCCCGACGCCCGCTCTGGAGGCGGCCGCCTCGGAACTGCGCGCCCTGGGCGCGGACGTGCGCACCGTCGCCTTCGACGCGCTCGACCCCGACTCCCACGAGGTCGCGCTCGGCAAGGTGTTCGCCGAGGGCGACATCGACATGGCGCTGCTCGCCTTCGGGATCCTCGGCGACCAGGCCCACGACGAACGCGATCCGGCCGGTGCGGTGCGCGTCGCGCAGACCAACTACACGGGCGCGGTGTCGGCGGGGCTGGTGACCGCGAGCGCCTTGCAGGCCCAGGGCCACGGCTCGCTCGTCGTGCTCTCCTCCGTGGCCGGGGAGCGCGCCCGCCGCGCCAACTTCATCTACGGCTCCAGCAAGGCCGGCCTGGACGCCTTCGCGCAGGGCCTGGGCGACGCGCTGCACGGCACGGGCGTGCACGTCATGGTGGTACGCCCCGGATTCGTACGGTCGAAGATGACCGCGGGGCTTCCTCAGGCGCCTTGGGCCACGACCCCCGAAGCCGTCGCGACTGCCGTCGAACTGGGGCTGCGGCGGCGCTCGGAGGCGGTGTGGGTGCCGGGCCTGCTGCGCGTGGTGATGTCGGCGCTGCGGCACATGCCGCGGACGGTGTTCCGGCGACTGCCGCTGTAGCCAGAGGTCCGTAACCTAAGGTCCGTAACCAGAGGTACAGCCCCTGTAGCTGTGGTTACAGCTGGCCGGTGGGCAGGGAGCCGCGCGCGACATGGGCCGCCTGTGGGGGCACGACCGCGCCTCGGAAGGTGAACTCGCGCAGCTTGCGCCACACGCCGTCGGCGCCCTGTTCGTAGAGCGCGAAGCCGGTGCAGGGCCACTGGGCCTGGTAGTCGGCGAGCTCCTCGAAGGCCCGGTCCATGGCCTCGTCCTCGATGCCGTGCGCCACCGTGACGTGCGGGTGATACGGGAACTGCAGTTCGCGTGCCACGGGACCGGAGGCGTCCCGGACCTCCTTCTGCAGCCAGGCGCAGGCCTCGGCGCCCTCGGCCACCTGGACGTAGACCACGGGCGACAGGGGCCGGAAGGTCCCGGTGCCGGACAGCCGCATCGGGAAGGGGCGCCCGGCGGCCGCGATCTCGCCGAGGTGGGTCTCGATCGCGGGCAGCAGCGACGCCTCGACCTCGGTCGGCGGCAGCAGGGTGATGTGCGTGGGGATGCCGTGAGCCGCGGCGTCGCCGAAGCCCGCACGCCGCTCCTGGAGCTGGCTGCCGTGGGGCTCCGGGACCGCGATCGACACGCCGATCGTTACGGTCCCCACGTCATCTCCTGTCGTCGTGTCGGCATGGTCCTGTGCCGGTTTTGTTCTCAGCCGTCCGACTGTCGACTGTACGGCCACGGCCGTGTTGTCGGCAGGCGCAGTCGTAGTGATGTGCGGCGCTCTGCCCGGTGGTACGCGTGCGCGCCGGCCCCTCAGTGTTTGGCGGGCAGGAATCCGACCCGCTCATAGGCCTGCGACAGCGTCTCCGCGGCGACGGCGCGCGCCTTCTCCGCACCCTTCGCCAGGATCGAGTCGAGCGTCTCCGGGTCGTCCAGGTACTGCTGGGTGCGCTCCCGGAACGGCGTCACGAAGTCGACCATGATCTCGGCGAGGTCCGTCTTGAGCGCACCGTAGCCCTTGCCGACGTACTTCTCCTCCAGTTCGGCGATACCCGCACCGGTGAGCGTCGAGTAGATGCTGAGCAGGTTGCTCACACCCGGCTTGTTCTCCGTGTCGAAACGGATCACGGTGTCGGTGTCGGTGACCGCGCTCTTGACCTTCTTCGCGGTGGCCTTGGGGTCGTCGAGAAGGTTGATGAGGCCCTTCGGCGTCGACGCCGACTTGCTCATCTTGATCGACGGGTCCTGGAGGTCGTAGATCTTCGACGTCTCCCTGAGGATGTACGGCTTCGGGACGGTGAAGGTCGCGCCGAAGCGGCCGTTGAAGCGCTCGGCGAGGTCCCGGGTGAGCTCGATGTGCTGGCGCTGGTCCTCGCCGACGGGGACCTCGTTGGCCTGGTACAGCAGGATGTCCGCGACCTGGAGGATCGGGTACGTGAACAGGCCGACGCTGGCGCGGTCGGCGCCCTGCTTGGCGGACTTGTCCTTGAACTGGGTCATGCGGGACGCCTCGCCGAAGCCGGTGAGGCAGTTCATGACCCAGGCCAGCTGCGCGTGCTCGGGGACGTGGCTCTGGACGAAGAGCGTGCAGCGATCCGGGTCGAGACCGGCCGCGAGGAGCTGGGCGGTGGCCAGCCGGGTGTTCGCGCGCAGGTCCGCGGGGTCCTGCGGCATCGTGATCGCGTGCAGGTCGACGACCATGTAGAACGCGTCGTGCGACTCCTGCAGGGCCACCCACTGGCGGACGGCGCCGAGGTAGTTGCCGAGGTGGAACGAGCCTGCGGTGGGCTGGATTCCGGAGAGCACACGGGGTCGATCAGAGGCCATGCTCACCATTCTCTCAGGTGTCGGGGGCCGATCCGGAACTGGTCGGAAACAGATGTGACACAGGTGGGAACCGATTCGCCGCGAGCGGTGTACCAATCGTGTGAGGACGCGGGAGGGGGGCCGCATCGTCGATGAGGCCGCGGTGATCGCACGCGTACGCGCCGGAGAGCCGGAGGCGTACGCGGAGCTGGTGCGGGTCCATACGGGCATCGCGCTCAGGGCGGCCGCCGCGCTCGGGGCGGGAGCGGACGCGGAGGACGTGGTGCAGCAGGCCTTCGTCAAGGCGTACTGCGCGCTGGGCCGGTTCCAGGACGGCGCGTCGTTCAAGCCGTGGCTGCTGTCGATCGTGGCCAACGAGACGAGGAACACAGTGCGGACAGCGGCGCGTCAGCGCACTCTCGCCGGGCGTGAGGCGGCGTTCGCGGAGGCCGAGCCGCTGATACCGGAATCGGCGGACCCGGCGGTGGCCACGCTGGAGACGGAGCGCCGGGAGGCCCTGCTGGCCGCCCTGGAGAAGCTGAGCGAGGAGCACCGGCTGGTCGTCACCTACCGCTATCTGCTGGAGATGGACGAGTCGGAGACGGCCCAGGCCCTGGGCTGGCCCCGGGGCACGGTGAAGTCCCGGCTCAACCGCGCACTGCGCAGGCTGAGCCGCCTGCTGCCGGATTTCCAGCCTCGGGAAGGGGGTGACGAGCGTGAGTGAGGAGCCGGAGCGGGGAGGAGAGCGGGAGCGGGATCCGGAGCGGGGTGCGTACGGCGGTGAGGCCGCCGGTGCCGGGGGTGCCGGTTCTGCCGCCGGTGCCTCCCCGCTGCCGGAGGAGTTGCGGGCGCTGGGAAGGTCGCTGGATCCGGCCGGGGCCGCCGGGTCGGAGTCGATGGTCGAGCGGGTGCTGGCGCAGATACTCGCCGAGCGGATCCCGGCGCCGGTGGCCGAACCGCCGAGAGCGGGGGCCGGTGAGCGACTGCGCACGGCCCGGCGCTGGACGCGGGCGCGATGGCGCTCACTGACCGCGACGCTGTGCGGACTGCTGGCGCTCCTCGCGCTCACGCCTCCGGTGCGGGCGGCGGTCCTCGACTGGTTCGACTTCGGCGGGGTCGAGGTGCGGTACGACCCGTCGGCGGTGCCGTCCGCCGGTGCGGAGGTGCCCGGCTGCGGGCGGTCGCTGTCGTTCGCGCAGGCAGAGCGCCGGGCCGGGTTCGCGCCGCTGGTTCCGCGGACGCTGGGCGTGCCGGACGCGGTGACGGTGACCGACGAACCGCGGGGCCGGTCCCTGATGAGCCTGTGCTGGCATGAGCGGGGGCGGGTGATCCGGCTGGACGAGTTCGCGGCGAGCCTGGACGTCACGTTCACGAAGACCGTGCGCGAGCAGCCGGAGTGGGTGGAGCTGGGTACCGAGCCCTCCGCGACCGGGATGAGCGACCCCGCGCTGTGGTTCCCCCGGCCGCATGTGCTGAGTTTCTGGCTGGTGGGTGCGGACGGGGACCGCTATACGCACGAGGAGCGGACGGCGGGGCCGACGTTGCTGTGGACCCATGACGGCGCGGGCGGAGAGGACGTGACGCTCAGGCTTGAGGGGGTGGCCTCGAGGTCGCGGGCGATGGACATCGCGAAGTCCGTCGGCGCCTGGCCTCCGGTGTCCTCGGAGAAGTCGCCGAACTAGTGCGCGCGGGGTGGGAACCCCGGCGGGTCGGGCAGTGTACCAGAAGTGACACGCGGCCCGCGGCGGGCCGCACGGACGGGCACGCTGAGGGGGCGGGATGCACGGGTGGAGGAGCAAGAGCCGGAGCAGCAGCCGGAGCAGGGACCGGGGTCGCGAACTGGGGGCGCTGATCGGGTCGTTGGCGGTGGTGCTGGCGCTGATGGTGTGGTGCGCGTCGTCCGCCTCGGCCGGGGGGCCGACGAGTGTGCTGGTGGCATCGCCGGCGAGCGGAGAGGCCAACGCGCTGTACTACTCCGACGAGGGGTACGAAGAGCTGGAGCAGCTGCTCGGAGCCGCCGGCCGGGGTACCCCGGACCAGCCTCCCGAGGCCGATCTGGCAGGGGCCCGTCAGATCAATGTGACATGGCTGGCGCACGACATATCGCCCTGGCGGCTGGACCGGGTCTTTCCTGTCGAGTCCGGTGCCAGGGCCGTCTGGATCCACACCGCGGCCAACATGCCCGACACCCCGAACGGCTACTGGCACCGCGCCGAGCACCCGGCCCAGCTGCGCGACCTGCTCAGCAAGCTCGGCGTGATGGGCAAGGTCTCGGGCGAGGGCTACACGGGCATCTTCCCGGCGCCCTGGAAGTCGGAGACTCCGCCCGCGGCCACTGCCGACACCGAGACGGCCGAGCTGCGGACGGGCGCACCGGTGGCGTCCGACGACACCGACTGGTGGTGGGCGCTGCCCGGCGCGGCGGGCGGGGCGGTGCTGGCCCTGGTTCTGCGGCGGCTGGCCCTTCGGGTGCCTTGGGACCGGGTGTCTTCGACCAGGTGAGCCGGGCGGGGTTGCCCGCCGGGGAGGGAGACGGGGGTGCCGGGCGGGCGGCGGGTGAGAGCGCCGGATGGTGGGCGGCCGACGATGCCTTGCCAATGACTGCGGGGCTCGGTGCGGGGCTCGCCGTGGGGCTCCTGGCCGGGGTCGGCGGCACGCTGCTGATACGCCGCGCGGCGGGCCGGCCAGGTGCCGGACCGCCGCGGGAGGGGCCACGCCAGGAGCTGATCGACCTCTCAGTCCCTCACTCCCGCCAGGGAGCGGGGCGGGGTATCGATCGAGGTGGGTCAGCCGAGGTCGATCTCCGGGTACAGCGGGAAGCCGGCGACCAGGTCGGTGGCGCGGCGGGAGATCTCGTCGGCGATCTTCGGTTCGAGGATGTACTGGGCCTTGGAGGGGGCGCCCTTGCTGGTGGTGCCGGGCTCCGTGGTGGTGAGGACGCGGTCGATGAGACCGGCGACCTCGTCCATCTCGGCGGTGCCGAGACCGCGGGTGGTCAGGGCGGGGGTGCCGATGCGGATGCCGGAGGTGTACCAGGCGCCGTTGGGGTCGGCGGGGATGGCGTTGCGGTTGGTGACGATGCCCGAGTCGAGCAGGGCGGCCTCGGCCTGGCGGCCGGTGAGGCCGTAGGAGGAGACGTCGATCAGGTTGAGGTGGTTGTCGGTGCCGCCGGTGACGAGGGTGGCGCCGCGGCGCGTCAGGCCTTCGGCGAGGGCGCGGGAGTTGTCGACGATGCGCTGGGCGTAGTCCTGGAAGGAGGGCTGCCGGGCCTCCGCCAGCGCCACCGCCTTCGCGGCCATGACGTGCGGGAGCGGGCCGCCGAGGACCATCGGGCAGCCGCGGTCGACCTGGTCCTTGAGGGAGTCGTCGCACAGGACCATGCCGCCGCGGGGGCCGCGCAGCGACTTGTGGGTGGTGGTGGTGACGATCTGGGCGTGCGGGACCGGGTCGAAGTCGCCGGTGAGGACCTTGCCGGCGACCAGACCGGCGAAGTGGGCCATGTCGACCATCAGGGTCGCCCCGACCTCGTCGGCGATCTCGCGCATGATCCGGAAGTTCACGAGACGGGGGTAGGCCGAGTAGCCGGCGACGATGATGAGCGGCTTGAACTCGCGGGCGGAGGCGCGCAGGGCCTCGTAGTCGACGAGGCCGGTGGCCGGGTCGGTGCCGTAGGAGCGCTGGTCGAACATCTTGCCGGAGATGTTCGGGCGGAAGCCGTGGGTGAGGTGGCCGCCGGCGTCCAGGGACATGCCGAGCATGCGCTGGTTGCCGAAGGCCTGGCGGAGCTCGGCCCAGTCGGCGTCGGAGAGGTCGTTGACCTGGCGGGCGCCGGCCTTCTCCAGGGCGGGGACCTCCACGCGCGCGGCGAGCACGGACCAGAAGGCGACGAGGTTGGCGTCGATGCCGGAGTGCGGCTGGACGTAGGCGTGCCGGGCGCCGAAGAGTTCGCGGGCGTGCTCGGCGGCGAGCGACTCGACGGTGTCGACGTTGCGGCAGCCGGCGTAGAAGCGGCGGCCGATGGTGCCTTCGGCGTACTTGTCGCTGAACCAGTTGCCCATGGCCAGCAGGGTGGCCGGGGAGGCGTAGTTCTCGGAGGCGATCAGCTTGAGCATCTCGCGCTGGTCGTGGACCTCCTGGCCGATGGCGTCGGCGACGCGCGGCTCGACGGCGCGGATCACGTCGAGGGCCGCGCGGAAGGCGGTGGACTCGTTGGAGAGGGGCTGCTGCTCTGACATGGCGGCCTCCGGGCGGCGTGGCTTGAAGCGGTCACGGTTCACGGGTCGGCCCAGGCGCACGGCACTTGTCACTCTCGCAGGCCGCTCCCCGATGGTCCGTCCCATCCCAGCGCGCCAGTCACGGCCTGCCGGTCAGCCTACCGGGCGCGTCGGCAGGGGAAGGTCCCGCGTCCACCATGCGAGCGACTACAGGAAGGGAGTGCAGTCTTACCTCGGGAGGTCCCGTGACGTCGACGTTCGGGGGGAATCCGCCGGCCTGTGCGGTGGCGCTGGAGGTGATCGCGATGCTGCGGTCGGGCGAGTACCAGGCGCGGGCGGCGGAGCTCGGCGATCATCGGCTGCGGGAGCTGGGAGTGCCGGCCGGGGCGGGCCTGCTGACGGCGGTGCGCGGGCGGGGGCTGAGGGCGGGCGTCGACATCGATCCGGCGTACGGCACGGGCCGGGAGGTGTCCGAGAGGCTGATGGAGCGGGGGTGCTGGTGAAGGACACCCGTGGGGCGACGCTCCGGATCGCGCCGCCTCTGGTCGTCTCCGAGGAGGACCTGGACTGGGGGTTGGCCCAGTTGGGTGCCGTACGGGAGGTGCCGGTGGTCAGAACAGGGCGTCGGTGAGACGGTCGATCTGGTCGATGTCGGGGGCCCAGCAGTAGAGCATGACCTCGTCGGCGCCGATGTCGGACAGGGCGTCGGTCGCCTCGCGGATCTGCCGCGTGGTGGTGAGGAGTCCGTTCTCCATGTAGTCGGCACGGCCGGTGAACTCGTAGTAGTCGCGGAGGTTGCGGCGGGCCAGGTCCACGGTGGTCTGCGGGCCGAGGGCGACGCTCACCTGGGCGACCAGGCGCGGACGGCCGGGACGGTCGTGCTTCTGCCAGATCGCCTCGACGCTACGGAACAGTCCGGACATGTGACGGGGCGGGAGCGCGGCGCCGAGGAAGCCGTCGCCGAAGCGGCCGACCCGTTCGAGCGCGGCCGGGGCGAAGCCGCCGAACAGCACCTCGGGACCGCCGCACCGCGCGGGCGCGGGGCCGATGGGGCCGATGCCGTCGCCGTAGGGCTCGCCGGACCAGGCGCGGCGCAGCAGGGTCATCTGTTCGTCGAGGCGGTGGCCACGGCGGTGGAAGTCGATGCCGGCGGCCCGGCAGTCGTCCAGACGGCCGCCCACGCCGATGCCGAGGGTGAAGCGGCCGTCCGAGACGCGGTCGAGGGTCGCGGTCTGCTTGGCCAGCAGCGCGGTGCTGTGGTGGGGCGCGAGCAACACCTCGGTCTGCACACGGATGCGGGACGTGGCACCGGCGAGGGCCGCGAGGGTGACGAGGGGCTCGGGGTTGTCGTAGACGAGCCGGTCGAGGAGGCCGAGGGTGCTGAAGGGGCCGGCGTCCGCGCGCCGGGCCCAGGCCGGCAGCTGGGCGGGGTCGTCGATGGGAAGGCCAAGGCCGATGTTCATGGGAAGAGTCCTCCGGAGGGCATACCTGATACGGGTGCCGCCCCTCCGTGGCCCCACGCGCTGTGCGTGGGCCTGCTCCCGTTCTGCGGCGATGCTTCCAGAGAGCTCTGTTTCTTCAGAGTGGGGTGACCGTAGCGCGCGCGGTCCGGGCCCGGCAACGCGTTTTCCGACGCCTCCTCAGCGGACGACGTGGGGCAGGAAGCGGGCGTACTCGTCCGTGACCAGACCGGAGGACTCGCGGATGCCGAGGCCCGCCGACTCGCCCTCGACGACCCAGGCGCCGAGGACCACATGGTTGCCGTCGAAGTCGGGCAGCGGCGCCAACTCCTGGTAGCAGCAGGCCTCTTCGCGCGGGACGGGGGCGGCGGTGGAGGGGGTCGGCTGGTGGATCGTCACCCCCGCGCCCTCCCGGCCCAGCAGGGGCTTGGCCACGTAGCCGGTGGTCCGCGCCAACTCCCGCGGGCCGTCCAGATAGGCGGGGAGCAGGTTCGGGTGGCCCGGATACAGCTCCCAGAGGATGGCCAGCAGCGCCTTGTTGCTCAGCAGCATCTTCCAGGCCGGCTCGATCCACAGGGTGCTGCCCGTCCCGCCGCCGTTGTCGAGGGTGTCCAGGACGTGGCCGGCGAAGCGGTCGGTGGTGAGCCACTCCCAGGGGTAGAGCTTGAAGCAGCTGCGGATGAAGCGGAGTTGGTTGTCGACGAAGCGGCCGGACAGCGGGTCCCAGCCGATCTCCTCCATGGCGATCCACTCGGTGTCCAGGCCGGCCTGCTCCGCGGTCTCCTTGAGGTAGGCGACCGTCATGAGGTCCTCGCCGAGTTCGTCGGCCGAGGAGTGGGCGAAGTACAGGGGGCTGCCGGGCGGGAGGAGGGCGGCCTGCTTCTTCCAGGCGGCGATCAGGCGTTCGTGGAGGGAGTTCCACTGGTCGGCGCCGGGGAAGCGTTCCTCCATCCAGAACCACTGGGGGGAAGCGGCCTCGACGAGGGAGGTGGGGGTGTCGGCGTTGTACTCCAGCAGCTTCGCCGGGCCCCCGCCGTCGTGGCGGAGGTCGAACCGGCCGTAGACGGACGGGAGTTCAGCGCGGCGGCGCCAGGCCTCGGCGACCGTGTCGATCACCCGCGGGTCGGTGATGCCGAGGTCGGCGAAGCGGTTCTCGGCGACGATGTGCTCGGCCGCCGTCAGGCACATGCGGTGGAGTTCTTCGACGACCTCCTCCAGCGCCTCGACCTCGGGGAGCGTGAAGGCGTAGTACGCGCTCTCGTCCCAGTAGGGGCGCAGGGAGTCGTCGGGGTAGCGGGTGAGCGGGTAGACGAGCCCCTGCTCCTCCACGGTCTGCTGCCAGCCGGGGCGGGGCTCGATGGTGTGGCGTTCCACGCGGGGCTTTCTGAGCGGCTTTCGGACGGGTGGCGGGGGATCGACGGGTCGCGGGATCGACGGGAGACCTGGGGATCGCGGACGGTCGGTCAGCCGCCTGAGCTCTTGCCGCCGCCGTCGCCGTCGCCACCGCCGCCGAAGCCGCCGCGGGACACTCCGCTGCCCCCACTGCTGCTCGAACCGCCCGATCCGGACTTCTTGCCGGGCTTGGTGAAGGAGCCGTTCTTGACCCAGCTGCCCTTCTTCTTGCCGCCGTAGTAGTAGGCGCCGTCGACGGTGGTCGCGGACTTGCAGTTCTTGTCGCCGACGATCTTGTAGCCCTTGGAGAGGGTGTAGCTGTCGCGGTCGACGCAGCGCTTGTCGGGGTCCGAGGAGCAGGCCGTCAGAGCAACGGCGAGCAGTCCCATGCCGCCGAGCGCGACCGTTCCCGAGCGAAGTTGCCGACGTGCGTCCGCCATATTCGTGTCTCCCCCTTGGTCGGGCCCGGTGTACGGCCCGTGTCCGATGTCCACCGGACAGTTTAGAGATCGGCAGGAGGTCGCGGCCGGGCGGGCCGCCACTCGCACCTCCCCTACAGTCGCTTTGTGCTCTTTGGAATGGTGTGCGCGCTCGGTGCCGCGGCCTGCTTCGGTACGGCGACGGTGTTGCAGGCGGTGGCGGCGCGGGCGGCGGACACCGGAGGGGATGACGTCGGGGAGGCGACGCTGTTCCTGCGGGCGGTCCGGCAGTGGCGGTACCTGGCCGGCCTGGCGCTGGACGGCCTCGGATTCCTGTTCCAGATCGCCGCGCTGCGGTCGATCCCGATCTACGCGGTCGGGGCGGCACTCGCGTCCAGTCTCGCGGTGACGGCGGTGGTCGCGGCGCGACTGCTGCGAGTACCGCTGAGCGGGCGTGAGTGGGGCGCGGCGGGGGTGGTGTGCGCGGGGCTCGCGCTGCTGGCGATCGCCTCCGGGACGGAGGGCGACCGCGGCGGGCCGGCCGCGCTGGAGTACGCGCTGCTCGGTGCGGCCCTCGCGGTGCTGCTGCTCGGACTGAACGGGGGACGGCTGCCGGAGCGGGTGCGGGCCGCGGTGCTCGGCCTGGGGGCCGGGTTCGGGTTCGGGGTGGTCGAGGTGGCGGTACGCCTGATCGACTCGCTCACGGTCTCGGACCTGGTGCGGAATCCCGCGGTGTACGCGCTGCTGGTCGGGGGTGGGGCGGCGTTCCTGTCCCTGACGTCGGGGCTGCGCTCGGGCTCGGTCACGGCGGCCACCGCCGGCATGGTGATCGGCGAGACGGTCGGTCCGGCGGCCGTGGGGGTGATCTGGCTCGGGGATCGCACCCGGGAGGGCCTGGGGTGGGTGGCGGTGCTGGGCTTCCTCGTCGCGGTCACCGGGGCGTTGGCGCTGGCCCGCTTCGGGGAGGCACCGGCGACAGCCGATGAGCCGGAGGCCGTGAGGCCGTGAGGCCGTGAGGCCGTGAGGCCGTGAGGCCGTGAGGCCGTGAGGCCGTGAGGCCGTGAGGCCGTGAGGCCGTGAGGCCGTGAGGTTCTGACGGGCGCCCCGAAAGCGCCCCGCCCCTCACCCCGCCGCGTCCATCGCCGCCGTGATGCCGTCCCACAGCCGGGACCTTGCCTCCAGCGCGAGGGTTGCCGTTTCGACGGCCTCCTGCCAGCGGGTGTCGTCCGTGCCGCAGAGGGCGGCCACCATCCGCAGGGCCATGGGGGTGTGTTCCTCGCCGTCGACCTCGATGTGGCGGGCGAGGTAGTCGCGGAAGAGCGGGAATTGGTCGGGGCCCTCCTCCTTGATCACCTGGTCGAACATGTCGGGGATGAGGTCCTCGCGGGAGAAGGCGAAGGCGGCCGCGCGACAGTGCGGAGGCCGGTCGGTGATGATCGCGAAGGTGGTGCGGACGAACTCGGCGGCGGGGGCCGGGACTTGGGCGACCCGCAGCGCGGCGGACACGTCGTGGCCCTCTTCGGTCAGCGCGATGAACGTGTCGATCCGGCTGGTGTCGGCCGACGCCTCGGCCATGGCCGCGCGGTACAGCTCGAAATGACTGGTGAAGCCGCCGTTCAGTTCGTCGCTCTCCTCGACCAGCACGATGTCGTTGATCAGCCGCCGGCTCACGGCCGAACCGCGCGGCACCCAGGGGACGTCGACACAGGTCAGCTCCCGTTGCAGGGATGTGAGCAGGGACATGAAGTCCCACACCGCGAACACATGGTGCGCCATGAAGGTCGCCATGCGTTCCCGGCTGTCTATTCGATGGTAAAGAGGATGGGCGGTGACTTCCTTTCGTGCGGGTTCGATAGCGGCCCGGGCCCGGTCGATTCCCTCGTGGGTCATATTCCAGTCGTCCCTGGACATGGAACTCCTTAGGTCTCGGACGGCGATCGTGCAGGCTTTCCCGACTGACCGGCAAGCGTTTCCCT
>Ga0307516_10007173_pt1 | contig 12864 bp, 11 predicted proteins | sample 19_EM_MG_FD_203310 | JGI IMG/M metagenome (GOLD analysis project Ga0307516, IMG submission 203310) | Populus trichocarpa ectomycorrhiza microbial communities from riparian zone in the Pacific Northwest, United States - 19_EM | ecosystem: Host-associated > Plants > Roots > Unclassified | place... | reverse complement strand
TCACTGTGGTCTGCCTCTCTGTTGCCAAAAACACCATCCACTACCCCTTCCTCTGTTAGCAGCCATGCCACAACTTTTCCAGGACCAAGTACAAGGAGAACATTGCCTGTGATGGCCAATCCTGATATTTTCAAACCTGTATGAATTAGTTGTGAAGGGGTTGGTGAAAGGAAGTTTGTGATAGTGACAGGATGTTCTGAGTGGCGGACAGCAGTTGCAGTGTGAGTGCCATTGTAAGAAAGGCAAGTAAGATGTTCATCAGGGGTGGTGGGACTTGGTGCAGTGTGGGGACCATCCAACCGCCATACTCGGAGGAGTTTCTCTGAATGACCCAGGATTGATGGTGAAGTTGGTGAGAATTGCAAGCAGTATGACCCCTGGCATGAGACTTTCTTCAACAGGGTATAACAGCTGGAAGAATATTTCCAGACATGGATATTGGCCATCTGTAGGGAAGCTGCAAAGAGACTTCCATCAGCTGAGAAGCAGTGGGATTCAAAGGAGCCCATTTCATTCAACAAGGGCTTTGGGTCCCGAATGTCCAAGATGATGAGTTGACCATTAACCAAGATGGAAATACGATGAGTTGTTGGGGAGAAGGACTTGATCTGGGGATATTCTTTCCAAATTTGGATAGGGAATGATTTGACCTCAGTGTGAGGATATCCAACTTCACAGTCAACAATTTCAATGGTGCAGCCCTCAGCCCACTTAGTTGTTGCAATTTGAAATGATTTATCATGGACCTGGCAAAAGTGGGGTATATCTTTTGGCCAAAGTATGGTGGGGGCCAGTGTTCTACCTGAGGCAACAACATGGATACATGCAACCCAGGCATGACTTCTCCCCTCCTTCAGCAAGGTCCCAATTGTCCTTCCATTTAATGACCATACCAGTGAACCCAGCCCAGAGTTGTTATATTTGATTTCTTTGGCCACTTCATGGGTCTGGATATCCCAGATTATAATAGCAGTTTTAGAGAGGCAGGCAAGGGAGTGACCATCTGGTGAATAGGCAAGTGGGCCTGTGAGTTGGAGGGTGGGTTCAATGGGTTTGAGGGTGGAAAGTAGTTCCAAGGTGAGTGGATCCCGGATCTCCACAACATCTTGCTTCTGTGCAGCAACAAAATGACCACATTGTGACCAAGTGTGGGATTTATAACTATGACCATTGCTGAAGGCAGTGATACTCTCATCCCATGAATCTGGGGTTCCAGTTATAAATTTTGGTAAGAGAAGAAGGTCCTGGTGATAGTATAACTTTCGGATAATTGATGGAAGAGGGGATAGCTCCAGTGCAGAGTGATAGATATGGGTTGCAGAGATGTTGATGACCTCAAAGAAATTGGTCACAAAGTTAAAACAGTCTTTAGCAGTCCCAAGAAGTTGTTCATCTTTGCTAACCTTTTCCATAGGATATGTTAGTGTAAGCATCTACTATGGGGAAGGTCAAGACAAACCTCCTGTAGCCAAATAACCAGCTGTTCCAATGCAGTAACAGCTCCCCTTACAGCTCCAATAACACTGACCACCTCTAACCAGGCCAGGAATTTCCTCTCCAGGAAAAAGTGTAGGTTGGAAAGAACATCAATGGTATCTCCTTGGGCCATGGTAAGGTGGCTGTGCCATGACCTGCAGGCATACTGCAATGCAATGCTGATGTGTTCCTGGATTCTTGTTGATAGATCATTAACCTCAGAATTCAAGGCATACTTGGGGAGTGATAGGAGGTCCTGTTTTAATCCATTGTTCATAACTCTCATGCAGCTCATGAAGAGCTCAAGGTGCAGATTCCCAGAGGAAATGCAGAATCTCTTATCATGACAGCGTGAGGGATCAGTAATGAAGTCAGGAAAGGACTTGTGAAATGGGCAGACAGGGAGGTTGGGGTCTTCAAGTGTGAGCAGTGACTGGATTGAGGTGAGGTAAAGCATAACTGCCTTGGTTTCCATGCCCACAAGTTCTGCAATTGCCAATGGTGGAAGCGGATTTGTAACCAAGATCACAGTACCAACAATGGACTGGAAGTCAGAATAATCAATAGAGTTGTCTGTGCTGAGGGTCTCATGGAGAATCCAAAAGTAAAGAGAGTCAAGGGTCTTGTTTGGCTGGAACTGGGTCCTTCCCTCATGGGATGTGTTCTCTGGAAAGTTGAGGATTGTTTCAAGCTGCTTGATGGGGAGAACAAATCTGGTGTCAAGGAACTTGACAGTTGCAACAGCATATGTGAAGAGACCTGCTGCCCTATGGCACAGGATATTGATTTGCTTGTCACTTGGCCACCCATCCAACTGATGACGGCATGCAAGCATGGATAGCTCATACTTGAGGAATAGCTGGATGTCAGTGTTGACAAGGCTGGGTTCAATGTCATGCAGGACAAAGATGTCAGTCAGTGGCCGGAGAAGTTCCAGGCGGAAACCAGATTTTATGCGAGGCTCAGGTCTGCCAGTGATGAAAAACTTGACATTTGGGATCTCCTTAACAAATCGACCCATGACAGAGAGGATGGCAGATTGTGGTTCATCATCTTTGCACTCATCAAGAGCATCAATGACAATGACCATTGAGTCACTAACTGATGCAAGTGGCTCCACAATCAACTTCCTCATTTGACTGTAGAGTGATTCATGTATGACATCTGGGTTTGATTGAAGGAGAGGGACAAGGTGAGATCGAAAGTCAGGGTACTTGTGTGCCAGCTGAAAGGAGAGGGTAGGGAAGATGAAGTGGAGGTTGCTGCGGTCCTCAAAGTCTCGTGAGCAAAAAAAGGATGCGCCCAGCAGCCCATCAGCGAAGATATGCTCAGCGGTGGTCTGAGCAACGGTTGATTTCCCTGTCCCGGCAAGTCCATTCAGCCAGAAGATGGGGGGTTTGTTGAAGTCATTGGCCCACAACCTGGTCTCCTCCAGTACAGTCTCCCTCGTGCCCCGGAGGCAGCCTCGGCGGTTGCCATGTTGATACCCAGCCCCATGGGCACGACGGCAACTGTTCAGTGCCATTAGGCTCACTGTATGGCGGGGGGGGGTGAGCTCATTTCAGGGGGAAGTTGGGAGGAACCAACCAGCATCCTGCAAGTCACGACCAAAGTCAGACACATTCTCAACAGATAGTTAACGACTCACGATCAGCCCACAGTTCTGTTCGTACATTGCCTGTTGTTGCGTTGTCTGTCAAGGTATCCAAGTGTTAGCGATCAACCACCACACAAGCTTTGTTGTCACAAACATGATAGTCGAGGAGGGCATCCTGGATATCTTCCACCATTCCAGACATGGTCAAAATATCTTCTTGACATTCCTCGTAGCCCTGAGCGCTGATGTGATTTCGGAGTACGTTCCCACGATCTCTAATTGACCTGAGAATGCTGGGAGAGGATTAGCACGACCGTGAGTGGGAGTTAATGCAAACCACCCACTCGAACAGCTTTGCCCGGCGGTCATGCTCATCTTTATCACAGACTGCATCATATTTGTCCTCCGTGAATAGCCAATCCAGCCGTGTCATAGCGGAATCCAGCTTATTCTTCACCGCCGGGGATTTCTGTTCGCGTGTCAGCGAATGTTGTGACAGGCCGGCTGCCAAACTGCATCACCTCTTGTAGTTTTAAGTGGGTCTCGAAAGAACACTAGATGAAAAGACCGATCGTTAGCATGAAGGATCGAGAAAACCCTGAAAACCCTTACAGTGAGATTTGCGATTTGGCGATAGATTGCTTGCTGTTGGGATATCTGTCCTTCCACGTTAGCAGTATTCGACGCCGCTCGATGCGTGATCCCCACTCACCTGGTAGCAGACGATGGCCTCCCGAAGTCCCTCGACAAGTCCTGCCACTACTTTCGTATCCTCGTCCTTGTCCGCAAACCGGGCGATGTCACCCTTTGCTAACAGCTTCTGGGATTGTTCCACGATGTTTCCAAATGTACTACAACGACAGTTAGGAGCGGACGGTGTGGTCATCATTGAGTCAATACACGTACCTGGCCAACTTCCTACGCCGATCTGTTTCCTCAGTGTCTCCATCGATCGTTGTCGTGGTGATGTTTTGTTTGAACCTATCCAACTGAGGTATAAGTTCCTCGGCCTTCTCCTTGACATCTTTGGAGTGCTGGAAAGGTCTGTGTCAGTCGTGTGTGACGGACACTCACTGGATCAATACCTCATAATGCTTGATGAGCGCGCTCACGCCGCCAAGGGCGGCCTTGAGAGGAGGGAACCAGTCGGAGGACTCTTTCGCAATGTCGAGGAGTACCTTGATACCATCTGCAACCCGCTGCCTCTTTGCTGGGGAACGGAGATCCGTCAACGAGCCGGCCGCGCCAGGTGTTAAATCCACCCACATCGACTCGGATTCGGATTCGAGTTACTTCCAGAAGCTTCGGAATTCGTCTGACGTCTCTTCAGAAACATGCCTTCCTTTCGGGGGGAGTGTTGGTGGATGCGGTTGGAAAGGAGGTGGATGTCGTCCGCAGGGGTTGGTGCAACTGCCATGAGGCAAGCACAGCCACAAGAGCACAGCGGCTGGGTGGCGCCATGAAGGTTCAACCCGTTCATTAGTTCCCTTCTGCGAATAACACTGGATGCACAGCTTACAACTCACTCAAGAGGCACGCACACGAAATCTAGAACAGCAAGTCCGACGTCGATGACGAGGCCAAAGGAGGACACGAAGAAACGGACGGAACTTGCACGAGACCCTTGTTATCGGCTTGACGTCCCACGAGCAGCGCAAAGGTGATATCCACGGCAGGTTTCCTTACATCTCAGACTTGTTCTTACACGGGAGGAGGAACGGTGGTCCAACCTTTACTACGTTGACTAGAGAGCGAGTTCGAGGGTCTGAGGTCGGGCACCGTCCGAATCTGTTGTGTTCCCCTTGATTACTCTAGGCGTGGTAAGTGGGAGTGGTAATCGTGCTCAACCAAGCACACGTACACGGATATGACTGAGACGAGAACTGGCCATTCCAAACCATAGGATCAGTGGGTTTGAGATCCATCGTGATTTGCAGGAGGATATCGGGTAGGTGCGGCACCGGTGTTAGACCTATATGAGGGTCACCCGTAGTGCGCACCCAAGTGACACCCGGGTGGAGAAGAAGCAGAATTCGGTTGGACTCGCCAAGGTCCAGGTTTACGCTGTAAATGGACACGGCCGACCCGCGTTGATACGCTTGTGTCCTCAGGCCTCAACGTTTCAACATCAATCATTATACGCCCTTTGGTACACATTCCGAGCTCGCGTTCAGCGCCGAAGGAGGTAAGTGTCTGCAGTGTTTTGGTGGGAGCTGTCCGGGTCTGGCGCCGCCAGTTATTGGTCCTCCACACTCGAGCACCACCTTACCGACCCCGGGGCCCGTCGCCTCCAGGAAGTTCGCCCGATACGCACGACCATTCGTTGCACTTCCTCCACCCTTAGTCCGGAGTAGGCACGCATACGCACCTTGTAACGGAGGTCTCGGAACCTGGCTTGTTCGTAGCGCCTGGGAGTCGCCCAAGGCAGTTCCATGGTAACCACATGGTTTCTCTCAACCCACATTGACACAATTTTTACATAGAACGAACCTTACCTGATAACAGGACCGAGAGCATACCGCTCGCACCTCAAAGGTGTCGGACATACGATAGCATGACGCCGGAACCCCGTTGTATGCACATAAGGGATAGAGGAACACGCAGTGAGACGACAACTAAAGTGGTTTGATCCGATGTAAGTACAATCGCAGCGGCGCTATGAGGGAAGGTATGGGAACTTGGCTGTATATAGGCTGGTCCCATCCGCGAATCGGAGAAGTGCGACTTCGGCTAGAACTTGATAATAACGAGTTCGTTCCCCGGAATTTTGAAGTGTAGGGTTGTGATGTCGTGGCACCAGCGCTCGTTGTCCAGGGATATCCTCCACTCGACGGGTAGCCACAACCGGTGCCTACCTTCAGGGCCTTTCACCCACCCCTCTTGCAGAACGGCTCGCGAAACCAACCAATTGTTGCCAGGTGGAGGATCCTCTTCGTGGACGCGGAGATGGTGACTACCCTGGAGGGTGTCCACCTGGCATTCCCCGTCCCAAGGCAAGGGATGGCTCTTCAGATCCCTCCCGGTCCCTGTGTGGTAAGTGCGTAGGGTTCTTCCTCCTCGGGATATGATGGCCCCGATCTGGTGTTTGGCCGAGAATTTCGGTTTAAAACCCCGTGGTTCGACAGAAAGCGCCCAAACGCTGTCACCGGCGTCTGCCCTTTTGTTGTTAAGAATACCTTCCACCACCCCTTCTTCCGTCAGCAGCCATGCCATGACTTTTCCGGAACCGATCACCAAGAGAACGTTGCCTGTGAGGGCCAATCCCGATATAGCCACCCCCGTATCGATGAACTGGGAAGGGTGTTGTGAAAGGAAGTTGGTGATAGTGACGGTACCTTCCGAACGGCGGACAGCAGTTGCCATGTAGGTTCCATTGTAAGAAAGGCCGGTGAGCCGTTCACTGGGGACCGCGGGGCTTGGTGCAACAGGGGGGGCATCCAACCGCCATACTCGAAGAAGTCGTCCAAAATGACCCAGGATTGACAACGAAGTCGGTGAGAAGCTAAAGTGGCGTGTTTCTCGACATGAAACTTTCTTCAACAGGGTGTAACAGCCGGAAGAGTATTTCCAGACATGGATATTGGTCATCTGGGGGGAGGCTGCGAAGTGACTTCCATCGGTAGAGAAGCAGTGGAATTCGGAGGATACCATGGCCTGTAACAAGATCTTTGAGTTCCGAACGTCCAAGATGGCCAGTTGATTATCAGCCGAGATAGAAACACAGTGGGTGGTTGGGGAGAAGGACTTGATCCGAGGGTATTCTTTCCATAGTGGAATTCTGAATGATTCAACCTTGGTAAGAGAGCGTCCAACTCCAAAGTCGACGATATCGATGTGACAAACTTCGCTTCCCCGCACTGTCATCGCGATCCGAAAAGATTTGTCGTGGACCCAAAGGTGGGGTATGTCAGTTGGCCAGAACGTGATGGGGGGCAGTGTTGTACCCGAGGTAACATCGTGGATACGCGCAACCCAAGCATAGGTTTTCCAGTCCTTAAGCAAGGTGCCAATCGTCCTTCCATCCAGCGACCATACCAGCGAGCCCAGTCCAGAGTTGTCGCATTCGATATCTTTGACCATTTGGTGCGTCTGGATGTCCCAGATGATAATGGCGGTATTTGAGAGACAGGCGAGGGAATGCCCGTCTGGCGAATATGCAAGCGGGCCCGTGAGAGCGGTGGGTTTGGCGGGTTTGAGGGCGGAGAGTAGCTCCAAGGTGAGCGGATCACGGATCTCCACAGCGTCTTGCTTCTGCGTGGCAACGAACCGACCACATTGTGACCAAGCGTGGGATTCATAACCGTGACTCGGATCCTTGCTGAAAATCATTACGCTCTCGTCCCACGAGTCTGGGGTGCCAGTTACCAATCTCGGCATCAGAACGAAACGGCGGTGATAGTGTAGTTTTCGGAGGATCGATGAGAGAGGGGACAGTTCTAGCGCGGAGTGGTGGATGTGGGTGGCAGAGGTGTTGATGACCTCGAAAAAATTGGTCACGAAGTTGAAAAAATCTCTAGCGGTGTCGAGAAGCTGTTCACCCCCAACAACCTGTTCCATAGTGCATGTTAGTGTGAGTATACGCGGCAGAGAAGGTCGAAGCAAACCTCCTGTAGCCAGATGATCAGTTGTTCCAACGCAACAACGGCCACCCTTGCAGCCTCCATGACACTAACCACCTCTAACCAAGCCAGGAATTTCCCCTCCAGGAAAGAGCGTAGGTGGGAAATAACATCGGCGATATCCCCCTGGACCAAGGTGAGATGGTTGTGCCACGATCTGCAGGCATACTGCAACGCGACGCTGACGCGGTCCTGGATTTTCGCCGGTAGGTTCTTGATCTCGGAATTCAAGGTGTACTCGGGGAGCGATAGAAGGTTCTGTTCTAACCCGTCATTCATCAATCTCAGGCAGCTTATGGAGAGTTTGAGGTGCAGATCCCCGGCGGAGATGTAGAGCCTCTTGTCGAGGCAGCGCGTGGGATCGGTGATGAAGTCGGGGAAGGACTTGTGAAATGCACGGACAGGGAGATTGGGGTCCTCATCGAGCGTGAGCAGTGACTGGATTGATGTGAGGTAAGGCATAACCCCGTTTATCTCTAACCCCACAAGTTCCGCAATCGCCGACGGCGGAAGGGGATTCACAAGCAAGACGACAGCGCCAACGATGAATTGGAAGTTGGAAAAAACAACGGAGTTGTCTACGCTAATGGTTTCGCGGAGGATCCAAGAGTAAAGTGAATCGAGAGTCTTGTTTGGCTGGAACTGCGTCTTCCCCTCGTGAGATGTATTCTCTGGGAAGCTGAGGATTGTTTCTAGTTGCTTGGCGGGGAGAATGAACTTGGTGTCGAGGAACTTGATGGTTGCAATAGCGTATACGAAGAGACCCGCCGCTCTGTAACACAGGAGATCGAGGTGCTTGTCGCTTGGCCACCCGTCCAACTTGTGCCGGCGTGCAAGGTTAGATAGCTCGTACTTGAGGAACAGCCGGATATCGGCGTCGATAAGACTAGGCTCGATGTCGTGCAGGACAAAGATGTCGGTCAATGGTCTGAGGAGTTCGAGGCGGAAACCAGATTTTATGCGAGGCTCGGGTCGGCCAGTGATGAAGAACTTGACGTTTGGAATCTCCTCGACAAATCGTCCCATGACGGAAAGGATGGCAGATTGCGGTTCGTTGTCCGTGCACTCGTCAAGGGCGTCGATGATGATAACCATTGCGACATCAACTGATCTGAGCGGCTCGACGATCAGCTTCCCCATCTGATTGTAAAGCGACTCGTGTATGACGTCCGGATTTGATTGGAGGAGTGGGACAAGGTGAGATCGAAAGGCGGGGTACCTGTGTGCGAGCTGGAAAGCAACGGTAGGGAATATGAAGTGGAGGTTGCTGCGGTCCTCGAAGTCTCGCGAGCAAAAAAAGGACGCTCCCAATAACCCATCGGCGAAGACACGCTCAGCAATGGTCTGAGCGACCGTAGATTTCCCCGTCCCGGCGAGTCCGTTCAACCAGAATACAGGGGGTTTGTTGAAGTCTCTGGTCCATAACTCGATCTCCTCCAGTACAGTTTCCCTTGTGCCCCGGAGACAGCCTCGGCGGTTGCCATGTTGGTACCCAGCTCCATGGGCACGGCGACAGCTGTTCAGCGCCAATAGGCTCACTGTACGACGGACGGGTGAGCTTGTTTCAGGGGGGAAGTCGGAAGGAACGAACCATGACCCTGAAAGTCGCGATGATGTCAGACGCGTTCTCAATGCATGGATTTGCGACTCACGATCAGCTTGCGGTTCTGGTCGCATATCGCCTGCTGCTGGGTTGTCTGTCAAGATATTCCGTAATGTTAGTGACATAACCACCGGATCACCTTTATCGTCACCAACCTGATAGTCGAGGAGGGCGTCCCGGATATCCTCCGCCATTCCAGACAGGGCCAGAATATCTTCTTGACATTCCTCGTAGCCCTGGGTGCCGATGCGGTTGCGAAGCACGTCCCCACGATCCTTAATCGACCGGAGAATTCTGGGAGAGGATTAGCGTGACCATGGATGAAGTTATTGCAAGCACCCACTCGAACAGTTTCGCCCGACGCTGTAGCTCGTTTTCATCATAGACCGCATCGCCGTCGTCCTCGTTCACGCACAGCCGACCCAGTCGTGTCATAACGGAATCCAGTTTATTCTTTACCGCTGGGGATTTCTGTTCGGGTGTCAGCGAATGTTGCGACGCGCTTGCCGAGCCACATCACCTCGTGGATTTTTAAGAGGGTATCAAAAGAACACTAGACCGATCGTTAGCGTGAAGAATTGAGAAAACCCTGAAAAACCTTACAGTGAGATTTGCGATTTGGCGATAGATTGCTTGCTGTTGGGATATCTGTCCTTCCACGTTAGCAGTATTCGACGCCGCTCGAGGTGTGATCCCCACTCACCTGGTAGCAGACGATGGCCTCCCGAAGTCTCTCGACAAGTCCTGCCACTACTTTCGTATCCTCGTCCTTGTCCGCAAACCGGGCGATGTCACCCTTTGCTAACAGCTTCTGGGATTGTTCCACGATTTCTCCAAATGCACTACAAATGCAGTTGGGAGCGGGCGGTGTGGTCACAAGCCAATGCACGTACCTGGCCAACCCCCTTCGCCGATTTGTTTCCTCAGTGTCTCCATCGATCGTTGTCGTGAAAATGTTTTGTTTGAGCCTATCCAGCTGAGGTATAAGTTCCTCGACCTTCTCCTTGACGTCCTTGGAATGCTGGGAGTTTCTGCATCAGTCGTGTGTGACGGACACCCACTGGATCTATACCTCATAATGCTTGATGAGCGCGCTCACGCCGCCAAGGGCGGCCTTGAGAGGAGGGAACCAGTCGGAGGACTCTTTCGCAATGTCGAGGAGTATCTTTATACCACCTGCAACCCTCTGCCTCTTTGCTGGGGAACGGAGATCTGTCAATGAGCCGGCCGCGCGCCAGCCTGAGGATCAACCCACATCGGCTCGGACTTGGATTCGAGTTGCTTCCAGAGGCTCCGGAATCCGTCTGATGGCGCTTCAGAAACATGCTTTTCTTTCGGGGAGTGTGGGTGGAGGCGGTTGGGAGGGAGTGGAAGTCGTCCGCGGGGGTCGAGTGCAGTGGCTCGCAGCAGGTAGCGCCAATCCGCCATATTCATTGATCCCTTCCGCCATATAAGCGAACGACTCCGGAGGTACAGCTTACAACACCGCGGGTAGTGGACAATATGTCCGTTGAATAAATCGTGATTCTATCCTGAAGTGTGAACCGGCATCTTAGAAAAGCGCAGTCGAAGAAATACAAAGAAAATGTAAAGTCATTCGCGAGCCGGCCAATGAGATTCGTTCCCGATTATTTCTTCTGCATTCTTTCAGCGTTTGTTCGATCCATTTGTCCTGAAGAAAACGATTCACTTTTCAGAGCAAAATCAAGGTTTATTCAGCGGATATATAGCTCGTTGCCCGCGGTGGATGGGGTTCTGGAGCCCCCACCAATGCGGTTGAAAACCCAACCCGTTGAACAATCTCTCCCCTTTGGTCGCACTCCCTCCGTGACCTCCGACAGCACCCCTTCGGCATTGTTGTCCTGGACCACCGGGAATGGAAGGCGCCTTTGTGGATACCATTTGAGGGGCCACGATGGTCTCCAGGAGGAGGTCAATTGGTTTCCATCGTACTCGATCAACAAGCGATGTTGGTCTCTCGCGAAGCTCCACCTCTGCTCTCGCGCCGGATGTCGTGCCTTCTTCCACAACTCCCGTATCGTCCCCACAGATGCATCACCCTATCCCCCAAAAGAAGTGAGCGGAAGTCGGCCAAGGTATCCTTACGTTGTTGTCCTTCATACTCTCCAATCCGGCTGCCATCTACCTTCCACTTTTGGTTCCACCGCCCTCAATCTAATCCGCAAATGAGGTACATCCATAGGCAACCATTTGTGTAACCATGTACGATATAACTCCCGCACATGTTTACCCAATCCCAGGACCTAGAGTGCATCGCTCACGCCTCGTGGGAGCCGGACACCAGGACCTCGTTGCATGAATTTAAGGGCGAAACGGATCGATGCCGCCGAACTGTTATCCTATATAATAAAAGTATAAGACAGCCGAGATGGTTTGACATGAATGTGGTACAATCACGATGCTGCGATGGAACGCATGAGGGGCCGACCACGCGACTCGTTAACGCCATCCACCGGTTGGAGTAGGGGGGGATTCCAATGAGTATTTACAACAACGAGTCCTCCCGGAAGTTCGAGCTGCAGGGTATCACGAAACCACATTGCATAACCCCCCCTCATCCTCCATTCGATGGGTAACCACAACAGATGTTTCCCTTCGGGACCATCCACCCACCCCTCTCGCAAAGTGGTTTGTGAAATTGGAATGCCTTCGGAGGGAGCGTCGTGCCGACCAAATTCGTCGTAACGGAGATGATACCGACCCCTGGACACGTCCTCAAGGCTGTACCAATGGTCTGGGGGTTGTAGAGGCTCTTGGATGTGCTCGACCCCCTCCCCAGTTCCTGCGTGGTAGGCGTAGATGAAACCATTGAACGCGATGAACCCAGCTTGGCCTACAACAGAGAACTCCGGTGAAATGGTACCCTCCATTGGTTGCATTGGTGATATGGTCCAAATACTATCGCCGCGGCTTGCCCTTCTGTTGCCAAAAACACCATCCACCACTCCCTGTTCCGTGAGCCTCCAGGAAGGGTGGAGAGTAGCTCGGAGGTGAATGGATCTCGGATCTCCACAACTTCTTGGGTCTGTGCGGCAATGAATTGACCGCACGGCGACCAAGCAAATGATCTGTAGGGGAAGTCTTTATTGGAGATGGCAATGCTTGGTTGCCATGAATCTGGGGTCCCGATTACTACTCTTGGTGAGGGAGTGATCTTTTGGTGGTAATACAATCTTCGGACAGCGGACGACAGAGGGGTCAGCTCCAGCGCAGAGTGGTAAATGTGGGTGGCGGAGACACTGGAAACCTCAAAAAACTTGGTCATGAAATTAGAACAATCTCTGACGATGTCGAGAAGCTCCCTGCCCCCGCCAACCTGTTTTATGGTACATTAGTGCCGGAAAATCCCGCAGGGGAGGTCAAAACAAACCTTCCGTATCCAGGCCATCAGGTTTTCCAACGTAAAAACGGCTCCCCTTACAGCTCCGAGGACGCTGACCACTTCTAACCATGCCAGGAATTTCTCCTCCAGGAAAGTGCGCACATCGGAGATGACACCGGTGACATCTCCTGTAGCCCTGGAGAGGTGGACGTGCCAGGACCGGCAG
>Ga0307516_10007172_pt1 | contig 12865 bp, 19 predicted proteins | sample 19_EM_MG_FD_203310 | JGI IMG/M metagenome (GOLD analysis project Ga0307516, IMG submission 203310) | Populus trichocarpa ectomycorrhiza microbial communities from riparian zone in the Pacific Northwest, United States - 19_EM | ecosystem: Host-associated > Plants > Roots > Unclassified | place... | reverse complement strand
TGGGACCGTACGGTGGTTGCTAGCGAGGGTGTTACCAGAGGAGGGGATGCAGGGTTCGTCAGGAATTGGTTTATGGGACGGGTTGAGCATCGGGCTTGAATCTGCAGGGACCTTGTGAATCTGAAGGTTTGGTTGGCCAGAATGCTGTGGGGTTCCCGGTGATAGGGCCGAGGTCCCATGCGTGGGTATTGGGGAGGTGGGCACAAGGTTCGTTACAACACCTATGTTCTCGGCCGCCTGCTGTGGAGGTGAACTAGACAAAGGTGGATTGACGCCGCGTAGCCAATAGCTGCAGGAAGCGTGTCATCAAGCTGGTTCCATGGAGAGGGAGAACACTGGCCATTCGCGCAGGAGTCCGACCACTTCCGTCATCGTTGGTCGACAAGCCGGGTCTTGGTGCCAACATCTGTGTGTCATGTTCCATACCGAGTCTGTCAGACCCAGTTCCTGCGCCTCCTGCGGACGAGCGGGCCATTCACCACCAGTGATCTTCAAAATAATGGTCACATGTCCACAGCCGCTGAATGGGTACCTCCCTGTAAAAACCTTAAATGGGGCTTCAGTATTCAGGCGAACCATCCGTTTCTCCACTTCCGATACTTGGCGTGGGGAGACACAAGACCAACCTCTATCACAACCATGCCAAAAGCAAAAATGTCTGCTTCCGGTGTTACTTTATCGCCATTCTGGAGAACCTCTGGCGCAGTCCACGCAGCAGTATATCCCTTTACCTTCGTTACAAGAACGGAGTTCAACCCGCGAACTACTGCGGTAAGTCCGAAATCCGTCAAACGTGCACGGCCGTTGTGGTCAACGAGAATATTAGGCTATCCAAAGGTTGTTGGTGCAGCTTGAAAGAACTTCGAGAAAGTACCTACCCCTTTCAAGTCTCCGTGTACCATATGGTTTGCATGAAGGTAGTTGAGACCTTCCACTACATCCAATAACTTAGGGAGATGATGGTATCGGTCAAGTAGTCATTCCAGAGGAAAGGCTCACCAAGGCGATTCGATCAGCGCCCGGGTTGCTCACAACATATTTCGTCAGGGTTCCATTCGGCATATACTCTGAAACAAACTGCAAAGGCTCCATCGTAACACCAACAAAAGGAACGACATTTGGATGCCTTAGCCTTTTCCACATAACGGCCTCTTTGAGGAATGACTACGCGCCCACAGATGTTCTTGAGTAGACGCGAAGGAGGGATGTCGATACCGGATACGAACCTGCCTGACAGCCTGGAAATCCTCCTCGGAAGCCCTTGGGCACTTGATACAGACCCTCCTGCCGTAATAAGTGCCTCTCCACACATCGGAAGTGCCACCATCGACGGAGATCGGGAAAGAACCGACTCTGGTGAGATCACCGGATAGGTTATACGAGGACGGTAGGGTCGCGTGGCGGTCACAGATAGCTTGTAGCTTGTGCAGACATCGTCGGAAAACATCGTCGGTGGTGGGCATGGCATCGAGAACCTGTAGGGTCTGCTCCGTGACTGAACAAAAGGCTGAAGGGAGAGTACGCACTTCATCGAGGAAGTCTACCAGTCGATCCAACTCCGATCCCCCAAGGCCGGCTAAATATTGTTCCTCTTCGTCATACCGAATTAAGCAATAAAGGTAGCGGGAGAGGTCGGGGGAAGAGACATCGAGCGAATAGAGGCGCTGCAAGACTTGAGGGGTGGACATTGTGGGCGGGACCGCCTCCGGGATTTCACAGGCAGCGCGGGGGTTGTCGAAGGCAAGGATCCCTTGCGATAGCCTCACCCTTACCACGAGGCGAAACCATCGCTGGAGGAAACGTGGTTGCCGGGACTACCCAGGGTCAGGTTTGGCCAACTGCCAGCGAAGGCGCCGAATCCGATCGCTAAGCGCCAACCCCGCCAGGTTTGGCTGGACCTCCGCCTTCCCTCTTCCGCCCTCCGAAGAGCGAGGGAAAAATGAGAATTTTGCGAAGTCGCCGCGCACGTTGTGCTAGTGTGGGTACAACACAAGTGGGGCGTGGGTGAGTTCGGTCAAGGTGGTTCTCCCGAGTGGAGGACCCAACGGAAAGAATTAGAATGACGACCCGTTGGCCGAGTACATTGCAAAACAAGAACCGGAGTACCATACGAGCGCGCGGTGCTGGTTGTTGCTCGCACACTTCCTTCGCTCTCATCGCCTGCAGAACCTGATATTTGATTGGGAAAATACATCTTTTTACCTTGGCTTCTCGCACACCGTCACGGTCTTGCGTTCGGGCTGCCCGCAGTGTCGCAGGTTACCGCCTCTCAAGTGGTCATTTCCCATGAAGCCGGTGTCTCTGAGTTCACAGAGCTTGGTGCCCACTCCGCCTTCGACATTGAAGTTAAAGCTTTCGGCAACGACACCACTCGACTGTCGCCTTCCACCACCCTACAGGTGTGTAACAGTTACTGACCAAAAAAACGCTCCCCATTCGCCCCAGTCGGAGATTTTTCACGCCCCCCGGGTTGCTGTTTTCGCGATCCGCGCGGCACAAGAAACGTCTGTGAAAGAAGGAACGGGGGCAAGACGGAATGAGGATTATTAAATTTACTGAGAAGCTGTGGAACGCTCAATGGCGTTGGGTGAGTGCTACAGCGGAGGGGGTAGTACAGTGGGCACGGCGTTCGGGTGGTATAATTGTTTCTTTCGATTTCTACAAAGCGTAGCTAACAATGCCCAAAGCACCCAAGGCAAAAAGACCGTTGACACCGTTGGAAACGGCCGAACTCCCGCTAGTGCCAACAGGAGCAGGACTGGTTGAAGTCGGGTGAGGGACCGAGGTGGTCAGAGTGACACCCTACGTCGAGTTAGATGAGGTGTCACAGAGAACAATGGATAAAATGTCAATTTACCGCGGAGCGACACAATTCAAGGGCGGCAGCGATAGAATTGGTTAGGTCGTCACCGCCGCAGCTGGTCTGGAAGCAAACCGTGCACTTGTTGATGAAGTCCTTGTCCTGGCACAAACACTTGGTATCGTTGGGGGCGCACAAAGCGGAAGTTATAGTCAAACAGGGAAGGGCACAGCCTGGAAAAAGGGGTGAGTTGCCCCATTTAGACAAGCGGTGAGGCGGCAAGAAGAACGCACTCGCAAAGCCAGTCTGCCTATCCTCAAGGAACGATGGTGAGGTGGTTGCGAAAGCAGCAGAGAGAACGACAAAGACGCTGAAGAAGAGCATGCTGTTCAAAGAGCGAGGAAGAACCTTGGGGTTTGGATAGTCTACCCAGCGACACCTGACCCCCCATGGGTGGGGCCAGGTGAGGCTCTACCGTGCGTCCGGGGTCCTCAATCCGGTGCTTCCAGGAGAAACCATGACACGCGTAGCCCTGTCACTGTTCTATGACACTTTTCCTGCGGTCATTGTTTGGTCGAGTTCGGGTGGGTGGGGGTGCTTCCGGGGTCTCGCAGGGGTTTTGAGGGTCAGGTGTCGTCAGGTGTGCGCTGGCACGTACCCGGTGACACGCAACATGTATGCAACCTAGGCCCATTATGTAGTACTAAACCGTCCAGTACCTGCCGCCAGCGCGCTCGGTGTCGATCACTTTCTCGATCTTATGTATGTGCAACAACTTTTGATTTGAGGCCTTGAACAATGATATATTGATACCTCGTGCCTAGCAAACTCAGAAACGGGCGGGGGAGATCAGCAATTTCATCTGGAATCTTCTTTGCCGCTCAAAAACCCTCAAACGCGAAAATGAGCTCGCTGTAATCCTGGTGCCACCGGTCGCAGCGTCCCGGGCAACTCGGACGACACACACTTCGACTTCTCGAGCTTCTTCCAGTCGTTTCAGCGTGTGGAAAACTTCAGGCGCGATCGCCTTTTGGCAGCGGGTTGCCGGCCCCCATTATATACCCGTACGAGCGACTGCCTGACCCCCGCACGACGTCCCGCGTACTTGGGAGTGGGGTGACTTCAGTTGATAACTCGGTGCTCCCCTGAACCCGATGCGCCTTACAAATATATACGCTTACAAACGCAACATAAGCCTGGGCTTCCGTTCCATATATCGTATCGATGGCTTACAAACTCCGTACTAGAGTGCGAGTACCCACTCGAGTGGGGTTCGAGAGTTGCTGAGGGGATATTTTCTTAGTGGACGAGATGTGGGGTATTAGTGCAGGTACTTATATATAACCTGCGACCGCCGTCTCCATCTCAAAACCCACCCTCGAACCCAGATACTACTCTCAGAACCAATGTCTTCAGAACTCGTTTTGGTGCGGACTGATGACTCATATCGCCTCCTACGGATACTCACCAATGTACAGCTCACTGGCGTGGCCAGCTACACCGGTTCCCACGTTTTGGTACGCCTCTTGAAGGAGGGCTACTGCGTTCGGGGGTAGGGGAACCTACCATATTCCGATCGACCGCGATGATTGACGCTCTATTAGGATTGTGCGGTCGCGAAAGGCTGACACGCTGAGGAAGTCATACGCCAAGTACGGCGACAAGGTCGACATCGTCGTCGTGGAGGACCTTGTGAAAGGTGATTTCACCGACGCACTCAAGGGCGTTTCCGCTGTTATCCACGTTGCGACACCTGGAATCAGCGAAGAGCTTAAGGATATCCTCGAGGTTAGCTACCTCCCCGGTTGCTTCCAGACACCAGACTCACATCAGTGTCCCTCAGATCACCAGGGAGGGAGCACTCAACATCGTCCGCCAGGCTGTCGCTGCCGGTGTCAAACGTATCTCCTTCGCTGGAACCGTCGCCACCATTTTGGATTTCACCAACCTGTTGATTAAGGCGCCCTTGTCCGACAAGGATTGGAACCCCTTAAAAGAGGAAACTGCTGTAATCCGGGATTACGCCAGACGGACTTCTCAACGGACTTCTTGGACGGACTTCTTGAACTTCTCAAATTTCTCGACGTCGCTTCTCGGACTTCTTCGGGTCGAGACCAAGGACCATCGAAGACGCGACATCATCAACGCGTCATATTTCATTAAAGTCTTCGAAAGAACAACCACAGCGTAGGTTAGATATAAACCGACGACGGACACGGTAGACGAGCAGCTTTTTGCTTTTCCGAATTCCCATATCGTTGTCCTTTCCTTCTGTCCGACCTCCAGTCTCGAGTGTCGCTACCCTCCGGGTAGCTTCCAACTGCCTTGGCTTCGGGCAATCCGGTTCTCGTCTACAGTGTCGCGAAGACACAGGCGGAGCAAGGCCTCTGGAAGTTCGCTGAAGGACATCCAGAGCTGAAGGACATCCAGAGCTGAACCTCACAACCAGTACGTCCAAGGTAAATCGGCCATGCTCCTGTGGTGCCCCTGACAGGAGTTCTAGTCAGTCCAACCGGCTTCGTAGGACCCTATGCGGAAGACTTCATTATCACCCCCGGAAACATCACCGAACTCAGCACTTCACTCATGTTGTACAACGCTTTGGCCGGCCCCGGAGTAACATTGGGCACTTTACCGACGGGCTACATAGACGTTCGCGACGTAGCCGCAGCACTGGTTGCCGGTATCAAAGTCAAGGGTAACCACCGTCTGCTCCTCACTGGGGAGTGGTTCGACTATGCCGACGCCATCAAGTACATCTCGGCCACTCGACCTGAGCTGGCCCCTCGCCTCATCAAGACGACCCCCAGTGGCCAGGACCGTCCTATCGTTGACAACAAGAAGGCGTTGGACGTTCTGGGGATCACGTTGACACCATGGAGGAAGACGGTTGATGATGGGCTCGACTCGGTGTTGAAGCTGGAGAGGGATTGGACGGAGAAGGGTGTCGATCTTACCACGTTGAAGAACAACGACTGGATCGCGTTTGGAAAAAGTTGGAACACTACTCGGGTTGAATTCACCGACTGAGCTTTGTCTTGTACACTTACCATGTAGTTGTAGCCATTGCGGTCCGATGTGTGACTGTAATGGCGCGTGACAATGACGGTGCTGAACGCCCAACTCCGGGCAGCGGTGGAGCTAGAGAAATACAACCGAGAACGCAAGCCGCAGATCGCCCAGACCACAGCGAGACCCACACCACCCTTACCTCAACGACATACTCCTACACCCCCCAATATCGGCACTGCACCTACCCTTATGCACAGTATCAGTCAAATTACACACAAGTTTATCCTGGATTCACGACCCCTACTACGACACAGCATCAGTACCCTGCTGATCCATGAAAGACAGCAAGACCGCAGGTGTCCGACGTGGCTCGCTTCGGTTTGCGATGACCACCGCCGAACTTGAAGGCGTAGAAGAGCCCAAGAATGCATGAGGAGGAGAAGAGGACGATCAGCGTCGTGATTGTCTGCGGCAAGCCCATTGATCGTGCGTGTTTCTTGGGTTGTGTCTGTCTCTGAGGCGGGGACTGATTCGGGTGGAGGGGGCTGAGGGACCTGAGGTTCGAGGTCCCTGTTGGGAAGTCCAAGGAACGTGGCTAGTACAGGAGTTCCGGTTTGTGCCAGTCGGCGAATACAGGCGGGGGAGGAAGACCACGTTCACGTAGTAGAGCGACTAACTCCTGAAATAGTTGTCTCAGCCCGATAGTCACCTTTCGCTCTCCGCCCGGCGCACGCGCACTTCTACGTATATACACCCTTGAGGTCCTACCCACAGATATCAGAGAATTCGTAGTTCGTCACGCGTCATCGATTCATCATCCGGGAGGCCATGCGAACGCACCGAACCCTGGTATATTCAATCTGTGTGGTGACATTGTGACAGGTCTCCGGCAAGAACAGCGGACTCCTGAAGCACGAGAAATATCACTGGGCACATACTAACCCAGTGAGACGATGGATTAAAAAAAAACGTGAACGCATAGTGCTTGACATTGAGCCCTCGAAACGGATTTAACCCTTCAATCCAAACATATCCGGCAACATCCCCCACGCGTTCTTCCTCACATCCGCATGCCCGACCTCCCACCCCTCCACACAGCTTTCACAGAATCCAAAACAGTCACCTCCACAAACTTCCTTTAGTGACAGAACCTGTAATATTTTCGTCCCAGAGTGGGCAGAATCCGTGATTCGATCGACAACCTCCTGGTGTGCTTCCGAAACCCTCGGACCTGTCGTAGCGCGGGAAGGACAGTTCGACCGGAGACAGGGTTGGGAACCCCTTGATCCGAGGATCAAACGATGGATCTCCTTGAGTTCCGCCTCACGGAGCGCGAGCATACCCTTTATTGCGGCCTGAAGGATTTCGGGGGACAATCTTGCTTTTGCTGGGAGCCGTCTGTCCATCAACGAATCCAGGCCCCTTCGAGCCGCCATGTAGTATGCCATTGGTAATGCTGACTTAACCTTCTGCTGGACGAACAAGTTGAGGACCTCGTTCGGGTGGGGAGTCGGTCCGGTGAAGACCTCCTCCCCAATCTGCTTAGAAGGAGCGAGACCCTCAAATGTGTCTGGGTACGCATCACGGACAACGTCGAGGATCCGGGATCGGACGGCGGGCATTTCATACTTCGTCGTGATTCGGAGGAGGGACGAGAATGTGTTGAAATCCGGCACTTTATTTCGTGCGGGGAATCTGCAGGAGATAGTTAGCGGAACGATTAGTTGGAATGGGGCAGGTAGCGTACTCTGGGAGATATACGATGTTCAGAAGTGTGGCGAAATCCGTGGCCGCGTCCGAGCTCAGAATGCGGGGACAGCCATCGGGTGATTCTGCCGTAACCAGGTTGGTTTCAGCGAACATCTGACGAAGCGTAGGGGAGTGAAAGGATAGGATGGTGCTGTGGACACGGAAGAGTATATTTCCGCACAACACTTCCACGTTCCCGTCCTTGAGGTAGAAGGTCTCATGCGGAACCACGGCCGTGGGGTCGATAAGTGGATCGTCGTCAGAAGCATTCGCGAACGTGGGGCCTATGGGAGATTCATCATCAGAAGCATCGGCGATAGTGAAGTCGGACAGAGTGGCGATGGTGATGGATGGAGAATGGATGACCGAAGTGACGGGGGATTCAGGAGTCGTGCCTGTCTCTGAGGCGGTGACTGATTCGGGCGGAGGGGACTGAGGGACCTGGGGTTCGAGATCCCTGTTGGGAAGTCCGAGGGACGTGACAACGGGAGTTGCAGCGGGATCCTTCCGGTGAGCGTCAGTCGGTTTCTGCTTCCAGGACGTGAACACAGGTGGGGGAGGGAGTCCCTCCCAACCACATTCACGTAACGCGACTAACTCCTGAAAATTTGTCTCAGCCCGCTGGTCACCTTTCATTCCCCGCCAGGGGCACGCGCACCTCTACCAATCCCCTTTTCGCCTGAAGGTGATTGTTGTTGTCGCTTTCTCGGCGAGTGCCCGAGTCCGGGTCGTAACAGTTATACTCGTTAGCGTCGTAGGGCGGATTGTAACTGTGACCCTTGAGTAGCTCAAAACAGCGGTGGACCACCAATGGGTCAGCGTACGCCTCAAATGTGGCGCCCGCCAGTTTAAACAGGATGATGAGCGCATCCGCCTGGTGATCGTACAGCTTCGGGTGGGAGATGAGTGACTGTAGGATGTGATTGCGGATCGCAGCTTCCTCCACGTATCCAAGGTTGGCCCAGCGTGCGACGAGATTGGCATCTGCGCAGAAAACGGAGGGGTCCCCGCCGGAACCGCCGACAATCCTCAGGTTATTCTTGAAGAATTCCGCGAGGGTCCTTGTACTGAGGAGGCTTTGCAGCCCAGAGGTATGAGGGGCGAGAAGGTGATCTGACTCCACATCGCTCGCCAGACGCACGATCAAGTGGCCAGTCGAATGGATGAGTTTGGCCTCTCTTGGAACTATCGAACCCGTCCCTCTGTTCTTCCAGATAGTGTCGGGGATGAGGTCGGGGGGGATTTGGTGGTAGGTTTGTCCTATATCGAACCAAAAGCAATAGAACACTAGAGATTCCGCGTAGTTCTTGTCGGATAGGTTGCGGACCACTGGTCCCAAGGCGTTCTCGACGTCCGCCATCACGATTGTGGCGGTAGAGAAGTACCCTGGTGGTTACGTAAACGGCCAGCATTGTTTTGTTATGTGACCCAGAGGCCACACACCACTCACGAGCCCGGGCCACCCCCGCGCTGTAGTTTCCCTGAGAGCCTACATCCTCGACCGAGTAGCACATCGCCAAACCGTGCACGTGGTTACGAATGACGTCAGTTGCAATTATACTCAGGCACGTTTTCCGACTCCAGTGGTTCCGAACATCCGTCCGGAGGAACGGTTAAACTCATTTATCCTTCAGCCCAACCCTCCCTCTTCACCTCCCCAAAAATGGCCTCGCGAGCAACCCGTCACCTTGCTCCTCTCTTCCGTTCCGGCCTCAGGTCTTCAAAATCCGCGTTCTGGGCCAGCGGAAGACGCGGAATGGCCACCACAGGCCACCACCACGTCACCTTCGACACAGTCCAGTGACTTACCGTGGATCGTGCGTCGCGTCACCAACCACCCCCACCCCACGGATCGCCGCATTTGAAGATGGACAGCGGGTCGGTGGTCCGATGATCACCGCATTCAGAGAGGCTGTGAAGGATTGTGGGGACAGAGGGCTTCAGTTTGCATCCAAGTGGTTAGTGATGATGAGACTCCTGAGAGGACTTATCCTAACTCTACCACACAGGGTGGCGGAATTGCTCTTTTCCATCCCCCACCAGAAACTGTTCGCGGTTCCCAGTAGCCCATTCGATGCGACGACCGCGCCGTTCGCCTCCACGCCAGCCAGGCCGAAGACGATACCCATCGTAGAGACGGAACCAAATCTCCCTCCGCATCGCCACGCTCCCAAGTTGCAACGGATTCCAGACCACGTCCGATTACACGAACTCGAACTCGAGATGCGCGAAGGCGACTTCCTGGCCACAGCCCAAAAGTGTTTCGAACATCGCGAGTTCAAACGCGCGGTTTACTGGCTCCACGAATGTCGCAGCACAAAAGCTCTGTTCTTGAGCGTTTACAGCCAGTATATGGTATTGTATGATCTCGTCTTCCGACTGCTCAAACCTGGTCTCATCCTTGATCGCGAGTTTCTAGGTGGCTGAGAAGCAAGCGCTGAAGGAGTGGAATAAATATTCAAGTATGCGAACGGGGGATTCTGAAGAAGCCACTCTCTGACTTTTCCCGTTAATAGATTCCCGAAGGCAGACCGCTACCCCCATGGCGAAAGACCTTTTACCTCTCTTAGAGATGGTGAAAGACGCGACCGAACCGTTTCTCATGTTAATGTGAGAAACACCCTTGTCTTTCTCCCTGCCCGTTTCATGATTTCCACAGGAAGGCGCTGCTGCTGTATCGACTAGGTCGCCGAGAGGAAGCCATAGGAGCCGATATCCGTTCAATCGCGATGTACCCCTGGAATTGGTCCGCGTGGACCCTTCTCGGCGGTTGTGTCGATGATTCGGAGGTGAGTTGATTTTACCCCGGCTCTGTATCACGCCCTGACGCTTTCAAACGGGTTCAGTTGAGCGCATCCTCCAATATCTGCCGCCACCAAGATCACATCCCCTCGCCCAATTCCCCTAACTCACACCAAACGCGTTCCGATCGCCTACCGACCATGAACTGCACCTCTGCGAGAGGCGCTTGACGGAAGATTTCCTCCCAGTAAGCCCTTGGGTCATGAGTATGCGGGCCTGTGCATTGTACCACCAACATGGTAAAGTGCCTTTATCCTGTTCCCACGCAACGGGGGTGATGTGAGCTTGTGTAGACTTTGGCGAAGCTGAGAAACAGTTTCAAAGCATCCTCACGCTCGATCCCCATCGAATAGAACATCGGCATTTATTCGGACATCCTCTACGTCACAGACAACAGGATTAAACTCTCAAAATTGGCGCACGAGTTCCTGGAGATTGATAAGGGTCGGCCAGAAGTCCGCTGCCTCGTCGGTGAGTCTCCCGCACTTAGTGATGTGGGGGCAACTGCTGTGGACTCACGTGTCTTGCTGTGCTACAGGGAGCCACTATTCGCTGAGGTCAGAACACGAGAAGGCCATCAGGTACTTTAAACGAGCAGCGCAACTCGACCGGACCTACCTGTCCGCTTGGACGCTGATGGATCTCGAGTACATCGAGCTTACAGGAGGGCAGCGGGTGCATGGCGGCCGTGGCTCGTAAACGACTCGAAACGTGGCTTACCGCGCCCAGACGTAAATAAGGACTACCGAGCCTGGTACGGTTTGGCACAAGCGTATGAACTTCTCAGCATGCACCAGTATGCCCTGTATTACTTCCAAAAGGCTGGGGGGCGATCGAATGTCTGAACGAGCACTCATCGCCACAGGACCCCACGACACTTCGATCCACCTCAAACTGACGCAGTTCCACAATGATCTTGAAGAGTATCCGGAGGCGGCCAAGTACCATGCAAGCGTCATCAGCACTTGTTCGAGCGACAGTCAGTCCTCCCCAGCCTGTTGTCGCGCTCAGTTGGTTTTGCTTACGTCTACTCTGGGCAGACATGAACATCGCGGGTTATGCGAAGTCGGCATTATACATATCCCAGTACCACTACTTACATGGGGGCGGGAACCTCAGTCTCGCGCGGGAGTACCTCGAACAACTTTCGGCCAGTAATTCGGAAGACATCAATGCGGCACAAGAGCTGCTGAAACAGGCGATGGCAGCCATCCGGGCCAAGGAGGGCCGGGTGAAGGCCGAGGGAACTGAGGTGGAAGATGTTTCTATGGAGTCATAACCTGTTTTTATATAAGCAGCAGAGGTAGCGTGATAGATCGGGGGAAGAGGTATCGAGGAGCGAATAGAAGTGTTGCAAGTTATGACTTGACAGGCGGATATTGTAGGCGGGTCCGCCTCCATGAGGTGTCGAAGGCAAGGACCCTTCGCGACATCCTCACTTACCACAAGGCGAACCCATCGCTGGGGGAAACGTGGTCGTCGACCCAGCTGGTGCCAGGCGGGCCGGCAGTCACCGGGTTGGAACCGGGGTGTGCCGTCGGCGGCGCGGAGCGGAAGCGAGGTGATCCTCAACATCCCCCTGTACGGATTCAGATGGAGGTTGTCTCGCGACCCCATGCTTGCATGAGCGCTGCCGGGAAACAGGGTCGTCACTTCTTTCGCACCCCAAGTAGCCTTCTCTTCCGGGGACTTTCAGGGTCGTCGTCCACGGGGTTGTTCATCCAACCTGTTTACAAGCTCGTATATTTCACCACAAGCCATACTGGGAGCTCGTGCAACAAGGGGGCATAATTGACAAACCGGAGTGGAAGAGACCTGTGGCTGTAGGTCACTGCCAGATTCACAGACCACTGGCCCTACGAAATCGTCAAACCCTGTCGAGGAGGGATGTCGAGGACTAGAGCTCCTCCATTAATGAGAGCTTGAGTACTGCCGATTCAATGCTGCCCGGCACATTGAGGATTACGCGGAGGTATTGATTAACGTTGTTCAGAAGCTGCATATGAACGATCAACTGCGTTGGGAGCCGCGAACCGGAGGGGGACTTACAGAGAAAGCCCCTGTCGCAAGAACCTTGGGTTTCCAGGATATAGCGTTCCTGCGAAGTAATTCCACAGAGACCACTTGTTCGCGAGTCTTTTTATCGGTTTCTATCAACCAGACTTCGGGACTGCTCCTGTCCGAGGGTGAGTGACGGTAGTGGGGCGGGGATGGACGGAATCCAAACCATGTGTGTTCGTCACTAGAAACCGCTGTGGCCGGTAAGGTCGTGTGGTTCTTGTTCCCATACATAAACCTGACAGAAAACGGTTGGTTTGGTTTACGGAACGAAACCTTGATGATCTGAACCCGCAACATCAATTTCCGCGGTAGCCCTTCCACCACGCCGCCGCCGAGGGCCCGACGTACGGACTCCTGAGGGACCCTCAGCTGCGGCCAAGTCGGTGAGCTTAACCCGTGATCCACACCCTGAGTTATCGGACGCGGGTGCTTCCATGGGTC
>Ga0307516_10007171_pt1 | contig 12868 bp, 9 predicted proteins | sample 19_EM_MG_FD_203310 | JGI IMG/M metagenome (GOLD analysis project Ga0307516, IMG submission 203310) | Populus trichocarpa ectomycorrhiza microbial communities from riparian zone in the Pacific Northwest, United States - 19_EM | ecosystem: Host-associated > Plants > Roots > Unclassified | place... | reverse complement strand
CCCGGCATAGATCAACCCACCGCCATTGTCCCGCACATCAACGATGAGGCCATCTTGCGGTAATAGACCGGCCAGGCGCACGAACTCTTGGACGAACTCATCCGGGTCCGGAACCGCAAAAGTCCAAATCCGTAAGTGGCCGAACTTCCCATGGCTCGTCGTCACTTCCCGTGCAGTAAACACCTCGGGCATTATCGATTCAGTATCCGATACCGCCGCGAGCGCATCGGCTGCGGCGTCGATTTTGGCGCGAGCTGCTTCAGCGTAAGGAGCAAAGAGAATGCGCCGCGCGCGCTGAGTGAGCTCCGTTTCAAGATCCGAACCTGTGGCAATCGCGGCCGCCGTTGTCCCAGAGGCCGAAACTGCCGCGGGCGGAAGGCCGACGACCAACCAGTCAAGGCGAATTTGCTGATTGCTTCCGTCGAGCGCTTTGTAATCGATGATGACCCATTCCTCATCGGGAGGCAGCGCGATGACCAATGGCCGCTGAGTCAACCCAGCCAAGCCCCGCGCCCATCGCGCATCCGCATTGCTCCCCGCGTGCCGATCGGCCGCAATTTCGACCGCCCGTTCAATTGGCATGCCGTTCCAGTACCGGAGCTCCACGCCAGCTGTAAACATCGGGTGTTGGAAGCCAGTCGCCAATCCGGCGACGAGGTACACGATCTTTCCGCCTTCGACGCAGGTCTCGACGCGAAAAGGGAGACTCGCAAAAACATGTGAAAATGGAGATGGTAAAAGATAGTTTGTATGAAGGTCGCGAACGGATGTGAAAATCTGCGTCATCTCTCCGTGGAATCGGGCATCGTGTTCGTACTCACCGAGATGCTTGCGCAGGAGACGGAGCCGCTGCACAGGATCAACGGCATGCATCGCTTTCTTGAGGGGTAAATGAACATAGAAGCCTTCCATCAGCACAATCGCCTGGTCGACTATGAGGGCCCGCTCATCGGGCGTTAAGCCTCCGGCTCCGACCAGAAACGAACTCAAGGGACTGGACGCATTGAGGATCTCCCGGACCGCGGGATCGGAGTTCTGAACGAACGCCCCGCTCTCTGGAAGCGGGGGCAATGGCACCGCAGGGGCAATTTTGCGCGGTGTTGCTCGCTTGGGCTTCTTCGTCCGGGTGGTCTTCGATCGTTTTGACGTTGGACGAGCTGCCATGATCCCCTCCCCGATACACGCCTCGAATGGCCGGCTTCGCTTGGCTATTCACCCTCGTGCTCGCCTCGTCTCTCTTCGTCCATCTCAAACTCCGCAGCGGCCTCCGCAAGCTCAGCATCACTGATATTCGCTTGCTGGATGAACTGATCCAACGGCTGCCAAGCGCTGCTATCGTCGGCCGGGCATTGCCCCAGGCTCTTGTGCCGGCAAACATCGATCGAATAAATCGGATGAATCTCCCAAAGCGAACCGCGCACTGAAGAGTCCCGAGGCGTGTCCCCGTCACAGGGCCGGTGCGACGCATCGAAAAATAACTGGCCCGCGATCTTCACCGGAAATCGCCGCTTGGCGACTGCAAAGAGAAATTTGGCATCATAGTTATCAGGGCGAAAGTGGGGAATTACCTCAGCAACAATTGCCCTGCACAGGGCCCGTTTGCGCTCCGCCTTCTTCTCATCGGCATCCGGATCGTTGGGTTTGGGTTTCGGAGGCGCGGGTGTTTCGACCAGATTGATGTGGATGTCGTTCTCCGACGCGTCGGGTTGGTTACAGTTTACATTCTCACCACTCCCCAAATCGGCCGGGTGCGGATCGTCCATGAAAGCGACGATCTGCACAACGTCGCCTTCGTTGACGGTTTCACCGCTGACCTGAAAATTGCCCGAAGTTAGGCTGGTACGGTCCGTCGGCAAATGCTCCACACGATCGGCGCCGAACCCGTTGGCCCCGAATGGGATGTGCCGGGCGGTCGCGTCGTGCTGCAAAGACATGAAGTCGGCGAATGTCAGAGGCTTTGGATCGTTAGACGCACAAAGGTTGTTCTTCGCGCTGTTCTGCAGCCCCTTTGGACTATCTGGGCTTGATCCGCCCTCGGCCGGACACAAGCTGTCGATATCTCTAGCTTCTGTCGCCACGGGAAATGGAAGTCTTGTGCAGGCTCGCTGAAACTCTTTAGCAGGCAATAGACTAGAGTAGGCAACGGCCAGCGCCATGCACGATACGAGCCATAAAGTTTTCATTTTGGCCTCCCTTGAATGTTCGACGGAGTGCAACTGTGTTGACCCTTGTCCTCTAGGCGAAGCTCCCAAAAAATCATTTCGAGTAATCGAGCGTGGCAGGCCTTTGCGCCTGCAACGCGGGCGGTAAACAACCTTGACGCGGCCTAAGTTCGCTCAAGTCCCGTAAAGATCATCCACAGGCATTTAGCTGAACGTAACCGCTGACATAATAGTTTGGTCGTGGCCACCTCCGGTTGTCAACTGCCATCGAGTAGCGCGGTGATGGCCGCTTGTCGGGCGGCGGCAGCAGCAGGCGACACCTCGGTCAGATGCTCGGTTATGATCGCACCATTGGCTACAGCCCACTGCTATCCGCTCCACGTCAGCGGCAAGGCGGATATCGCTAGCATGAAGGCGGCATTCTATATTGATTTGATTTCGCTTTTTGACGCATCCGTTGGGCCGCGTCGCCCATGGATCGAACACAAAGGAACTGATAGAGAGCACAACCGGTCTGTTCGCCGGGTTGTAGCAGTGGTGTATAAGCGGTAGTGCGTCGAGCCGACAGGGATGTCCGTTTCGCTCTCACGAGCAGGCGGCAAGTTCTTCTTTGTCGCCCCGATATTGTTTGCCCAAAGTTGGCTAGAAGACCGCACAATGTCAGATGCTTGCGCTGGCCACGGCACTCGCTAGGGGAGACGAAGGGCGGCTGAGAAAACACCAAATCTTCGAGCTTGCGTCGGAGGTGCCGCGCCGTGGTCAAAAGACGAAGACCGGGTTGCGCCGCGGCGGAGACGAGAAAGGAAAACGACGAGCGTCCTCGATGTTCGGCGGGTGGAACTCGACGATACGCAAGGCTTCGGCGAGCCTCACCGATCTCTGTCGAGGGAAACGATAGCGCCTCGGCACTCGGCGCCATAAAACAATGACAAATCGGCTTGGCTGCTGGGTCGTTGCTACCACATCGTGCTACCACCAAAAAGGGCCTCAAAACCTCGCCCAGAAATGCTTGCGGGCGGCGGATTATCCTTCTCTGGAGTTGGCAATGAGACCACCCGACGGTGGCGGTTTGAAACGTCGCCGCCGGCGGTGATCCGCATTCAGCTTGGAACGGTTTCGGCTGCTGAATACTTTCAAGGCGCATTCGGACAAAAGGCAGCTCACAGCGCTATTGAACCGTACTTGCTTTTTCCGTTTGTCCGAACTGGCGCAGGTTTCCAAATCGCCCCCTCCCCCCGTTTCATCCTTTCATCCTAGGGCTGGAGATAGTCAGTCCGCCTGAGCACAGTGCCGCAGCTGCACAACAACCGCCGCTGCGCCCCTTCCCCGCAATCGACCAGGATCCGGTGGCTGCCCGCTTCCACCAGGAAGCGTGCCGACGCGCTCATTCCGAAGATCCGTTGGTCTTAGGGAGTTGCCCAATGTCCACGCGCCGCCGGCTAATATGCAAAGGGCGACGGCAGGCATCAGGTTGCGCGCGCCTCCTCGAGGGCACATCGCCCCACCGCCCGCAAGCCTTCGACCGACACGTCCCCTTTGGCCACGCATTCGAGCAGCCTAGTGGCGACGCGCGCCTTGATGCCGGAATCGCCGATCGAGACGTCCGCGCAGACGTCGTCCAGAATGCGGCGCAGCAGGGCCGTGACTTCGGTAGAGAACATGTGGCTCATCCAGAAGTGCTCGATAGCGACGTATTGTGAAAGCCTTATGCTGCCGGGGACTACAGCGTACTTGTGACGGTTTATGATTTCTGTCATCCGCGCGTCAACTACTAACGTTTGTAGTTGACATCAAAGAACGAGGAGGCAGTTCGTCTTTCAGATTCAAATCAGGGGAAGCGCAATTCATTGTTTCTTGGGTCGACGCTCGTCCCGGCAAGCATGGGCTCGCAGCGCGCCAAGCGAACGCATCCGGCGCACGACGCGCCATCCATATGATAATGGCCTCAAATGTATACTGGTCGACGCGACTGCCTAAAAAGGCTTCGGGCGCGCTGGTGCCGATCGCTTGGCCATTGGCAGGAGTGGTAGGGCTACCAGGAGGTAGCAATATCAATAGGTGCGACACCAACGCGGCGGTTTCAGAACCCGCGAAATCCGCTGGAAACCCAAGCGAATGTCGCACTTCTGGGTCTCGATTTGAGGCCAAGAAAGCCAAAGCCCCGGAGGGGCTAGATCCGGCGCGAGGCATCGCGGATCTAAGGCTCCATACAACGGTGCGGGCGCTCGTCACCGGCGCAACGGCCCTCGTGACCCTGGCCTTCCTCTGGGTCACGGTCGCCCCCTCTCGGAGCCAGACGCCGGCGGTCACGACCGAGGCCGAGGAGCCGCCTCAGTTCGTGAAAAACGTCATGGCGGAACTCTCGGCGCCGCTGGCGCTGGTCAAGCACACCGCCGGCCATCTCAGCACCACGCCGCCGATTCAGGTCTTGGGTCCGAACGCTCACCGCGTTGCGGTGGTCTTCATCACCCCCGCGCGGGCCTCTGTCGCGGTCGCGGCCGCTCCACAAGAACCCGAGATCGGCGGGGCCGCAATCGTCTTGCCCCCGCTCTCGGGGCAAACCACCTTCCTTGATGAGCGCGCGCGAAAGGCCTGGTCGGCTGTCGCTGACCGCAATGCCGACGCCGACTTCGTTGTGTGGAGGTCGTGCGATGAAAAAGCTTGTGCTCCTCCCCTGCCCTCGCGCTGTTCTGGAACACTGTGGCGCTCGCGCAGGGCTGTGGACCCGGAAACGGAAATTGCATTGTCCCGGACAGGCCGAACAACGATGCCACCGAGGCGGCGGCGAACACCAAGTTCGTGCAGAACGCGATTGGCGGTGGCGTCCCGCAGAACGCCAACACGGTCCTGGCCGGCCCGACCAGCGGCGACCCAGCGGCCGCGTCGTTCCGCGCCCGGGTCGGCGCCGATCTGCCGGTGCGATTTACGATCCCCGGTCCAGTGACCATCAACACATCGAATCAACCTCAGCCCAACCCGATCTATGTCCCGTTCCGCGACGCGACGATCGCAAATGGCGATCCAGTGTGGCCCACCGCGCCACCGCGCTGACCATCAGCACCTTCGCGATGGGAGCGTCGCTCGGATCGACCAATAGCGTGCCGTTTCCGGTCCGGATCGTTGCCATCGACAACGCGAGCACCTTCGTTCTCGGCCTGATTAACTGCTCCGCGCCGACGCAGGTTTTTCCGCTCGACGAAACCGGCATTCAGGGGTCGGTGGCGATGACTGCCGGAGCCACTTCGGCCGGCGTCTTCTACACCCCGAACGGCACGACGGTCACATCGAAGGCGCATCGTATCCTCGGTTACCTCGAATACGCCAGTGGCCTTGCAACGGCTGGCACCTATGCGACGGTGCTGACCAAGGTTCAGCTGTTCGGCCCCGGTGCACGCAGGTGCAGACCGGAACGACCAAGACGATCACCCCGACCAACACCATAAGCCTGATCCGGGTGATGGCATTCGGGACGCTCAACGACAGCACCGCGGCCCAATACGCGATCGCACAGCTGTCCCGCGGCACGGGACCGACGCTGATCGGAACGCTGACGGAATGCATCAACACGGGGGCAACACGTGCTGCCCGGCATCCTTGATGGTGCTTGACTCACCGGCTACGGCGAGCGCGGTCACCTACATGTTGAGTGCAGCTCCAACGGTGGCGGCAACTGTATCTGGAACGCCCACGCAGCCGTGATGCCGCAGGCGACGATCTCGATCGACGAGATTCAGGGATGACCGCTGCATAGGGCTGGTCCAGCGCCAAACCTCGGCGCTGGCCACCACCGTCAGCATGGCCGCAACAACGATATGGCCGCGACCGAGCACATCTCCGGCTCCGACTCGCGCATGGCGATCGCGCAGGCCAGGCGCGAGTTATGCGCCGGGATCAATCGGGAGCGCGGCCGACAAGAGCGGCGCGGGACCGAAGCCCCAGCCTCCCGCGTTCACGAGCCCGAGCGAAAAGCGTCCATGGCGTGAGCCATTAGAATCCCGACGCTGAGAAGAATGAAAGCACCAACAATAGCCGAAAACATAGGCCGTTCCTGCACAATGACATCCCTCAGCAATGACAACACTAAGAGGGGCGAGCGCTTGCACAGTCAAAACGATTCAGGGATCAGACAACGGTTCTGACGGCAATTGATGGTTTTCGGTCACAGCGCTCGTTGCGCAACATGCGGAACACCCAAGCGCAAGCGCGAGACCTCTGGGAATTTTTCATATCGCAGCTGATATCCTTTGGCCAAGCCAATTGCTGCTTTGTGGGATTGAGCTTACGCAATCGTGCCGCCGGGAAAGCCTGGCGGTCCCCTCAAAGGTTCTGCTGGTCAGCGCTTTTTGGATTTTTGTTGCGCCGCGCCATCTCCGCCTTTCACCTGAGAATTCTGGCGATCGCGCGCGTCGTTCAATTCTTTCTTGAGCTTCGACTGTTCATCGACAGTTATCGGAGAAGGCTTGTCAGGTTTAGCCGGCAAATCTCCTACATTTGGATACGCGCTCTCAGCCCGCACGTCAGTAGCCGCGTCCCCGACAAGCACGAGGCCCGACAGAAGCAGCGCTGCCGCAACCAAGGATGCGGTTTTTCCATTCTTCGACATCAAAACTCAACATGCACTCGCTCATTCTGTTCCGTCGGCGGGAACCGAAGCGCCGCGCAAATGAAACTCCCGCCGGCGTGCGGTGCACCGACGGGAGTTGGTTGATCGCGGATGCAGGTCCATCCGTGATGTTTTCGGTTGTAGGCGGAGTTAGCAGTCTCGAGCCCGGACGAGGCGAAGACAACAATCGACCGCCTCGAAGGTGAGCTCGCTGGATTTAACAAGATCATTTCTGTCACCGTTGGTTATGCATGGAAACCGTTGACGGACGCCAGATCGACGATCTCATCGGCCGCCTCTCAAAAGTTCAAAAGCATCGCGCTCAAATCATGCATGTCATCAGCTGGGAAAGAACCTAGCCCAATCTTTTCATCAAGCGTTTCACAAAGCCGGATGGAACGAGGCTACATTATCGGATGGAGGCGGAAGCCCATCTCGGCATCATAGCTGGTCCGGACGCAAACAAGGCGGGACTTTTGAAAGAGGCCATCGAGACCGCGACGCCCTACAAGGTAGAGCTCGACAAGCCGACAATTCCCGAGTGGGGAGACCTCGTCTACCTTTTTGTCGGGACCAATCCGAACAACTCTTAGCACACGTGCAGGTGCGATCGCCGGGTCCTGCGCCGCGCGCTCAATCGAAATCACCGATTGCGCTGTGCCCGAATGCACAGGCGCGGCAAGGCCAGCGAACGAAAAACAGCGCCACTGACCAGCATGACCGTGTCAAAGGTTATTAGACAGTCGCATTTTGCATTTAGGCTTGAACGGTTGGCTGACGGCTCGGCTGTCATTTGGCGTTCAAAATTGCCCGCCTAAACACACAAATGACTAATTCGTCGCCACGCCTATCGGGCAACCAAGCCACCATGGCGAACGAACCAACGCATCATGGCGGTGACTGTTAGCCTCGGCGAAGATCACATATTTCCAGCCGCAACCGCAGTGTCAGCCTATTGCACATACCAGCGACGTTGCATCGGCGCGTCCTCTTTTGTTTGTGAGCTGTCGAGGCAAAGCGGAGCTGGCCTGCTCGACTAAGAAACACCGAGATCCTCGCGAATCCAATCAACTGAACTGCAACTTCACATCGACAAAGCCGGAGTTGGAATTTTTCTTATCGCACGGTGCAAAAATAGTTGACGGCCCCCACTGGTTGTGGCCAACTTCACCCACGGTAACTTGTTAAGTGAGCCACGCGCGCTAGCGCAACTCGCGGCTCGTGGGATCAACCTCACCTGCATTTCGCAACAAAGACTATAGCTCCGCCTTTCCAGTTTTGATTCCGGGTATAAACCCGCGGGGTGCGTGCGTGTATGGCGCGTCCGTAAGCCGAGCCGAAGCGAACCGTACAAGCGACCGCAGGAACTCGCTGTACGATAGTGCAGTCTCGCCGGAGGCCAATAGCTCCCTCCCCTCGATCTCGCTTCCCAAGGGTGGCGGTGCAATTCGCAGCATCGGCGAGAAATTCGCCGCCAATCCCGTCACCGGCACCGGTTCCATGAGCGTGCCGATCCCGACCTCCCCGGGCCGTGCGGGGTTCGGGCCGCAATTGTCCCTGTCTTACGACTCCGGCGCCGGCAATGGCGTGTTCGGGATGGGCTGGAGCCTCTCCTTGCCGACGATCACGCGCAAGACCGACAAAGGGCTTCCGCGCTATTCGGATGCCGCGGACTCCGACGTGTTCATCCTCTCTGGCGCCGAAGATCTCGTCCCGGTCTATCGGCAGGACGCCGACGGATCATGGGTCGCGAACCATCACGGATACCAGCGAGACCCGATCGAGTTCTGGGTGCGCGACCTGGCGGGCGAGCTGGTGATTCACGAAGACGAACGCGACGGTTACCGCGTCCGCCGCTACCGGCCGCGGATCGAAGGCCTGTTCGCGCGCATCGAACGCTGGTCGCACGTCGGCGTGCTGGACGACGTGCATTGGCGCTCGATCTCCAAGGACAACGTCCTCACGCTGTACGGGCTCGACGCAAACTCGCGTATCGCAGACCCCTCGGATTCGCGCCGCATCTTCACCTGGCTGATCTGCGAAACCCGTGACGACAAGGGAAACGGCATTCTCTATCGCTACAAGCCGGAAGACGGCAGCGGCGTCGATTTCGCCAAGGCGCACGAGCGCAATCGCGGGCCGGCGGGGGATCCCCGCCGCGCCGCCAATCGCCACCTCAAGCACATCTATTACGGGACCCGTACCTCGCTGCTCGACAATGCCGGAGCGCGCCCGCGCATTCTCGACAAGGTGCAAATCGATGCCCAGATCGCCGATGCCGGATGGATGTTCGAGGTGGTCTTCGACTATGGCGATCACGACGACGCCGCGCCCGGGCCGAACGACGATCAGGCAAGAGACGCGCACGGAGCATTGAAATATCCGTGGCCGACGCGCCCGGATCCATTCTCCACCTACCGCTCCGGTTTCGAGGTGCGCACCACACGCGTCTGCCAGCGCGTGCTCATGTTCCACCACTTTCCGGGCGAGCCGGAGATCGGACGAGACTGTCTCGTGCGCTCGACCGATTTCACCTACTCGGACGAATTGGATCCGGGCGATGTCCGCAATCCCGTCTACACGCTGCTGAAGGCGGTCACGGAGTTCGGCTATCGCCGCAGCGCTGCCGGCTACGACCGACGCGGCCTGCCGCCCGTCGAATTCGAATACACCGAGCCCGTCGTCCAAGACGAGGTCGAGGAAGTGGATGCCGGCAGCCTGGAAAACCTTCCCGCCGGCCTCGATGGCGGCGCCTACCGGTGGACCGATCTGCACGGCGAGGGCATTTCCGGGATTCTCACCGAACAGGCCGACACCTGGTACTACAAGCGCAACCTCAGCCCGGTTCCGCAGCGCCTTGCCACCGGCGAGAGTGCGGTGAAGGCGCGATTTGCGCCGAGCGAGACCGTGGCAAGCAAGCCCAACGTCGCGCTGGCGCGCGGCGCCGAGTTCATGGACCTCGCCGGCGACGGACAGCCCGACGTCGTGGTCATGGAGGGGCCGACGCCCGGCTTGTACGAGCACGACGACGCCGAAGGCTGGCAGCCGTTCCGCCCGTTCACCTCGCGTCTCGACCGGGATTTCGGCGATCCAAACGTCAAGTTCGTCGACCTGGACGGCGACGGCCATGCCGATGTGCTGGTCACCGAGAACGACGCCTTCGTGTGGCACGCCTCGCTGGCGGAGGATGGTTTCGCGCCCGCCTGCCGCGTCAGTCAGGCGTTCGACGAGGAGGACGGGCCGCGCGTCGTTTTCGCGGACGGCACGCAGTCGATCTATCTCGCGGACTTGAGCGGCGACGGTCTTGCCGACCTGGTCCGCGTCCGGAACGGAGAGGTCTGCTACTGGGCGAATCTCGGCTTTGGCCTTTGGGGGCCCAAGATCACGATGGACAATGCACCGTGGTTCGACAGCCCCGAGCAGTTCGACCACAAGCGCATTCGTCTCGCCGACATCGACGGCAGCGGCACCACCGACATCATCTATCTGCACCGCGACGGGGTACGTCTCTATTTCAACCAGTCGGGCAACGGCTGGAGCCGGCCGCAAGTCCTCAAGGCGTTCCCGCGCATCGACGATGCCGCCAGCATCGTGCCCATCGACCTGCTCGGGAACGGCACCGCGTGCCTGGTGTGGTCATCGGCGTTGTCCGCCGACGCCCGCCGGCCGATGCGCTCCGTCAACCTGATGGGCAAGGACAAGCCGCACCTGCTGATCAGGACAACCAACAATATCGGCGCTGAAACCCGCGTGTCCTACGCGCCTTCGACCAAGTTTTACCTGCAGGACAAGCTTGACGGCAAACCCTGGATCACCCGCCTGCCCTTCCCGGTGCACGTGGTCGAGCGCGTCGAGACCTATGACCATGTCAGCCGCAACCGGTTCGTCACCCGCTATGCCTATCACCACGGCTATTTCGACGGCGTGGAGCGCGAATTCCGCGGCTTCGGCATGGTCGAGCAGTGGGACACGGAGGATTTTGCAGCGCTGGGGGCCGGCAATCTCCCGGCTGACAACATTGCCGCGGAATCGCACGTGCCGCCGGTGCGCACCAGGACTTGGTATCACACCGGCGTCTATCTCGGCCGCGACCACGTGTCCGACTATTTTGCCGGCCTGCTCGACGCCACCGACCAAGGCGAATACTTTCGCGAGCCGGGACTGAGCGACGCCGAGGCGCGCGCCCTGCTGCTGCCCGACACGGTGCTGCCCGCCGGACTGAGTATCGACGAGGAGCGCGAAGCCAGCCGCGCCCTCAAGGGCTCGATGCTGCGGCAGGAGATCTATGCGGACGACGCCGGCCCCGGCGCCTCCCCGGAGGCCATCCGGCGCGCCAGCATGCCGTACACGGTGACCGAGCAGAACTTCACCGTCCGCGTTATGCAGCCGCGCGGCGTCAACCGGCACGGGGTCTTCTACACCCATGCGCGCGAGACGGTCAGCTATCTTTACGAACGCAACCCGGCTGATCCGCGAGTGCAGCATGCGCTCACATTGGAGGTCGATGGCTACGGCAACGTTCTCAAGCAGGCCGCCATCGGCTACGGCCGTCGCGCGAACATCCGTGTCATTGACGCAGGGGGCCAGGTCCAGCTCGTAGCAAACCCGGGCTTTGGGCCGCTTGATCCGGCTGATCGACCGAAGCAGACCACCGCGCTGCTCACCTACAACGAAAGCCGCGTCACCAATCCGGTCGCGGAGCCCGACGCATACCGCACGCCACTACCTTGCGAGGCGCTGACATTCGAGCTGACGAGCTATGCGCCCACCGGCGCGGCCGGCCGTTTCCAGGCCTCGGACTTCGTCGAGCCCGATGCCGGTTCGCCCGGCCGTCTGCGGCACAGGTTCACGGACCAGGTGGCGTACGAGGCCGCGCCGACCGGCAACCCCTGCCGCCGTCCGATCGAGTGGATGCGGACGCTGTACCGGCGCGACGATCTCGGCGGCCAGCTGCGGCTCGGCGAGGTGCAGCCGCTCGGCCTGCCGGGTGAGAGCTACAAGCTCGCCTTCACGCCCGGTTTGCTGGCGCAGGTGTTCCAGCGCCCCCGTGCCGGCCAGCCTGCCGAGCCCCTGCTGCCCGACCCCGCCGCCGTGCTCGGCGGCCAGGGCGGCGACCGAGGCGGTTATCTGCAGAGCCAAACCCTGAAGGCCGATGGTCGCTTCCCCGCGACCGATCTCGACGACCACTGGTGGATACCCTCCGGGCAGTCGTTCTTCACCACCGACCCGGCGGACCGCGCGGCCGCCGAGCTCGCACAGGCGCGCCAGCACTTTTTCCTGCCGCGCCGCTACCGCGATCCCTTCGGCCACGAGGCCGTCGTGGACTATGATGCGGACGCGCTGCTGATGGTGGAAACGCGGGACGCCTGCGGCAACCGCTTCACCGTGAACGCCAACGACTATCGTGTCCTGCAGCCCCGGCTCGTCAGCGATCCCAACCGGAACCGGACCGAGGTCGCCTTCGACACGCTTGGCATGGTGGTCGGCACCGCCGTCATGGGAAAGCCGGCCCCGTCGCCCGTGGAGGGCGACACGCTCGCTAACTTCGTGCCTGACCTCGCTCAGGCGCAGCTCGACGGTTTCATCGACGCGAACGACCCGCACGCCGTCGCGGCAGGCCTGTTGCGCGATGCCACGACCCGTATCGTCTACGATCTCGATCGCTTCCGCCGCAGCAGGCAGGCCGATCCGAACGACCCGACAAAGTGGCAGCCGGCCTGCGCCGCGACCCTGGCCCGCGAGACCCATGCGAGCGCCGCGCCGCCGCCACAGGCCCGGAAGATCCAGCTCGGCTTCAGCTACTCCGACGGCTTCGGCCGCGAGATCCAGAAAAAATCCAAGCCGAGCCCGGGCCGCTCGTCGATGGCGGGGCCGATGTCAGCCCGCGCTGGGTGGGCAGCGGCTGGACCATCTTCAACAACAAGGGCAAGCCGGTCCGCGAGTACGAGCCGTTTTTCAGCAAACGCCAACGGCCGGACGGGACCCTGTTCAGCGATCACCGTTTCGAGTTCGGAATGACGGTCGGCGTCAGCGCGGTGCTGTTCTACGACCCCGCCGAGAGGGTGGTCACCACGGTCCACCCGAACAACACCTACGAAAAAGT
>Ga0307516_10007170_pt1 | contig 12868 bp, 14 predicted proteins | sample 19_EM_MG_FD_203310 | JGI IMG/M metagenome (GOLD analysis project Ga0307516, IMG submission 203310) | Populus trichocarpa ectomycorrhiza microbial communities from riparian zone in the Pacific Northwest, United States - 19_EM | ecosystem: Host-associated > Plants > Roots > Unclassified | place... | reverse complement strand
AAAGCGTGAAGCTCTTCCGGACGAAAATTTCCGAGCGTACTTCATAAGCGTTGTTGCCGATGGATGTCTGCCCCTCAATCTAAGCGATCCAACCGCCAATCAAAACAGATGGTCCCGGCACAGATAATGAGGGTACGCACCACTAGCTTGACCTTTTCGAAATTCGCCAAACTCTCCGCGTCAAACTCGATCGTTCCGAGGATATTCCCCCTCCTCCCATACCTGGGCGCATGCTGGATTTCGACAGGGTCTTGATTATGCAGAGCGATCGTCATGTCTTTAATCTTCTTCGTCCACACCCCGATAGACCTGCCGTACAAGGTCCTCGAAGGGACGAATTCGAGCCGCTGTTCCGAGCCTGTTGGATTTGGGCGGTAACCTGGGACGGGTAACGAGTCGGAGTATCCGGGCAGGGAGGATGTAGAACTTGATGTGGATGAAGGTAGTGATGACTCGGGCGTCGCAAGAGACTGAGATAATGGGGACGGGGAGGTCGGGTACCCGTCGCGAGCGTGCACGGAATCGAAGGAAGGAGGTACGCCCGACTGGTCCAAGGAGTTCACAGGCAGGTCCTCGCGGGAAACGTTCAGTGAGGAAGAACCGGAGCCCATGCCAGGCTGAGTCACACAACAAAAACTACGAAGCATGGCGACGGTATATCGGAGGGGAGCGAAGACAGGGGGAGGCTGCGGGGATAACCACGAGGCGGGTGCGGGAGGTCGGGGATGTAAGCGCGACAGGACGGTGGACTGAGAGAGAGAGAGGGAGGGTAAACCGATAACCATCTCCCGCTGTCATCCGCAAATATAGTCCGTGGGAGGCTTAGTAGGAGAGCCCATGATGTATGAAGGGTCGCCAATCCGTGGGGGATAGTGAATCAGGAATAGGCGCCATCGCGGTCCGTCGGAAAGTTCGCTACCAGGGCCAAGTTTAACGCGCAGGTCAGGCTCGGGTACCCTCTCGGTTACTCCCTGGGGTTTCTGGATTCCGGGAAAACACTCTGGCCAACAAGGACTGGGGTTGGCCGTCAAATAATCGTGATCCACCCTTAAGTTGGCACCAGCCCCACTGTGGAGCATTGTCCAAAGGTTGGAGAGTTGCGGCAGACTGGAAAACGTTTAGGAACGACCAACTATTCACCACATCTGGAACCCCGACATTGCGGGCAGTGGACTATACACCCATTGAATCTACCCCGAAGTGTGAACCGGTGGGTGGCTGGTATCCTTAAGCTTGTAACTACGCAAATAAACGAATATCTGAGGACCCTTCAACAGGTGCAGAGACCCAAACCGTTTGTCGGGTCCCACTGACACCCGTCTATGTACAACGTCTGGAAATACACCCAGTTTTACGGATATCGCCCATAATATCCGGGAAAGAAGTGCAAAGGAAATGCAAAGTTCGACATCAACTTGCCGAGCAACCAGATTCGTATGCACCCTTCAACACCCATTCGATCACTAGTTGATCCTGATGAAAGCAGTTCGCCCTTCGGCACAGGCTCGCAATTCATCCAACGGTAGCGTTGCCCGAGGATCTTTTGATCATGGGGTTTCACAAAACACCTGGGGCGGTGTCGCATGAGCCTCCCCGCCGTCAGCCTTGGATGCGACATTTGCGTTTTGGTTAAGCCTTGAGCTCATGCAGTTGGCGTATTCGTTTTCCCGACGCATAGTCAAGGTGGTGATAAGACGGCACATATGACGTAGTGTGCGTCGGAGATTGATATGGGGCGACGAACTCGGTTGAAGCGTACATATGTAAGAGAGAGATGAACACCGCTCGCGCTTGGACCACGTCCCCCCGCTCCTCATATCCGCGACGTCGGCCGTGGTGAGAGGTAAACCAAAAACGACAACCGTTCATTCACTCCACGTGTGACGAATTGAGCGCATCCCCGGGCGGCGGCGGACGATCGGGATATAATCAACATTCTTGCGTGGGGTGGGTGCCTAGTCCTGCAGTCCTGGGGGCGACGCCACCGGGCACCGCCAGCAAACTTACGAGTGGCCGGCTGGTACGGAGAAAAACACGAGATGCGCGCGAGAGCGCATACTCTGCGAGTGGTAACCAATCCCCGGGCCGCAAGGGCAGAGTCAGTGGTACCGCATGGATGCTGAGCACAGAACAGGATTGTCACCGGAACCCACGGCACATGTGCAGAACTTGACCGTATGGTCGGGTTTACTCTGCATGCTACAGTTGAATCCGTACAGCGACCACTATAAGTAAAGACGTGTGTGAAAGTCACCAACGTTTCGAAGAAACCCACTGTTTACCGAAACCAGGACAACGGAAGGGCATAGACGAACTATCAGGGAATATTTACAGAACACCCAACTTCCTAAACCGGTTCTCTACACGAGGTGAGGAAAACTTTACCAAACGCTTTGACCAAACAAGTGGCAAGTAACTCGGCATAGACCTCCAGTCGCCAAGCCCCACAGTTATGAATACAACCCTGAAATCAGGATTACGTTTCGCTAGGCCATCCAACAACGCGTCTATGGCTTTCCACCCGTCGTGATCCATCCGACTCCACGGAGACTTCGCACCCAGAACCCAAACCACGAATTTATTGAACACGGGCGAAGTTATCGTTTGGAGTGTCCGATGGACCCATCCGTGGACCAGCGAGATATCGGTCAGCATAACGCTGAGTTCAAATCTTTCGAGTGCCACGTTCCGTCCGAGGTCCAGTAGGTTCACTATAGTCCCCAATGGGTACATCACAATGCGCACCTGAATGGAGGAATTTAACTCACTTTCGTTGTCCCCCAATCGCCATAAGTACGATATCGATGTTGCAGTGTGGCCACACGCCGCAAGGATGGCTTCCGGGTGTTTACACTGGGACAACTCCAGCGAACGGAAGTTGAGCCCACCGGGGAACGACACGAGGCCGTCGGAGAGCTCCCTCGAGCGCGCCTGCACCAAAGCGAGTTTACCTCGTAGCGGTGGTGATTGCGTGATCGTCGGAACGGGGCGCCCAGGGTGTACAACAAGCCCGCCGGCTGGGGACACGATGGTCAGGTCTTCTAGCAGAGGGAACCGGCATATGAGATACGAGAGGTCCCATTCTGCGCCTTCGGCCCTTCGTATGTCGAGGTGTCGTATAGTGTTGGTGAACATGCCGAAGTGTTCATTGAAAATCGGGGTGAACGGGGGGACATGAAGAGTGTCGAGAGCGAGACTATCCAACTTGGTGATCGATCGAAGGTGTGGAAGATACTCTTCCAGGTCTTTCAGGTTATAACCCGGATCAGGGTAACAGGCTTCCACTTTGAAGGAGAGGTGTCGGGTGTAACGCAAAACACCCAAGCGATCTGCATCGATCAACCGTCCGAATGCTCCAGAAGTACCCTTGCAACGACCGAACAGCCACCACTTCGGTTCCGGCCTCAAATAAACACACACGAGCCGTTGGTGGATGTAAGGTCGCGCCGCGCCGAACAAGTACCTGCACGTCAGAGAGCAGGCCCTCAAGGCGCCCAGGTCATCTAGGAGGTAACCCAGGATCTCATCCACGAGTTCCTGGGGTAGGTATTTCCATCCGGCGCCGGGGAATTGCTTGGATATGCCATCGACCGCATGCTGTATATCGCCCGATATACGCTTTGTCCACACGTGGGAGACAAATCCTACGGGGATGTCAGAACCGGTGATACGACCGGGAGTTCTTATTTGATATTCACCAAGACCACGGGAGGCCCTCATCCTCGGGTTCAAGATGGTGTTGGGGGTAAAATCACCACCAGATTCGACCCGCATTTATGTCCGCGAAGTGAAAAGTCTCGCACGAGATGGAAGTAAAGAGAACGCTGCTTGTGGCCACGTGGCTTACCCAGGATTGGCAGCCATCACGCTCCCGTGTTTGGGCGCCGACCAACACATACGACACGTGTCAAGAAAAACCTCCCGAGTAGATTAGTTAAACATCTGCGCGCTTGGGGTGATGGGGAGCGTGCGTAGGAGGCCGGCCCGGCCCTACAGCCCTTTGGCGGGACCGTCACCGACGAGATAAATAGGTTCACTTGAGGTGAGTATACCAGTAAGGGGCTCCATCGGAACCCTCCTACAACATCTGGAGACGTGGTATACAGTCCCACGGATATCGCTCAGTATATCCAAGAAAAGGTGTGTAGGAGGGGCGCGGAGTTCAATGTGCAGAACACATGGGGCGAGGAAGCACGCGTGCGAAAGCTACCAGCGTTCCGGAGAAACCAACTGTCTAGTATGTAACCCGGACAACGGAAGAGCGGAGACGAGACCAGCAGGAAATATTTACAGAACACATAACTTCCTATGGTGCGCGTCACTTAGTCACCACAAGTTTGTGACAACCGATCCTTGGCGAAAATCCGACCTCGCACAATCCACTCCTAAACAATCTACCCTGACAGATCATCTCCTTTTCATCTGTAGAAGAGATCTGTCAGACAGAATCTCCTGAAAATGTTTCCTCGCCAAGATATTAATTATCTTGTCCGTGGATTTTGCCACTTCCCATAAAAGGCAATAGTTCGCACGGCAAGCGCCCGGGTTTAGAGCGAAGCGCCGTGCACGCTGGCCACCTCTGGACCATCGTACAACACACAAAAAGTATAGAATACTGACGTTCTGATCTGGGTGGAGGCGTTACCCCTTCAGAAGCAGCGGCAGGTAGATTTTAGTGCCCCTCTCACCCCCCGGCCCAATTTTGCCACTGTCAAAAAGTTGTGGTGACTAAGTGACGCGCACCATAAACCGGTTTTCTACACGAGGCGAGGAAAACTTTATCGAGCCCCTTGACCGAATAAGTGGCATGTAACTTGGCATAGACATCCAGTCACCGGGCCGCGCGACTACGAATACAACCCTGAAATCAGGATTACGTTCGGCTAGGACGTCCAACAACGCGTCCACGGTATTCCACCCGCCATGGTCCATCCAACCCCGCGGAGACTTCGCGCCCAGAACACAAACCACGAATTCGTTGAACTCGGGCGAAGTTATCGTTTGGAGCGTTCGGTAAATCCACTCGTGGGCCAGTGTGAGACCGGTTAACGTGATGTTAAGTTCGAACCTCCTGAGCACCGCGTTCCGCCCGAGGCCTAGCGGGTTCACTATAGTCCCCAATGATTACATCGCAATATGTACCCGAAGGGAGGGATTCGACTCAGTTTCATTATCCCCCAATCGCCATAAATACGATATCGACGTCGCAGTGTGGCCACATGCCGCAAGGACGGCTTCCGGATGTTCACACTGGGACAACTCCAGCGAACGGAAGTTGAGCCCACCGGGGAACGACGCGAGGCCGTCGGAGAGCCTCCCCGAGAGCGCCTGCACCAAAGCGAGTTTACCTCGGAGCGGTGGTGATTGCGTGATCGTTGGAGCGGGGCGCCCACGGTGTACAACAAGCCCGCCGGCTGGGGACACGATGGTCAGGTCTTCCAACAGAGGAGATTGGCATATGAAAGACAAGAAATCCCGTTCCGCCCCTTTGGCTCTTCGCATGTCGAGGTGTCGTAGAGTGTCGGTGAACACGCCGAAGCGTTCGTTGAAACCCGGGGTATACGGGGGGACACGAAAAGTGTCGAGAGCGAGACTGTCCAACTTGGTGATCGACTGAAGGTGGTGGAGGTACTCTTGCAGGTCTCTCAGATTAAAGGGCGGATCAGGAGAGCCGTATTTCATCTTGAAAGCGAGGTGTTGGGTGTAACGCAGAACCCCCAAGCGATCTACATCGACCAACTGTTCAAATGCTCCGGGAAGACTCTTGCGACGACGGAGCGACCGCCCCTTCGGTTTAGACCTTGAATAAAAACACACGAGCCGTTGGTGGATATGAGGCCGCGTTGCACCGAACAGGTGTTTGCACGTCGGGGAGCAGGCCTTCAAGGCGGTCAGGTCATACAGGAGGTAACCCAGGATCTCATCTACGAGCTCCTGGGGCAGGCGCTTCCACCCGGCACCGGAAAATTGCTTGGATATTTCATCGACCCTATGTTGTATATCGCTCCGCATAAGTTTCGCCCACAGGCAGGAGACTGGTCCTACGAGAATGTCAGGATCATCGGTCCTATCGATGGGACTTTTGTTTGATATATTCACCAAGATCGCGGGCGGTCTCCATCCTCGGGTTCAAGGCGGTGTTGGGAGTAAGGCCACTGTTGAATTCGACTTGGCCCGCCGCTATACCCGCGAAGTAAAAGCCTCGCACGGGGTAGAAGCAAAGAGAATGCAGTCTTCAATCCTCAAGCTTCAAACTTCGAGTTTTACCCACGTACAACACATACATAAAACCTTCCAAGTGGACTTTCGGTATGCCTAGGGTAGTGAGGAGCGCGTGTAAGGATCGTGACGGTTCCACTTTCTTTTTAAGAGATATTGTATACAGGCTGACCAGAGGAATCTCGCTTGGCGCGTGAGGTCCCGTGCTTCCAAGAAAGAGGGCACCATTCGGGTACGTGAATCTGAACCCCGACCCCACGACCCTTTACATTGTGCAAGGGACACGCCAAAACTTCTCGCCAGAACCGGCCAGACTGCGGACGCGCTGGGGCGCCACCAAGGAGATAAGTAGTCAAACATCCTAACCATCGTTATTAAAGAGGTACTTAAAGCATGTCGAAAACATCAAAGAAAGCAGAAAGTAGATAACTGTGCGAAAGGTATGGGCCAGTGGTTTCGTCCTTAAACGAGCGTTAACCAAACCAAATCGTAAAAGGGGGTCGCGAAATGTTTGCCATTCGTCATCAAATTCGTAATGCAACACCACCATCGACCAGCGGGGGTGCGCAGACGTCGTGAATCAAGGTCACCGCTTCTCAGAGGATGGAAGAGAGGATGTCACGGGCGGCATTCAGGAGGTCACCAGCGTCGAGGTTTCCGTTCCGAGCCTCAGCCTTGAGGTTGTTGATCTCAGACAGGAAGGTGTTGACAGCTAGGACGAGAATCCAGGGTCAACATCTACCGGGGTGCACAGAAAGACACAGGTACTTACCATCGGGCTTGCCAAGAGCACGGAGCAAGTTAACGGTGCTGAAGGCGAAGTTCTGGAGCTGAGCGAGGACCTGAGTGTCGACCACGATATCACGAGTCTCGACGGGCTTGTTCATGCGAAGACCGGCGAGGACTTGATTGTACTCGCGGAGGAGGTTGTCGGCCTCAGCCGTGACCTGTGAAAGCGGGACGTCGCTAGGGAGGTCCTTCAACCGTTGGATCCTGGCGGAAAAGGTGTCGATGTATTCATTCAGTCCATGGGATTTAAGACCGTTGAGGATTTGGGAACCGAAGGTGTTGAGGTCGATGGTATCCCTCCTGTTCACCTCGTCGCCGGCGATGGGCCTGAGACCACCGAGGGTCTCGGAACCGAGAAACCTCCTCTTGGAGGGAGGGAGAACGAGGTTGAAACCGGCATCCAAGTTGAAGTCGAGCTCGGGGCCGATGTCATTACCGGTGTCCAAAGAGAGCCCCCTCTTCCCACCGTCCGGTAGGGAGTTGATTGGGTGCAGTGGGCGGACACCTGGGTAGGCGGCTGTAGCTGATGTGAGCGAGAAAAGATGGGGGAGAGGCAAGTGGAGCATACAGTAGTCAATAATGGGGGCGGCGTTAATGAAGGCGGCGAGAGCGAAGAAGAAGACGGCGGCTTTGGCAAACATGACGAAAATGATAGGTCTGGTTAAGATGATAAGATGACTGGTCGTAAGAAGGCACCGGGCCTAAGGATGAAAGACTGGTGAGGAGGAAAGTCGAAGGGGGGGAGTGCTCGCACTGCTAGCCTGGGGAGACCTGGTGTTCGGTGGGGGGGACTTTATACCCCCAGGACACAGTGTCCGAGCGCCCCGTTGTCGTCTACAGGCCTCCTGTGCTGTGCGGGCGCGTGTTTCACCCTGGTTGTAGACCAGCTTCTGGTTGATGGAGAACGCTCGGATTCTTGGGTGCAGTGTTCGCAATCGGGGGACTTCCCTGGCGTCTCGACATTCCCGCGGGCGCGTTGATTTTGCTCTACACATAGACGGACGCAGACCCCTGCGACCCCACTGAAATCTTCAAATTCTGGATGCTCGGAAGGGTGACCCGGTGCGCGGCCAGACGACGCGAGGGGTGCTACGATGGTCGCGGTTTGTTGTTCCACACTGAGGTTCGGATGCATTGGTTGGAGTCCCGCATCACTGTGCCGAGCCCATCGCCTTGGTGATCGGTATCAGAGGTAGGCGTCAATCCGACGCCCACACTGAAACCCGCCATCCAGACACAATTCATTTGTGTGTCGGAGCGCTGCGAGCCTCTCCCAAGTAATATGTCCTCTTCGGAGTGACATACGAAAAATTGGAACGATACAGAGAAGATTAGCATGGCCCCTGCACAAGGATGACACGCTTTTCCAGAGTGGAAGACCTTCGGGTCTCAATATTTATTGCTTTTTTTTCGTTCCAGTATTGTATGTCGAGCCGCGAGCTCCTACCTGGGCCCAGTCCGCATCCGTGGATAACCCAGAACAATACCCACCCCCCTTCGCGGTGAGTGAGGTATTGCATCTACTCGCCTGGGCTTCGCGTTGATTTCGAACAAGTGGGTCGCCGAGTAACTCAGGCCAGAAGAAAATCGGATCTCTGCCTTCGTTTTAAATCTGTTGATATGGGTCAATTGATGTCCGTTTAAAACAGCACTCAAGCCGGTCGGGGGAAAATCATCTCCCCGTAGCTCGGACGTGTTCTACAACGTGTTCCGTAAAGGCGGCCCCTAAAAAGCTGAAGGACCTCGTTAGCCAGGGCGTCATGGGACGCAACCGACGACCTTCCCAGAAGCTTTTTTCATCATGGGGCACCCGGCGCACAGAAGATCTGCCGACTCTTTCGCCAGTATTGGCGGATATCCCAAAATTTCAACTTTCGAAACCATGCATCGGTAAACGTGTTCCATCCCGAGCCACTGGTCAGCTCGATCGGATTTCGGAGACCGTGGCGTCTTTTCAGTGGCAAGCGTAATAGGTAGAGACAGTGGCGGGTGCACCCGCCCCCAGTATGTATAGATCGAACCTGATGGATCAAATTACAGCACTCGTTGACATGAGTGATGTTCTGCGACCAAGCTTGTCATCTGCCGTCCATGGTGACAAGGTGGAAGACTTGTGCAACCCAAACACGCCATACCGTGACCGCAGTTGCGTAGGCCCAGGGTCGCTGTCCATGGTGGCAAACGAGATTACGGACATCCTGCCAAGGTCTGACGATGACATCAAATGGTCCTTGTCCCAGTCTCTCCTCCGAGCCTTTGTCAGGGCAGACCTCGGTGGTCACCTGAGATACAGTTGATGCTGGTCTGGAGTTCGTGCTGGGGTGCTACTGGGGCCGCAGGGCGCAGTACGCAGAGGGGAGAACAGAGGAGGGTTGTGAAAACAAGAGGGAACAAGGGAGAAGTTGGAGTCACTCGGGACCAATGTTATGTTTGGTGAGAACCAAAGGAGTATCCTGAGTTGACAAAATCTAAGGAATGACAGCAACTGTCTACCACTATATATAGGGACCGAGTTTAGGGCAGGCAGTGCGCACAGACCATGTATCAACCAAAGATGGGAACAAACAAAGGGGGGTGTGTGAATGGATGATGAGTAGGAACTGAATGAGAGTGAGTAATCATCTGATGAAATGTGGGAACGAAAGATAAGGAGAACAATAAAGAGATAAGGAGTGTGAGAGAATAAACCCCTAAGGGGAAAGGTCATTTGATGAAGGTGAAATGTGTTGAACTCGGGAAGTTCGACCCGCCTTTATGGCATGCGCCTTACGGCCGCATTGTGTAATGGCGCCGTTAGAGGGCAGCCAGTAGATAGTCACGTGATCATATGTCACACATCAGTAATGTGTGAAACGTCACTCCTATGTTTGTATATATACCACATTAGGTGTGTGAATATGATCTAACACTTCTTGCTCTTTACTCTCGCCATCCACTAGCAACCCTCTCACCCTTACCAGGTAAGTCATTGTGTCCTGTCTGGCGCTGACCTCGCGTCTGCTCAACAAAATGATCACCGGGGTTTGATCAAGGCCAAGGTCTAGATGTTGATGGGTTGTGTCTAGACCAAGCTAAGGGTTGAGGGTTTGATGAACCTGAAACAATCACCGGGGATTGATGAGAGCCGTTGAATGGACATGGGCGCAGGTGGGCGCTGTCGATATAGGGGTGGGTGGTGATGGTTCATGGGCACTGTGGGAATGATGGAGGATTGTTGTGTCAAAGTGGGAAATATATAAGGACTGCTCATTGGTCGGCAAGTCCCCATCATTCCTCACTCAGCCACTCCCACCAACACTACCAACCGCACCAATCCCAGCATGTCCTTCGATGACTCTTCCTCTTGTATGGACAATGTCCTTGGTATGATCCATGGGGAGTCTTCCACCATCCCTCCTTCCCATTACAAGGCTTCGGCCTGTACTCCCGCTTCTCGTCCTCGTGGTCGTCAAACTCCCAAACCTCCTTGTACTTCCGGTTTCCCTCGTCAGCCAGTCACTCCCACCGTTGCCTTTAATGTCAACGGCTACAAGCTTCGCAGAGGAGATCGGTTCCTCCCCTATCCTCTTCTTGCTGAGGTCAGTGGACGAACTCAGAGCAAGTCCGTTCGCCACGACAGGTTCAAGGATCTCTACCTGTGAGACTTTGTTCATGCTGGGAAGATAATCTGGAGGGACAGGTATAGGAATGTGGAGTCGACCCACTTCCAGGAGGAGATGATGGCTCGAGGTTCGGCGATCGAGCACCTGGAGGTCGACCCAGTTCCTGAGGTGGCAGATACCTGTTTGGGGTTTACTGCGGTGGCGATGGCCGAAGTCTTCTCTGAGTTAGAGAAGCGTGATGAAGAGGTGGGAATCTGGATCCCAAGCTCGCTTTAGAGTTTGCTGACCCTGTTCCTCTTAGAATTTGGAGTTGAAGAACAAGGTAAAGACCTTGGAGAAGCGTTGCCTCGAGATGGCCGATAAGTGTGAGGATTTGATGGGGAAGTATGAGTTGATGTTGAGGAGGACAACTCAGGTGGAGATGTCCGTGGGTATTCTGAGGAGTAGGTTTGAGACCTATCCTCCTCAACAGTTCGACTTGACGGTCCTGGAGGAGAACGTCTTGGATACCCCCATTACTTTGGGGAACCACGTGGTGGCCTCTGGGCCTAGGACCTTGGAGGAGAGGATCGAGTTGGGTTGGGATTGGGAGCAGTGGTTGGCGAGTGTGGAGGATGTTGAGGAGGAAGAGAGGTTGGTAGCCAAGGCAAAGGAGACTGCCAAGGCTTGGGTCGACTCCCTTGTAGGGGACGTCGATATTGCTCCAAAATAGATAGTCCTCTATACTGTCTTCCCATGGGCCAAAAGTCTCTAGCCCGAGTAATCCGAGATGATTGAGTTTGTCTTCTAACTGAAATGACCGAAAGAAGATGAAAGATAAGATAAGAGAAATGGGACATGAGATAAGATAAGATAAGGAATGTGGAAACATGTCATGGTTGAGCAAAGTTGAATGAGTGGGCGCTTGGGACTTAGAAAGAAAAAGGCAGAAAACCAGCAAAAATCATGACAGCCTTTGGGTTCCTCTCATCTCCCAAACTACGGCGGGGGGTTGGCAGAAGAGTGGCAATCACGAGGCTTCTTGGATAGCCTTCTACAGCATCATCTGTTCGATCAGCAGCCCTATGATAGAGGGCTACGACATGTACTTTAACAAATTTGGGTAGAGGTCAGGTCGACACCACCCGCAGAAGTAATCTGCATCATCCAGTGGCACCTCAATCACCATACATTTTGTGTGTTGCCAGACCCTACAAATGTCACACTGGATAAAGACTTCACCCGTGTCAGGCTCATCCTCTGTGCAGGTGTGAAAGAAAAGAAAGATGTGAGGAGAACAGGATATGGCTGCAAAGCGAATGGACCAGCATTACTCACTGGGGACAAGGACCCAAATACCCACCAGGCACATGCTGGATACATTGGGAGTACAGACAACAAGTGACTCCAATGTGCCCAGTGGGCAAAAGTTGGGTTTATTGAAAAAGTACCCATAAATGTGGTTTTAATTTGCTTGTGGGAGAAATGTTGATCGCTTTTGGAATGCACCCAGTCATGTGACCTCAATGTACCCAATTTGATGGATTGCCCCCATTTCAGACACAGGGCGATCACATCAGAAAAGTGTGGAACATTCAAAATGTATCTAGCATGTATCTGTCCGATTGATCTCATGGGAGACACATCGCAAATTTAATTGGCGAACTTGGGGCGATTACAATTTGGGTACATTTCAAATGTATCCAGCCTATTCCGGCCTGGGCAAATTGGAGTCCCATGGGAGGGGACATTTAAAATGTACCCAGCCTACACCCACTGGGCACATTGGAGTCACTTGTTGTCTGTACTCCCAATGTATCCAGCATGTGCCTGGTGGGTATTTGGGTCCTTGTCCCCAGTGAGACAACCTCATGCAGCAGCTCTGGGTATCTGAAGAACCTGCAGATACTTCAGCCCAAAAGGTAGAGGGCATCAATTGTTGTATCTGTGGTAATTGTCAGGGTGGACCTTGGTGGTCACCTGAAATACAGTTGACGCTGGTCTGGAGTTCATGCTGGGGTGCTACAGGGAGCACTATAGGGCCTTGTTTCTCTGTGACACTCGATTTCAGCTTCACGACATATGACGGCCACCCCACCTCTGCGCCTACAGCCTCGCATCTTTTCCCCACCTTCACAGGGTGCACAGAAGAGTTTTCTGGGACAGAAAACTATAAAGAAAATGCTGTGAAAACTAGAAATTCCATTACCAAATTCAGTACCTTGGAAAGTGTAATGAAACTCAAACTTTTCTGCATTTAATGAATGGCACAACAGGAA
>Ga0307516_10007166_pt1 | contig 12874 bp, 7 predicted proteins | sample 19_EM_MG_FD_203310 | JGI IMG/M metagenome (GOLD analysis project Ga0307516, IMG submission 203310) | Populus trichocarpa ectomycorrhiza microbial communities from riparian zone in the Pacific Northwest, United States - 19_EM | ecosystem: Host-associated > Plants > Roots > Unclassified | place... | reverse complement strand
ACCTGTTAAGACCGCTTTATGTTCCTTTGGCCTGTCCGGTCGTGTATTCCACGCCCCCTTCCTGCACCTGCACCCGGGTTTTGAATTGTATTCCGTTTTGGAAAGAAGTAAGGACCTGGCGGCTGCGGAATATCCTTCTATCCGTACTGTTCGTTCCCTGGAAGAATTATTGGACGATCCTGCTGTCGAACTGGTCATCGTCAACACCCCCAGTTATACGCATTTCGAAGTTGCCCTGAAGGCTTTATCCGCAGGTAAGCATGTCGTGGTGGAGAAACCTTTTGCCGGCAGCACGGAAGAAGCAAAAGAATTGGCGAAAATGGCGGCGGGGAAAGGCAAGGTACTTTCCATCTACCAGAACAGGCGCTATGACAGCGATTATAAGACGGTGAAAAAAATAATAAAGGAAGGCTGGCTGGGAACGATCTCCGAGGCTGAGATCCACTACGACCGGTATAACCTCGTGCTTAGCCCCAAGGCGCATAAGGAGACACCGGGGCCTGCCGTAGGGATTGTTTTTGACCTGGGCTCTCACATCATCGATCAGGCGCTGCAATTATTCGGGATGCCGGAAGCCGTCTTTGCCGACCTGGGTATTTTCCGTCCTCTATCGAAAGTGGAGGATTATATGGAGATCCTGATGATCTACCCGGAGCTGCGGGTACGTTTGAGGTCGGGCTATATGGTGCGCGAACCTTTGCCGGCCTATATCATCTATGGCAATCGGGGAACTTTTCTCAAGAGCAGGGCTGACGTGCAGGAACAACAATTAATGGCTGGGAAGACGCCCGATGACAAGGACTGGGGCACGGAGCCGGTTACCGAAAGAGGACTGCTGCATACGGAACAGGATGGGAAACTCATCCGGGAGCAGGTCCCCACCTTACAGGGAAATTACCGGGAATATTACGACGAGCTGTATGACGCGATCCGCCAGCCTGCCGGGCATCGGGCGCCGGTGCTGCCTGAGGAGGCGATCAATACCCTGCGTATTATCGAAGCCGCCTATCAGAGTTATAAAGAGAAAAAGCTTATTTATTTATCATAACTATTGCTGAAGGATGAAACCTTATTTACTAACCTTTCTTTTAGCGCCTTTTATTTGCGCCAACGCTCAAAAGGAAACCTTGAGCCGGGACGAGGTTGCGGATAATATGCTCGTCTACCAGCGAACGGTGGGAGGGTGGCCCAAACATATCGGCAATGAAAAGATCGACTACAGCAAAAAATTATCGCCGGCGGAACGGGCCGCATTTATAGATGATGCCTCCATGAATGACGCCACGATCGACAACGACGCTACCACCAAAGAGATCCGCTACCTGGCGGGGGCTTATAAGCGGACAGACAACCGGGAGTATTTGCGATCCGCGGAAAAAGGTATCCGGTATTTACTGGTCATGCAGTATAAGAACGGCGGCTGGCCCCAATTTTATCCGGACAAGAGCCTCTACCGCGCAGAGATCACCTATAATGACAATGCCATGGTGAATGCACTGAACGTGCTGGATGATGTAGCGCAGGGGATCAATGGAATGGAGGTCGTGGATCCCTCTTTAAAGGGGCCCGCAGCCGATGCGGTCCGGAGAGGCACGGCCTGCATATTGAAGACACAATTGAAGGTGAATGACCGCCTGACGGCCTGGTGCGCTCAATACGATGAAGTGAGCCTCAAGCCTGCAAAGGCAAGGAGCTATGAACTTCCTTCGCTCAGTGGTGAAGAAAGTGTCGGTATCGTGGAATTCCTGATGCACAGACCCCATCCCTCACCGGAGATCCGGCAGGCGATCATGGGCGCCATCGAATGGTTCAATAAAGTAAAGATCACGGGATACAAGTTCGTCACCATCCGGGATGCGGCGCAGCCAAAAGGAGTGGACAGGGTCTTGCAGCCGGAAGTTGGCTCGGTGATCTGGGCCCGGTTCTATGATATCGATACGAACGAACCTTTTTTCAGCGGAAGGGACGGCGTGCGCAAACGATCCGTATCGGAAATAGAAGTGGAGCGAAGAACGGGCTATGCCTGGTATGGAGAATGGCCCGTGAAACTATTGAATACGGATTATCCGGCCTGGCTGGAAGCGAACGGGGGACGCCCGGCCGTCCGGGAAAACACGACCCCTGAAGATAAGATCATCGTGGACGCAGGCGGTAAAGGAAATTTTAAAACGATCCAGGAGGCGATCAACAACCTGCCCGAACATGCCCCACAGCCACGGAAAATTTTCATCCGCAAAGGGATTTACAACGAAAAGGTCTTTATAGAAAAAGATAATATTATCCTGGAGGGTGAGGACATGGAACATACGGTCCTGACCTTCTCTCTTGCAAGGGATGCCTGGCGCTGCGATCATAAGGATGATTGGGGCGTCGCCACGCTGAATATAAAGGGCAGCGATATTACCCTGAAGGACCTTACCATCCAGAACAGTTATGGCTATGACAATGCCGGGGATGTGGTGGTGGCCTGCGCTGCCGATACCCTCACGCATCAAAAGACGGTGGGCCGTACGGGTCACCAGATGGCGCTGCGCACCTTCGCTACCACGCGAATGAAGGTCCTGCATTGCCGGTTAAAGGCCTATGGAGGAGATACGGTGAGCCCCTGGAATGTGACGGAAGGGATGTATTATTTTAAAGATTGCATCATGGAAGGCGGGGTGGATTTTTATTGCCCGCGCGGATGGGCCTATGCGGAAAATTGCAGCTTCATCGCGAAGACAGGGCCTGCCTGCATCTGGCATGACGGATCGGGGGACCCTGATTCGAAGACGGTACTGAAAGATTGTACTTTTTCCGGTTACGACGGGTTTAAACTGGGCCGTTATCACCGGGAAGCTCAATTCTACCTGATCCATTGCTCTTTTGCGGAAAATATGGCGGACCAGGATATTTATTTGGTGCCTACCGCCACGCCGATCCAATGGGGACGAAGGATCTATTATTACGATTGTCATAAAAAAGGAAAAGAATATGCCTGGTACGCAAATAATCTCGACCAGGCCTTGGGTAAGCCGACCCCGGAAAAGATCGGCGCGGACTGGGTTTTTAAAGGAAGGTGGGACCCGGAAGCCGCTCATTAATACGATATACCCTTAACCTCCATATTGTTTAACTAAACGAACTGTCATTTATGAAAAAGAATCTATTATTTTTCCTGGGCCTGCTGCTGACACTGTCGGCAATGGCGCAAGACCGGAAGATCACCGGCACGATCGTCAATGAAGACACCGGCGAGCCATTGTCCGGTGTCAGTATTATGACACAAGGACGACGGGTAGGACATGCATCCGGCGCCAAAGGGGATTTTGCCTTTATGATCCCCGATAAAGGAGAGGTCGTGCTCATTTTCACCTACACGGGATTTAATGACCTGACCATCCATGTCGGAGCCTCCAATACATTGGAAGTAAAAATGAAGGCTAACGACAAAAAACTGGATGAAGTAGTAGTGATCGGTTACGGAACGGTGAGGAAGCGGGATCTGACCGGAGCCGTCGTTTCGGTCAAGCCGGAAGAAATTCAAAAAGTACCCGCCGGTAATGTGATGGAGTCGCTGCAGGGGAAGGTAGCGGGGGTCGATATCGTAAGGACCAGCGGATTGGCAGGTATGAAGGCGGATGTCACGGTGAGAGGCAACCGGTCGGTGATCGCGGGCAATGGCCCCCTGTATATCGTGGATGGGATCCAGTATGATGATTACCAGGATATCAATGCCAACGATATTGCGTCGATGGAAGTATTGAAGGATGCCTCTTCTACGGCCATCTATGGTTCGAAAGGTGCTAATGGCGTCATCATCATCACTACCAAAAAAGGCGCTGCCGGTAAGACTGCTATTTTTGCCAATGCTTATTACGGGAGGTCCGAAGTGGCGGACTATCCCTTGTCCATGAGCGGACCCCAATTCACAGCATTGAAAAGGGAAGCGTTCCGCGCAACAAATCACTGGAGCTCCACGGCAGATGATGCCACCGTATTCACGGCCTCGGAATTGGCAGGGATCAAGAACAATACCTCTACCTATTGGCCCGGACTGCTCATAAAAAAGGGCACGCAGCAGGATTATGGCATCGGGGTCAGCAGTGGTAGCGAAAAAACAAAAGTCTATTTCTCTTTCGATTATTTCAGGGAAACGGGCATCTTGAAGAATGATTATTCGAACCGGTTCAGCCTTCGGCTAAATATCGATCAGACGATCGCTCCGTCCTTTAAAGTAGGGCTTCTGAGTCAGTTCACTTATTATAAAGGGAATAGCCGGGCAGAGGGTGTATTGACCGTGGCCAATAAGATCAAGCCGCTGTATCTGCCCTACAACCCTGATGGTAGTATCGTCAATATGCCGGGAGCGGACAACCAGGTGAATCCTCTTTTGGACGATGTTCCCGGGGCCTACGTGAACCTCACCAATACCAGCCGTATTTTTTCGACGGCTTATGCAGAATGGAAACCTGTTAAAGGCCTTACCCTCCGTTCCAACCTGGGCGTTGTCAACAGCAGTTCCCGGAACGGATTTTTTGAGGCGGCTAATTCATACGATGGGATCAATGCCAATGGCAGTTCTTCCTTATCAAAAGTATCGAACGGCACTTTTGTGAACCTCACCTGGGAGAACATAGTGACCTATGCCCGGAGATTCGGTGATCATAACCTGGAAGTGACGGCCGTTAGCAGCTATCTTTCCAATCGCACCGATAGTTCCTCTGCAAAAGGCACCGGGCAATTACTGGCGGGTCAGCAGTTCTATGGATTGCAAAACAACCCGAATAACCTGGCCGTATTTAGCAATTATGTCGGGAGTAATTTATTAGCGGGAACTTTCCGGGTGAATTACGGATATAAGGGAAAATATTTATTGACCGTTACGGGTCGGGCGGATGGTTCTTCGGTACTCGCTCCGAAAAATCATTGGGCTTTCTTTCCATCCGTGGCGGGTGCATGGAGGATGAGCGATGAATCCTTTATGACATCCCAGAACTTGTTCAGCGACCTGAAAGTTCGCGCGAGCTATGGAGTTTCGGGCAATGCGGCCGTAAAGGCTTACCAGACCCAGAGCGCCATCGTCCTGGTGCCTACCGAATGGAACGATCAGAAATCCCTGGCGTATGCCCTGAATTTACAGACGGGCAACCCGGACCTGAAATGGGAACTGACCGGGACCGCAGATGCGGGGCTGGATTTCGGGTTGTTTAAGGATCGGTTGACGGGTAGTATCGACTTTTACGATTCAAAGACACACGATCTGTTGATCCTGCGGCAGTTGCCGGCATCTTCGGGCGTTCAGAAAGTGTTGCAGAATATCGGTAAGACCCGAAACAAGGGTATCGAAGTCTCCCTCCGCACCGAGAATGTACAGACCACCAATTTCTCATGGTCTTCGTCAGTTACGTTCACCTCTAACAAAGAACGGATCACCTCCTTACCAGACAATCAGAACGATATAGCCGATTTGCTCTTTATCGGTAGCCCGGTAAAATCTTTTTACGATTACCAGAAGATAGGTGTCTGGCAATCGGCAGACAGTGTCCTGGCAAAAAAAATAGGCGTTGCATCGGGTAACCCCAATGCTTTTGTGCCTGGCGCCATACGGGTAAGGGATGTCTACAACCGTGGAAAGATCACCGCCGACAGCGACCGGGTGGTAGTAGGTTCTGCCGTTCCCAAGTACAGTATTGGTTTCAGCAATGATATTCGCTGGAAAAATTTCGATCTGAATATTTATGTTTTTGCAAGAGTGGGTCAGACCTTCTTATCCTCCTATGCGAACAAGTTCGAGCCGAATGCCATTGAAAATAGCGCCGTGGTGAATTACTGGACCCCGGAAAATCCGACGAATGACTATCCAAGACCCAATTCCGGCTTCAGCCGGGCGACCATGCCCTATGCGACCACCCTGGGGTATAAGGACGGCACTTTTGTGAAGATACGAACGATGACCCTGGGATATACCCTTCCGGCTTCGCTGGCCAGGCGGCTGCATGTCGCGGGTTTCCGTTGGTATGTAAGCGCCAAGAACTATATCAGCTTCAATAAGGTGAAGGATTATGACCCCGAGGGCGGCGGATCCTTTGAAGGCCCATTAACCAAATTGCTTGTCACCGGATTGAATGTCCGGTTTTAAAAATGGCTCATCTTAAAAAATACTACCATGCAAACAAAAATAATCAGTGCGATCGCTGGTCTTTCTATCCTGCTTTTGCCGGCGGTGTCCTGTAAAAAGACATTGAATGAGTATAATCCCAGCGGTCTGACGGCTGCGACCGTATATACCAATGCCGTCGGATTCGAGACCCTCGTCAATGCGGCCTATTCCTACGAACGCTATTGGTATGGAAAGGAGGAGGGCTTTGCAAATTCGGAAATGGGTACCGACCTGTGGACCAGCGGTACGGGCGATGCCTCCACTCAATTCGTAAAATATGATAACCTGCAAGGTTCGACAGTAGATGGGATTCCCGGAACGACCACCTGGACCAGTCTCTGGGGAGACCTGTATGGGGCCGTGAATCTTTGTAACGAGGGGCTTGCGCGTGTCGGAGGCGTATCGGATTATACGGCCGCACAGAAAACCCTCCACAAGGCAGAGCTTAGCTTCTTAAGGGCTTTTTATTATTGGCATATAGTCGAGACCTGGGGAGGAGTAAATTTTACGACACTACCGACCGCCGGCAGCCAGACCACGGCCAACAGGACCCCCGTTGATACTTTCTACAGACAGATCTTTGCTGACCTGCAATTTGCCGCGGCCAACCTGCCGGCAACCACGACGGATTATGGACGGGTCACCATACCCGTTGCTAAAGCTTTTTTAGCAAGAATGTACCTGACCAGGGGAATGAATACGGAAGCGCTGGCCATGGCAACGGATGTGATCAATAATTATGGGTATAGCTTATTGCCCAAATTCGGCGATCTGTGGAATATGGGAAATTTAAAGAACAAAGAGGTGATATGGGCGGTGGATTATTCTGCGAACCTTACCTTTAATGACGCCATTTATTATTCGAATGCGGCCGGAGTGCCGCAGAGGGGCTCGAATAGTAGTCATTTACTTTTTCTTATGCTGTACGATAAGGCAAATACCAAACCCGTTATAAGGGATATCAACGGAGGCCGGCCCTTCAACCGGTTTATGCCCACCATGGCTTATCTGAAATTATTCGATAACACAAATGATTCGCGGTATGAAGGAAGTTTTCAAACGGTGTGGAAGGCCAACACGGTAGCAACTGGCTACGCCATTGGCGATACAGCGATCTATTGCACCAATAAGATCATACCTCTGGCGTCCCAGAGCACCAAATATGTCACCTATGATCTTCAGAAAGTGTATGATACGATCACGGGCGTGCCCTCCCAAAGGAATTATTACGTGACGCTGAAAAAGTTCAAGGATTCTACCCGCACCAGTATCGCGGAGGTACAAAGTGCGAGGGACTTTTTTGTGATCCGGCTGGCAGAGATGTACCTGGTCGCCGCGGAAGCTGCCTTTAAGAACAATGATAAAGTGGCTGCTGCCGGCTATTTAAATACAATAAGGACAAGGGCCGCCCTGCCCGGCCGTGTAGCCCAGATGCAGATCACGGATGCGGACGTAACCCTTGATTTTATACTCGACGAGCGGGCAAGGGAATTAGGAGGCGAACAATTGCGCTGGTTCGATCTTAAACGCACCGGTAAACTGATAGATCGGGTAAAGGCCATGAATCCGGATGCGGCACTAAATATTCAACCCTTCCATGTGCTGAGACCGATACCGCAGTCGCAATTGGATGCGGTGACCAACAAGAGTGTGTTTAAGCAAAATCCGGGATACCAATAGAGTCATAAAATAATATTCGGATATGGTAAAGGAACTGTTAAGATGTAAAATACTATTGGCCGCCCTGCTCTTCATGGGCAAGGACCTCCGTGCCCAGGATCTGTGGTCGGGAAAAGTAGCCGCAACGGCGATGGAGGCAGGAAAGGATTCGTCGGGGGGAAGGACTGCAAAGTGGAATTATGACGAGGGTGTTGTCTGGAAGGGGCTGGAAGGCCTCTGGTACAACACGGGCGATGCGCGCTATTTTAAGTATATACAGGGTTGTGTGGATCGGCTGGTAGACAAGGATGGAAAGATCCTCACTTACAAACAGGAGGATTACAACCTGGACAATATTAATTGCGGTAAGCTCCTTCTGTTGCTGTACAAGGTGACGGGACAGGAGAAATATTACAGGGCGGCGGCTATTTTGCGACAGCAATTGAAGGATCAGCCCCGTACAAAGGAAGGCAGCTTCTGGCATAAGCAACGATACCCCTGGCAGGTGTGGCTGGATGGACTGTATATGGCCCAGCCTTTTTATGCCGAATATGCATTGCTCTTCCATGAGGACACGGCCTTCCGGGATATTGCCCGACAATTCAGCCGCATCGAGCAGCACGCCCGTGATCCCCGGTCCGGCCTCCTATACCATGGATGGGATGAATCCAGGCAGGAGAAATGGGCCAACAGATCAACGGGTCTCTCCCCTCATTTCTGGGCCCGGGCCATGGGCTGGTATGGGATGGCGCTGGTGGACGCGCTGGACTATTTTCCCGCAAAGGATGCAGGGAGGGATGCCCTCCTGGCCATATTACGCCGGTGGGCGGAGGCCGTGGGAAAGGTACAGGACCCGGGCACGGGTCTTTGGTGGGATATCCTGGATAAGCCGGGAGTCCCTGCTAATTATTTCGAGGCTTCTGCCAGTTGCATGTTTGTGTACACGCTCGCGAAAGGGGCGCGGCTGGGTTATCTGCCCGCTGCCTTCTCCGCGAATGCAAAAAGAGGCTATGCAGGGATCCTGAAAAAATTTGTTACGCCAAAAGGGAATGAGCAGGCGGACCTCCAGGGGACGGTGAGCGTGAGCGGGCTGGGCGGCAACCCCTACCGGGATGGCAGTTACGAATATTATACCAGTGAAAAAGTGGTGGCCAACGATCCCAAGGGGATGGGCGCTTTCCTGCTGGCAGCGGGTGAAATGGAACGGGTGCCGACCCTTGACCTGGGGAAGGGCAGGACGGTGCTGCTGGATTATTATTTCAATAATGAACATAAAAAAGATATTACGGGAGCACCCGTACGTTATCATTATACCTGGGAAGACCAGGCCAACAGCGGCTTCTCGCTCCTGGGAAATATCTTTCGTCAATATGGAATGCATACCGATAGCCTTCCATCGGCGCCCTCGGCCAAAAATTTAAAAAATGCTTCGGTCTATATCATCGTCGATCCGGATGATGAAAAAGAAAGCCCTGCCCCCAATTATCCGGGCCCGGCGGAAGGCGCGGCTCTTTATGACTGGGTAAAGGGAGGAGGCGTATTGGTGCTGATGAGCAATGATTCCGGGAATGCGGAATTTACGCACTTCAACCGGCTTGCGGAGAAATTCGGGATCCAATTCAACATGGACAGCCGGAACAAGGTCATCGGAAATAAATTTGAAATGGGCGCCTTTCACATGACAGTACAGGATGGCATATTCAAAACAACTAAGAAAATTTACATAAAAGAATTAAGTACCCTGAAGTTAAAAGACCCGGCAAAAGCCCATTTTACGGAGAGCGGCGATGTGATCATGGCCGTGACGAAATTGGGTAAAGGAACGGTCTTCGCTGTAGGCGACCCCTGGTTGTACAATGAATACGTTGACGGAAGAAAGCTTCCGGCGGAATATGAGAATTTTAACGCGGCAAAGGACCTCGTAAAATGGCTTGTCGAACAAATACCTTGATAAAGAAAGTGAACATGTTATGAAAAAGTTTTTGGATGAGAATTTTTTGCTGCATACGAAAGCGGCCCAGCAGTTGTACTTTGACTTTGCCGAAGAAATGCCGGTGATAGATTATCATTGTCATCTGCCTCCGCAACAGATCGCTGACGACCATCAGTTCAGTAACCTGACCCAGGCATGGCTGTATGGAGACCACTATAAATGGCGTGCAATGCGCACGAACGGCGTGGATGAAAGTTATTGCACCGGCGGCCGGACGGATTGGGAGAAGTTCCAGAAATGGGCCGAGACGGTGCCTTATACTTTACGGAACCCCCTGTATCATTGGACGCATTTGGAATTGCAGCGCTATTTCGATATACAGGAGATCCTAAGTCCCCGGACGGCTGAAAAGATCTATGAACAATGTTCGGAGAAATTACAGTCAAAGGAGTATTCCGTCCGCAATCTCCTGCGCAAAATGAATGTGATGGCCATCTGCACGACGGATGATCCCGTCGATTCGCTGGAGTATCACCTGAAGTTAAGACAGGATGGCTTTGAGATACCCGTATTGCCTGCTTTCCGGCCGGATAATGCCATGAATGTGGACAGCCCCGATGTTTTCAATGCCTATATCAGGAAGCTGGAAGCAGCTACGAATATTGCCATTTCCAATTTTAACGATTATCTCTTCGCATTGGAGAATCGACATGATTTTTTTGCATCCATGGGTTGTACCGTATCCGATCATGGGCTGGAAGAGATCTATATCGACGAATTTACGGGTTGGGAGGTAGAAGCCGTCTTCAACAAGATCCGCGCGGGAAAGTGGCTGAATGAAGGGGAGCGTCGTAAATTCAGATCGGCGATGCTCGTACACTTTGCCGAATGGGATTGGGAAAAGGATTGGGTGCAGCAATATCACCTCGGGGCGCTCCGGAATAATAACAGCCGTATGATGCAAAGCCTGGGAGCCGATACGGGCTGGGATTCGATAGGGGATTTTTCCCAGGGCAAGGCCTTGGCTAAATTCCTGGACAGGCTGGATAAAGAGGACAAACTGGCCAGGACCATCTTATATAATCTCAACCCCGCCGACAATGAACTGATCGCTACGATGATTGGTAATTTCAACGATGGCAGCGTAGCCGGAAAGATCCAGTTTGGCTCAGCCTGGTGGTTCCTCGATCAGAAGGATGGAATGACCCGGCAGATCAATGCCCTTTCTAATATGGGCCTGATAAGCCGCTTCGTAGGAATGCTCACCGATTCCAGGAGTTTTCTTTCCTACCCGCGTCATGAATATTTCAGGCGGATCCTCTGTAACCTTTTCGGGGAGGAAATGACCAATGGGGAATTACCCAATGACCCGGAATGGATCGGGAAAGTGATCAAGGATATCTGCTATTACAACGCCAAACAGTATTTTAACTTTCATCCGGCCAGTTCCCTGGCCTACCTGGAGTAGGGGATAGCTAAAGTTTTTAGCAAAATGGCTGAAAAGAAAACCCGGTATAAAAATACCGGGTAAGAGAGTCGACTCTGATTTAGACCTTATCCTGCTCCAAATGTAGGGAAGTTCTATATATGTGACTTAGTTGCCATGGAAAATTGATTGATCTCTAAGGTTTAACCCTAATTATTAAATAAAATAATGGAGAAGGGAAAAGCTGTTTACCAACAACTATTTTTTCAGTTGCTGTCACCCGGGAAAAACCGGTTTTTGGCCTCTCACCATAATAACTTCAAAGATCCTGTTTATCGCCCGGGGAGGATAGCCTGCTTATCGGCAGACTTCCCGGATAATGTTCCCGCACATATTTGATCAGCCCTTCCCGGATATTGCACCGCAGATCGAAGGAGTTTCCTGAACTGTTGGCGCTCATCAGGGCCCGGAGCTCGATGGTCTTCTCGCTTGCGTTGGTCACCTGCAAAAGATTTACTCTCTTATCCCACAATGGGTCCAATTCAAGGAGCCTGTTCAGTTCCTTTCTCACTTCATCCAGCGGGATGGTATAATCGAGGTAAAGGAATACGGTTCCCAGGATATCCGAATCGTTGCGCGTCCAGTTTTGAAAAGGCTTTTCTACAAAATAATTAATGGGCAGGATCAACCTTCGCTGATCCCAGATCTTAACCACCACATAGGTCAGGGTGATCTCTTCCACTCTTCCCCATTCCCCTTCGACCACCAATACATCGTCGATCCGCAAGGGTTGTGTGAAGGCTATCTGGAAGCCGGCCAATAAATTTCCAAGCGAACGCTGTGCCGCAAACCCGATGATAATACCGCCCACGCCTACGCCGGTGAGCAGGCCGGCCCCGAGCTTGCGAAGGTTGTTAAAACTCAGTAAAATAATACAGGCCGTGAGGATAAGGATCATGCTGATGGCCATCCTGCGGATAAATTGGAGTTGAGTCCTTATTTTCCTTTCTTTCAGGTTGTCCGCCTTTTGTATATCATAGGTATGGTAGACATAATCCTCGAATACTTTTACGACCGAGATCAGTACATTGGCAAAACTAAGGAGCAGCAGGATCTCCACTGTCTTATTAAGAGAGGGCATCCAGGCTGCCTCCATCTTCATCAGAGGTAATAAAAAATTGAGGGTAAGCAGGGGAAGGAAATAGCTAAGGGGCTTACCTGTCCGGGATAAAATGGATCGGGTGATAGAAAAACCTTTCTTTCCCGGCGGCGGCTTTCTCAGTACCAGGGAAAGAATGAATTTGAGGAGCAGTCCAAGCATCAGGGCTACCGCGGCTAATATGAGATCCCATACGATATCGGGGAAATGATCGAATGACCGGAGGAATTGATCGGGCATAAATAACAGGGTTTCTTTCCCCTTCTTATGCAAACTGTGTACCTGTTTGCACATCATTGGGCATTTACTTGCCGGGCTTGCCCGGCCCTCTCCGTCACCCCGCCTTGCGCGAGCTGGCATATGTTTTTCTGCAAGAGAGGGATAAGGACAGGCACAACATCATTTCATCATTTTAAAAATCATCTCATGCAAAAGACAGTTGAAAAAAAAGAATCGGTTTCGGGGCAAGGCCAGGCCCATAAAATGGAAGAATTGTTCATGGATATGTTAAAGGATATCTACTGGGCGGAAAAACATTTGACCAAGGCCTTGCCC
>Ga0307516_10007165_pt1 | contig 12874 bp, 11 predicted proteins | sample 19_EM_MG_FD_203310 | JGI IMG/M metagenome (GOLD analysis project Ga0307516, IMG submission 203310) | Populus trichocarpa ectomycorrhiza microbial communities from riparian zone in the Pacific Northwest, United States - 19_EM | ecosystem: Host-associated > Plants > Roots > Unclassified | place... | reverse complement strand
CCCGCACTGGCCCCACTGCTGCCGCTGTGGCAGTCCCAGCGCCTGGCGTTTGTGCATGCGGCCGGGTCGCCCGACGCCACGCGCTCCCATTTCGACGCGCAGGACTTCATGGAGTCCGGCACGCCCGACCGCAAGAGCACCGCCGACGGCTGGATGAACCGCCTGCTGGGCACCTTGCCGGCATCGCCCGGTGACGCGCCCTCGCCGACCCGTGCCGTCAGCATCGGCGCAGTGCTGCCGCGCATCTACGCCGGGCCGCAGTCGGTAGCCAACATCGCCTCGGGCGCCGGCGCAACCCGACCGCTGGCGCTGGACCGGCCGCGCGTGGCGCAGGCCTTCGACGCGCTGTACCAGGGCGAGGACACGCTGTCGCGCGCCTACCAGGACGCGCAGCTGGCACGCCGCGAGGTGATGGCCTCCATTGCGCCGTCCATGGAGGCCGAGATGCTGGCCGCCAACAACGGCGCGCCCCTGCCGGACGGCTTTCCGGGCGACGCCGCCCGGCTGGCCACGCTGATGCGCAACGACCCACGTGTGCAACTGGCCTTCATGGCCGTGGGCGGCTGGGACACGCATGCCAACCAGGGCGCCGCCACCGGCCAGCTGGCCAACCGGCTGGCGCCGCTGGGACAGGGCCTGGCCACACTGGCAGAGCGCCTGGGCCCGGTGCTGGACCAGACCGTGATCGTGGTGATGTCGGAGTTCGGCCGCACGGTGCGGCAGAACGGCAACGGCGGCACCGACCATGGCCACGGCAATGTGCTGTGGCTGCTGGGCGGCCCGGTGGCAGGCGGCAAGGTGCACGGGGCCTGGCCCGGCCTGGATGACAGCGCACTCTACGAAGGGCGCGACCTGGCCATCACCACCGACTTCCGCCAGGTGCTGGCGGGCATTGCGGAGAAGCACCTGCGGCTGCCGGATGCGCGGCTGGCGCAGGTGTTTCCGGGCTGGAGCGGTGCCGACGCGGGCGTGCTGCGGGCCTGAGCCACCGTACCCCGCGCACCATCGGGCCCTTCTCAGCCCGAGCGGGTGGGAGGGAGGCGACCACTCGCCTCGCGGCGCCTCGCCCCTCAGCGCCCCAGCACCTTCGGCACCACATTCGGCCGCAGGCGGAAGGCATCCGGCATGCCCGAGCCCAGCAGCGGACGCAGGTACATGCGGAACGCGTCGGTCACGTCGGTGCCGCTGTCGGTGATGAAGGCGTCCTCCATCACGCGCGTCTTGCCGGCCACCACCTCCAGCGGCACCAGCTCGTAATCCACCGAGTAGAAACCGGTGCGCTTGATGGTGACCGAGCCGTCGCGCTGACCCCACATGGCGTACTGCACGGCCTTCTCGCCCACCTCGCGGGCCTCGCGCTGGTCCACGTCGGACACGCAGCCAATGAAGGAGCGCTGCAGGTAGCCGAAGGTGTCGCCGCGCACGCGCTTGATCTTGAGCTTGTTCTTGATCTCCTCGCACAGCAGGTCGGCCAGCGCACCGGTGCCCGAGAGCTGCACATTGCCGTGCGCGTCGCGCTCCAGCTGCGGGCTGAGTTGGGCCAGGATGGGCTGGCCCGCGGCGTCGTGAATGCCTTCGGACACCGCGATCACGCAGCGGCCGAAGCGCTCGTACACGGCCTTCACGTCGGCCAGGAACTGCTCCAGCACGAACACGCGCTCGGGCAGATAGATCAGGTGCGGGCCGTCGTCGGCAAACTTCTTGGCCAGCGCCGAAGCCGCGGTCAGGAAGCCGGCGTGCCGGCCCATCACCACGCCCAGGTAGATGCCCGGCAGCGCCGCGTTGTCGAGGTTGGCCCCAGCAAACGCCTGCGCCACGAAGCGCGCCGCCGAGGGGAAGCCCGGTGTGTGGTCGTTGGCCACCAGGTCGTTGTCGATGGTCTTGGGGATGTGGATGCAGCGCAGCGGGTAGCCGGCCTTGCGGGCCTCTTCGCTGACGATGCGCACGGTGTCCGACGAGTCATTGCCGCCGACGTAGAAGAAGTGCTCGATCTCGTGCGCCTTGAGCACCGTGAAGATCTCGTGGCAGTACTTCAGGTCGGGCTTGTCGCGCGTGGAGCCCAACGCCGAAGACGGTGTGCCGGCGATCAGCTCCAGGTTGTGGCTGGTCTCCTGCGTGAGGTCGATGAAGTCTTCGTTGACGATGCCCTTCACGCCATGGCGCGCCCCATAGACGCGCTGCACGTCGCGGAAGCGCCGCGCCTCCAGCACCACGCCGACCAGCGACTGGTTGATCACGGCGGTGGGGCCGCCGCCTTGAGCGACAAGAATCTTTCCGGAGGACATGGGCTTGCCTTTGATGAATGCCGGGGTTGGCAGTTTATCGGCGCCGCTTCAGCGACGTCGCCTGGGGGCACCGCGCCGCGCGGTCTTGACAGCAGGAGCCGCGGCAAACGCCTCGCGCTGCTCGCGCAGGAAGGGCCGGTCCACCTGCTCGGCGTACAGCTCGATGTCGCGCCGGCTCACGCCGCAGGCGCTGAAATGCGCCTGCCATTGGCTCACCACCACCGCCACCTCGCGCACCTGCGCCGCCGCCTCGTCGCGGCTGAGCCCGAACTGGCGGCACATCGACAAGGCGTTGTCCAGCGTCGAATCGGCCTGGTCCTCGCCCACGCGCAGCTGCTGGTAGCCCAGCGCCTGGCCCGAGGGCAGCACGTCGAAGGCGGGCGACAGCTCCCACTGCTGCGCGTCGTTGACCAGCAGCACGTGGTTCTTTTCGTGGTCGTCGGTGTTGTCGATCAGGATGTTGAAGACCATGCGGCGGAACAGCTCCTGCATCTGCGCCGCGTACACCGCCCCGGCCACCACTCCGCGCCGGCGCAGCAACTGCGCCAGCTCCGGGTAGCCCATGGGCTCGGCCGCCGCTGCCAAGGCCACGTGGGCCGACAAGGCATGCACCCGCAAGCCGCCCGCCCGGTCAAAGCGCCGCACCGCCACCGCATGGCCGTCATGCAGGCGGATCGGCCGGGTCTCGGCCGTGCGGATGTTCGCCCCGCGCGCCAGGGTCATGGAGGCATGCTCCACCAGCGGCGTGTCGGTGGGCTCGCCGTCGGCAAACTTCACCACCCAGGGCTCGCCGTCGATCTGCAGCAGCGCCTTGGGCCGGGCCCCGCCCATGGTGACGCCCGGGGCGATGAGGCGGCGCTGCGCCGGGTCAATGGGCTCGTTGGCCAGCACCTGGCGCACCAGGGCCTGGATCGCCTCCGTGTCGGCCAGCGTGGGCAGCGGCCCGGTGCGGCGCGGCAGGTACTGCTCGGGCGAGGTGGAGATGCCCAGCGCGCCGAAGCGCTCGTCCCCCGCGAAGTACAGGTACTCCAGCAGTGACAGGCGCGGCGGCTTGTCCAGGAACTTGATGACCTGCTCGCCCCAGCGGTCGGGCCGGGCATCGTCCACCGCGCCCGCGGCGCTGTCCTTCTGCGTGGGCAGGAACTCCTGGTCCAGCAGCGGCAGGTCTTCGCTCAGCGCAAAGCCGCGCGCCAGCCACTCGTCGCTGTAGCGCAAGGACACGCCGCGCAGCGTGCGCACCATGCGCAGCTCGCCCACCCGCACCGGCTGCTCGGGCCGGGTGAGCAGCCACAGGAACATCTGGTCCTGCGGCACGTAGGTGGCCGCCGGGGTTTTGTTGTCAGGTGCTGCTGCCATCGGACCCGCCTTTCACCGCTTTCACCGCTTTTGCTTTTGCCGTGCCGCGGCCCAGGCGCGCTTCCACCGACGCCGCCGCCCGCACCGCACGCCGCTGCACCGCCTCGCGCACGTCCATTTCCAGCGCGCCGCGGTCCGTGGCCGGGTCGGCCAAGTCCGGCAAGGCCTGCACCTGGCCCACCAGCCACAGCGCGGTGGCATAAATGCCGGCCCCCACGCCGGGGTCGCCCTGCTCCAGGCGGATCAGCGTGGGCACCGAGACGCCCAGGCGCTGCGCCCAGGCCCGCTGCGACTCTTTGCGGCGCACCCGCGCAATGGCCAGGTTCTCGCCCAGCCGCCGCAGCGCCGCGGCCACGGCGGGCGGCATCGAACTCAGGGCCTCTGAGGACTTTGGCATCACATAGACTTTATCGAATCAGCCATATTTGATCAAGTCTTTATTACTTGTGACCAGAGCATTGCAGGCCCCAGCGTTCTGCAACCCACCCACCACGGCGAACGCTTACGATCGTGGCCTGAGCAAACGCCGGGCCGCCCCATGTTTCCTTGAGCCCCTCGCGGGAGTCTCACCTGGGGCACTTTCAACCTGCGAGCCCACCTGCGAGCCTTTATGACCTTGGAATCCATTGACATCGAGACCGGCCCCAACCCCGGCGCCAGCATCATCGTGCTGCATGGCCTGGGCGCGGATGGCAACGACTTCGTGCCGATCTGCGACGAGCTGGAGCTCGATGCCGTGGGGGCCGTGCGTTTTGTCCTGCCGCATGCCCCCACGCGCAAGGTGACCATCAATGCCGGCTACGTGATGCGCGCCTGGTACGACATCCTGGGCACCGAACTGGTCCGCGTCGAAGACGAAGCCGGGCTGCGGGCTTCGCAGCGGGAGGTGCAGGCCTTGATCGCACGCGAAAACGCCCGCGGCGTGCCGTCGCAGCGCATCGTGCTGGCCGGGTTTTCGCAAGGCTGCGCCATGACTTTGCTCACCGGCGTGCGCCACGGCGAACGCCTGGCCGGGCTGGCCGGGCTGTCGGGCTACCTGCCCCTGGCCGCCACCACGGCGGCCGAACGCAACGCCGCCAACCAGGGCGTGCCCATCTTCCAGGCCCACGGCCTGCACGACCCCATGATTCCGCTGCAACGGGGCCGCGCCTCGCGCGATGCGCTGCAGGCGCTGGGGTATGCGGTGGAATGGCACGAGTACCCGATGGAGCACTCGCTGTGCCTGGAAGAGGTGGCCGACCTGAACATGTGGCTGCTGCGGGTGCTGGCCCAGGCACCCAGCCCTTAGCTCTTAGCTCTTGATGCTCTGCCGGACCATCAGCGCCGTGGCCACGCTGGCCACCACCAGGCGGGTGTCCGCGTCCAGCGACTGGCGCAGCCACACGCGGCCCTTGCCCAGCAGCGACACGGCGCCGATGGTCTGGCCGTCCTGCACGAACTCGAACCCGTAGTTCTCCCAGCCCAGCAGGCCGGGCGCACCCTCGACCTTCTTCACGCCGCGGATCAGGATCTGCCGGCCCGCCTTGTCGAGCATGCGTCCCGCGTCGGCGTCGCGGGACGGGCCGCCCTCCGGGTCGCTGACCACGAACTCCCACTCGCCGCCGCTGCCCTGCACGGGAATCACGGTGCCGGCGAAGGTGTCCACCTGGCGCGTGTAGACGGTCAGGGAGTAGTCCCTCAGCAGCCCCAGTTCATTGCTCTCGAAGCGGCTCACCGCCAGCACCTGGGCCTCGCGCCCCTGCGGCCCATGCAGGCTGAAGCCAAGTTTCTGCTTTGCCGTCTTGAACCGCAGCGCGAAGTCGCTCTCGACCTCACGCGAGCGGCTCTGCGTCCAGCCTCGGTCGATCTTGGAACTGCCGTAGTCACCGAAGCGGATCACCTGGTTGAACGGCAAGTCCTGGCGGCCATGCACATCCATCACAGTGGCGTCGGAGCGCAAGGCCTCGGGCACCTCGATGGATTTCAGCACGGTCACCGTGTGGCAGCCAGACAGGCTGCACAGCACGGCGGCCAGGGCGAGGAATGAGCGAAGGGACATGGGTCGGCTCCGGGGGGTCAGGTTGGAGGCCCGGAGTCTAGGATCCATCAGCCCACCAGGCCCCCACCCACCGGGGAAGGTTTCACCGGCGGCACGCTGGGTACGACCAGGTGATACGACGCCATGCCGACGGCGACACGCGTGACTCTCGCCCACGCGGCCGCTGACCTGCTACGGCCGCACCACCCAGCAAGCCCCCCGGTGCGTCGCCGGCCCGTCCAGCACCGGCACCTCGCTCCTGCAACGCTCCACCACCAGGGGGCAGCGCGGGTGAAACACACAGCCCGGGGGCGGCGCAAAAGGCGAAGGCAACTCGCCCTTGAGCACGATGCGTTCGCGCCGTGCGCCCGGCTCCGCCACCGGCGTGGCGGCCAGCAGCGCGCGGGTGTACGGGTGGCGGGGGCGCTCGAACACGTCGTCGCGCGTGCCCAGCTCCACCACCCGCCCCAGGTACAGCACCAGCACCCGGTCGGCGATGTGCCGCACCACCGACAGGTCGTGCGAGATGAACACGTAGGCCAGGCCCAGCTGCTCCTGCAGCTCGGCCAGCAGGTTCAGCACCTGGGCGCGGATCGACACGTCCAGCGCCGACACCGGCTCGTCCAGTACCAGGATGCGCGGGCCGGGCATCAAGGCCCGCGCAATGGCCACACGCTGGCGCTGGCCGCCGGAGAACATGTGCGGGTAGCGGCTCTCGTGCTCGGGCCGCAGGCCCACGCGCCGCATCATCTCGTGCACGCGTTCGCTGCGCTCGGCCTTGGTGAGTGTGGTGTTCATGGCCAGCGGTTCGGCCAACGCCGCGCCAATGGTCTGGCGCGGGTTGAGCGAGCCGTACGGGTTCTGGAACACGATCTGCACCTCGCGCCGCAGCCGCTTGCGCAAGGCCGCGTCGGCGTGGGTCACGTCGGCGCCATCGATCTTCAGCGTGCCGGCGCTCGGCGGTTCGATCAGCGTGAGCAACCGCGCCAGCGTGGACTTGCCCGAGCCGGATTCGCCCACCACGGCCAGCGTCTCGCCGGGCGCGAGCGAGAAGCTGGCCTCAGCCAGGGCCTGCACGCGGGCGCGCGGCCCGAACATGCCGCGCGAAACCTGGTACTCGCGCCGCAAGCCGGTGGCCTCGAGCAACAGGGGAGCCGGTGCGGCGCTCACCGGGATACCTTCGGCCTGAGCACTCATGCCGCATCCCTCATGCGCGGCTGCGGCACACCGCCCTGCAGCGGCGTGTGGCAGCGCACGGCCTGCCAGCGCGCGCCCGCCAACGCGGGCGCCACGCTGCGGCAATGGTCCGTGGCAAAGGCGCAGCGCGGCTCGAACACGCAGGCCGGCGGCCGGTCGAACGGCCCCGGCACCATGCCCGGCAAGGCCGGCAGGCGGCGCGCGCCCCGCTCATGGGCGACCGCGCGCTCCGGCAAAGCCGCCAGCAACGCGGCCGTATAGGGATGGTGCGGATCGGCGAACAATTCCTTCGTCTCGCGCATCTCCACCGGCTGGCCGGCGTACTGCACGATCACGCGGTCGGCCATCTCGGCCACCACGCCCATGTCGTGCGTGATCATCACCAGCCCCATGCCGGACTCGCGCTTGAGCCGCGCCAGCAGGTCCAGGATCTGCGCCTGGATCGTGACGTCCAGCGCGGTGGTGGGCTCGTCGGCGATCAGGAGCCGCGGCTTGCAGGCCAGCGCCATGGCGATCATCACGCGCTGGCACATGCCGCCCGACAGCTGGTGCGGAAACGCCCGCAGGCGCTGCGCCGGCTCGGGAATGCCCACCTGCTCCAGCAGCTCGATGGCACGGGCCTGGCGCTGTTTGCGGTCCAGCCCCAGGTGCACCTTGAGCACCTCGCCGATCTGGAAGCCCACCGTGAAGCACGGGTTCAGCGACGACACCGGCTCCTGGAAGATCATTGCCAGTTCGCGCCCGACGATGTCGCGCCGCTGCCGCGCCGACAGACTGCGCAGGTCCTGCCCGGCGAAGTGCAGCTTCTGCGCGCTGACCTGCGCCGTCCACGGCAGCAGGCCCATCACTGCCAGCATGGCCACCGACTTGCCCGAGCCCGACTCGCCCACGATGGCCACGGTTTCGTCGCGCTCCAGCACCAGGTCCAGCCCGTCCACCGCGGTGAAGCGGCCGCCGCGGGTGGCAAAGCTCACGCGCAGTTCGCGGATTTCCAGCAAGGGAGGGGTCGAAGTCATGAGCGCCGCAGCTTCGGGTCCAGCGCATCGCGCAGGCCGTCGCCGGCCAGGTTGATGGACACCACGGTGATGAGGATGGCCAGCCCCGGCAGGGTCACCAGCCAGGGGTTGGAACGGATGAACTCGCGGCTGTCGGCCAGCATGGTGCCCCACTCGGCAATGGGCGCCTGCGCGCCCAGCCCCAGGAAGCCCAGTGCGGCGGCTTCCAGGATGGCGTCGGACACGCCCAGCGCGGCCTGCACGATCAGCGGTGCCAGGCAGTTGCGCAGCACGGTGGAGCCCATCAGCCGCACCGGGCCCACGCCGGCCACGCGCGCGGCGATCACATATTCCTTCTGCATTTCGGTCAGCGCCGTGGCGCGCACCAGGCGCACGTAGCGCGGCAGGTACACGATGGTGACCGCCACGATGGTGTTGGCCAGGCTGGGGCCCAGCACCGCCACCACCAGGATGGCCAGCACCAGGCTGGGCACCGCCATGATCAGGTCCATCACGCGGCTGATGGCCACGTCCACCGCGGCGCCGAAGAACGCACTCGCCAGGCCCAGCACAATGCCAATGGCAAAGGACACGGTCACCACCGCCAGGCCGATGAACAGCGACACCCGGGCGCCGTGGATCAGGCGCGACAGCAGATCGCGGCCCAGGCCGTCGGTGCCCAGCAGGAAGCGCCAATTGCCGCCGTCCTCCCACACCGGCGGCAGGCGCACGAAATCGCGAAACTGTTCGGCCGGCTCATGCGGCGCGATCACGCCGGCCAGCAGCGCCACCACGGCCACCAGCAGCAGCACCGCCAGGCCGGCCACCGCACCGCGGTTCTCGCGGAACGCGGCCCAGAAGGCCTGCCACTCGGTGGGCGGCGCCGGCTGCGCCACGGCCACCGCGTCTGCCACCGTCCCGGCATCCACACCCCCGGCCGCATCAGCCTGCATGGCGAATCCTTGGATTGATGATTCCGTACAGCACGTCCACGCCCAGGTTGATGGCAATGATGAGGCTCGACACCAGCATCACCCCGCCTTGCAAGGCCGGGTAGTCGCGCCGGCTGATGGAATTGATCAGCCAGTTGCCCACGCCCGGCCACGAAAAGATCGTCTCGGTCAGCACCGCCCCGGCCATCAGCGTGCCGGCCTGCAGGCCGATCACCGTGACCACCGGGATCAGCGCATTGCGCAGCGCGTGCAGGCCGACGGTGCGCATCGGCGGCATGCCCTTGGCGCGCGCGGTGCGCACATAGTCTTCACCCAGCACCTCCAGCATCGACGAGCGCGTGATGCGCGCGATCACCGCCAGCGGCACGGTGCCCAGCACGATGGCCGGCAGCACCAGGTGGTGCAAGGCATCGGCCACCGCGCCGGCCTGGCCCGACAACCAGGCGTCGATGACCATGAAACCGGTCACCGGCTCGATGTAGTGCTGGATCAAATCGATGCGGCCCGACACCGGCGTAAGCCCCCAGCGCTCGGCCACGAACATGATGAGCAGCAAGCCCCACCAGAAGATCGGCATGGAGTAGCCCACCACCGAGGCGGTCATCAGCGTGTGGTCGTAGCCCGAGCCGCGCCGCGCCGCCGCCAGCACGCCGGCCGGCAGGCCCACCCCCACGGCAATCAGCATGGCCGCGATCGACAGTTCCAGCGTGGCCGGGAACAGCGCCATGAACTCGCCCAGCACGCTGGCGTTGGTGGACAGTGAGGTGCCGAAGTCGCCGTGCACGATGCGGCCGGCGTAGTCGAGGAACTGCTTCCACACCGGCTGGTCCAGCCCCAACTCGTGGCGGAAGAAGGCCAGCCGTTCCGGGCTGATGCCGCGCTCGCCCACACGCACCTCCACCGGATCGCCCGGCACCAGGCGGATCGCCACGAAGGTGAGGAACATCAGCGCGACGAAGGTCGGGATCGTCAGCGCCAGGCGGCGCAGCAGGTAGGCGAGCATGCGAGGGGACCGGACCGGGTGGCCCGGAACGTCGGGCCAGGGAAAGTTAGGGGCGGAAGTATCGCAAGTGCCGTGCCTGGGGGCCTCCTGGGCAACCCCTCGTTCTCGGATCAGCTTTCGTCCCGGGAGGCTGCGACCGAGGCCTACCGAATAACGTTTATCAGCCGCCGTTCACCAACGGGGCCTTCGCTTGGCGTTGGCGCGGCGGCTGATAAACGCTATTCGGTACGCAGCACCTGTTGGAGCGCGGCGAGCATGAGGTTTTCTAGTGATCTCTAATGGTGTCTATTGCTTTTGTGATAGATTACCGTAGCAATGCTTAGAGTTCAACTGCTGGAGGAATCATGGACGCCGTTAGGAACCCCTTCGCCCCGGGCGCCGGGAGTAGACCACCGGAGTTGGCCGGCCGCGACACCATTCTTGAGGACGCGCAGACAGCAATTCAGAGGGCGCTACTGGGCAAGCCCAGTCGGTCGCAGATGCTGTTGGGTCTGCGTGGGGTCGGCAAGACAGTGCTACTGAGCAAGATCGAAGAGATGGCCCAAGCCGCCGGGCACGTGACATCTTCTATCGAGGCGCCGGAGGGAAAGGCGCTCAGTGAACTGCTCGTACCGAAGATCAACCAAGCCTTGCGCAAGCTATCGACCTCGGAGAATGCCAAGGCCAAAGCTCATCAGGCGCTTCGGGCTCTTCGCTCATTCGCCTCTGCGTTCAAGCTTTCGTACGGCGATGCTTCCATTTCGGTTGACCCGGAAGTAGGCGTGGCCGATAGCGGCGACATGGAGGCCGACCTTCCTGAGTTGTTCGTGCGGGTAGGCGAGGCAGCAAAGGCAGCTGGTAAAGCTTGGACGCTTCTCATTGATGAAGTTCAGTACCTCCGCTCTCAAGACTTGGCAGCTCTGATCGTCGCCTTGCACAAGGTCAATCAGAAAGACCAGCCAGTTCTGTTCTTTGGCGCAGGACTGCCACAGGTTGCAGCACTTTCAGGCGACGCGAAATCCTACGCTGAACGGCTCTTTCACTATCCTGCGGTTGGGGCACTTGAGGAGGTGGACGCAAAGACTGCCATTCGGCAACCAATCGAAGGCGAGGGAGAGAGCATTGACGACGAGGCGCTTGAGGAGATCCTGGCAAAGACCAAAGGCTACCCTTACTTTCTGCAGGAGTGGGGCTATCAGTGCTGGAACATTGCCGATGGACCGCGCATTGGGCTAGAGGACGCGTCGAAGGCTGCAGGGGAAGCAACAAAGCGGCTGGACGATGGCTTCTTTAAGGTGCGATTTGATCGGCTAACTCCCAAGGAGCGAGAGTATGTTATCGCGATGGCCAAACTTGGTGCCGGTCCGTATAGGTCATCAGACATTGCGCTTGCACTAAACGAAACCCATCAAAGCCTGGGTCCACGGCGCTCAAAAATCATCAGCAAGGGAATGATCTACAGCCCGTCCCACGGCGACATTGCCTTCACCGTTCCCATGTTCAACGAGTACTTGATCCGCAACTACGTAAAGAAGCCAAGCAAGGCGTAGTCTGCGCTGAAGGCACTGCGGCGGTGACTGGGCTGCCTAATGTTCGAGCCAAGCGGCGCATTCGGGCCGCCGGCCGGCCTGCCCGCAGAGACGTGCGCCCAAAAGCTGCGCACGCCTGCCTTCGGGAATCTTCAATCCGCGAGAGCGCATCGATCCGCCCTTTGAACATCAAAAGGCTGTCCCCTCATCCCAACCCCGCTGATGCGGGAGGGAGCTTGCCGGCGCGCCCCGGATCCCTCCGGCACGAACCGGTTCTTCAGTCGATCACCCCCTCGCGCCGCCACCCCTCGATCTCCCCGTCCGCGAAGCCCAGTTCCCGCAGCAGCGCCTCGGTGTGCTGCCCCAGCCCCGGCACCGCGTCCATGCGCGGCGCATAGCAGTTATTGCTGCCCGGCGGCAACAAGGCCGGCAAGGGCCCAGCCGGCGAATCGACCTGCACCCAGCGCCCACGCGCCTGCAACTGCGGGTGCTCCCACAGGTCGGCCGCGCTGTTGACGCGAGCCATGGCCAGGCGTGCCCGCCCCAGCCGGGCCTCCACCTCGTCGCGCGTCAAGGCCGCGAAGCAACCGGTGATCAGCGCCTCCAGCACCGGCCGGTGCTCGTTGCGCAGCGTGTTGCTGGCAAAGCGCGGGTCGGTGGCCAGGCCGGGCTGGCGCAGCACCTCGGCACAAAAGCGCTGCCATTCGGTTTCGCTCTGCGCACCCAGCATCACCGTGGCGCCATCGCCGCATTCGAAGGCGCCATACGGCACCACGCTGGGGTGGGCGGTGCCGGTGCGTGGCGCCAGGGGTTGGCCCTGGTAGGTGTAGTAGAGCGGGTTGCCCATCCACTCGGCCAGCGCCTCCAGCATGGCCACCTGCACGTGCGAGCCCCGGTCGCTGCGCTCGCGCAGCAACAGCGCGGCCAGGATGGATGAGTACGCGTACATGGCCGCGCCGATGTCGGCGGCCGAGAGCCCGGCGCGGGCCATCGCGTCGGGCGTGCCGGTGGCGGCCAGCAGGCCGGCCTCGGCCTGCACCATCAGGTCGTAGGCCTTCTTGTCGCGGTACGGGCCGTCGGGGCCGTAGCCGGAGATGTCGCAGACGATCAGGCGCGGGTGGCGCGCCTGCAAGGCCTCGAAGGACAGGCCCAGCCGCGCCGCCGCGCCCGGTGCCAGGTTCTGCACCAGCACGTCGGTGCGCGCCACCAGGCGCTCCAGCACCGGCCCCGCCTCGGGGTGCTTCAGGTCCAGCGTGAGGCTTTCCTTGGAGCGGTTGGCCCACACGAAGTAGGACGACAGCCCAGCCACGCGCTGGTCGTAGCCGCGCGCAAAGTCGCCGCGGCCGGGGCGCTCGATCTTGATGACCCGTGCGCCCTGGTCGGCCAGGTGGCGGGTGCATAGCGGCGCGGCCACGGCATGCTCCAGCGCCAGCACGGTCAGGCCATCCAGCGGCCGCGGTGCGGCGCTTGCAATCGTCATGGGAATCCCTCTCAGGTCAATACGGCCTCAGCCAGGCTGGCCGAAAAGTCGCGCCCGCCCGACAAGGAGCTGCCGCCATC
>Ga0307516_10007164_pt1 | contig 12874 bp, 13 predicted proteins | sample 19_EM_MG_FD_203310 | JGI IMG/M metagenome (GOLD analysis project Ga0307516, IMG submission 203310) | Populus trichocarpa ectomycorrhiza microbial communities from riparian zone in the Pacific Northwest, United States - 19_EM | ecosystem: Host-associated > Plants > Roots > Unclassified | place... | reverse complement strand
ACAACTAAAAACACAAGGCCAGTCATTAGAATGCACCAAATGAACTTGAAATTGCCAAACTTACCTAGTAGCGCTGCAAGACAGAGTGAAAAGGAGTGAAATGCCATAGGAAACCACTTGAACTGCTCGAGCATATGCTGCACGGACATGCCAAGTATTGAAAATGTTACAAAGACGACTGGAAACAATGACAAGAATGTCAGATCATGTCAAGTGGAGCTCAGGACAGAAAACTCACCTGCAACAAATGAAATTGAGCTGCCCAAGCATTTGTCATCCAACCATGGAAGTACACCATCGAGGTCCTGGGCACCGCGAGTCGCGCGTTCAGGATAGCAACGGTGGCATGACAAGTGGTGACAACATCAACTCAACATGACTCGAAGGAGTGTGGCTAGCTGCAGATACTCAGCATGTGCAATGGTAGTACCAGCAATCACAGTATCTCCAGACCACCTGTAAAGCCTTGAATATGCTACTATAAGGTCACTGGACCTAAATGTTGATGCAGAAAAATTAAATTCACAACCGTAGATGTCAGTTGAATGGCAAAGATCAAAGGGGCTTACCTTGGATGTGATAGCACGATGCTGGTCAATTGATGTGGAGCCGGCGAATGAGAATCAGACCACACGAACATATTGTTTATGGAACCCAACAGTGGTGTTTTCATATGCATGCTCCGTAAACAAGGTGCCTGCCATCTATGATGGCGCTATTGTTCTGGTCTAGTAGGTACCTTTGAATTATCTAATCTGTCCAGGCTGTGGGCAGTAGTACAGCTTTGAGCCCACGACCTTGCACTTGCACATGCATCGAACCTCGCTAGTAACTCTGGATGGTTCAATGTTCCTGTTTTCGTCCCAATTGACATGATTATGGTCATGGTTAGTGCAGCGCTCACGGTGTGAGTGCTGATTACACACCTGAATTGACATCAACACTCATATCATCGTCTCCTTCAACCTGGGTGTCAGCATCAGTCTCTTCGCCTGGGTGGCCAGGATACTCAATCACAATCAGGTCTGCTTGCTCATACCGATAACCAGGGCAAGCTCAATCTTCCAGAGTTTCATGTTGCAATGGGACTCATTTATTGTAGTGAGTTACTCATTCAATCTGAAGCCTTAATCCATTATTGACTACATGTCAAGGACTCAATGGGTCAGAAATCCCTGAAGAAATCCCTGCAGAGCTCGTACCACAGTCATCAAGAGACTTGGATACATCTGTTAACTTCCTGTAAGATACCCTCAAGAATGACAACCATGCACGTTTGCCTCCTGCACTTGACATACCTGTCTCACAACTCAAGGTACATCACTGCCAGCTATGCTGACACAACCAGGCAGACAACAAGATGCAACAGTATACAAACATGAAGACATAAAGCCACCTGGTGGGTTCTACCAGCCCCGCAGCCATCACGTCAATCGCAGCACTGTTCAATCTCATGCAATTCCTCAATGCCCAAAAGTTGCTTGAGGACTCACTCTCGATTCACTCATCGGAGTGTAAATCAGATCAGCTCGATCAGGAAAGCGAAGATTTGCATTACTGTATCATTCACCTTCAAGACGAGCTCAAAGATGTCTTGTGCAGACCACGGACACTAGCCAAAGATGAAAGAAGGCGGGAGGCTTCAAAGGGATTTGATGAAGCTGGAGCATGAGGACCTACCTGGGCTCAAGTGTAGGGCCAAGGATCGTGAGGAAAGAAGAGAAGAGAGGGTGGGCGCAAGAGAGGGATAGGAGGAGTGATTCATTTGGATGGTTCACAGAGGATGACAGGGACTATGAACGTGAATGCGATCATGGAAGAGAAATGTCATACAGGGATGATGACAAGGACTGTGATCCCAGTTTAGGTTTGTCCTCTGCAGCTTGTTCCTCCTGCTACATCCCCTGCTCCCCTCTCTACTACTACACGTGTCAGTACCCCCCCTCCCCCCCCCCATCAGGGGTATCCCCCATTATTGCCCCAAGTGTATTCTGTTTGCCAACTCCCCAGCTCAAATTCATGTCCACAGCAGATCGCTAGGCATACATCTGCACTGAAGCCAAACGGTGACTCGAAGCACATATGCAGGCGCTGGATGTATCCTCACCAGTATCTGCACTCAGTGGTACATCTACTACAGTCACCCACATGGTCAGGGCTGGATTCAGCTGTCGAGGACAAACTCACCAAGGAGAAAAAATGAGAAACAGAGGACAAGGCATACAAAGTGGAAAGGCAGGCTGTGGAGAGGGCAATTAAGGACAAGAGAGGCAGTATGCTCATGCCTACGCCCACGAGTGCAACACCTACGCTACCACCTGAGCCTGTACTGACTTCAACAGCTGTCCTGATGCCCAGGGCTGCTCTCATGCCAACTTCACCTTTGGCAAAGGCTGTGTTGCCCTGGCAAAATCTCATGCGCCTGCACCACTGGAAAGGCCAGTGCACCTCATGGGTCTGCACCTGCTGCACCTGCACCTGCACCTGCACCCTCCCCAGCCACCATTCTCACACTTGCACCAGTGTCCACGCCTCGCCTTGCCCCAGCCTCAGTCGAATTGGAAGAAAACCCTGAGGAGGCAGCCATCTGTGCATGTGCCACAGCACTTCCCAAGAAACACAAAGAGCATGCTGCCCTTTTGCGTAGTCTTGAGGAAGAGAAAGAAAGGACACAATGCACTGAAGAGGCGCATCAGCAACACAGGAACCGGTTTTCACTGCTAAGAGTCCTGCTGTGAGTGCTGTCTCAACAGCGAGGAGCTCATCAGTGCCACCTACCTCAACTGTACCATAATCTGTAGGTGTGCCCATTGCTCTTGGCGCACCCCCTGTGCCGCCTGCTGCCCTACGGCTGTGTTCCTGTAGTTGCATCTGCACCGCCCATGCTGGCCACTGCAAGAGCGAGCGTCACCGACCCCCACTCCTGCTTCTACCCCCACCTGCTCCACCTGCACCAGGGGCTTCTGTGAAGAAGCCGCATAATAACCTGTTCAGCTGTAGATGCAACCAGGTCCACACCCTCATCTGCAGCAGGTCCAACCACATCTAACAGTATGACCAGCAACCCCTTCTTCCGTTTACGGAGTGCCTCTACCTCACCTGCACCCGTGCAACCCACAAGCCCTGTGATACCCCCACCTATCAGCTGTTCTGAGACAGATGGCCCATGGCGAAAATGTGTTTGTGGGCATCCCTAATCCCCAATTTCCTATGTCCATGGTCTCCTTCCACTCGAATACCAAACACCAACCTTTCCAAGTTCTCCTTCAGATCCCTGGTCAGACAGAGCGACGACCTTGACCTTGCTTAGTCAATTAGTGACGAATCAACTAACTCACAGATGTGCCAACCCAGGCAAAGCAGGATGCCTTCCCCTCCCCAGGACGTCTACAAGGCAGTGGCACTATCAAATAAAAGTTTGACATCCCTCCTCACACTCCTTTCATGAAGATCAAAGAAAAAGAGAACATTTGGTTGTGTGTTGAAGCACTGATCAGACACCCATCCTTCGTCTGCAGTGACTTTGCATGTAAACTAGCAACTAAATATTGCATTTGGGGGACATTTGTCCCTTGTATTGTTGAGGTTCTGTTTACATGTCTACAAGGCATCCTCTCAGCTTGGCAGAGAAATTTATGTGATGCTCCTGGATCAACTTTGCTGCACTTTGAAGATGTTGCCAAAGAGGCAATTATGTGGCTTCTGTATGCCGAGGATGAGCACAAGCTCAACATCCCAGTAACAGTTATGTTCCTTCAGAGTGGTCTCGTGAACGTTTTGCTCCAGGACCAACAACTGGCTAAGAGTTTATTTCAAGACCCTCACCCGAGCTTGCAAGGTTTTGCTGCTGGTCTTGTTCAGGAGTGTTTGTCTAGTGAACCCCCTGTCGCATCACAAAGCCAGCTGACCTACACTATCGAGGTCCTCGGTCAGCTTGCTCACACCAGAAAGGCCAATGAAGAGTGTGTACATTCCTTGCTATATTTCCAGTAACTCACATCCTTTAGGGTTAACCGACTTCTGGACGATCTCTGTGGTGTCAGGAAGCCAAGCACATCCGCAACTTCAGACGGCGTTGTTGTCCACCAGCCATCTGTGAAGCCAGAAACCGAGCAACTGAGAAAGAAACTCTTCATGTGGTTCCAGCAATGGTCAACATCTTCCAGCGATCGCACACCCCTGAGAAAGCTTTTGTCCCCTATATCACACAATTGACAAAACAAGGCATTCTCAAGGTTGAAGACGTATCTTCATTCTTCTTCCACATTTGTCTTGAGGCTGGCATTAACAGCTACACGAAATGTATCACTGCCAGGGAGTTTGACTACACCTTCCAAGCTCTTGATGCCATGTCTAGGCTCATTGTTTACACCATCAAGTATCACGGAGATGCAAGTGGTGTCAATAACGACCAGGCTAAAGTTCATTATCTCATGAAGATTTTGTCGATAGTTGTCCTGGTCCTCACTAATATGCACGAGGAGCAGGGTGCTGTTTTCCAGCAGAAGCCATTCTTCAGATTTTTCTCTAGTCTAGTCAATGACCTTCATTCAATGGAGGCCCATCTTGGCACTGCATACTTCCATTTATTGGTTGCAATTAGGTATGCTTTCAGCATTTGAACCAAATACCCATAGCTGACGTGACATAATAGTGACACCTTTTGCTCTTTGCAGCCTATGTACTTCCCAGGATTTGTGTTCTCCTGGTTATCCCTCATTTCCTACAGGTATTTCATGCCTAAGCTCCTCCTTATGGAAAACTGCGAGGACTGGTCTGCATTCCACAAGTTATTGCTCTTGCTTCTCAAGTTCTTGGCTGCCTTCTTGAAGGAATCTGGCCTCCAGTTGGCCACACGAGACCTTTACAGAGGCACCTTGCATCTCCTTCTCGTCCTCCTTCATGATTTCCCCGAGTTCCTCAGCGAATACTACTTCAGCCTATGTGATGCCATCCCTTACCATTGTGTTCAGCTCCGGAATATCGTTCTCAGCACATTCCCCCTCTCTATTGTACTCCCAGACCCCCACCTTCGTAATGTCAAATTTGACTTGATCCCAGAGATGGGTCCTATACCACCTATCTCCTCCAACTTCGCTTCGGGTTTCAGAGTTCCTGAGCTGAGGAATTGGATCAGTACCTTTTCAACTGCAGCACTCCCACATTCCTGGCCTCACTAAAAGAACACTTGAAATCACCAGCAGTACCAGAAGGCTCCACCAAACCTTACAATCTGTCCCTGCTGAACTGTGGTTATGTACATTGGAGTGTCATCGGTCGCACAGGCAAAATCAAGGAGTGGATCCCCTGTTTTCAACCCTACTGAACCTGGTGTTATTGCCCTACAGTATTTGGCCACTAATCTAGATGTCAAAGGCAAGTGTATATCTTTTCTCAGTCATCTATTTCTTATTATCTTCCAGGACAACACCACCTCCTGAGCTCTATGGTACTTCACTTGTGATATCCCAATGCCCATACCCACTGGTTCTCGTCCCTTCTCCTACACCTCTTTATTGAGGTAAAAGATGACCATTTCCGTGAGGTCATGATGTGGGTTCTATTGGAACACTTCGTTGTGCATCACCCTCACACATGGGGTGCTTTGGTTACCTTTATTGAGTTGCTCAGGAACCCGAAATACGAGTTCTGGAACAAGGAGTTTATCTGTGTTGTTCCTGAAGTCACTATACTTCTTGGGAGTGTAAGTCTGACAGTATTGTCTGGCATGTTTTCTTTGGCTGTTTCATTTGCTAATTGATATGATTACAGGTCGAGTTTTCACCTACACCCATGGCACTGGTACACATGGTGAAAGGTTTTCTTTTTCTTTTTACTAACCGTTGACCCTCCAGCACACCTGCACCACCACATGTGCACAATGCCCAGACATTGTAGCTGCAGCAGCACCACAACAGAGTTCTGGTTACTCCATTATCATATGCTGCAAATGCCACAAATGATGTCGCATGCTGTCAAGTCCGGGTCTACTCCGGTAGGGGGTCCAGTCAAGTCCGGACGAAGACGGACGAAGGACAAGGGCAGGGGGCTGGACAAGAGGTTAGTCTGGCCGGAGTTGGTGACTGCTTGGATTCAACGACTAAGGACAACGAGCGTTGATCCCTTGCGTAGGTTCTGGTCAAGGGGAGACAGAGACAGAGACAGAGATGGACAGGAACTGGAGTAGTGACTAAGTTGATTTCAGACTGAGGTATACAGAATAAACTACAGAGTACTTATACTAAGTAGGAACTAGGGACGAGTATTTATGGTGACAAGTAAACAGCCTAAAAAGCAGACAAGGGATAACCAGAGAAAGTACTAGGTCAGGTCCGGGTAAAATAAAGTCAGGTCCGGTGATAATGCTACAAGGTATAGGATATATTGAGTTCACAGAGAACTCACGAATGGGCAGGGTAGACAGCGAGGTGTGGTAAAGAGTGAATGGAGTATAGACCAAGGGTCATACTTAACAGAAGTATAACTGCGTGACTGTGACCGGAGTAAGTGATGAGTGACCAGAGTTGAGCTGTAGAGCTGTGATGTGACCAGAGTAACCAGATAAGACCCAGAGTTGGGCATGGTCGTAACAGTATCCCCCCTTTAGGGGCCAAACCCATGAGGCCCCAATGAGGTTGATGTGTGGTCGCCTAGAACAATGCAGAGTCCGGAGTGAATGTCTGAGTATGAATTTTGGATCTATAAAGATCAGACTGGTTTTGCCTGTACCCTCAGTTCTCTGTCTTCTAACAACATGTCGAACATTGCCAAGTCCACCACCCCCACTGTTCCCTCTGTGGTCAAGTCCAAGGACTGGACCAAGATGACAACACTGGAGCTTCAGTCCAGTAGCAAAGACAAGGCGTCCATCCTCGATGCCAACACAAAGGAGAGGCATCGATGCAAGCAGGTCAAGAGAGAGGAGAAGCAATGCCGGGAAGAGGTGGAGTGACAAGCGTGTGAAGAGGCGGAGGCCAGAGCACGAGAGGAGGTGGAGAGGGCCAAGGCGGAGGCAGAACGCAAAGCCAAAGAGGAGGCGGAGTGCCAAGCGCATGAGCAGGCAGAGAAGGAACGAGCAGTGGTGCAGCGGAGGGCTGCAGAGGTAGCGGCGAGGCAGAGAGCGATGGCACAGGAGGCATCAAAGAAGCGAGCAAAGGAGGAACTGGAGGCGGGTCCAAGTGGTGACCGGAACGACAACATCTGGTAAGTAACCTATTCTTTATCCTTTGCTATTTTGTATTAACTTCCTGGCAGGTGCATCCGCTGTGCGAAGCACAAAGCCAAGTGCAAAAGGGACCCAGAAAAGCCCAAGCAGCGCGCGTGCATGAAGTGCGCAGGGCTCAAAGAGCAGTGTGAGTGGCCAGAGATTGGAGGTCTGGGTCCAGTAGTGGACAAAGGAAAGGGCAAGGTGAAGGAGGTCGCAACGTCGCTGCGAGGAGGGGAGAAGCGGAAGAAGAAGAAGACGGTTGCGAAGGTCAACGACAACGACAACATCGTCGAGGTACCAGGGCCATCTGGGCAATGGTCCGGGTTTGACCCTGGACCGTTCCTGGAGTGGCTGGACAGGCTGACCGGGGCCATCGAGGAGATGACCGGACAGATGTGCTGGGTAGCGGATGCCACTCGCTCAGTGGCAAGGGGAAACGAGCGGCTGATGGCCGGCCTTGAGACTTTTCTCAAGGAGTGCCATTTCTTTACAGCACCCTGGGACAAGGACGAGGAGTCGGAGGATAGCAAGGCAGAGGTTGACCCGGAGGAGGTCGAACAAGAAGTCCAGGGGCTCCATGAGGAGCAGGAGAACCCTGGCAGCGGTGTGCCGGAGTAGTTGGTCTGGTCTGGACTCCTTGTAAATAGAAATTGTAATTTAGTTTTACTTTTGTTTATAAGGAAAAGTGAACTGAGTTTTTTAGTGAGTGATATTACAAGTCAGAGTGAAACAGAAAGAAGAGACAGAGAGAGAAACAGATAAGAGAAACGGAGGCGAGAGTAGTACTATGTGGACGTGAGTGGTCCAGGTTTGTCCAGGTACCGGACATGGTAATTTTCTAAGAGTTCTGTAGCATTGCCAAGTTCAGTGGCGAGAAGCCATGACGTTTCTTTGTCAGTTCCTTCATAACCGGACCATTGTACCAAGTAAAGTAGCTTGCACGATCTGCATCGACAGTCAACCTTGGAGTCAAGGATCTCAGAGATCTCAAACTCCGGTTCACCATCCACTTTGACCGGTGGCAGAGGAGGTTGTATCTGGTCTGGTATGGTGTTGGGTATGGCCAGTTTGAGTTGGGAGATGTGGAAGACGGGGTGAACGGCGCGCATGGAATCTGGAAGGTGGAGCGTAAAAGAGAGAGAGCCTACTTGTGCTATGATAGTGTAGGGCCCAAGATTCTTTTCTGATAGCTTTTTGGATGATCGAGTAGACCGGAAGTATTTGGCTTTCACATATACTTGATCGCCTACTTTGAAGTCCAGTGCCAGAGTACGTTTGGCATCAGCCAGACCTTGGTAGCGAAGTTGTGCATTGGCCATTTCTTCTCAAAGGTATTGGTGCAGTGACTCGAGGTCGACTGTGTAGTCACAAGCCCTGGCAGAAGTCATGTCGCGTTCTGGGTAGACAGAGATATTAGGGTGGTAGCCCTTATTAGCAAAGAACGGCAAGACTCCTGTAGTAGCACTAGGTGCGTTGTTGTACGCAAACTCCGCCAATGGGAGTAGGTCCACCCAGTTGTCCTGCTGGTAGTTACAGTAGATCTGGAGGTACTGTTCCAGTGTCTGGTTAGACCGCTCTGTCTGGCCATCGCCTTCCGGATGGTAACCGGAGGTGAAGTGAAGGTGCATGTTGAGGGCTTTCCCAAGTGACCGGAAGAAGTGAGAAACAAACTCTGTACCACGATCTGAAGTGACATGGGCGGGAACACCATGCTTGGAGAATACATGGAGCAGGAAGAGTTTTGCAAGCTCTGGGCTAGTGATGGTGTCGTGAGTAGGGATGAAAATGGCTTGTTTAGAAAGCCGGTCTACCACGACCAGGATGGCTGTGAAGCCGGTGGATGCAGAGAGTTGCTTGATGAAATCCATAGAGATGGAATTCCAGGGCTTCTCTGGTACGGGGAGCTGTTTCAGCAGTCCATAGGGTCTATGGTGCGGTGTCTTAGCTCTTGCACAGGAGGTACAGGACCAGACATAGTCCTTGACGAAGGTCCTGAGACCAGGCCAAGTGTACTCATGCCGGATTAGTTCTAGAGTCCAGTTTTGCCCAAAGTGACCAGCGAGTGGGTGATCGTGTCGATACCGGAGTACCCGGAGACAGAGATCATCCAAGTCCGGTACATATATGCAACCATCTAGTCAAAGGAATCCAACCTCATTGGTAGACCAACGAGAGTCCAGTGGATCTGCGAGGTGGACCTGGGCAATGGGATCAGAGAGTAGTGCAGAGAGGATGTCGCTATGGAGTGTTTCCACGTCCATGATCGCAACTGCACGGAGAACCGGAAACTCTAAGTAAGTAGTGCAAAGAGAGTTAGAGAGCTGTTCTTGAGTGAACACCAGCCTAAGATTTTGGGGGTTAACCCGGGCGTAGCCACTATCCCCCTCTTTGGGGTAGACGTCCCATCGTCTAGTGAGAGCGTCCGGCTTGGCACCGAGTTTTCTGGGACGGAAACAAATGACAAGATTAAATTGAGATAAAAATTCAGACCACCGGGCTTGCTGGCAGGAGAGTACTTTTGAGGTGGAGAAATACTCAAGGTTTTTGTGGTCCGTGATGACATCAATAGGGGAGGCGGAACCCTCAAGGTAATGGCGCCAGTTCCAGAATGCTTCAAAGATAGCAAGCAATTCCTTATCATGGGTGTCATAGTTCAACTCCAGGGCAGTCAAAGTCCAGGAGTAGTATGCGACTGGACAAATCTCTCCGTTGGCACAAGTAATAGACAAGATGCCAGCAACAGTGTAGTCAGAGGCGTCAGTCTCCACAATGATAGGGGTATCCGGAATAAAGTGGGTGAGAATGGGCGCAGTAGTGAAGGTGTGCTTGAGAGCGTTGAAAGAACATCGACAGTCCTCAGAGAAATTCCAAGGAGCATCTTTCGGGGTGAGCTGGGTAAGTGGAACCATGATGTCCGAGTAATTGAAGATAAACCAGCGGTAGAAGTTGGTGAAGCCCAAGAAGGACTGGATGTCCTTTACCTTTCGAGGTTCAGGCCAGTCGGAGATGGTTTGGATCTTGTCTGGAGACATAGTCAAACTGTCAGGGGAGAGGCAATAGCCAAGGTACTCTACCGAGTCCGAGTGGAACTCACATTTCTCTGGTTTGGCAAAGAGGCCATGTAACTGGAGACGGTGGAGCACTTCCCGGACATGCTGCTGGTGGGACTCCATATCCTTGGAGTAAATGAGGATGTTGTCGAGGTACAGGACAATGCAGACATCCAGCATGTCAGCAAAAACAGTGTTGACAAACCACTGGAATGCTGCAGGGGCGTTAGTGAGGCCAAAGGGCATTACTAACCACTCGTAAGACCCATAGCATGTATGGAAGGCAGTCTTCCATTCATCACCCGGAGCAATCCGGACTAGATGGTATGCGTGCCGGAGGTCGATCTTCAAATAAATCTTAGCATGGCTAGGGGAGTCTAGTAGGTCAGAGATAAGGGGGAGTGGGTAGCGATCCTTTTTGGTGATTTTGTTTAGGCCTCTAAAGTCAACGCAGAGGTGGAGTGAGCCGTCCTTCTTCTTTATGAAGAGGACCAGAGCAGTGTGGGAGGAAGCGGTAGGATGGATGAAACCTGTATTAAGATTCTCATTGATGAAAGTCCAGAGAGTGGAGAGCTTGACTGGAGACAGTGAGTAGAGAGTTCCCAATGGTGGAGAGGTACCTTCTTCAAGGTCGATCTTCAAGTTGTAGTCGCGATGCAGGGGCAGTTCAGAGGCCTTCGCCTTACTGAACACATCCGCATAATCGCGATACTCCAGAGGGACAATGTCCAAATCCGGCGGAGTAGAGGCGGAGGAAGAACGAGCCTTTGCTGAGTCAGAGGGACACAGTTGAAGTTGGTACTTGGTGGATCCCTCTAACTTGCATGCACGCACGAATGCAGCTGCTGTTGAAGTCGCACGTGCACCCGGCGTAAACCGTCGACGAAGTGCACACAAGACTGCGACCCATATTAGTGTAGACTTAGTAATAGTCCTCTTTAGAGTAGATGTTACATGTCACACGTCATGTGTCACAGTCACACGTCACAATGTTTGTAGTATATAAACAGCGTTCATTGCTTATATAATATAACAGCTCTTGACCAGCTACCACTATCATCTCAGCTTGTACCCTCCACACAACAGGTGAGTTGGAGTAGCAGTTCCTCTATGTACATAGGTATTGCTTCAACAGGTTATGAGCCCTGTGAGCGCACTGTGTGCAGCAATGCACCAGACAGCACTCCAGCTCCCTGAGCGTCGCTTTAACTAGCTTGACGCTGTGGAGGACAGTGAGCTCCTAGTGAGCCCCTGCACAGCCACAAGGCGAAGTTCGTCGATGACTTGCGCCAGTCAGTGAGCTCCTTAGTTGAGCACCTGCACAAGCAAAGTTCGTCGACGACTTGCGCTGGCTGACCCTAGTCATGAGTTAGCTGTTGACAGAAGTGCTTTCACTAGCACTCAGGTGTTTCTTCTTTTCTTGTCTGTCCGTTGTTGCATTCACTTGCTGACTCCGTTGACCCAACAGGATTCACCATGTCCAGCGCTCTCGACAAGATGGTCCCAGTGTTCACTGGCTCCAACTGGCAGCAGTGGCACACCTCTATGCAGGCCTACCTTCAGGCACAAGGCCAATGGTTCGTTTATTCGACTACTCAACCCGTTGACGGTCACGATGACCGTAACAACTGGGACGACAACACCGAGAGAGTGCTCGGTAATATTACCTTGCGCCTCGCTCCCTCCATCCAGGTCACTATCGCCGACCTTACTACGGTTAAGGAGGTTTGGGACTACCTCAAGAAGAGTTTCGGTGCCCCCAGTATCGGTTCTGCCTATGCTGAGCTGAGCAAGCTCCTTTCGACTACCATTCCCGCTGGCTCCCATCCCGCTCCGGCGATTACCAAGATGCTGAGCCATTTCACGTATCTCAAAGATGCTGGCTTCGATTTTCCTGCCCCTGTGCAGACTATGATTATCCTCTGCAAGCTCCCTCCTACTATGGAGGTTGTAGCGCAGATTCTCAGCCAGACGTCCCTGGACGAAATCAAGAATTTGAAACCGGAAGGTATCGTAAAGGCCACCACGCTCTCTTTTGAGCAGAAAGGCGCCACTTGCGGTGGTGGTAAGGGCCCACAGGCCAATAAGCTTAGCGCTGTGAAGCGCAAGCCGGCTGACCCCAAGTTCGCCCAGCAGCAGCAGCAGCAGCCCCAGAGGCAGCAGCAGCAGCAGCAAGGCGTGCGCCGCGACCCCCTGCAGTGAATATCCCTGCCCGCCCCCAACGTGAATGTAGAGCGCCATTGCGCCCCGGTAACGTATATGGTGAGCAGCGACATCCCGTTGAGCAACTCTGGGATATTGAAAGTGCCTCGCGATGGCGAGAAACAGTGGGTGAGGCCCCTAGGCCCCCACAACCGGACACACCAGACCATGTTCCTGGTGGTTTCCCCGACACCTCTGCAACGCCCAGTGAGGAAGATGTGCAAAAGATGTGTGAGGAAGGGGGAGCAAACCTAGTCCGTTTCCTGATGGGCAAAGCCCACACAACCCGCGAGCCTCAATATGAGAGCGTCCGCAACTGGTCCTACAAGGACATCGCTCGCTTACCACAAGCTGAGCAGAAACTCTGGCGACTTGCTTGCCAAGAAGAGCTCGACGTGCTGCGAAAGCGCAAAGT
>Ga0307516_10007163_pt1 | contig 12876 bp, 17 predicted proteins | sample 19_EM_MG_FD_203310 | JGI IMG/M metagenome (GOLD analysis project Ga0307516, IMG submission 203310) | Populus trichocarpa ectomycorrhiza microbial communities from riparian zone in the Pacific Northwest, United States - 19_EM | ecosystem: Host-associated > Plants > Roots > Unclassified | place... | reverse complement strand
GATGTGTTCGCTTACGCCGCCGGGCAGGTTCGGGCGGCGCTCGAGGTCACGCACCGGCTCGGCGGCCAGAACTACGTGCTGTGGGGTGGACGCGAGGGCTACGAGACGCTGCTCAACACCGACATGAAGCGCGAACTCGACCAGCTCGGCCGCTTCGTCTCGCTGGTGGTCGAGCACAAGCACAAGATCGGTTTCAAGGGACCGATCCTGATCGAGCCCAAGCCCAAGGAGCCGACCAAGCACCAGTATGATTTCGACGTTGCCACCTGCTATGGCTTCCTCAGGCGTTACGACCTGCTGGCCGATGTCAAGCTCAACGTCGAACAGAACCACGCCATTCTCGCCGGCCATTCGTTCCAGCACGAGGTCGCGCTCGCCGAGGCGCTGGGGATCCTGGGCTCGCTCGACATCAACCGCGGTGACGATCTGCTCGGCTGGGATACTGATCAGTTCGCGATGAATGTGCCCGAGCTCGCGTTGATGTTTCACGAGCTGCTGAAGGCTGGCGGTCTGACGACGGGTGGTCTCAACTTCGACGCCAAGATCAGGCGACAGTCGATCGATCCGCTCGACCTGATCCATGCCCATGTCGGTTCGATGGATGCCTGCGCACGTGCGCTGCTTGTCGCCGCGGACATGCTCGATGCCGGCGTGCTGACGACGCCGCTCGACGAACGCTATGCGGGATGGGCCGGCCCGGAGGGGCGCGCCATCCTCGCAGGCCAACGCTCGCTCGCCGACCTTGCTGACCGGGTGCTTGCCGACGGATTGGATCCGCAGCCGCGCTCGGGACGTCAGGAATATCTGGAATCCCTGGTCAATCGATACGTCTGATCGGAGCAAACATGATCGGACGCATCATCACATCAACAGGAGGACCGTCATGATGACGGCGGCTGCGGCCGGGCAACCGGTTCTGGAATTGACTGATATCGGCAAGGACTTTGGCGCGATCCGCGCGCTGCATGGTGTCGACATGCAGGTCTTCCCCGGCGAGGTGGTCGGTCTCATGGGTGACAACGGCGCCGGGAAATCGACGCTGGTGAAGATCATCGCCGGCAATTTTCCGGCCAACCACGGCGAGATCCGCTTCGAGGGCAACGCGGTGCATTTCCACCGCCCGATCGATGCGCGCGCCGTCGGCATCGAGGTCGTCTACCAGGATCTCGCGCTCGCCGACAATCTGACGGCCGCGGCCAACGTGTTCCTCGGACGCGAACTCAAGCGCAAATTCGGTCCATTTTCGTTGCTGGATCACAAGGCGATGGCGGCACGTGCGCTCGGGATCTTCGGCGAACTGCGTTCCGAGACCAGGCCGCAGCATCTCGTCAAGCAGATGTCGGGCGGTCAGCGTCAGGCGGTCGCCATCGCGCGAACGCGACTCTCCAAGGCCAAGCTCGTCATGATGGACGAGCCGACCGCGGCGATCTCGGTCCGGCAGGTCGAGCAGGTGCTGGGCCTGATCCACCGCCTCAAGGAACAGGGCGTTGCCGTCATGCTGATTTCTCACCGCATGCCGGACGTCTTTGCGGTCTGCGATCGCGTCATCGTGCTCCGTCGCGGCGAGAAGCGGGCGGACAAGCCGATCCGCGACACCAGTCCGGAAGAGGTAACGGCCCTCATCACCGGCGCGAAGGAGGCGGCATAATGTCGGTGCCAATCGAATCTCCGGTCTCCTATTCCAATGTCGGCATAACCCGATGGTGGCAGCGCAGCATCTTTGCCTCGCAGACCGCTTACGTCACGCTCGCGCTTCTGCTGCTGCTCGTCGTCATGCACTTCGCCAGCCCGTATTTCTTTACCGAAGGCAACATGCAGAACGTGGCGAAGAACTTCTCCTTCATCGCCATCGCCACGCTCGGCGTCACCTTCGTGATCATCACCGGCGGCATCGATCTCTCGGTCGGCTCGATGATGTGCTTTTCCGCCATGGTCACGTCGATGGTGATGTCGGGCCTGTCGACGCCGGACATGCCCGGCGCATCGCTGTTCGTGCACCTGGCTGCCGACGGCAAGACCGTGCTCGCCAACGTGCCGGGCTTGATCATGGTGGTATCGATTCTGGCGGGGCTCGCAGCCGCGCTGATCGTCGGGCTCGTCAACGGTTTTTGCATTGCCGTGCTGGGGCTGTCGCCGTTCGTGACCACGCTTGGCATGCTCTCGATCGTGCGCGGCCTTGCCTACGTCATCTCGAACGGCAGGGGCAGTTTCCCTGGTGGGCCCGACGCCGAGTATTTCTACGGGCTGACATCGGGCACGCTGTTCGGAATGCCCGCGCCCTTCCTCTATCTGGTGGTCCTCGCGCTGGTGATGGCTGTGGTATTGCACCACTCGGCGTTCGGCCGCCACGTCTTCGCGCTCGGCGGCAACGAGAAGGCCGCCGAACTGACCGGCATCCCGGTGGTCCGGGTCAAGATCCAGGTTTACGTGATCTGCGCGCTGGCCGCGGGACTCCAGGGCATCATCATCTCGGGCTGGCTGGGTTCGGCGCCCGCGAACATGGCGACTTCCTATGAGCTCAACGTGATCGCCGCCGCCGTCATCGGCGGCGCCAATCTGGCGGGCGGCATCGGCGGTCCGCTCGGCGCCATCGTCGGCTGCGTCCTGCTCGAGGTCATCCGCAACGGCCTCGTGCTGGCGCAGGTCAATTCCTACTGGCAGCAGGCCTTGGTGGGCGTGATCATCATCCTGGCCGTGCTGGTCGACCGGATACGCTCGCGCATGATTTGAGAATACTGACCGGGAAGGTGCCACAACGGCACGGTCTATCCGCCTCCCGGCGCAGACGATGTTCAGGATAGGCATGAACGCGTGGAGGAAACCTATGAAGAAAATAATTCTTGCTACCGTGGCCGTCGTGATGATGGCGGGCCCGGCATTTGCCCAGCAGAAGTACCGTTTCGCCGTGGTGCCCAAGGCGATGAACAACCCGTTCTTCGACGTGGCGCGCGACGGCTGCCTGAAGCGCGCCAAGGAACTCGGCAATGTCGAATGCATCTACAAGGGGCCGATCGAGCACGAGCCGGCGACCGAAGCGCAGATCATCCAGGACTTCATCACCCAGAAGGTGGACGGCATGGCGATCTCGGTTGCCGACGTCGCGGCCATGACCAAGTCGATCGAAGCGGCGACCGCCGCCGGAATCCCGGTCGTGACCTTCGATGCCGATGCGCCGGGCTCCAAGCGTCTCACCTATATCGGTACCAACAACAAGGACTTTGGCCTCGCGCTCGGCAAGCAGCTGCGCGAGCTCAGGCCCGAGGGTGGCAAGTATGCCATGATCTCGGGTGGCCCCGGCGCCAAGAACCTTGCCGAACGCGTCGATGGCGTTCGTGAAGCGCTCAAAGGCTCGAAATGGGTCGAGGTCTCGGGCTCGCCGACCTTCTGCAATGACGACTCTGCGCTTGCCGTTCAGCAGATGGCCGACCTGCGCACTGCGACCCCGGACCTTGCCGCGATCGTGCCGGTCGGCGGTTGGCCGATGTTCGCCCCCGAAGGCTACAAGGCGTTCGTCAACAAGAATAAGAAGGACATCGACGCCGGCAAGTTCACACTCGTCGTCGCCGATACGCTCAAGATGCAGCTCGAACTGTTGCGTGACGGCTATTCCAACGCGCTCACCGGCCAGCGGCCGTTCGAGATGGGCGAGAAGTCGATGGACATTCTGCTCGCGATCAAAAAGGGCGAGAAGGTGCCGGAGATCGTCTATACCGGCCTCGACCTCGTGACCAAGGACAACGTCGCGCAACTATTGAAGTAAGCGTTTTCTAGAGCATGATCCGGAAAAGTGGTAACCGGTTTTCCGAAGAGATCATGCTCAAAAAAAGAAGAGCGGGATGACGAATCGAAGAGAAGTCATCACGTTCTAACGAATTTCCTGACGGTCCGGGCGATCCCGGACCGTCACTTGTACTGACTGCATTCTGCGTCGTTTTGCGCAGAGTGAGAAGAAGGTGGAAGCGGCATGAGCATTGTCATCGACGCCCACCAACACTTCTGGGATCCGGCGCGCGCCGACTATCCCTGGATGCAAGGCGCCGAGATGGCGCCGCTGCGGCGCGCCTTTGGGCCTTCGGATCTGGCGCCGCTGCTGGCGGAAAACGGCATCGATGCCAGCATCGTCGTGCAGTGCCGCTCCTCGCTCGAGGAGACCGAGGAATTCTTGCAGATCGCCGCCGCCACGCCATTCATCGCCGGCGTGGTCGGTTGGGCCGACCTGACCGAACCGTCGCTGGGTGATTGCCTCGGCCGGCTACGCGCCTTGCCCGGCGGAAAGAAGCTGATTGGCATCCGCCACCAGGTGCACGACGAGCCCGATTCCGAATGGCTGCTGCGAAGCGACGTTCAACGCGGCATGGAAGCGGTGTTCGCGCATGATCTCGCTTACGACCTGCTGGTCCGCACCCGCGAACTGCCTGCCGCCATTTCAACCGCGCGGGCGTTTCCAAAAGGCAGGTTTGTCCTCGACCACGCCGCCAAGCCGCCGATCGCCGAGGGTTTTAGCCAGCAATGGGCCGACCGGCTCGCCACGCTTGCCGCTTGCGGCAATGTCTGGTGCAAGATTTCGGGCCTCGCCACCGAAGCCGTCTGGGATGATTGGGACGCGGAGCGTCTGTTTCCCGTGATCGCGCACGCCGCACAGTGTTTCGGCGAGGATCGCCTGATCTTCGGTTCGGACTGGCCGGTCTGCCTGCTGGCCGGCAGCTATGGCGCCATCAAGCGCGCTTTCGACGAATGTCTTGCAAGACTTGATACGGCAAGACTTGATACGGCAAGGCCTGATACGGCAAGGCTTGATACGACAAGGCTTGGCCCGCATTTCCGCGACAAGGCGCTTGGCGCCAATGCCCTCGAGGCTTATCGCCTGCCGATTTGAGCAGGGCAGGCGCTGGCGTCGTTCGTGCGAACGCCGCCGTCACCAGTGAAGCGAGGGCGGCGATCGAAAGCAGAAAGCGCTTTTGCATGGATCGGGTGTCAGGCCCTGGTACCCGTGAACGGAAAGCTGCCCATCGGGCCAATGCCCATTTCGCCGGACATGCTGTCGCCGGAAACCGTTCCGGTGAAGGAAAGCGTCAGCGGCATTGGGTTGGTGATGGAGATTTTCCAGGCGACGTCGTCGCCGCTTGCTGTGCCGTCGAAGATATCGCCGGAATTGCCGTCCGCTCCTTGCGTGCCCGTCAGCGTGCCGCCGGCATTATTCAAGGTCAGCGTCGCCTTGCGCTCGCCCATCGGCGTGGTCATGACGATATTCCAGTTTCCGTCCACGGCCATTTCAAAGTCTCCCCACTATTTCCCGGTAACCGGAATGGCTCCGAGATATCCCTTGCGGGCCGATATAGCCTATCTTTCCGCGCAAGCCCAACCCTGTTGTTTTACGCCCGCGCGGCGGCGCGAATGCGGCCGCCGATCAGGAGGCGAAAGGCAACATACTGGATCGCGCCGGCGGCAATCTTGGCCCCAACCAGCACGACGGTGACATAGAACGCCCACAGCTTCATGTCGCCGGTCATCGCCACGGCGATGGTGCCGGCGCCGAGCGCGAAGCACAGCGCGGCCCAGGCATAGCCGGCGAAGGTGACGTATTCCGGAATGGTCTCGGTCACGATTGGCGGCAGGTAGCGCAGCATCCAGCCGCGCTTGAGCATGATGGCGCCGATCGCAAAATGGCCGATCGCAGGCTTCGCCAGCACGAAGCGCGGATCGTGAGTCAACAGCGTGGCGCTGCCGAGCACGATCACGAGCGCAAGGCTCGCCCAAGTCATGTAGCCGAGCTCCTTGCCCTTGATGCGGGAGTAGATCACTTGCGCAACGGCGCCTGCGATCGCCACACCCGTCGCCAGCAATACGTTGTCGGTGGCGAGGTAGATCGCGACGAACACGATGGTGGAGAAAAAATCGGCGCCCAGTCTGGCGAATACGTTCTTCATCGTGCGGCTCTCTGTTCGGTCGGATGGAAGCGTTTAGTGCGTGCCGGGCAGGGCGTTGGCCGGCGGCGTGCCGTACTTCGTCTTGCGATATTCCGGATACCATTTCGTGAAGTAGACTGCACTGTTGCGGGCGGCGAAGGCGACCAGAAGTCCGGACCACAGCGGCAGGCCCGGCACATAGATCAGCGCCACATTGCCGGCCATCATCAGCAGTATCGACAGCGTCCATGCCCAGGTGATGATGTAATTCGCCTTCAGGAAGCCCGGGACCTTCAGCGTCTCGGCATCGACCACCTCGCGCGCATATTGCAGCGTGAAGGGTGTGCCGATCACGATCGAGCCCAGCGTGACCAGGAAGATGCCGGCGTCGACCGCGAACTTCACCACCGAGACGCTCAAGTGCGGATCGATGAGGGCGACATAACTGCCGACCGCGGTAAACACGACCACCGATCCGGCGCCGAGGATCTTCATTGAACGGCCGCCCGCAAGGTCGTAGGCGATCACCACCAGGCAGATCGTGGCAGCCGCAAACAGGCTCACCGCGGACGAGGTCACCAGCATCAGCAGTGCGAAGACAGCGTAGGGGGCGAGGATCAGGAAGATGGTCATGGCGGTCTCTCGGCCTTATCTTTACAACGTAAAGATACACTAGGGGTGGCCGCGGGAATCGTCAAGCGAAATCTTTACAGTGTCAAAATTAAGCAAGAAATTCAGAAATATCATTATATTACACGGTATTAACAGAGATTTGGAATCTCACTCACGGTCAGAATCGCGACAGCATCATGATCGCGGCGGCGACCAGCACGAGCAGGGTGAGCGAAATGCCGCCGACCCGGCAGATCTGAAATTGCAGCGTGCGCGGTCCGACATACATGCCGAGTGGATGCATCAGCCGCGCGACCAGCAGCGTTCCCATAAGCAGATGGAGGCGTAGCGCTGACGTTCCCGACATTTCAAGCAGCGCGACCATCAGCACGATGATCGGGACATATTCGGCAAAGTTGGCGTGGGCGCGGATCGCGCTGCGAAGCTCCCTGTTGTCACCGTCGCCGAACAGCACGCGGTTGCCCCGCCGCAGGCGCGAGACCTGCAGGCCGAGCACGACATAGAGCAGTGCGAGAATTGCGAGATAGAGGCCGGTGATCGAAGGCAAGTGCATGTGTGTTTCCCCCGGTCGGCATGTTCACGCAATTGGGCCCGGTGCGCAAATACGCACCGGGCAATCCTGAAAACAGAATCTCAGTTCGCCCTCACCCAATTGCCATGGAATCCATCGGGCACGCGATGGCCGAGATGCACCAGCGCCACCGGGCCCGCTTCGACGTTTTTGGCATCGAACACCGCGAGGTCGCTGCGGTTCTCCCGCGCGCGCCAGACCGCGGACAACAGCCAGCCGTTGCCCTCGGCGGCGTCTTCGCCGCGCTCGACGAATACGGGCTCGGAGATGGTGTCGCCGACCGGCAATAGGTATTTGCCGAGCCGCTTGCCCTTGCCATCGACATGCACGATGCCGGACAGCGTGCCGGCCAATGGCAGGTCAGGATTGGTGCTTGCGAACCAACCGTGGCTGCTGGCGAGGCCGGCGCGGCGGTCGTCGATGCGCGGGAATTCGCCGGTCAGATCGTTGAGATAGGTTTGGGTGAAGCCGTCGGTATTCCCTGCGAGATCGAAGGTCCAGCGGCACAGCCGGGCGTTCGATTTCTTCAGATCCGTCGGCGAGCCGTCGGGGTGGGTGAACAGCGGCGGTTCCTCATACTGCATCACGTCGGCGACGATGCGATCGCCTTCTTCCCACGCATTCATGACGTGGAAGACGTAGCAGTTTTCCGCGCGGAACCAGACCAGATCGTTGGCCGAGCCGTTGCGCTTCATGACGCCGACATAGGCGCCTTTTCCCGGCTCCCAGGCGTAAGGCGGCATGCCGCGCATCGCGCGTTCCATGCTGCCGGTGATGGGCAGGATCGGAAACAGCAAATGGTTCTCGGTGACGATGAAGTCGTGCACCATGCTGGCATAGGGCGCCTCGAAGCGCTCGAACCGCGTCACCACGCCGGATGCATTGACCGATCCGAAGGAGAGGGCAGGGGTTAATGGTCCGGCGGCGTTGTAGCCGAAGAACACCATCTCGCCGGTGACCGGATCGATCTTGGGATGCGCGGTGAAGGGACCTGATATGGCGCCCTTGTAGTCGCAATAGCCCAGCCTGTTGAGCGTGCCGGGCTCGATCTCGGTCGGCAGATGGCCTTCTTCCAGCGCCAGCAGGCGGCCGCCGTGAAAGATGATGTTGGTGTTGGCGACGCCGCCATCCTGGGTGATGTCTGCGGGGATGTCCGGCAGCTTGCGGCCGAAGCCGCCGAACAGCGCGCGACCGGCGTCGTGCTCGGCCTGCCATTTCGGGGTGCGGATCCAGCGATTCCTGTAGCTGGCACGGCCGTTCTCGATATGGAAGGCGTGCAGCATGCCGTCGCCGACGAACCAGTGCGCGCCGGGCGCCTCGAATTGCGGGTTGGGGCCATTGCGATAGAGCGTGCCGTTGAGCTCACGCGGCAATTCGCCGGTCACTTTCAGAAACGGGGCATCGCATTCCATCGGGATCGGCGCCAGATTGGTCCGCTCCGCGTCGGTCGCCACCTGGTCGAGCATCGGTCACTCCCTTCGGATTGAATCTTTACAACGTAAAGATATGACTAGCGGGCTTGGCAGCCATCGTCAAGCAAAATCTTTACAGTGTAAAAATTGCGGTTATAAAGATTCTATGGCGAGAACATCGAAGGAAAACAGGCTGGTCCGTCCGGTCGCGCGAACCCGCCGGCCGACAAAGGCTGCGGCCGAACGCCCCGCCGGCAGGGGCCGCCGCGCCGCGGGCGACACCCCCTATCATCATGGCGACCTTCACGAGGCGTTGCTGAAGGCGGCCGAGCGGGTGCTCGAGCGGGACGGATTGGCAGGGCTGACGCTGCGCGCGGTGGCGCGCGAGGCCGGGGTTTCGCATGCCGCCCCGACCCATCATTTCGGCGACCTCACCGGATTGCTCAGCGAACTCGCTGCGATTGGCTTTCGCATGTTCAACGTGGCGATGGTCGCGGCACGCGCCAGCGAAACCCATCCGATGATGAAGGCGATGGCGACCGCCAAGGCCTATGTCGTCTATGCGCAGGCGCATCCGGATATGTACAGCCTGATGTTCCGCAACGAGCGGATCGACATGACGCGGCCGTCGCTGCACGAGGCCGCGTCCGCCTCGTTCCAGGGCCTTGCGAACTCGGCCGGCGCCAGCGGCGAGGCAGAGACATTGTCGCTCGAGCAGGCTGCCGTGATCGCGCGCAACTGGTCGCTGGTGCACGGCTTCACCATGCTGCTGCTGGACGGGCGGCTGCGGGACATCCTGCACCGGCTGCCCGCAGGCACCACCCCCGAACAATTGCTGGATGCGATGATGCGTGCGGCCGTCGCCCCCCGCCCGCAGGGGGCTTAGATCGGATCGTGGCCTCGTGGTTCGCCCGGCGATGCACCGCATCGTCCGGAGACGCGCGGCCTTGCCGCGCTCCTCACCATGAGGATTTAAGACTTCGTTCCGCACGACCAGACCTCATCCTGATCAGCACCCCCCAAGGCCCGATTTGCCGGGGCAGAACCGCGTCGTGCTGCCGTCGAGTTCGCTCGGCTTGCCGATCATGCGGCAATCCTTCGGCGCCGTGGACGTATAGAAGCTGCTGAATGTCTGGGCATTTGCCTGACAAATCAGGCCCGGAGCGGTGCAGGACAGCACCGCGAGAGCCATTCCGGCGAGATGCGAACGGGGACGCGTTTCATCCTGCCACCTCTTTGGCTGGGAACTTCGACCATCTGACGTGCGCAATCTGGGGAAGGTTCACGGAAAGTCCGCGAAAGACCTGACATGGCCGCGGAATCGTCCTAGAAGGGCGCCTTCGATCATTTCTCCCTGAGCGCGTCAGTCATTCAATCGTCATGTCTGCTATCCCAACGAACAAACCCTATCGCGTCGGCCGTTCCCGCACCGGACTTGGCCTCTTCGCCACCAAACCGATCAAGAAGGGCACCAAAATCGTCCGCTATTTTGGGCCGCTCCTGGATTCGAAGAAGAAAAAAGACGACGCGATCGAGAACAAATACCTGTTCGAACTCAACAACCGCTGGACCATCGACGGTTCGGTGCGCAAGAACGTCGCCCGCTACATCAACCACGCCTGCAAGCCGAACGCGGAATCCGACGTCAAACCGCGCAAGCGCAAGGTCATCATCCGCGCCATCAAGAACATCGAGCCGGGCGAGGAGATCAATTACGATTACGGCACCGATTACTTCAAAGCCTATCTGAAGCCGATCGGCTGCAAATGCGCGGCGTGCGAAAAGAAGCGCAAGAAGAAGCGCGCCGCGGCGCGGACGGAAAAACTCCGTCTCAAGGCCAAGGCCGAACGCAAGGCGCTGAAAGAGGCCGAGAAGCAAAAGGCCAAGGCAGCGAAGGCGCGCCAGGCCAAGGCAAAAGCCAAGGAAAACGGCAAGGAAAACGGCAAGCAGAAGCTGAACGGCAAGACGAATCGGGCTGCGCTGAACGGCCATTCCCTGAACGGGCATGCTGCCAAAAGCGTTACTGCAAAATCCAATATTCTGGCGAAGCCGAGGCAGGCCCGCGAAAGCCGCGCGTCGGCGCAGACGCTTTAGGCGCCGGGCTTCCGCACCGACGACGGCAATGCCGCATCGCCAAAATCCAGCGCCGAGCGCTGGATGATCGCGCCTTGTTCATCGACCACGACGCGAAACCGCCGGTGTTCGGAGAAAAACGTCAGCCGATGCCGGCCCAGATCGGCGTCGACCCCGCGCTCCGAAAGGCTGGTGATCTTGCCGGTACGCATGCCTTCCTTGAGACGCGGCAATGCGATGCCGAGGCCTTCGGCGACGATTGACGCATCGATCCGGACCGCGCCGTCGGTAAATTCGATGGGCTTCATGCCGTACCTCGTGCCGGTCGCGCCGGATAGGCACATTCCGCCAGCGTGGTGGCGTCGAGTTCGCGCATGAAAGCTTCGCGCGCGGCGGCGAGTTTTGCCTTCAGGCGACAGCGCGGCGTCAGCACGCAAGCTCCGCCGTCCTCGCGAAAACATTCCACCAACGCTTCGCGCTCCAGCGCGCGCACGACTTCGCCAAGCGTGATCGATTGCGGCGGCCGCGCCAGGCTGAACCCGCCGCCGACACCGCGCTGGGTGGCGATGAAGCCGCCTTCCGCAAGACCCCGCACCACCTTGGCGAGGTGATTGCGGGAAATGCCGAACTCGGCCGCGATCTCGTTGGTGGCGAAGCTTCGCGCCGGCTCGCCCGCCAGCCGCATCAGGGCGCGCAGGGCAAAATCGGTGAATGACGTCAGACGCATGGGAGCCCCTCGAAAACAAGACTTGGCGGATCATCTATACTCGTCTAAATAGGTATTTGAAATGCCTATTTAAGGAGACCTGTTATGACAGGGGCAGAGCGGCGCGAGCAGATCACGGCCGGGATCATGGAACGGACCGGCATCACCGAAGCCATGATCGAGCAGCTGGTGCGTGGATTCTACGCCAAAGTTCGCAGCGATGCGGTGCTGGCACCGGTATTCGAGACACGCATCGCCGATTGGGAGCCGCATCTTGCTCGCATGTTCGAATTCTGGTCGTCGGTCGCGCTGTTGTCGGGCCGCTACCACGGCACGCCGATGGCCAAGCACACGCCATTGCCGGTTGATGCCGGTCATTTCGATCGCTGGCTGGCGTTGTTTGAGGAGACCGCCGGCGAGATTTGTCCGCCGGCGGCAAGGGCGCATTTCGTCGAGCTGGCGCGTCGGATCGCAGCCAGCCTCGAACTCGGCATCGCCGGCGGGCGGGGCGTCATGCTCGCACCCGGTGAGAGATTTCGGCGCAACGAGGCAGGAGCACTGCAATGACGAACCAAATACGTGTCATTTCCGACAAGAAGCAGGCCAATCCTTATTCCGGCAGCAGCCTGCTGCCGATGCTGGTCGCCGGCCTCGTGCTGACGCTGGCCGGAATGTTTGCCGCCTTCGCGCTGAGCTGAACGGCAACGGCCGCCGCATTGCTGCGACGGCCGCCGGTCGAACTCATCGGCTACAGTTCAAGCCGCAACCACCCCGCCGCTCCGGCGCAGGCCGATATATTGCAGTTCGGCAAACACGCCGGTGGCGATCGCTTGCGCTACGACGACGATCTCGCCGAGCAGGTTCGGGTTGACTGCGCCCGAGAACAATAGCGCGATGCTGGCGAGCGTCCATGCGCCGTTGCCGGCGACTACGAATAATACCAGCGCCCTCGGGATCGATTGGCGTGTGCCGAGCCAGCCGACCAGCGCGGTGTAGGCAATCAGAAACAGCCCGGTCTCGCGCAACAGCGCCTCCGGCAGATTGAGGAACGGCGCGAGTATGCCGGCGCCGAGGGTGAGGCCGACGGCCGATACGCCGCTGAAGATGGCATCGGCGAGCAAGGCGCGGCTCAGAAGCGGGCGGCAGCGCCGCCATCTGAGCCAGCTCGATCTGGCGGGGGATGCCGAGATATCGGCGCGGCATTTGAGTTTCGTCGAAACCGGCCGCGCCGCGCCGTCGCGCGAGATGGTGCTCAAACTGGCCGAACGGTTGGAGGTGCCCTTGCGCGAACGCAACGTATTGCTGGTGGCGGCCGGCTTCGCGCCGGCGTTTCCGCAGCGCCCGCTCGACGATCCCGCGCTGAAATCGGCGCAGGCCGCGATCGACCTGGTGCTGAAGGCGCACGAACCCAATCCGGCGCTGGCCTATGACCGGCACTGGAATCTCGTCACCGCCAACCGCATGGTGGCGCCACTGCTCGAGGGTGTGCCGGCGCGGCTGCTCGGGCAGCCCTTCAACATCCTGCGGCTGGCCTTCCATCCCGAGGCGCTGGCGCCGCGCACCGTCAACCTCGCC
>Ga0307516_10007161_pt1 | contig 12877 bp, 13 predicted proteins | sample 19_EM_MG_FD_203310 | JGI IMG/M metagenome (GOLD analysis project Ga0307516, IMG submission 203310) | Populus trichocarpa ectomycorrhiza microbial communities from riparian zone in the Pacific Northwest, United States - 19_EM | ecosystem: Host-associated > Plants > Roots > Unclassified | place... | reverse complement strand
AATGCCACGCCGTTCTTTCCAGCCCACTCGATGGCCGCGGCTGCTGCCAGCGACAGCTTGCCCGCCACCTCCTCTGCATTCTTTCCTTCCGCCCACCATCCGATGTCGTCGACGAAGGATAATCCGCTTACGCCTGCGGCTGTCCTTTCCACTTCATCGAATATTCCTGACAAGTAGGTGACGAAGATGATTGGTGCTGCTGGGGAGCCTTGGGGAACACCGGTGTCTACAGGGTTTTCGTCTCCGATCTCACCGTCCAGCACCAGTTTGACCCGCCGGTCTGACATGAAGCTCATCGTCCACCGGATAAGGTCTGCCTCCAGCCCCAGTTCTTCCATCCGCTTTCCCAAGAAGGTTTTGTCGACATTGTTGAACGCCGACTTGACATCCATGAACAGCGCACCTGCTATCTATCATACGATGTAGCGGTGGAGTAAGAAATGATCATAACGGTCACCCAGCATACTTTCACACCCGGGTTGTGGCAATAAAACGAATGATTCGCAAGTATAAGTGGAGTGACTCGAGTCAATAAACAGAACTACTCAACTCGCTTCGTGAAGTGAACCCCACCGCCATTGGTGTTTTGTGAATAACTTAACAACCAATGCAGAGAAGTAGACAAAGGAGGTGATCCTCCAAAGCGTTATCTATCATCGCTGAGCGCCATTAAAACACATGATTGGATTCACAGTGGAATCGTGACAGGATCCAAAACCATCACTCACAGATTGGGCGATGCCACACCCTTTTTTTTCTATTTACACTTTTTGAGTAGATACACCTACATTATGTAGTTAATGACTGCCGCAAACCGCTAGGCAAACCTGCCAAAAAAAAATGCGCTACTGACCACCAACCCCACAAATGGTGACTGGAGACCGTAGTATTTGCCACCCACAGCCATTAGGACTCGCCGCGAGAGAGGCGACAGGCCATCCGTTGGGCAAGCCGTCGGGTAAGCCGTCGGGCAGTTGTCGAGCAAGCCGCCGACAAGTGGAAGGGCAAGTGTACCTTCCGCTCGTCAGTGGCTTGCCTGACTCCTCGCCGGACGGATAGCATGTCAGCTCGCTCGCCAGCTTACTCGTAGGACGGATTGCTCGTCAGTTCGCTCGTCCCTTCCGTTCGTCGGCAGCTTGCCCAACGGATTACCTGTCGTCTCCGGATGGATTGCTTGTCGGCCTGCTCGGCAGCTTGCCTGACGGCTCCACGGATGGATCGTTCATCGGCTTACTTGCCCTTCCGCTTGTCGGCGGCTTGCCCGACGGATTGCTTGTCGGCCCGCTTGTCGGCTTGCTCGACGGATTGGCCGACAGAAGGCCTGCCGTCTCGCTCGCGGCGGGCCCTAAACTGTGGCTGGCAAATACCACGGTCTCCAGTCACCATTTGTGGAGTTGGTGATCGGTAGCGCATTTTTTTTTGCCAGGCATTCCTGGTCGTTTTCGTGTTTTCGAGTTTTGGCGCTTCAGGGGTACAGGGATTTCAATAACGTGACCAATTGGACGCTATGCCTCCATACTCCCCCCTTTTCCCATAACAAACGCCAACACCAATTTATTTTTTACTGTGTGGCTATGGTTGGAGTGGTTGCCGAATAGGGTAGAATTCAACATCCCTGCATGCACACTTCAACCGATCCCTCTTCGAGCCTTCCACAAGAATCACTCCTATCTAGGACCGGGTTGCTTCCAAGTGACGCACGCTAGGCTGCCCTAGTCTGTGCGCCTGGCCGTGTGACCGTAATATTCAACACAGGCTCTGCTTCCATCAGTATGTATGATAAGAGTCGCGCAACTGAACGGTAAACAGACGGACCCGTCTACGCAACACCCTCCAATACGCAGCGAGCCGTCGCACTAACACTCATCTGTCTTGATACTACAGCCAGCAACGCAGACGAAGCGAGCCATTGCACGCACCTACCCATACATCCTCTCCGTCGAGATCCAGCAGTTACGCATTACGACGGTCCCGGGGCAGTCGCTAATATCTCACTCCGAAAGCAGCGGTTTGCGGGCGTGCAATATTATAGGAAAATACCGCGCAGGCACGTCGGAGTCGCTATTCCGGCCATGTCGTGCCAGACCACTAAGGAGGCGCTCCGGCGTCGGATGGTGTCGCTCCAGAGATGGGATGCACCAAGGCTCTCGCTCCCTCGCCAGGAGGTACAAGATTTCTTCGAGGCTAATGACGGTCAAAGGATTCTCGATCTTGCGCGTTGCAAGTGTGGCGTCTTCCGAGGATGTGCTTCACGGCACGGCCCCTTCGACAGGGCCGTAATCCGCCGGATCAGGGATCCGGAAAACCCGTACGTCGTCGTTCTCGGCTTCCTCTGCTATGTCGAGCACACCGGTCTGATCCACCGGTTCCTCGAGGAGGGGTACTCCGACGAGTGGCTGCACACAAACGAACTCAGCCGCGAACAGCTCGACGGGCTATTCGGGTCGCTGGAGTCGGACAAGAAAGCGGACAGTCACATCGAGTTTGACATTCAGCTCTTCTTCATGCCGACCATCTACGGTCCCGCGAAGCAACAGTACTTCTCGCCCATGCGGACGCTGCCGTACACCGTTGAGGAGAAGATAGGAGGGGGAGGGTACAGTAACGTGTACCGAGCAAAGATTCTAGATGGTGGCTACTTCGCGTTTCCTGATGATGCTGAGGTCGATATTTCCCCGCCGCCCTCCATCCCGATCGTGATCGCGCTGACCGAAGACAGGATCGACTCATCGCCATCAAACACTACACGTGCACGTCGGCATACAATGCCAAGGCTGACTGGGAGAAGGAGTGGAAAAACAATTCGATGTATAAACACGAGCACATTATCCCCATCCTGGCATCAGTCGCCCAGGGGGAGGTCTACTTGAACTTCTACCCGCTGTGTGAATACGATCTCAGCACCTTATTCGAGAAGGATCCAAGGCCGGAGCACGATCCGTTGTTCGTCTGGAGACAGTTCATGGGCCTGCTTTCGGCGCTCCGTCATGTCCACTGCGGCCACCCCAACCAATTCGGCTACCACTTCGACATCAAGTGTCAGAACATCTTGGTGCGCAAGGGGAAGTGGATGATCGCGGGGAGCGAGTACAGCAAGAGCTACGCGAATGGAACATCCGCAACCAGGAGGAAGCCTGGACCGGAAGAGTTCGGAGGACCGGAGGCGACGGTCACTCGGAAGTTCGACATCTGGGGGATCGCTTGCGTCGGATGCATCGTGTCTGCGTGGCTTCTCGGTGGAGCCGGCGGCGTGGCCCAGTTCCGAGAAGACCGGAAGGTGGAAAACCCGGAGTCCGACTGGCCTACCAGCACTCTGTACAACTTCTTCCAAAGAGTTGGGCCCGACGCGGTCATACACCCTGCGGTGGAAGCGCTCTTCTCGAAGGCAAACGACCCAATCTCGACGGGTGTCGCTGCAATCTTGAAGGATATGCTTTCCATCGACGTGGAGATGCGTCCTACCGCGGAGGAAGCTGAGAAGAGGTTCGGAGAGGTGCTGAGCGTTGAGCCCCTGGCACTTCAGGCACCGAGGGGAGTTGGTAGTGTTAGTACCCGCCAGACCCTTCACCTCCCGAGACCGCCGCTGACGTCACGCGAACAACGAGCAAAGTCCAGCCAGTTGCCTGTCCTTGTCGGTGAGGTTTCGATGTGTACTGACGTAAAATCTGATGCCAAGTGGGCGTGTTGTATTGCCTAATGGCCTCAAGCTAAGGCTCTGTTTTCTTGCACAACCCACAGTCCAAATCGCGTTTTTGTATGGGAAATTTCTCTTTCTGAAATCATAGTTTCTCTCTTTTTTTGTTCGTTCACACTCGCATTCAGCCTAGCTAGACGACGGTGGCACACTTTTTGTCCGGTTTTCCCGTCCGATGTCCGCGCGATAGCGGCACTTGTATACCTCCCCTTTGCCTCCGCCCGGGCCTGTCCCAAGAAAACGTTGGTGCATACTACGAAAAGAACAAGGGAAAGAATAAAAGGACCCTAAAGAAAGAACAAAAAGGAAAGCGCGCCCGCCCCTAATCTCAGGAAAAGCGGCTGCCTCTACAGAGATCCCACTCTGACGCCCCGCTCCCGCCCCCCACAGCCGGCACTAGCCCCCGCACACCCGCGGCGGCGAGGAAGCCCGGAACCGCCCGGCCGCACCTCAAACCGGCCCTTCCCCCCCACCTGCCCCCCCACACGTCTGCCTGCAGTATCTTCTGTTGGGCCTTCCATTCGGAGCACACCTCAAAGAGGTGATCCCACGTCTGCGCCCGGCACCGAGACCACCAGTACCGAGCAGAGGTTCGATTCTTCGTCCAGTGTGGGTACTGCCCGCTGCTCAAGGCAGTGACCCGTGTCCAGCTAGTAGAACCTTGAGGCCAGACTCTTGGAGCCACCCGCAACCGCGCCATCGGGCTTCTGCCCTCCCCGGCATTCTGTACTTCTTCCTAGAGGCCCGGCTCCCCGCCCGCTCCTTCTCTGAGATCTCCCGATTGCGGTGTGCGACAGACCTGGGGAGCGGCATCGCACGCACCTGTGACCGGTGCGAGTATCTTCGCCATTCCACCCCATGGGTGTCTGGCTCCTCCGCCGCGAGCCTGGCCCACTCGTCCACCTTCCCATTTCCTGGTACTCCCTTGTGCGCTGGGCACCACCGGATCTCAATGGCGATGTCGGGTCTAGCCCTCCGCAGCACCGTGATTTTCTTTTTCGACTAGAGTGCATACATCTGGCAGGGGTCAGGCTCCTCCGAAGCCATGCGGCTGATGACGGCCTGAGCGTCTATGTACGGTGGCCTGTATGTAGCGACACGATGGGTCATAACTCGATGCAAGGATAATTTACATTAGCATTTCCACTTTTGACTTTTGACTTTCGACTTTTGAGTTTCGACTTACCAAATGTGAAAATTTGAAACAAACAAAGCTTTTATGCCGTTTACCAACGGTAGATCACAACTCATAGAGCCACCTCCTTTTGTCCGATCATCAATGGGAGCATTGGTTGTTGAGATATCCACACAACTAGAGATGTGGCTCGCCAGCGGGACTTTGTGACCGCCCAGTCACGTGACCCAGTCCGGCCACATGATACTCGTCGACACCTCAAAACATCACCACACAGCCAATGATCAGATATGTTTCAACATGCAAAGCCACGTATGCATAGTGAATAATATAGAGGAGTCCTAGGCCTTGTAGGCACTACAATATTCTATTACACACATTCATATCACCCACGACTACTACTTAGCGTCTTCGTTCCCGAAGCCCGGAAAGCCGGACTATGCCAAGGTGAGAGCATACAGAGTCATCTCACTCCTGGACGTCATCGGCAAGCTGGTGGCGCGAACAGCAGCCCGCCTGATTGCCAACCACCTAGAACGCAAGTGCGCCCTCCACAAGGGTCAGTACGGGTGCCGCAAGTGGCGATCCTGTGTGGATGCAGTGGCAATCTTGATGAACCGCTCCCAGCAGACGTGGGCAGCGAAGAAGGTGGCAGTGCACTGTTCATGGACGCCAAGGCAGCATTCAACAATGTCAACAATACGCACTTGGGCAAGCGCATGCAGGCACTGGGGATTGGGCCAGACCTCATCCGATGGACCAGCAGCTTCATGTCCGACTGTCAGGTGAAACTAGTACTCGACAGAAAGACCGGGAAGGCAAATCCAGTGGACACGGGAATTCCCCAAGGGTCCCCGGTGGCGCCAATCCTCTTCACTACCTACCTGTCAGGAATCTTCGACAAGGTGGAGGTAGCGGTACCAGGCATTTGGGGCCTATCCTTTGTGGACGACATCAGCTGGTGGGCGGACGGCGCACACAGCAGTGCAGTGGCAGCGAAGCTCTCGGCGGCGGCTGCAGCCTCGATTGACTGGGCGGCTGCAAATGGGGTAGCCTTCGACTATGACAAGATGGAAGCAGCACTGTTCCACAAGAAACGAACTGCATCCACAGCAACAGTGGCAGTTGGCGCCAACGAGGTTCCATTCAACAAGGAGGCGACCCGATGGCTGGGAATCTGGCTCGATGCCCAGCTCTCACTCAAGGAACACCATGCCACCCGGATGAAGGAAGGCAGCAAGGCAATGACTAGGCTACGGCGGCTCACAGGGCAGATGGGACTATCGTCGGCCAACTGTAGAAAAGTTATGACGGCGTGTGTTCAGTCAACCACCATGTTCGGGGCAGAGCTGTGGTGGAAAGGGGACTACACCATGGGAACCCAAGGACGGGCGGAGGAGATCCAGTGGCTGGCCAACCAGGAGGCCCGAGCAACAACAGGCTGCTTCCAAACAATCAACCTAGGAGCTCTCTCAATGGAGTTCAGCATTAGAGCAGCAGTGGCTCAGCTAGAGAACAGACACCGGCGCTTTGGACTGAGACTGCTTAGCCTGCCGCAGGGAGACCAGGCACGGGAGGTGGTGGGAGCCCCAACACAATCGGGTGCCGGCTCACAAATGCTCTCGCACACAGTGGGCAAATAGAGGGCACGGTGTTGCTAGAGGAGGTGGAGGTCTTTGACGTGGAACTGCTGCAAGAGGAGGAAGCCGAGGTGAAGGCCGAGGCAGAGAGGGCCTGGCCTGGACTGACAATGTTCACCGATGGGTCACGGATGGAGAATGGGGCTATCGGATACGCGGTGGTGTGGAAGAACGGACAGACCTGGGAGGGCATCAAGTGCTACATGGGCCACAACTAGGAAGCCTACAATACGGAGTGCACCGCTCTTGCCCACGCACTGGAATCGGTATCAGGAGGATATGTCCCGGACCGGGTGACAATCTTCACGGATGCGCAAGCGGCCATCAGACGCATGGCATCGGAGGAACCTGGCCCTGGACAGCAATACGCAATCCAGGCGCGGAAACACATCGCCGCGATGCACAGGGCCAGGCCGGGCGTCACCTTTGAGATTCAGTGGTGCCCGGCACACAAGGGCATAGTTGGCAACGGGAAGGTCAACGAATGGGCGAAGATTGCAGCGGAGAAGTCCAGCACCCGTGGGGTGGAGAACCCAGGGCCGCTCCCATGATCCCTGGCAAGCCTCAAGCAGGAAATCTCAGAGAAGAAGTGGGCTGAGGCGCGGTCATGGGCCGGGGGGCGTATCTCCAAGACAAAGTACCGCATGGCGAAGAGCCAGAAGCCCGATAGCGTGGTAGCCGACAGCACCAAGAGGCTCACCTCAAGGTTCTACCAGCTGAAGACAGGCCACGCCCGGATCGGACAGTACCTACACTGGGCTTAGGTCCGCCCCGATTCCCAGTGCTGGTGGTGCAAGTGCCCCTCGCAAACGAGAGACCACCTGTTCAAGGTGTGCCCAGAATGGAAGTTGTAGCAAAAGGTGCTGTTGGTGGAGGTGCAGAAGGAGATGGGAAGGTGGAAGAGCCGGTGGAATCCGGGACCTACTTGCCGACAAGAGGTACGAAAAGGCAGTTCTGGACTTCCTCACCGCAACGGATGTGGGAAGGTGGGTGCCACCTGTGATAGAAGATGGCACCGGTAGCCAGATGTCAGAATGGGAGCTCCGGGAGCTCCGGGAGCGGGAAGAGGAACAAGAGGTGGAGGCGGAGGAGCTGGGTGCTGCGGGAGGCTCGGGCGCTGGGGAGGAACTACCGCAGTTCTTGCCCACGCCCTCCTTCATGGCATCGGCAGGTGAGGAGTAGGGGGACGGGGTGCGCTTTCCTTTGTTTCTTCCCTTTGTTAATTTCCTTGGGCGCATCTACTCTTTGTTGGGACAAGCCTGGGCAGAGGGCAAAAGGGGAGCTTGCAACGAGCCGCCACTGCGCCGACTGCGGACAGGAAAACCGGGCAAAATGTACGCCGTCATGATCTTCTGTAGATAATATTCAGAATTCCACCTAACTATTTGTCACAGTGCAGGCCTCAACGTCCGGAGGGTTGGTCTGGAACGGCCGGGAATGCGCCAGCATTGGTCCAGATGCTTGGAGAAGGTTACTGTGTTCTGCTGCATGAGAGAAGTGTATACGCATGTGAATTGCGCGAGTACGCGTGTGAGTGTGAGTACGCATGTATACAAGGAGGGCTTTCCTCTGCGTGTTGTCTGCTTTCCTTCTTTTCCCTCTCATGCAACCACTTGTATAATTATCATCTCAATCAGCTTATTCCCGTTTCTCCCGTTTCTCGCTTGCCCAGCGTCGCTCGTCCCTATCTGGCACTCGTCCGTCGACATCTGCTCGTCGCTGACCCCTTGGCATTCGGCTTCCCAGTGTCTGGCCGCCCCTGTCCGGTGCTCGCCTCGTCGACGTCTGCTCATCCCTGTCCGGCACTCGTCTCGTCGACAGTGCTCGACTCTGTCCGGCGTCTGATCAGCGCCGCCATTCTGTCCTAGAACTCCCGTGAGTACCTTGGACTTCCTGTCCCCGTCTGCCCGCCGTTACAACATAACGCATTGTTTGCCAGCCCGCTCACTCCCTCTGTTCACCGGCGGCTTGCCCGACTATTCACATGAGGTATTGATTGTCGGCTCCCTCGGCGGATCACTCGTCGGTGCACTCATTCCCTCAACTCGCCGACAGCTTACCCGGTATCTCACCCGACGAATTTCTTGTCAGCTCGCTCGGCAGATCACTTGTCGGTGAGCTCATTCCCTCTACTCGGCAGCGGCTTACCCGACGGACTGCTTGTCGGCTCGCTGATTCCCCCCGCTCGCCGGTGGCTTGCACGACACCTCACATTACGTATCGCTTGTCGGCTTGCTTGCGGTGAGGCGCAAGGGTTGGGCGCGCAAATATACCTCTCTCCAGTTACAACCTGTGGAGTTTTGTTGATGATGTTGAGAAATTTCTTCAGCAGAGTTGCAAGATTGTCGAGTTTTCGGGTTTTCAGGTTTTCGGGGGTTCGTGTTTTAGGTTCCGCAAGTTTGAATAACTTGACAGGTTGGTCGTTATGAGCCTCCGTACGTACACGGCGATCAAGCGGTACCTTCACGTCTCAGACACATACGAAACCTACCAATATGCGGAGTGGTTGAAGGTGGAACCATTGAATTCCGGAATCAGAGGGAGGTTTCAGGACTTGGTTGTGCCAGCTTCCGACGAGACGGTCGATGAGGTGATGATCCGTTTTCATGGCCGAAGCAAGCACTCTCGCCGTATGCCGAAGGAACCGGTCATACAGGGTTTCAAGATCTTTGCCATTTGTCAGCGCGGATACGCCTACAACCGGCTCTTCCATTCTCGTATCAGAGGAACACCAGAGCTCGATTTTACCACTCAATTCGCAGCTACACGATCTGTCGTGTACATACCAGCTTGCTCCCTCGCTCCCTCCCACAATCAGGGATACCATTTCAACGTCTACATGGAGAACCACTTCACTACTATTCCACTTCTTTCCGCCCTTCGATATTCTGGTATTGCTAGGACCGGTGCTGCTAGAGCCAATGCCTTCCCATCCTCAGCTAAGAGGCCATCGGACTCGGTACCCTGGAATACCAGGAACTGTGCAGAGGTTGGTGGAGAGGAAGTGTGCTCGCAAGACCAGAAGACCGTTCAAATGCTCACCACTCTCCATTCACTAACCGGAATACAGAATAGTCAGCTAAAACTGCCGTCAACCCCGAACTACAAGTACGGTGGGGCCCAGATTCGACGTACGATCGCCGCCACACGAATGATTGGCGACATTCTAGCGGTTATCAACGACTACAAACGCGTAGAGGAGCGGATATCGCTGATCAATAAGAGTCATATTCACCCAGCAGACTGCCAGATGCACCTGGTTTCCTCTTCTACTGGACCGTCGATATCACTTCGTTCGATTCCTTCCTCCTCGTAAAGAATCACTTTTCACCTCCTGTTACCAGCACTCGTCAGTAGGTCCCTATTTCACACGAGCAGTTCCGACTTGAAATAGCAGCCGGATTACTTGACATGCCACTGGAGGTCAAGCACGGCTAATAGCTAGTTAGTCCGCAACAGAACAATGGCTCATTTGAGGAAAACCGATAATCTCTACTACAGTAAGCATTTCGGGGTTTGACAGGTACCTGATACAGGTTCCCATGCGAGTGGTTAGAACTGGAAAGTGCTGAGCGTGTGTGTGGTCATGCGAACAGTGTAAGCTTTATTTCTATACTAAATGCTTAAGCAAAGACTGTATTCACTCGCGCACGATGTCTATCTATGTTACTATTTTCACTCCTTTCTCTGGTACAACACCGCCCTCGCCCCCATACCGCTGCTGCCAGCGAGAAAGAACTACTGGCAGCCTCGCCTTCAGCTTCAGTAGGGTCGATGCACCGTTGGAAGACCTTATGTGTGAGAGCCCATTGAAGCTGAGCCTTCGTGAGCTCCGCCTTTAACTTTAGTCGCTTTTTCGCTCGTCATATGTAGATATCCGTTGCCGCGCTTGTGCTGGTCGAGAAAAGCTCTTCACAGACGGCGAGACGACCAACCAGTGAGGAGGGATACCGTGGCGATGGCGCCGAAAGGACACCTGTGTTTCCCCTCTCCGCTTGTTGACCGGTCTAACTGGCCGGTCGGCGGGATCGTGCTCGGAAGCACGTAAGAGCATCGCATGGGAGCCGCAGCCACCGCGGGTTCGAGTGTTTAGGGTGCACATTGAACAGAAGCATGGAAGGGCTGAAACGAGAAAAGACCGAAAAGAAATGGTGTTCTTTTCGATCTCTATACTTTTTTTTTCTTTCCATTTAGTTCTCCCCTGCCATACGTCGCAGGGAGGTCCCCATGCCAACAACGTCAGATAGAATATAAAATCGTCTCCCCCGACTCCGCGGCCGCGGCGGCATGATATCAGCAAGCACCACAAAAACCTGTTTGCTTTGATATTAACTGATTCCGCACGGCGCTGCAGCGGCGATCGTGGGCCGGCGCGGGGGCCCGTGAGGGACTTAAGCAGTGCAGACAAGACGACATACGTGGGGGCGTGCAAACGCCGGTTTGAGGCGGAGTGGCGAAAGCGGCGGAGTTGCGATGCGCCCTGGCCGAGAGTGCATGCTGGTACGTAAGCACGCGACTATCGAGGTTTTGCTGGGTTGAGCGTGCACAAGGTCTTGGCAGAGCTTGCAGTCTATCAAAAACCAGCCAACGACACAAACACACAATTTAGAATTCATATCTAGTACCAGAATGCACCCGAGTCAAAGGATAGAGAAAGCAGAAGCAAGTCGGTTTTTCTTGTGGATAATTTTACATATTTGGTGATGACGATGGCAGTCGGCACCCGCTATCGTTGCTGTCAGCCAATCAGGTGGTTTGTTTACACCTTGGCGAAGAGTGCACGCTCAGCTTTCTGCTCCACGCAGAAGTTGTGCAGTGCATTAATCCCTGTACAACCCCCTGTCTAGCGCCGTTGCTGTGGTGAATTATGCACGCACAGCCCAGCAAAACCTCGATACTATGTACGCTGTCCACGTTGTGTGTGCAGACCAATGCGGCATCGCGCATTTATGTCGAGTGTATGTCGGGGATTCGAATGTGCCAGTCATACGAATGCCGAGACGCTAAGAGGCTTAGCGTTACTTAGTGTGCTACTAGCGTCGCTTGGCATGAGGATCGTGGCTCTGCGGTCACGCGCCGCCATAGGAATACCGTCTACGTACCTGAATCGCCATAACATCCTGGGTTTTCACTAAAATGACAGAAGTAAGGGTTTGAATCGACCCTCAGCTTATATAATTGCTGCCATCAAAGTAGATTTCCGGAACGAAGTTCCAAAAAGGCAACCTCCAGAATTAAATAGAATACATATGTAATTTCAAAAACCGGAATCTAACTCCTCCCAATCAGACTCATTCTCATCACCACTTCCATCTTCTCTTTCACTCTCACTTCCTTCTTCTCCAAATCATGCATATCCTACCTTGTCTTTTGCGGGCGGTCCACTTCCTTCTGTTCATCCTCCTTCAGACGAGCAATAGATCTCCATGTTATCGGAAGTTTCCAAAGCGCAATGCTTCTCCCCCTTTACATAGAGCTCTCGTATTTGAACATCCAACTTCTCTGCCTTTTCCTTCAACTTCTGCAGCTTACTTGACTGCACCTCTTTGGACTTCGCTTGCCATCAGAGTGCTGTTGTATTCTGCCTTATCGCAAAAAAAAAGAAAGAAAAACAATTTTCAATTAGCGCCTTGGCATTCGTATGCCTAGCACATTCGAATCCCCGACGCACTCTCTAGTATGAATGCAGCCCCGGCGCAAAACGCGGGCTAAATGCACCTTAGATGCGGCGGTAAATGCGGGTTTAATCAATGCGGTAGACCCCGTAATTGCGATGTCATGGAAGATGCGGTATCGCAAAGTAATCAATACTCGAGAGTAAAGCTTGGCGGTGTCAGTAGACCTCATCACCACAAGAACAACCATCTCAAGTAACCTCACGACAAGTATAGCCGAGCCAACACGCATGCTCCCCACTGTCGAAAACACCTCCTGAGGTAAAAATTTTGTCGAACTTAGGCACCCCGAATCGTCAAAGTGACAAGCCTATGAGACCACTATCAAAATTCTAAAGTTGCCTCCACGCAGTCAGAAGGAAAAAAAAAAGAATTGTGAAAACTCAAAGAATTAAAGTCCTCCGTACATCACTTGCTCTACCGCAACCTTACCGCATTTACTGACGCCGGCGAATTGACCTCGTGTGCAGCTATTCTGTACCGGCAACTTTACCACATTTACTGACGCTGGTGCATTGAACCTCGCCTGCAGGTAAACTTTATCTTGCAATTACTGTTGACCAGATATGTCGTATAATGCAGCGTGCGCCTCCAACTACCCATTGCTTGTAAAGTACAGGGACAAAAGTTTCCGTACAGGGGCCGTTTTACACCAAAAATGCCCGTTTTCACACAACCAAAAACCACTCTTTACTTGACGGAAAAAAACTGTGCCTTTCACAGACGTCTTAGA
>Ga0307516_10007160_pt1 | contig 12878 bp, 10 predicted proteins | sample 19_EM_MG_FD_203310 | JGI IMG/M metagenome (GOLD analysis project Ga0307516, IMG submission 203310) | Populus trichocarpa ectomycorrhiza microbial communities from riparian zone in the Pacific Northwest, United States - 19_EM | ecosystem: Host-associated > Plants > Roots > Unclassified | place... | reverse complement strand
CGAAGACGCCGACATGACCAAAGCCGTCACCGGCGGCGTGATGCACATGTTCAACAATTCCGGCCAGTCCTGCAACGCGCCGTCGCGGATGATCGTGCCGCTGTCGAAGATGAAGGAGGTCGCCGCAATCGCGAAAGTCGCGGCCGACAAGACCAAGGCCGGCGATCCCCGTGCGGATGGCACCACGATCGGCCCGGTGGTCAATCGCGGCCAGTGGGACAAGATCCAGGCGCTGATCCAGAAGGGTGTCGAGGAGGGTGCCACCCTCGTCGCCGGGGGCCCGGGCCTGCCCGAGGGCGTCAACAAGGGCTTCTATGTGCGTCCGACCATCTTCGCCGACGTGACGCCCAATATGACGATCGCCCGCGAGGAGATCTTCGGACCGGTGCTCGTGATCATCGGCGCCAAGGACGAGGCCGACGCGGTCCACATCGCCAACGACACGCCCTATGGGCTGGCCGGTTACGTGACCGCCGGCACCGTCGAGCGCGCCCGCAAGGTCGGTCGCCAGATCCGCGCCGGCAACGTCAATCTGCAGGGCGTGCCGAACGATCGCACCGCGCCGTTCGGCGGCTACAAGCAGTCCGGCAACGGCCGCGAATGGGGCAAGTTCGGCCTCGAGGAATATCTCGAGGCGAAGGCGGTCGCCGGCTACAACGCGGCATAAAATCACGCTGTGCTCGCGCCGTATGTGAATAGTCCGGCTGCCGAAAGCAGCCGGACTATTATTTGGTCAGGCGCCGTCGTCAGGTTGGGTCTTACGCCCGCGTCCAGTCGCCGGAGCGCGAAAATAACAAACAAAAACGGAGGGGGAGATGAAGAGGCTGGTATTTGCGCTTGTCGCGCTGTTGCCGCTGACCGGGGCGGCGCAGGCCCAGACTCTCAAGGACTTGATGGCGACCTATACGGTTGCATGGAACAAGCCAACCGAGCCGTTCAAGATTATCGGCAACGTCTACTACGTCGGAACCAATGGCCTTGCGTCCTATCTGATCACGTCTCCGCAGGGCCACATCCTGGTTGATACGGTGATGCCGGAATCAACGTCACAAATCAAAGCGAGTATTGAAAAGCTGGGGTTCAAGGTCAGCGACATCAAATATCTCCTGAACACCCACGCCCATATCGATCACACCGGCGGCCTGGCCGAAATGAAACAGGCCAGCGGAGCGCAGCTCGTCGCGGGAGAAGCCGACAAGCCACTGCTCGAAGGCGGTTATTACCCGGGGCAGCGGGAAGAAACACTGCTCGCGTTTCCACCGGTGAAGGTGGATCGTACGGTTCGCGAGGGTGATACAGTCAGCGTAGGGGATGTCACGCTGACCGCCCATGAAACCCCTGGCCATTCGCCGGGCTGTACGAGTTGGACGTTCGCGGTGAAAGACGGCGATGCAACCCGCTCCGTGCTGATATTTTGCAGCGCCACCGTGGCGTTGAACCGGCTCGTCACCAACCCGACCTATCCCGGAATCATCGACGACTACAGGAAGACCTTCGCGCGGGCGAAGGAGATGCAGGCGGATGTCCTGCTCGCGCCGCATCCGGAAATGTACAACATGCCGGAGAAGCGCGCCAGGATCGCTGATGGCGCGCCCAATCCGTTCGTCAATCCCGGCGAGTTCAACGCCTATGCCGCCAGGCTGGAAAAGGCGTTTGAGGAGAGCCTCGCGAAGCAGGCCGCGGCCGCGCAGGACAAGAAGGGTTGAACCAGTGCGGGAGGGCGTGGTGCGTCCCTATCCCCCGAGCGCGCCTTGCGTGTTGACGTAAAGCGCGTAGATCGACTGGCTCGCGGCCATGAACAGCCGGTTGCGCTTCAAGCCGCCGAAGCAGACATTGGCGCAGCGTTCGGGCAGCGCGATGCGCCCGATCATCACCCCGTCCGGCGCATACACGACGACGCCGTCGAGCTCGGGATCGCCCATGCCCCAGCCGCACCAGAGATTGCCGTCGATATCGCAGCGCATGCCGTCGGGCGTGCCGGGACCGGCATCGATGAACACCCGTTTGTTGGCAATCCTGTCGCCGCCCGGCATCACGTCATAGGCGAGGATCTTGCGGGTCGGTTCGCCACGCGACTCCACGACGTAGAGGATCTTTTCGTCCGGAGAGAAGCACAGACCGTTCGGGCCCAGCACGCCTTCGGCCACGATCGTGGCTTTGAGGCTCTCACCGTCGATCCGGTAGACATTGGTTTCGATTTCGGGCTCGGCCTTGTAGCCCTCATAATTGCCGAGCAGGCCGAAGGTGGGATCGGTGAACCAGATCGAGCCGTCGGCTTTCACCACGACATCGTTGGGCGAGTTGAGCCGCTTGCCGTCGAAGGAGTCGACCAGCACAGTGATGGAGCCGTCATATTCGGTGCGGACCACTCGGCGGCCGCCATGCTCGCAGCTGACCAGCCGGCCCTGGCGGTCGCGGGTGTTGCCGTTGGCGAAGTTGGAGGGCTTGCGATAGATGCTGACGGCCCCGGTTTCCTCCTCCCATTTGAGGATGCGCTGGTTGGGAATGTCGCTGCACAACAGATAGCGCCCGTCGCCGAACCAGACCGGGCCCTCGGCCCAGCGCAGGCCGGTGGTCAGCCGTTCCACCGCCGAGAGTTTCAGCCAGTATTTCTCGAATCGCCGATCGAGCGCATGGATCGCCGGATCGGGGTAATAGGTGGCTGGACGCCAGCCTTGGGAATGGGACGCTGCCTCGGACATTGCTCGTTCTCGTTGTTGTTTCCTCGCCGGGGGATTTGCTATCACCCGTGCGGTTCGGCAGCAAGCAACCCGTCTTTCGTCCGTCATTGCGAGCCACCGGGTCGCGCGAATGCGCGCCCGATGACAGGCTCCGCGAAGCCATCCAGTCTTTTGCTGCCGCTCGATGGATTGCTTCGTCGCTTCGCTCCTCGCAATGACGGTGGATGGTGTCTTGCCGCGCCGCTTCCACAGCACCATACTCGTCTGAAGCCAAGTCAAAGAGGGAAGAAATGCCACGCATATTGATGACCGGCGCCGCCGGGGGGATCGGCACATCCTTGCGCAAGCTGCTGCCGCCGATCTATCCGGATCTGGTGCTCAGCGACCTCAAGGCGCCGGCCGATCTTGGCAGCCATGAAAATTTCAGGGCCGCCGATCTGTCGGATCTCGCCCAGGTCGAGGCGATCTGCGAAGGCGTTGACGGCATCCTGCATTTCGGCGGCTACTCGGTCGAAGGCGCGTGGGATGACATCCTGCAGGCCAACATCATCGGCGGCTACAATCTGTTCGAGGCCGCGCGCCGGAAGGGCGTCAAGCGCGTCATCTTCGCCTCGTCGAATCATGCGGTCGGCTTCTATCCGCGCCACCACCGGATCGGTAACGATGTGACGCCGCGGCCGGACGGCCGCTACGGCGTCAGCAAGGTGTTTGGCGAGGCGGTCGGTTCACTCTATGCCGACAAGCATGGGCTGAAGGTCACCTGCATCCGGATCGGGAATTTCGGCGACAAACCGCTCGACCATCGCAGGCTGGCGATGTGGCTCAAGCCCGAGGACCTGGTGCAGCTGTGCCAGATCGGCCTCGAGCGTCCCGACATCCATTTCGAAATCTTCTACGGCGCCTCACTCAACGAGCGTAGCTGGTGGGACAATCACCGCGCCTATGAGCTCGGCTATCGTCCGACCGGGCGGGCCGAGGATTTCCGCGAACATGCGATGGCCGAGCAGGCCAAGCTTCCACCCGATCCGATCGGCGACTACTATCAGGGCGGTGCGTTCTGCAGCATCGAATTCGATGGTGATCGGAGCCGGATCATCGACTGGAAGTGATGGCCGCCGTCATTCCGGGGCGACGCAAAGCGGCGAACTACGATGTGCAATTGCACATCGGAGAATCTCGGGATTCCCCGATGCGCAATTGCGCATCTGAGGTCTGGTCCTTCGGACCATCCCGGAATGACGGCCTACAAATCTGCCCTCTCATCCCTGCCGATACGCTTGAGATAGTCCGACTTGCTGAATTGCATGTGATCGACGCAGAGCTGCGCCAGCGACCAGCTGTCGCGCCCCCGGAGTAGCTCGATTATCAGCTCATGCTGGCGGCGCGACAGTGCAAGCCCTTTGGTGTCCGCGAGATTTTTGGCGCGCATCGGCAACGTCAGGTTCATGTAGTCCTGCAGCGAGCGCACCAGATAGGGATTGCCGCTAGCCGAGAACAGCGCGACGTGAAAGGCGTCGTTGGTCTCATGGATGCCGCGCAGATCCTGCGCGTCCGCCTTGGCACAATATTGCCGCTGCAATTCACCGAGCTCCTCGATCAGGCTCTCCGGCGCGGGCAGGGCGATCATCAGCGCCGCCTGTCGGGTCAGCATCTCCCGCACCTCGTAGATCTGCCGCACTTCCTCTGCCGAATAGAACCGCACGGTGGCACCGATGTTCTTTTCGCGCAGCACGATGCCCTGGCGCTCCAGTTGAAACAGCGCCTGGCGCACGAAATGCCGGCTGGCGCCGTAGCGGGTCATCAGCGTGTCTTCGACCAGCCGCGAGCCCGGCGCGAAGCGGCCGAAGATGATGTCCTCCTCCAGCCGGCGGATCACCTCCGCCTGCTCTTCCTCGCGGCTCAGTGCCAGCGTTTCCGGGTGCGAGGCGAGCGGCTTCATCGCGACGCCTCCCAGCCGGACAGGCGGTAGCAATCCTCGACCAGTTGCAACGTGCTGAGATTGTCCTGCGGTGCGGTCTCGAAGGGGGTGTCGTCCCGCAACGATGTCACAAAATGCGCGATGGTGCGGTTGTAGGCGCCCTGATATTCGACGGCGAGATCATAAACCTGCTCTGCGGGCGAGGCGCCCGCGCAGGTCAGACGCGGCCCATCGAGGCGGATCGCGCCCCTGTCGCCGAGAATATCGAGACGGTCGATCTGCGCCGCCGGATGCCCATGCGCGGCGAAGCTCGCAAACACCGTGACAGCAGCGCCATTGTGCGCCTTGAGCTGGATCACCGCGCCGTCTTCGCCGACGAGCTGATCGCTGCTGCGGCTGAGGTCCGCCGCGGTCACGCGCAATGGTCCAAGCAGCATGCGCAGCGTGTCGAGATGATGGATCAGCACCTCCGCAACCAGCATTCGCTTTTCCCGGCGCATGAAGGGTTGCCGTTCCAGCGCCGGGCAAAGCCCGTCCGGCCCCGGCAGCACGCCCGATGTCAGGAGCGTCAGCTGCGCCTGCCTGACGTTGCCGATGCGCCCCGCGCGCAGCCAGGCCGCCGCGTCGCGATAATAGCCGCGGAAGCGCCAGTTCTCGTGCACCATCAGGCGCGTGAGATCCTTGACCTCGGCGTCGAGCGCAGTCGCCTCCTCGAGGTTGGGCGCGAGCGGCTTTTGGCAGAGCACCGGCAGTCGCCTTTGCGCGGCGAGCTTGACCAGGGGGACGTGCATCTCGCGTGGCGCCACAATATCGACGGCATCGAGTTCGGTCCCCGCCAGCATCGCTGCCGCGTCGGCGTAAGTCCGCGGAATCCCGAACTCGCTGGCGCGTCGCGCGGCGTTGTCATGGGAGGGATCGGCGACCGCAACGACGTTGGCCCGATCTGCTATCGCGGCCCAGGCGATCAGATGATGGCGACTCACCATGCCGGCACCGATCAGGCCAATGCGCAGGGGCTCGTTCATTGGAATTGTCCTGCGCGCTCGTCTCCGGTCATTGCTGAAAATCACCACGCACGCGAGCTATTGTCAATAATAGAGCGTCCATGGACGCGAATCCGCTTGGATTCTGGCCAGAAATGTCAAATATTGACAATAATTCGTTGTGCTCGTTTAGTGCCACGACGGAACGACAGGAAGCGACACAATGGCTGACGGATTGCGCAAGGGACTGACGAGCTATGGTGACGCGGGCTTCTCGCTGTTCCTGCGCAAGGCTTTCATCAAGGCGATGGGCTATTCCGATGATGCGCTGGAACGCCCGATCGTCGGCATCACCAACACCTACAGCGACTACAATCCCTGCCACGGCAATGTTCCTCAAATCATCGAGGCGGTGAAGCGTGGCGTGATGTTGTCGGGCGCGATGCCGATGGTGTTTCCGACCATCTCGATCGCCGAAAGCTTCGCTTTTCCGACCTCGATGTATCTGCGCAACCTGATGGCGATGGACACCGAGGAGATGATCCGCGCCCAGCCGATGGACGCGGTTATCGTGATCGGCGGCTGCGACAAGACCCTGCCGGCGCAGATCATGGCGGCGGTCTCGGCCGACCTGCCGACCGCCGTCATTCCGGTCGGACCGATGGTGGTCGGCCATCACAAGGGCGAAGTGCTGGGCGCCTGCACGGACTGCCGCCGTCTCTGGGCGAAATACCGCGCCGGCGAGATCGACGATATCGAGATCGAGGATGTCAATGGACGCTTGGCGCCCTCGGTCGGCACCTGCATGGTGATGGGGACCGCGTCGACCATGGCCTGCATCACGGAGGCGCTCGGGCTGTCGCTGCCGATGAGCGCGACCATTCCGGCGCCGCATGCCGAGCGCTTTCGCATCGCGGAGGCAAGCGGCAGGGTGGCTGCCGTCATGGCCAAGTCGAAGGGACCGCGGCCGAGCCAATTGCTGACGGAAAGCTCCTTCCGCAATGCACAGGTGGTGCTGCAGGCAATCGGCGGCTCGACCAACGGGCTCATTCACCTGACCGCGATCGCCAACCGCACCGCGCACAAGATCGATCTCGAAGGCTTCGACAGGCTCGGCCGCGAGGTGCCGGTTCTGATCGACCTGAAGCCGTCGGGCGAGCATTACATGGAACATTTCCACCATGCCGGCGGCGTCCCCAAACTGATGGCGCAGCTTGGTGAGCTGCTCGACCTCGATGCCAGGACCATCACCGGTGAGACCTTGCGCGACGTCGTGGCGAAGGCCGAGGAGGTGCCGGGGCAGGACGCGATCCGCCCGCGCTCGAATCCGATCAAGCCGGAAGGTGCGATGGCGGTGCTGCACGGCAATCTGGCGCCGCGCGGCGCCGTCATCAAGCATTCGGCGGCGAGTCCAAAACTGCTGCAGCACACCGGCCGTGCGGTGGTGTTCGAATCCGTCGAAGACATGACTTTGCGGGTCGACGATCCCGCGCTTGAGGTCACGGCCGACGACGTGCTGGTGCTGCGCAACGCCGGCCCCAAGGGCGCGCCGGGCATGCCCGAGGCCGGCTATCTGCCGATCCCGCGGAAGCTGGCGCGTGCCGGCGTCAAGGACATGGTGCGGATCTCGGACGCGCGCATGAGCGGCACGGCTTTCGGCACCATCGTCCTGCACATCACGCCGGAATCCGCCGCCGGCGGGCCCCTGGCGCTGGTCAGGACAGGCGACATGATCCGGCTCGATGTCGGCAAGCGCAGCATCGATCTGTTGGTCGAGGCCACGGAACTGGAAAAGCGCCGCGCGGCGCAAAAGCCCGCCGCAGCGCCGGAATGGGCCGGCCGTGGTTACGCGCATCTCTTCAACGAGACCATTTTGCAGGCCGACGAGGGTTGCGATTTCGATTTCATGCGGGCCAAGGGGAAGGGGTAGCGGTAACGGCTTCGTTATGTGTCTAACGACCGTCACGCCCCGCGAAAGCGGGGCATCCAGCAATCCGAGACGGTGAGATAGAACCGAGTCGCCGCGGCGTACTGCATCATCTGCTTTCGCGGATGATGGCGTCTGTGCGCTTGGCGCAAAAGTTCATTGCACCTCAACGATCGTCGACTTCCCATCTCGCACCTGCGTTTGCATCCTTGGTTCGATTGACTTTCAAACAATGGTGATGGGAAGATCAAAGAAAACATCATCAAAACATCCGGGGGAGACGATGCGCAGATTTGGATTCATGCTTGGTGCGATGGCCGCCGCATCCGTGGTGATGGTGGCCGCAGGGGCGAGCGCGCAGGAGGTGAAGCACTATCGCTTCGCCTACGACCAGCCGAAGACGACCGGCTACGGAATCCTTGGCGATATCTTTGCCGACAAGCTGAAGGCCTTGAGCAAGGGCACCATGCTGATCGACCAGTATCCCGGCGCGCAGCTCGGGCAGGAGCCGCAGGTCCTGCAACTCGTCAAGGCCGGCGACGTGGAATTCTGCATTTCATCCTCCGCCAACGCGGCGACGCTGTCGCCGCAGGCCGGCGTGATGTCAATGCACTTCCTGTTCCGTTCCGAGGCGCATCTGGTGAAGGCGATTGCGGATCCCGCGGTGGCCGGTGCGGTCAAGTCGATGATTTCGGATACCGTACAGGGTGCCCGCGTGATCGCGCTGGCGACGCTCGGCCTGCGCAACATGTATTCCAAGCGCGAGATCAAGAACGTCGGCGATATGAAGGGGCTCAAGGTGCGGGTGCAGGCGACGCCGACCGAGGACACCATGTTCCCCGCCTATGGCGCGCAGATCGTGCATATGCCGTTTGGCAGCGTGTATACCTCGCTGCAGACCGGCGTGGTCGACGTCGCGGAGAACGGCGTCAACGTCTATCTCGCCAACAAGCACTACGAGGTGGCGCCGGTGCTTTCGATGACCGAGCACGAGGCCAACAACAGCCTGGTGTGGGTGAGCGACAAGCTCTGGAACAGCCTGACGCCGGAGCAGCAGGGCTGGGTGCAGGCCGCCGCCGACGAGGTCAACAAGAGCCAGCCGGCCAAGGCCATCGAACTCGAACATCAGTCGCAGGACAAGTTGCGATCGATCGGGGTCAAGGTTGTCACCGACGTCGACAAATCGGGCTTTGTCGCGGTCGCCGATCCTTATCTGGACAAGCTCGCCAAGGAGCTCGGCCCGCACGCCGAGAAGATCAAGAACCTGATCCGGGCGATCAACTAGCAAGGAGAGGTAACGCCGAATTATCGACAATCACCGGGGCTGGCTGCCATAAAACGCCGCCAGCGGCCAAAATCCCGGTGTTTTATTGACAATCCCCCGGGCTTGATGGGATGGTCGGAAAAACCAAAAAAGGGGGGAAACGGTGCGATTGCGAAATCCAGCAAAATTCATGGGTGCGACCGTTGTCGGCATGGCGCTCCTGTTCGCTGCGAGCGCCGGTGCCCAGGAAGCGAAGCATTACCGCTTTGCCCACGATCAGCAGCTCAATACCGGTTACAGCATCGCCTACGACATGTTTTCCGCGCGGCTCAAGGAGCTGAGCAAGGGCACCATGATCGTCGACCAATATCCGGGCGCGCAGCTCGGGCAGGAGCCGCAGCTGCTGCAACTGGTCAAATCCGGCGACATCGAATTCGCCATCGTCTCATCGGCGAATACGGCGACGATCTCGCCACAGGCCGGCGTCATGTCGTTGCACTTCCTGTTCCGCAACGCCGAACACGTCGTCAAGGCGCTTGCCGACCAGCAGGTGATCGACGCGATCAAGGCGATGATCGACGACACGACCCATGGCCTGCACGTCATCGCCACGGGCTCGCAGGGCGTGCGGAACATCTACAGCAAGAAGGAAATTCATAACGTCGGCGACCTCAAGGGCGTCAAGATCCGTGTTCAGGCCACCGCGACCGAGGACGCGATCTTCCCGGCCTATGGCGCGCAGACCGTGCACATGCCGTTTGGCAGCGTCTACACCTCGCTGCAGACTGGCGTGGTCGATGCCGCCGAGAACAGTATCAACGTCTACCTCGTCAACAAGCACTATGAAGTCGCGCCGGTGCTGTCGATCACCGAACACGAGGCCAACAACGCGCTGGTCTTCGTCAGCGACAGACTGTGGCAGAGCCTGTCCGCCGAGCAGAAGCAGTGGGTGACGACGGCCGCGGCGGAGATCAGCGCCAAGGAGCCCGCCAAGGCCTTCGAGCTCGAGAAGTTCGCCGCGACCAAGCTGAAGTCCCTGGGGGTGAAGATCGTCGAGGATGTCGACAAGAAGGGCTTTGCGGCGATCTCCGATCCCTATCTCGAGAAGCTCGCCAAGGAACTTGGACCGCACGCGGACAAGATCAAGACCCTGATCCGTGCCGTCATATAGCTGGCGTCAACGCCTTATCCGCGAGTCGTCCCGGCGCATGCCGGGGCCCATGCGCTGCGGCCTTTCAGTTGACGCGATCAGGCAACTGCGTCTTTTCACAGAGCTGACGCTGCCGGTTATGGGTCCCGGCGTGCGCCGGGACGACGAGGAAGTGAATCCGCCAAGACGGAGCCGCCGACGATGTCCAGCGCCGACCAACTGATATTGCCGCGGCATCGTCATTTGAAATGGCGCTGGCTCGACTGGCTCGAGCGGTCGCTGATGATCCTGTGCGGCCTGTTGTGCTTCGGGTTTTCGCTGTCGGTCACCGCCGACATCGTCACGCGCACCATCGGTCATCCCTGGCTGTGGTTGCAGGAGGTGACCTCGACGCTGTTCATCTATGCCATTTTCATCGGCGCGGCCGTTGCGACGCGGCGCAACGATCATCTCTATCTGACGGCGATTTCCGAGGCGATGCACGGCACGCCGCGGCTCGTCGTCGAGATCGTCATTCGAATCGTCGTGCTCGGCGTCGCCGGCTGTCTGATCAGGTACGGCTATCTCAACTTTCTCAGGGGGTTCGGCAGCTTCCGGCTGCCGTCGGGCACACCGATCGCCTCCCTTTATGCGGTGATCCCGCTCTCCGGAATCCTGATCGCGCTGTTCACGGTTGAGCAGATGGTGAACGGCATCGCCAACGGCTTCGATCATCCGGAACCGCCGGACCAGGATATTCCGACCGCGCCGCCGCTGGACACGCGTATCGTGGGGAGGGCCGAGCTGTGAGTGCGCCGGTCATCCTTGCGCTGATGTCGTTCTGCTTCCTGTTCTTCGGCTATCTCGGCGTGCCCGTGCCGTTTTCGCTGCTCGCGGGCGTCTTCGTCGGCGCGACGCTGGCCGACGTATCGCTGGCCGCGATCATCCAGAAGGTCTTCGACGGTGTCGATTCCGAAGCGTTGCTGGCGATCCCGTTCTTCCTCCTGGTCGGCGAACTCATGAGTTCGGCCAATGTCGTGGTGCGCATCGCCAATTTGTCGGTCTCGCTGGTCGGTCATATCCGGGGCGGGCTGTCGCAGGTCGTGGTCGTCTTCAGCATGTTCTTCTCGGAAATGTCGGGATCGACCACGGCCGACGTCGCCGTGATGAGCCGCGCGCTCGGCGGTCCGATGAAGCGCGAAGGCTATAGCCCCGCCTTCATTGCGGCCATCATCGCCTCCGCTTCCACGATCGCGGCGCTGGTGCCGCCGAGCATCACCGCCGTGGTCTATGGTGCGGTCGGCAATGTGTCGATCGCGGGGCTGTTCATGGCGGGCGTGGTGCCCGGTTTCATGATCGGTATCGGGCTGATGATCTATTGCTATTTCTTCGGTCCCACCGGCTTCACCAAGCCGCGCGCGCCGCTGCGTCAGATCGCGTTTGCGACGGCCGACGCCGCGCTTCCCTTGATGATCCCGGTGATCCTGCTTGGCGGCATCCTGACCGGCTGGTTCACGCCGACGGAGGCCGGCGTCGTGGCGGTCTGCTGGATCATCCTGGTCGTGATCCCCGCGCTCAACCGTGGACACATCCGCAAGATCCCCTACGATTTCTGCCTGGCCGGGCTGATCTTCTCGCTGCCCCTGATCACGATCGGCGCCGCCAATGCGTTCGGCTGGATGCTGGCTTACCTGCGCGGCGCCAGCTATATCGCCGATGTCATCATCTCGATCGCCGGCAATGATCCGCATCTGATCATGCTGTTGATGGTACTCCTGTTCACCGTGGTCGGTGATTTCATCGAGCCGGTGCCGACCATCATCATCTTCATGCCGCTGGTGAACGCGCTGACCGAGGCCGGCGACATCAACGGCGTGCATATGGGCGTGGTGCTGATCGCCACGCTGGCCTTCGGGCTGATCACGCCGCCGTATGGACTGGTGCTGCTGATGGCGTCGAAATTCGTCGGTGTCAGCTTTGCCAAGGCGCTGCGCGCAGCGCTGCCGATCTATGTCGTGTTCCTCTTCACCATCACCTTCACGATCTATTTCCCGAAGGTGGTGCTGTGGTTGCCCAAGCACGTCATTCCGGAATCGGTCGGCTGCTTCAAGGCGCCGGGTGGCACGGCGTACATCTGTCCGAAGTGATGTTCGTTACTCATCAGCCATCATGCCCCGCGAAGGGGCATCCAGTAACCACCAGCGGGGTTTCGAACCGAGACGCTGCGGCGTACTGGATCATCCGCTGGAGCCTGCCATCGGGCGGCGCTTTGCGCCGACCCGGTGGCGGATGATGACGGCGAGTTATGCCGCCAGCATCATCGCCCCGTCACTTCCCCTTGCTCATGAACTTCGTCACGGCGGCGCGGAATTCGTCAGTGTGCATGCAATCGATGATGGCGTCGCGCTCGTCGTCGAGCTGCTGTTCGATTGGCTGCAGGCGTGCGCGGTGGATCAGGGCTTTCGTCGCCGCAAGTCCCGCCGGCGCGTTTTGTGCCAGCCGCCGCGCCAGTTCGAGCGTCGCCGCCTTGAGGTCTGCGGCAGGGACGACCTTCGCCACCAGGCCCCATTGATGGGCCTGGGTGGCGGTAAAACTGTCCTCGGCAAGATAGATCTGCAACGCCCGTCGCACGCCAACGCTCGCGACCACGCCGACCGTGCCGCCGCCATCAGGCGAGACGCCGAGCTTGGAATAGGCCGGTGTGAAACGAACATCCTCGGCGGCGATGCAGAGATCGGCGACAAAAGCCAGCGACAACCCGGCGCCGGCGGCCTGGCCGTGAACGCTCGAGAGCACGATCTTCGGCATCCGGCGCAGCGTCGCGATGAAGGCATGATAGTGCTTGAGCAGCTCGCCGACGACGGGGGCGATGGTGTCGGCGGCCACGGCCGCGCCGATGGTTTGCAGGTCGCCACCGGCACAGAAGGCGCGACCTTCGCCCTGCAGCACCAGCACCTTGATGCTGTCCGACGCCTG
>Ga0307516_10007159_pt1 | contig 12878 bp, 6 predicted proteins | sample 19_EM_MG_FD_203310 | JGI IMG/M metagenome (GOLD analysis project Ga0307516, IMG submission 203310) | Populus trichocarpa ectomycorrhiza microbial communities from riparian zone in the Pacific Northwest, United States - 19_EM | ecosystem: Host-associated > Plants > Roots > Unclassified | place... | reverse complement strand
AAAATAACTTATTAATGTTTTATTTTTTTCAAGTTTATTAAAATAATGAGGAACAAATCTTACAAATTAAAAGGTTGAATGAGAATGAAATTGAAAAAAAATATAATTTCATAAATTATCTCAAATAAAATAAATAATAATCAAAATAATAGAAATCAAATCTAAAAAATAAAAAAAATATAAAGATGAAGAAATTAAAATAATAATAATTAATATTTCATAAATTATTTCAAATAAAATAAGTAACAATCAAAAGAATGAGGACCAAATTTGATAGATAAAAAATTTCAATTAAAAAATGATAAGGGAAAAGCAAAATAAAAATAAGAATCAAAGTTAATATAAAAATTAAATTCTAAGGGATGAAATTGAAAAACAAATATTCAAAACAAAATATATATAGCAATCAAAAGTTTGAGGACCAAATTTGATATAATCAGCAAATAATATAACATTTCTAAATTTTTCACAACTTCCGGAAAGTGTTTTCCGCCCAAAATAAAAGGGAAACCACTTTCCTGAAAACCAAGTCAAATTTTTCTTTGACTGGAAAGTGTTTTCCGCACTTTCTTAAAGACAAACAAACACAGGAAAGTTTAGAAAGTGGTTTCCCGGAAACCACTTTCCGAGAAACAAACGGACCCTTAGTTCTATTTTTATTTCTCGGATCTGTAGTGGAGCAATATATCAACTGCTATTTTTTCTTTTCAATTACTCTCTAGAAGTGAGAATGTTAGGAAGATGTATCATCGATTATTATCTCTGTTTCTAGGTCCAGAAGTTGATGGGATCGACACCATTGGATCTTGCTCGGTCTAATTTGGGTAAGAGTGGGCAGATCAGCAAAAATGCACCCTGTCCATGTGGTTCCAAGAAGAAATACAAACGGTACTCTTTATCCTTCAGATTTCTTTCAGAAAATGATTGTATTTCTAGAATCTTTTGTTTAGAGTCTTCCATCAACCAAAAAATTGCATTATAAGAGTGAACTCAGAAGGCGTGACCAAGAATGATTTACCGGAGATTCTACAGTTATTTGCATCCGAGCAAGCTCATGCAGCTATCTGTCAGATCATTATTTGGATTTCCTGTTCATGTCACCTTGTCTGTTATTGTTTTATGTAGTTCTTAGATATATTAGACTGCAAGTGTAAGATAATAGTCAGAGGTTGGCAGGCCTTTGCTGCTTCATACTCTCAGGGAATCATGTTTCCCAGCCCAAACCGTGTGTTTTTCTCTTTTGTGGTGTGTGTTGACTTATTTCTTCCATTAGCTTGGTCCTACCAGAAACAGGCTGACAACACTATCTGGACTCGACTGTTCCTTCTTTTATCGGGGATCCCTGCACAAGAAATTCAGCACTCATGTGCCTTTTTTGTTCGTGAAATCTGACTAGCTCCTTGTATTTACTGTGAAGGTGCTGTGGAAAGGATTGAGGAGAGTGGAAGGTCAAATGGAAGAGGTGCACTCAAAGCATGTGGCCGATATGGTCGGTCCTCGAAAGATTGGAGAAAAGATTTGCAGTCCCAAATTTTGATTCATTTTTTACTAGCTAGAGGAGTTCGCCTAGATTGAGCTCCTAATTTTGTTTGCCATTAGCAGTATGTTCTCCGGACAGGTTGTTAAGCCGAAATTGGCTGCTTGTAATTGCACCTTGAACAAGTCAGATTGCCATTGAATAAATAAAGAAGAGCAACTTTTAACCAGACATGTTGCTCCATCAGGCGTTGGACTGCTTTTGAGGATTTAGGGTTTTGCCTGGAATTGAGATTGAATCTATATTTATTTTTTTGTTAATATTTGATTTTTTTATTTTAAATTAATATTTTTTTTAATATTTTTGATTGTTTTAATACGTGAATGTTAAAAATAAAAAAAAATTATTATTTGGGAGCACAGTAATAATTGATTTTCAAAATATTTTTCACTCGAAAATATATATTAAAATGATATATATTTTTAAAATTATTTTTGATATAATATATTAAAACAATGCAAAAACATATATATATATATATATATATAAACTATTCCAAACAATCTCATTTTATAAATTAATGTTTTTTTAACTATCAACTTAAACAAACAAAAGTCAGACATGGATGGGTACTGGACTGAACAAATCTGATGCTTAAGTTTTATATTTGACAAGTATTGGGACATGACAGAACAATATCCTATAGATGATGATATCCTATGCTCTCTCGTGTATATGAATATAAATATAAAAATAATAATTTAATTATTTTTTAATCATGTTCAAGTCATAGAATTAATCTACATTAAAATATAAATTATTATATATCATTTCATTAATTTTTACTTTTTTGCATAAATAAAATAATAATTTTCTCATGTTTTTATAAAATAATTTTTTTAAAAAACAACCAATTTCTTTATTTTTAAATTTTTATTCTATTTATTACTATATTTAGTTACTAATTTATTTATTTTTTAAATAACTTATTTATTTCCTTATGAGCATATTTAATTGCTTTCATAAATAAACCTTTTACTTTATTTTATATATGTCATTATTAACAATATAGGAAATACGATTAAATACGATTAAAAAAGGGAGTTTTGTGTTAAAAATACATTTTCCTTTTTAATTTAAATCATTTGAATTTTTAGGAACTTCATTTTTATTTATTTTTCATAAAGTCTCACGATAAATATAATCAAGACATTATTTTTTGTTTCTTGGTTGAAAACTTCTTTACAAATCCTAATAGATTTTTATATGAAGAACCAAGCTTCTAATAAAAAAAAAAAGGTATTTTCTGTTGAAAAAAAAGAAGTTTTATCTAAAAAAATATATTTTTCTGAATTTTCACAAATTTTATTTTAATTTCTTAAAGACTGTATTGAAAAACCTTGTTGTTGATAAAAAAAAGTCATGTCCACTTTAAATAGAAAATAAATTTATAAATAAGAAGACATAATAATGATTGAATAAATACATTTATTAAATGTTTTTGAATATTTATTTTCATAGAAATAAAATTAAATAAAAAAGAGTTTTGAGAATCATCTCAATTCTCATGGCACAGTTGGGAAGGAAAAAAAAAAAAAAAACCAAGTGAGAACGAAAAGGTGTGAGACTTGTTGAGCTTCAAAAAGAAATGGCCCGTTGGGTCTTAATCATGAGCCCCATTTTTGAAAACCCTAAAAGGAGAAGCCCCTCTACTTGTTTATGAGTGTGTTTCAGTCCCTGTGAGAACCGAGAACCGGCAAGAGAGAAAGACTGGAGCAGGTTTGGGTTCAGCTCCTGCTTTGCAAATGATGATGATGCGGAAAAGCACCTTCACAGCTTCTGCTTTTCAGCTTCAACAACGACAAATGGAAATGGGTAATTTTCCTAAACTCCCTTTTTTCTTATTCTTCATTCACCAGCACATCACTGCTTCTACCACCAAAATTAGTCCTTCCTCGAGAAACAATGGCGGGTTTTGTAATAATTATAGCACTCTTCATAGTGTTGCTGATGCCGTTGCTTCTTTCAATGAGTTGCTTAGCATGCGTCCAATGCCACCCGTTGTGGAATTTAACAAGTTATTAGGGTCCCTCGTGAAAAAGAAACATTACTCAACTGTAATTTCTCTCTGCAAACAAATGGATTTTTCAAATATCAGACCTGATGTGTATACTCTTACCATTTTGATTAACTGCTTCTGCCACTCCAACCATGATCATTTTCATTTTGCTTTCTCTGTTTTGGGTAACATGTTCAAACTTGGTCTTCAACCTAATCATGTCACTTTCAGTACCCTACTTAACGGCCTTTCCTCTAAGGCCAAAATCATTGATGCTGTAAAATTGTTTGATGAGATGGTAAAGATGGGGTATGAACCTGATGTGATTACTTATAGTACTATAATTAATGGTTTATGCAAAATGGGCAGCACGACCATGGCAATCCAGTTGCTCAAGAAGATGGAAGAAAAAGGTTGTAAGCCAAATGTGGTGGTATATAGTACAATCATAGATAGCCTTTGCAAAGATAAACTCATAACTGAAGCCATGGAATTCCTATCTGAAATGGTCAATCGGGGCATTTCACCAAATGTTGTTACTTACAGCTCGATTCTGCATGGTTTTTGCAATTTGGGTCGATCAAATGAAGCAACAAGCTTGTTCAAGCAAATGGTTGAAAGGAATGTTATGCCAGATACAGTGACATTCAATATCTTGGTTGATGGACTTTCTAAAGAAGGGATGATTTTAGAAGCTCAGTGTGTTTTTGAAACGATGATTGAAAAGGGTGTGGAACCAAATGTTAACACGTACAATGCTTTGATGGATGGATACTGTTCGCAGAGCCAAATGGACGAGGCCCAAAAATTGTTCAACATCATGGTTCGCAAGGGTTGCGCACCTAGTGTTCGAAGTTATAACATATTGATCAAGGGGCACTGTAAGAGTGGAAGGATTGATGAGGCAAAGGGACTCCTTGCTGAAATGTCTCATAAAGCATTGACTCCTGATACTGTCACTTATAGTACTCTTATGAAAGGTTTTTGCCAAGATGGTAGACCTCAGGATGCACAGAAGCTTCTTGAGGAGATGTGTTCTTATGGCCTGCTTCCAGATTTGATGACTTACTCCATTGTGCTAGATGGCTTATGCAAACAAGGCCATTTGGATGAGGCATTCGAACTGCTCAAGGCAATGCAGGAGAGCAAGATAGAACCTAATATTTTCATTTATACTATCCTTATTCAAGGGATGTGCAATTTTGGCAAGCTTGAAGCTGCAAGGGAACTGTTCTCCAATCTTTTTGTTAAAGGAATACAACCTGACGTGGTTACATATACTGTCATGATCAGTGGACTTTTGAAAGGAGGACTATCAAGTGAAGCATGTGAGTTGTTTAGAGAAATGGCTGTTCATGGCTGCTTGCCGAATAGTTGCACTTACAACGTTATAATCCAAGGATTTCTTCGAAACGGTGACACATCAAATGCAGGACGACTAATCGAAGAAATGGTTGGTAGAGGGTTCTCTGCAGATTCGTCTACATTTCAGATGTTATCGGATCTGGAATCGAGGGATGAAATCATAAGTCTCTTTATGCGTGGAAGCTCACAAGGTAGAAAAATGAAGTAAAATCTTCCTATCAAGTGTAGTTTTCATCAAAATAGTTAGGTTTTTGTACACAAAAATATATTGTGAGAACGAAAACACCTTACTAAATTAAAAGGAGCTAATTAGCATCTGAAAAACATTATAGCTGTAAAGACATTTACATTGTTCGCCGCAGTATTGTAATGACTCTTTTAAGTCTTCATTCAAAAAATTTAACACTGGTTTTCAAGGGCATATAAGTATTTTCACATAATTCATTTGTTATTTTCAAATTGACTGGTGATAAATAAATTTTTTTTACATTAATTGCACAATAAAATAGCCAAAATATTTTTGAAATTAAAAAAATTAAACCTTGCATTAGAAGCTATTTTTATGTTTTTCATAATGGGTTTTTTGATATTATAATTTAAGTTGAGGGATATTTTGGTATTTAACCAAATATAATATATAATAAATAGTTAAAATACATGGTAAAACAATAAAAAATACCCTTGAAATAAATAAAAATTAAGCCTAAAGTTAAGGGGTATTTTTGGCTTCTCATAATAGTTTTTTTATAATTGCAAAGTCAACTCAGGAGCATTTTTATATTTGACCAAATAAAAAAAATAAAGTAGTTCATACATGACATTTAAATTGTAATTACAAAGATGTACGCATTTCAATAATATCCAAAAATATCCTTCAACAATGTTGTTAGAATTTGTTTTTCTCTTTCCTCTCTTAAAAAGTATAATTTTGTTGTTGGTATTTCAATTACAGTTTTTATTTTTTTAATTTTTAATTTTGTTCTTGATCCTGGAATTTTATTTGTTTTCATTCTTATCTTTCAATCTCAATTTACTAAATATTATATCCTTCAATTTAATTTTTATTCTTTTAATTTCTATCTTTTCTTTGTCATTTTATAAAAAAATTATTTGTTTTTAATTTCATCATTCAATTTAAATTGATAGTATTATATTTTTCAATTTAGTCCTATTGTTTTGATTTCTAATTTTTCTCTTGGTCTTTTTATAGAATTTATTGTTCTTTTTAATTTCACTCCTCGATCGTAATATTATTTTTATTTTTGTGTCATTTTTTATCCTCATTCTTTTGATATTTTTTGGTCTTTTTGTTAAATTTATTTTTCTTTTTAATTTTGCGCTCTAATCAAATATTTTTTTTTTCAATTTTGATCCTCATTCTTTTAATTGTTTTTTTTTAAAATATTTTTTTTATAATTGATTTTTTTTTCAGTTTCAACTTTCAATATTTGATTGATTACATGATTTTTTTTTTCTGATTAGATAACTTAGGTCTAATAAACTAGATTATAAATTTGAAAAGTTAGCATGAATTATTTTAAAAACAAATCTTCATGATCCTTTTGTCTTTTTTTTTTTTTATAATGGTATTCAAATTTCATAATCTAAAATACAAGTTTAGTAAAATATCCCAAATTAGCTTTACTCTAATTATCAGAATTACAAATTTATAATAACCGATTTTTTATATTATTTTTTATCTCAATTTGGCATCTAAATATCATTTTTTTTAAAAAAAAACGGCCCCGCGCCGAGGCAAGTAATCCTAAAATGAAATGGTGCATTGGGTTTTATGATGAGCGCAATTTGGAAAACCCTAAAAGAGAAGCCCCTCAGCTTGCGTGTTTCAGTCTCAGTGACCACCGCTAACTTTCTTGAGTGAGACTGGGAGCAGGTTTTGTTGGGCTAAGCTTCTGCTTTGCAAATAATGATGTGGAAATCCACCTTTACAGCTTCTGCTTCTCTCTTTGAGCTTCAACAACGACAAATGGAAATCGGTGTTTTTCCTAAATTCCCTTCTTTCTTATTCTTCACTCCCCAGCAAATCGCTACTTCTACAGCTTCTACCACCAAAATTAGTCCTTCCTCGAGAAACAATGGTGGGTTTTGTAATAATTATAGCACTCTTCATAGTGTTTCCGATGCCGTTGCTTCTTTCAATGAGTTGCTTAGCATTCGTCCAATGCCACCCGTTGTGGAATTTAACCAGTTATTAGGGTCCCTTGTCAAAAAGAAACATTACTCTACTGTAATTTCTCTCTGCAAACAAATGGATTTGTCAAATATCAGACCTGACGTTTATACTCTTACCATTTTGATTAACTGCTTCTGCCACTCCAACCATGATCATTTTCATTTTGCTTTCTCTGTTTTTGGTAAAATGTTCAAACTTGGTCTTCCACCTACTAATGTCACCTTCAATACCCTATTTAACGGCCTTTTATCTAAGGCCAAAATCACAGATGCAGAAAAAATGTTTGTTGAGATGCTAAAGATGGGGTATGAACCTGATGTGATTACTTATAGCACTATAATTAATGGTTTATGCAAAACCGGCAACACGACCAGGGCTCTTCATTTGATCAAGAAGATGGAAGAAAAAGGTTGTACGCCAGCAGTGGCGACATACAATACTATCATAGATAGCCTTTGCAAGGATAAACGGGTAAACCAAGCCACTGAATTCCTATTTGAAATGTTTGATCGGGGCATTCCACCAAATGTTGTTACTTACAGCTCGATTCTGCACGGCTTTTGCAAATTGGGTCGATTGAATGAAGCAACAAGCTTGTTCAATCAAATGGTTGAAAGGAATGTTATGCCAAATACAGTGACATTCACTATTTTGGTTGATGGACTCTGCAAAGAAGGGATGATTTCAGAAGCTCGGTGTGTTTTTGAAAGGATGACTGAAAAGGGTGTAGAACCAAATGTTTACACTTACAATGCTTTGATGGATGGATACTGTTTAAGAAGCCAAATGAATGAGGCCCAAAATTTGCTCAACATCATGGTTCGCAAGGGTTGCGCACCTAGTGTTCGAAGTTATAACATATTGATCAAGGGGCACTGTAAGAGTGGAGGGATTGATGAGGTAAAAGGACTCCTTGCTGAAATGTCTCATAAAGCATTGACTCCTGATACTGTCACTTATAACACTCTTATGAAAGGTTTTTGCCATGTAGGGAGACCTCAGGATGCACAGAAGCTTTTTAAGGAGATGTGTTCGTATGGCCTGCTTCCGAATTTGATCACTTACTCGATTGTGCTTGATGGCTTATGCAAACATGGCCTTTCGGACGAGGCATTCAAAGTGCTCAAGGCAATGCAGGAGAGAAGGATAGAACCTGATATTTTCATTTATACTATCCTTATTCGAGGGATGTGCAATTTTGGCAAGCTTGAAGCTGCAAGGGAACTGTTCTCCAATCTTTTTGTTAAAGGGATACAACCTGATGTGGTTACATATAATGTCATGATCAGTGGACTTTTGAAAGAAGGACTATCAAATGAAGCATGTGAGTTGTTTAGAAAGATGGCAGTTGATGGCTGCTTGCTGAATAGTTGCACTCACAACCTTATAATCCAAGGATTTCTTCGAAACGGTGACACATCAAATGCAGTACAACTAATCGAAGAGATGGCAGGTAGAGGGCTTTCTGCAGATTCATCTACATTTCAGATGTTATTGGATCTGGAATCTTATGATGAAATCATAAGACGATTTCTGCATGGAAACTCTCAAGGTAGAAAAATGAAGTGAAATTTTCCTATCAAGTGCAGTTTCCATGTACTGGCTTTCTTCAAAATAGTTAGGTTTTTGTACCCCTTTCAAGTTACTGCACTCATATTTTCAGCTTTGATGAGTGATTTCTCAAATACGAATAGATGATCCATTAATTGTTTATATACTGACAATATTTTATTTATTACAAGTGCTTAAGACTATCAGAATGGAAAAATGGAAAGTAGCAGTTTCAAAGGGAATACAGTTGCCAGTATCTGAATGTTGGTGATAATAAAATGGCATTGCAAATGAATCTTGCTAGTTGTAAACTTTTACCTTATTTTTGTATCTCTATGTATAATCTTTCTGTTCAATGACTTAAATGTGAACTTGTTTGATTTCCAGACTTGTTCTTGCTGGAAATTAATGCAAGCTTCACTAGGAATATGCATTTGGTTAAAGGCAACCTACCATGTCATCAGATTGGAAGCTGTTGCTGAATCTTCAGGAACTTCTTAATCATGTCCATGGAGGTTTATGGCAGGTTTTTTTTTGCCTACTCTCGCCTCTTATAATATAAGAGATTATTGCTAACATTATAAGAAAAACCTAGAATTTTATTTGAGAATAAATGTCAAATCGAACAGTACCCAATGAAATAGCATCTTAAATATAATTTTATCTATCTTATTATAATAAATTTTGATTAAACTTTAAGAAAAAAAAATCATGAAGGGCGTATAAAAAGAGTGCTCTCTAATTTTATATAAAAAAGTCATAATCTTATTGAAAAAAATAATATTTAATGAAATAATACTCTAAATAAAATTATTATCATTTTATTTTAAAAAATTCTAATAAAAAAAAAACTCTCAAAGAGTCTAGACTCATGGGCCTAGATGGGCCAGCTCCAGCTCCTCGTCCAAAACAAAAAGAAAGCTAGGCAATAATACCAGACTTGCTAGACTTATGAATGTTATAAAAAAAAGAAGAAAAGAGTAAAGAAAACCTGCTTATTTATTTCAATACCGAACTTGGTCTCTAAAGTCTTAATTATTTTTAAATAATAATTTTATTATTATTATATCATGCATCAATTTATCATCAAATTATCCATTTCAAATAATAAATCCATGATGAAATAAAAAAAAATCAGTGACAAAAATAGTTTTTAGTTTATCTACATGGATTTAAAAGAGGTCCATTGGGTTCCTTCTGGTTTATCCATTCATTACTAAAGACGAGAGGAAGACTGAACGGAAGTCTGGAGTTGTGAGAGTGAGAGATTGGCTACTTACATTGTGAGACTGAACGGAAGTCTTTATAAGAACACTAGGAGACAGCAGCTTTTTCTCATGCTTTCGCGTTCGCTTTCGCTTTCGCTTTCGCTTTCGAACATGATGATGCGGAAAAGCACTTTCGTAGCTTCTGCTTCTTGTGCTTTTCAGCTTCTTCAACAACAACAAATGGAAACGGGTACTTTTCCTAAATTCCCTTCTTTCTTATTCTTCATTCACCAGCACTTCACTACTTCTACAGCTTCTACCACCAACATTAGCCCTTCCTCCATAACAAATGGTGGGTTTTGTAGTAACTATAACAATCTTCATAGTGTTGCCGATGCCGTTGCTTCTTTCAATCAGTTGCTTGGCATTCGTCCATTGCCACCCGTTGTGGTGTTTAACAAGTTATTAGGGTCCCTTGTGAAAAAGAAACATTACTCTACTGTAATTTCCCTCTGCAAACAAATGGATTTGTCAAATATCAGACCTAATGTTTATACTCTTACCATTTTGATTAACTGCCTCTGCCACTCCAACCGTGATCATGTTCACTTTGCTTTCTCTGCTCTGGGTAAAATGTTCAAACTTGGTCTTCAACCTACTCATGTCACTTTCGGCACCCTCCTTAACGGCCTTTGCTCTAAGGCCAAAATCATCGATGCTGTAAAATTATTTGATGAGATGGGAAAGATGGGTTTTGCACCTAGTTTGATTACTTATACTACTATAATTAAAGGTTTATGCAAAATCGGCCACACGACCAATGCACTTCAGTTGCTCAAGAAGATGGAAGAAAAAGGTTGTAAGCCAGATGTGGTGGCATATAACACAGTCATAGATAGCCTTTGTAAAGATAGACGGGTCAATGAAGCCATGTACTTCTTTTCTGAAATGGTGGATCAGGGCATTCCACCAAATGTTGTTACCTACAGCTCAATTCTGCACGGTTTTTGCAATTTGGGTCAGTTGAATGAAGCAACAAGCTTGTTCAAACAAATGATTGGAAGGAATGTTATGCCAAATACGGTGACATTCACTATTTTGGTTGATGGACTCTGCAAAGAAGGGATGATTTTAGAAGCTCGGCGTGTCTTTGAAATGATGACTGAAAACGGTGTAGAACCAGATGCTTACACTTACAGTGCTTTGATGGACGGATACTGTTTACAAAGCCAAATGGATGAGGCCCAAAAATTGTTCGACATCATGGTTGGCAAGGGTTTTGCACCTAGTGTTCGAGTTTACAACATACTAATCAATGGGCACTGTAAGAGTAGAAGGCTGAATGAGGCGAAAACACTCCTTTCTGAAATGTATGACAGAGATTTGACTCCCGATACTGTCACTTACAGTACTCTTATGCAAGGTTTTTGCCAAGCAGGGAGACCTCAGGTTGCACAGAAGCTTTTTAAGGAGATGTGTTCTTATGGCCTGCTTCCAGATTCGATTACTTATTCGATTTTGCTAGATGGCTTATGCAAACATGGACATTTGGATGAGGCATTCAGACTGCTCAAGGCAATGCAGGAGAGCAAGATAGAGCCGCATATTTGCATTTATAATATCCTTATTCAAGGGATGTGCAATTTTGGCAAGCTTGAAGCTGCAAGGGAACTGTTCTCCAATCTTTTTGTTAAAGGAATACAACCTACTGTGGTTACATATACTGTCATGATCAGTGGACTTTTGAAAGAAGGACTATCAAATGAAGCATGTGAGATGTTTAGGAAAATGGTAGTTAATGGCTGCTTGCCGAATAGTTGCACTTATAACGTTGCAATCCAAGGATTTCTTCGGAACGGTGACCCATCAAATGCAGTGCGACTAATTGAAGAAATGGTTGGTAGAGGATTCTCTGCAGATTCGTCTACATTTCAGATGTTATTGGATTTGGAATCCAATGATGAAATCATAAGTCGATTTATGCGTCGAAGCTCTTAAGGTAGAGAAATTTTCTTATGAAGTGCAGCTGCAATGTATTGTCTTTATTCAAAATGGTTAGGTTTTTGGACCACTTTCAAGTTATTGCACTAATATTTTCAGATTTGATGAGTGATTTCTCACGTTCCAGTGACTTCACAGTGACCCTTCTAGCACTAGAGCTGACAGCATACTGTATTTGATTTGAATCTGTCTGTGTATAAATTATTTCTTGGATAATTTGTCTCATTTCTTGTATAAATTATTGTTTAGGTATTTTGATTTTGAATTTGTACCTAACATTTTTTCTTGTACTGATCTTAATAAAGAATTACATGAAAGTGTGCACCTGATGCTCTTGATCTTGTGCTATTAGCCATGTCCGCACCAGGTTATGCTGGAGCTGATTTGTGGAGTGAATTGCTTACCACAGAGAGTGATATATCCAGAGAGCAGATTTCAAACATATGCAGCAGTTGTGGAAGCTACTTGGTTGCCATCACCATGGCTGATTTGAGATTTTCCAGAGCTGCACGCATCCGTTTGAAGTTTTGTTTTGAACTACAATCATCTGTGCTGATATGATGCTACACATTCGCAAGAAGCAGCTTAAGGCAATTCAACTCTCATTGAGAAAGAGAAGGATTTTTTTTCCCTTTCTAATGTAAAATGGGAAGATTGTGGCCAGTTTGACACTGCAAGGATGGAGTTTTACCTTCATCTAATTCAGCACATCAAATATTCCAAGCCCTGTCAGCTATCAAGTTACTTGAGTTTATGATTCTGGTACTGTTATGGCTTGATGGGATCTTATGTCTACAATGCTCAATGATTAAGTTTCGGCTCTCTTCATTTCAATATATTTTCCCAAGAAACACAACTCTATAACATGAAATCTCTTTCTTTTATTTCACTTGTTTGGTTTACAACGGTTGTATAGTTTTCACTTTCCAGGCCGATTTCCAAGAACTGTAGAATTACCACAATATTTTGGAGTGTTTGATTTCAATTATCAAGTAGGAGTTGCTTGTTATGTATAATTTGCAA
>Ga0307516_10007158_pt1 | contig 12880 bp, 15 predicted proteins | sample 19_EM_MG_FD_203310 | JGI IMG/M metagenome (GOLD analysis project Ga0307516, IMG submission 203310) | Populus trichocarpa ectomycorrhiza microbial communities from riparian zone in the Pacific Northwest, United States - 19_EM | ecosystem: Host-associated > Plants > Roots > Unclassified | place... | reverse complement strand
CAGCGTGTTCTGGATCATTAACTCGATGGCTCTCTGTGCGCCTTCGATGAGAGACGGGTCCATGTCGGCGACACGAGAGGGGTCGCCAAGTGAGGTACGCCCAGTAGCCACGGCGACGTCAGTGGCTGTCGATGTGGATCCGCCAAAGACCAGCGCCTGAGAGGTGATCGTGTGACCAACTGAATCGGGTCCCACTGTCACCTTGTGTGTCAAAGAGTCGCGGCGAACAAGAGATCCCCCACCCAAGCCAATGCTGAGGGACAGAGGTGTATGAGTAGATGTTCTTGAGCTTGTATAGGAAATGATGTCCTACCTAGTGACGTGGGGCATGGAGAAGTTTAACAAGACGCCACAAAGATTGTGATGGGCAGCTGCCTGGCGAGGAAAGCCGCTGGGCCTTTAAAATATATGAGAGGCGAACAGGGCTCGAAAACATAAGACGAACAGTAACATGCCAATATCAGTCTTTGGGAGTGATATAAAGATGAATACTTATGCCCCAGAAGGGATAGAAAAGAACACACCGTTGTACCTCCAATATCGACGACCAACGCGGATTGCTTCGAGATATCGGAATGGAGTGACGCAAGGAATGCAGCTCCACGCATCGAGTTTGTGGGTCCAGAGGAACTGGCGAAAGAATTGTTATTTTACAACTGGGGGAAAAACATAGGAAGAGTGTACAATGTCCTGATAGGCAAGCGAGCAGCTTCGGAGCAACTCAGAAGCATCCCATTGTTGCTGGTGATGAACACGGGGCAGTTCAGACGCATATTGCGTGCGGCATTCTGAAATCCTGAAACAGTCCTCTTCGCGTATCCGAGTAGTGAGGCGTTGAGAATAGCGGCATTCTCTCGTTCAAGCAAGCCGATGTGGGCGACGTCTTTTGAGCAGACTACGTCGATGTGTTTCAATGCGTTGCATACTAATGACGCAACGTGTTCCTCTTGTTTGATAGTGAAATCGATAGGGGCAAATACTGATGAAACCACGACTACGCGGATGTTCTGGGCGGATTGGTTAATAATAGTGTGCGCACGAGGACATCGCCGAAGACACACCCTCTTTGCAATCTCAGTGCAGGCAGACTCTACTTGGGATGGTTCTATTGGTGAGATCTCACTGCCATCAATCTGAAGGCCACCTGAGAGGAGAAACGAAGGCCCTTCAAGGACTGGTACATGGAAGGGTGAGAACTACGTAGGACATTTTGTACCGATGCTCACGTACGGGATCTGAGATGGAGGGGAAAGGCTACAAAGGGGGGAGTGCCATGGGTGAAGGGGCCACAGAGGCGAATGACGGCGACACGATCCAAGCGGATCGGGTCACGCTCGATGAGTGCATTGACAAAGTGCTTAGGCGCTGTGAGTGGGACTGCAAGGGTGGGACTGGAATCAATTATACCGTAGTGCCGATAGAAACAGCCTGTATGTCATCCACGCTCTGGACGTGTGCGAGGACAGCCTCGATGGCGAGCTGGATGCCGCGGGTGACGTCGCGAGTGGTTGGGCGCTTTGCTGCTGCAACAATGCCCTGTACGGTGTCGAGGAGGACAGCATCTCTTCAGGATGGGTTACTAGCGAGCAAGCACTGGGATTGCGCATACATACGTGTTCGTTCCGCCGACGTCGACGCCCAGACGCAACATTACCGACCCCGTGGGAACGCATGGCCAGAAGCGGACAAGCTGGTTTGACTTTGCGGCGAGGCGAGTTCAGAATTCCGCTCCAGCCATTCGACCACACGCAAGAAAATTCTGGCCCGTGCCCGGGTCATGACCGACACCTCAGATGGTCTCGCGGGCCTCCTCGCAACCATGCCTGACTTCTCCCAGCACTCTTTCTCGTCCGCCGGAGAACGCAAGTTCCACCTCCAACTTCTCCTCGACAACAAGGAAAAGCAACTCCAACAGGCAGGCGCTCTCGGCCAGCGCGTGCTCGCCCAGCAGATAGAACTCGAGGAGAAGATAAGACACATCCAGGAATTCGATGCAGAGCACGGCGAGGACGACGACCTCGATGCAGAGGCGAGAGAACGCTATCGCGAACTCGCTGACACCATAAAGAGGTGGGATGGAGAAAACGCACAACTCTCAAGTGCTTTCGGTGCAAAGGTCAGTCAGGGTTAATCCTTGTCTGTTTCTGGCGCAAGAGATCCTTGCCACCATCTCTGGTTTGCGTCATCCCTTCCTCGTGTCCTTGCATGCCACATTTAATACTGCTCAGAGAGATGGCACCGCAGCAGTGGTCTGCACCCATTTCATCGCTTAACCTCTACACCTCCAAGTGCTGACCTATCACCTTAGCTCCCTCCAGAAGATAACCTCTCACAGTCGCTTCCTATCAAAGACCCACAACGTGACGAACCAGAACGTTCTAAAACACCCGCTTCCTCAGCAGCCCAATCTCGTCGTGCAAAAAATGCCGCACATAGAGCAGATGATGTTGGTCAGTGTTCCATATATCCACTAATGCCCTACGCGCTGATGGGGCCTGTCCAGAATTCGCTTTCGAAATCGGCAGTGGCCTTCTTACCGAGGTTAGGAGACTGCAAAGTCTCCTTGGCGAAAGAGACAAAGCCATTCAGGACATGAAAGAGGAGAAAGATGACCTGGAGAAGAATGTCGAGGCTCTTCGCACTGCTCTTCGTGCTCAAGAGCAAAGCTCCGGTACTTCACTTTCCCTTTGACCCGTCATTCTCCGCATTAACCCACTTTTGTCCAGACACGTACAAGGAGGAAAACTGGAACCTTGAAGTTACTCTTCAGGAACTTCGTGCACAACTCTCTGATTCCCAGAGTACTGCTCAGCGTCTCGAGTCCGAGCACAAGCGGCTCACCAAGCTTCTTAATACATCTCGGGAATCTGCCGACCAGCACAAGAATGAAACTGAGCGCATCAAAGCCACGTTCGACGAATTCAAGGCCAAACACGAGACCGAATTTGCGCAGGCTCGCAAGTATGCTGCTGGTCTGCAACGTGACAAGTCCGACTTGCAGTCTGCCTTGGATGCAATGAAGGTCGAGGTTGCAAAAGTCAACCGTCGCCTTGGCCCCAAGTTTGGTTCTCCTCTTACGCCAGGCACTGTGGATCCCAAAGATTTCTTGACCCCTGTCACCGTCGAAGAAGACGACGTATTTACCACCGGAGGTGCCTCAACCAATCGTAGGAAGGCGGACACCTCAGCTGTGTTCCAACCAGAGAACTTTGACGACCTCGCAGATGGCACCCCTGATCCTTCTCCATCTCGCCCCTTCCAAGCTGCCAATCACCCCAGCAAGGAAATCGAAGACTTGCAACAACGTCTCCAGCACGCTCAGCGACAGATTAAGAAACTTACCGGCTCGCTTCATCGCGAGAAAGAAATGCGTATGGACTACAGGCGCAGACTCGAGTCCTCACCTGGCTACGTGCACGACGAGAATGAGCCCCCCGAAGATGATTTGTTCGATGCAGACGATGACTCGGTGGATGTGAAACCGAAGCGAAAGGTCACCCCCTTCCGAGGCGGCCGGACGAGGGGCCGCAGGGGAAGAGGGAGTGCCTTCTCGCATCGGCTTGGGTCGGCGGGAGGGACCCCATCTTCTGATTACGGTCCAACATTCGAATCAACACTGACGCCTCCACCCCCTGTCCCGTCTATCCCTGGTGAATTCCAGGATGGCGACGTTGATCTCGACTTGGAGTCGTCCGAAGGGGAAAGCGAGGAAACCCAGCAGCGAGATGTCACTCCTAGCTCCCCCTCCCCACTTTCGCCCCTCTCCAACCGTGCAAGTGTCGACGGCATGGATCCGATCTATGCCAATGTGCTCCGCAAGTCTGCTTCTTACAGCTCCTTACTTTCGAGCTCGAGTCCACTCCGCCAGTCGGTTCTCGTCCGTTCATCACGTGGTGGTGCCCCTCAACGCCGTTCTCGTGGAGGTGCTGCCTTCCAGGAAGCACGCCCACTGTCTCTCGTCGGACAGCCAGAACCCCTCTCCGCGGCCCTGGCTTCGGAAATGGGTATCGGCATGTCTTCCGTTATTGAGGGTGACGTACTGGTGGCTGAGAAAGAGGTGGCAGAAATGGCATGCCAGACCGACTTCGATGACGTGACTCTCATCGTTCCGTCTGTTGCATCTTCTCCGGAGACCAGCGATGCAGGTATTCAAGTTGAACCCGAAGTTATCCCTGTCTCTGTTCAACCTGACGTCGAGCGTGTTGTGACTTCGGAGACGTCGTGTCAGACAGACGAATACGTCGTCGTTGACCACCTGGACACAGCAGTGCAACATACTTCCCCCGATCCAAATGCCAATGTCGAGTTCCCCGCCCAGTTGCCCTCTATGCTCCCGGGTGGCTTCCCCCGTACCTTCTCTCCTACAACACGTCGCACAACGCTCACTCAGTCCGACTTTACCACCCTTTCTATTGGCGATGAAACTGGAGACACTACCATCCGGAATGCCCATGTTCCCGGAGCACTCTCGGTTACAGACGAAGCGAGCGATGACGAGTGTGATTTCAATGACGGGGCTACGGAGACAGGGATGGAAACCGAAACTGATGTGGACGACTACCATGACGCGCGTATGAGCATTGGCATGACGACCCCTTCGGAGTCGAGAGAAGACTTCCATTCCATGCTGACCATGTCAGACAATGACTACTCAGAGAGCGACGATGACGATGAGAGTATCAAGGCTTCTCGCATGCCAAGTCGTGCTGGTATGACTTCAATGGAGTCCTTGGCGGAGGGCCACAGAGTCCACCAACCTGTTGTTGAATATGAGGACAAGGGTATCTCCCCTGCCTTCGGGGAGGAGGTCAAGATCGTGGAGGTCGTGAAAACGGTAGAGGTTATTAAGGAAGTTGAAGTTGTCGAGGAGGTCGAGGTCATCAAGTATATCGAACAACCGAGACCTGAAGTCAAGGAAATGTGCATCCAGACGGACGAGCCAGTACCTACTACACCCCCCAGAACTTCGATCCCTATTCCTGTAACCCCTTCCGGTCAGGCAAATACGTCGACGTCATCTGCCACTCCCACTGCTCATCCCGTTCCTACCTCTCCGATGGGACTGTTCAGAGTGGGTTCTACGGGTGGACAGTTCCAGTTCGTCCCCACCAGCTCGCCACCACCCTCTTCACCCATGTCAGGAGGGGTGCCCCGGGACTCTACCGCAACCTTCGGTGCCATTCGACCACTCCCTTCACAGTCGCAGTCTGATCGCCGCCAGTCTATCGAGTCTGCTATGGAGTCAATCACCGACGAAGTAGCACGCCGCCAGCGCACGACTTCGGCTGTACCATCTGTTGTAGACAAGACACGTCCACCTATGATGGTGGTACCTCCGCCACCGCGTCTGCCCCCGCCATCGAACAACATGCCTCCGCCTTCTTTCATCCCGGAGAGAAGGGTGCCAACCACGTCATCAACTTCAGACACGCCGCCACCACGCCCGTCATCGCCCCCTCCACCAGAGCTGGTCCACCGCGCAACAACACCCATTGGTGCCATGCTTTCTGTGCACCCCAGAGGAAGCTACGGTCCAAGACAGCATGGATCAAGTATGCCCCCGCTGTCAAATCTGCGTCAGCCACCTTCGACGAGCAGTTTCCGATCTGCAGCGAATGCAGCTGCACACGCTCAGAACTCTCAAGCACCGTCGGGCCTGCCTTCCTGGAGTGTGCGGGAGCATGAACGCAGGGAACTTTCAAGTACATCCCTTACATCAGATCGCAGTGCCTTGTCTCCGCGGTCGTCCATGTCGTCGGACCACAACGTCTTCTTGAACCGTCGCACGACACCAAACGCAACTGGAAAGGCTGTAGAGCAACCTGAACGCAACAGCGCGACAGACCCTACCATTATCCATGCGATCACGCAGACTATGATAGGGGAGTGGCTGTACAAGTATACTCGTCGTACGATTGGAAAAGGATACGGAGAGAAGCGGCACCAGCGGTTCTTCTGGGTGCATCCATATACCAAGAACCTTTACTGGAGTTCTGCAGATCCTGGTTCGAACAATGTATCGGAGTCTAGCTCCAAGAGTGGTAAGTTAATACGATTAATTCTACAGCATTCGCCGAGTCATCTTGTGTCCTATCGTCTAGCATATATCGAGGGCATCCGTGCCGTCTTAGATCCCAATCCCATGCCACCTGGTCTATACCAGTATAGCATTGTGATTTCGACATCGCATCGAGAGATGAAGATCACCGCACCGACCAAGGAGCGACACGAGATCTGGCTCAATGTAAGTAACGCACGAGACTGGTTTTGAGACCTGGTAAACCACCTTTTTAGGCTCTTAAATACCTGCTTTCTCGTCCGAATCCCACGCTTGGAGCTCCAGGCGTAAGCAGCCCTATGTCCCATGCCGCGGAATTTACGGACGATGACCATCGTCAGCTGGATTCGAGCCCACAAAGCCAGCGCAGTGGGAGGAGCAGTCACAACGGTGGCGCATTCAGCACGACTCCCAAGGGGAAGCGGAGTCGCTCACAGCTTTCTGTTAGAGGGTCAGTTGGCAAGCGTTCTGGCACTCCTGCGGCGGAGTACCTGCGTTGGGCGGCTCCTGAAAGCCCATACAGCCCGACCCGGTCGTTCGAACACGTGGGAGGCAATAATCAAGAGGATGCGGAGCTAGACTTCGAGTTACACGGAGAATCCAAGTCGGACGAGGGATATGAAGGTTTAGAGAACGTGCGCGCTTGCTGCGATGGGCGACATACCGTGGGACACGCGGGACATCACCATCACCATCACCACCCCCCGCATCTGCATAACGGGGATCACCTAGACGTAAATGCGCCTGCGCGACCTGTCTCTCCCGCTTGGTCCCTCCGTTCACGCACTGGAAGCACACACTCCCACGATACTGGTGGCTTGTTCTCATGGGGCCGCGGGGAGGACGGTAAACTCTGGTTTGGTTCGAGACGATCTACTAGGACGGTACCAGTCAATGCTGCAGGGGATCGATAGCGGACTTGCCAACCATCTGAACTTACATACCTACAGCTTGCATATAGCGTCGTTTTCTGCATCTTTCTTTTTTTCAGCGATTCCATTCCACTTACCCACGACTCTCTTTTATCTCAGACAGACAACCTACACTCTTTGATAATCTTTCCTCTATTACATGATCCCATCAATCTTATAGCTTCATTCTTATTCCCCTGCTGTGGCATTTGTGTGTATGCAATACATTTCTTTCTTTTTTCCTGTTGCTAGTTTCATTGGTTTTTATGCAAGATGCTAATACCATTCCTTTGACTACTATTGCCTAAGTATTGCTTGAATGAAATTTTCAGATTTGGATTGGAATAGCCACTAGTATCATGCTACTACATGCACACATGGGCAAGCCATTTTTTGAGTCAGTTTGGGTGAAGGAAAATCCTATGCATTTTAATGTAGTCTACTGTATGTGCAGTTGGAACACTGGTGGTGTCCAGAAATAAGAGGTATTCATAATGATTCTAGCGAAGGTGCACCACTCCGACACCTTGGCCCTCGGACCAGTTCCAATTATGACAAAACAGAAATCCTGAATATAGAGAACATGGTCTCAAACAACAATCTCGTCAACCTTGGACCGATGTATGCAGAAGCCCTGCAATGTATCGCACGCACCAATGAGCCTTTCCACTCGACAAGCACACAAGAAGAGTATGACGTATGACGTCAATGAACGAACACTTACAGGTGTCACCCACTCCTTGCAACTGCAACACACGCCCGCCCAATCGTAATTCCCTAGTTTTGCGCCACAACGTGAGTTGGGACATACGATCTTGCCAGCCAACTCTCCGTTTTCGAGAAACGGCTCCATCCACTTCATCTAAACAGTGTCGGGTGTCAGTATCGTGCTCATCCGATATCAATGTAAGAAATGACTGCGAACCGGCTCGACGAAGTATCCCGAACATTTCGGATTCATCAAGATCGGGGGACTAATATGCTGCTTGGATGGCGCGGTAATGCTTGTCATCGCGAACGACGGGGGGACCCTCAGGGCTGCTAATTTCGGGTGTGAATTAAGCTGGGCCGCGAGGTCTGCCGGACTCGCATATTGGGTGCTGGGAATTGGGATTGGTGTTTGCTTTGGCGTCTCTTGTTGTGGTTGCTGCTGGGAGGACGGAGCATTGATGCCAGAGGAGCCTTCGGAATCCCGATCTTCGACGACGGCATGTAACGTCCGCGATGGCTCCTCGGGTCCAGAGGGCTCCACGGAACTTGGGGCTGCAGCGGCATCTAGGGCATCTGATAGATCGCGTCCAATGTTGTCCATAGATAACAGCGATGGACGGCGAGACGGCGGGCCTGAAGTCCTACTATTATTAAGAGCTATCCTTTCATTTCCTGAATCATCTCCGTCGTCTTCCGTTTCTAGAGCAGACATGGAAAGCGACTCGAGGAGGGAGCGGCCACCGAGGGCTGAAAGGACAGTAGGGAGTCCGTCGTGCGAAGACGAGCCCTTGCGTGTTCGCGGCGGCTGGGTATTCGCGTTCGATGGACGACGCGATATGGAGACATTGAGGCTTGAAGAAGATCTGCGAGACAAGGACCCAGGTTGTATAATCTGATCATTGGCATTAGAGGCTCGACGAGAGCCGGCAGGAGTGAGAGACGGGAGCCCTGGTGTAGGTGGACCAAGTTGGCCGTGATCGAGCATGTGCTCGCGAGTTGCAAGTTCCTGCCTGAAGGGAGATATCACCCATGAGCTCCATGCAAAATCGCATCCAGATGTGGATCCACCTGCACATCTTACATCGTATGCGCCGACTTGGCGCGATCACAGGAGTGTTGGGTGATGAATCACTGGGTGAACAAGGTCGCCTAGCGAACATGTTGTCGGACGGGAAGGTACCGTCCCCATCTGTCAAGTTGATCGTCAATGTACACTCGAGGTGGCTTCCACATGGAGTAGGGCAATGGGGGAATCCTTACTCATCATTTCCTCGACTGTTCTTTCCATATAGAACATCCGTATCGATTTGTCCCTGCGAGTGAATTTGTAGGATGCCTGATGGAAGACCTCCAGTTGATGAAGGAAGCCTTCGTTGGGCCTCCACGGTAAAAAAAAAAACATCAGCGAATTTACGATCGTTCTAGACTCCACTCACTCCACATTCGGCCTGACCTTTCTGACCATATCTAGGGCTGTGTTTACGTCGGCATTGCGAGAATACATGAGGTAGGCAGTAACTATAGTAGCACTGCGACCTAGGGAATTCAGCAGCAGCCCTTGCCCCGAGTTAAACACTTACTGATCCCTGCTTGACAATGAACGAGAACACCACGACCCCTATCGAGCTCTGTTTGGATGAACGATATGGAAGGCAAGAAGTGCACGAGGACATCCTCGTCTGCACTGTCGTCGATGTTGATTTGATACTTATTGAAAGTCTAGATAGTCATGACGCAGCGGTCAATATCTCATCCGAATAGACAGGAACGAGAGCTCACGGCATGAATAGTGACCTTTCCCCGCATCGCGGTGACGACGCTGAATATCTTCTTCGCCTTTAACCCTTGGACATCTAGTGCGCTGGGAAGATTGCCAAGCCACAACCCCGGTACCACTTCGTCCATAGTACTGATTCTTTGGAGGGGATGGTCGGAGAAGAGATTGCGCAGTGGACGAACTCCACTGTGGGTATTGAAGGGACTCGAGCCTCCCGGAACTTGAACGCAGTATGTGACTAGTCTTATGCTTATCGCACATCCTCCCAACTTGGATTGAGTTTTGTCGCTCCACATAATTAGTTGCCAACGCCCCTGACTATCCTACAGGTGAACACTGGTGCTACTGGTAACTGCACACCTGAGCGAAAATGTCCTTCAACCAACATGACACTCGTCGATGGCCTCGAGGTATATATGATACACGCCGCTTGCTAGCCCACGTTACAACGACGGCGTGCGTATTTTTCAATCAAGTCGAATTTTCCGTGGAAGAGTTCGGTCGCAAGATAGCTTGGGGCGCAGGGAAGCACAGAGGCAAACCTCTAAACAATGGTTTCACTTGAGGACAAAGAACCACTCTCATTTATCTACAGTGCCGCCACTAAGAGTGGGTGTGTCTCCTGCACAGCCATGCTTGCTGCGAAGGAGGAACGTCAGACGCGATTTACGGGCTGACTGAATCCAAGTTCAAAACACCCATTGTCACAAATATTCAACCAGTAGATAACATACTACGCTGCCGGCTGCATGCGCACAGGGACATCACTGTTCCGCCCGAAACCTTCAGCAAGAATGTCTAGTATTCGTGGCTTTAATTATGGTGGAACACCGAAAGAAATGTCAATGGGACCATGGCGAGTGTGCCAAATGCCATCGACCCACTTCACCGGATTGGATTTAAAAGCCCGAAGATAATCTTTCCAAAATCCTGCATTATAAAATCTTGAGCGCATCTGGGAAGCCGAAGTGGGCGCTACACCAATCAATCCTAGACAAAGTCCACATGTGTTTCTCTTCGATGGAAAATAGTACACTCACGAGGAGTTCGAGCTCACAACTAGCTCGTCCTCATAGGGTGCCCAGAGCGTTGACTTTCCTGAAGTGGTGATGGTCAGTAAGCAGTGGCTCATAACACTCAACCAATTCTCAATCTCTTGAGGGTCTCTGCTGCGGATGATGGAGGTACGGATTGCAATTGCAATCCCGGCCATATCCAAGGGTAGCTTATCTGCAATAATCTGCTAGGTGTCAAGCTCGTCGCATCACAGAAACACAAGCACAAACCCATCGTATTGTATTCCCTGCGACATTCTCTTCTATGAATGGCGCTATCACTTTTCGATACTGGTACGGAGGTTGAGTAGCATCACTCGGACTGTACTGCGTCCCCACTTCCACTGACTACGTTGGTAATTTGTGGTATGGGAATTTCCCGAGCACGATTCAAAACAGTGACGAGATAAGCCGTAAGGCAGTCTTGGATGGTGAGCGTCTGTTGCTCGCTTGAGTTGGTTATCGCATGTAATCTGCGCAGCTCCTCGCCAGTGAACCGCGATTGCACGTTCTCAACACCCTTAGTGACTTCTGCATATTTGGGGCCGAGTTCAGTGATATAGGTATTTAGCTGATGGGTCAGGAAGTAGTATTCTGTGGCGATGGCCTCCGAAGGCGGGGGAAAGACATGTTTTTGGAACGCGGGTGTGGCAAATTCTGGTGCTTTGTTCTGGTAGAATTGTGACAGAGTATGAGTGAAACGGAAAAGGACAATGCCATCGCCTTCCATTATGAGGCTAACAGTCAGTCTCCCTCGTTCGACCAGACTCGAAATACTTACCGAGAACGTGATTCCAGGTTATACCAACGCATGTGTCTTCCATAGAGAAGGTGAGTTTAAAACGCACCAATGGCGCTGTCCCATTTATGAGGTCAGTGTCGACCGGTTGATCGTACACAAGTGATGCTAAGGCTTTTGTATGACCCAATTGCCTTTCAAAACTGCGCTCGAAGTTGTCTTTCTGGCATAACTGACATCCACGGGAACACAACTGTTTGTAAGTTCTATCTGAGAATGCGGTGAACTGACTGATGAAGTAGGCTGTAGAAGGAGCTACTCACAGACCAATGTCTATCCTAACAGCGTATGTGGCCAGCTGCATGAGGGTACATCTGAAGAGTATCGGAAAGGGCATTCTTGAACTTTTCTAGATCAATCGTTCCAGGAAGAACATGGACGTTAGTGACCTTCCGATGGGAAATACCTGTAAGAGCCATGACACAAACGGCCGTACGGACTTACATCATGCACGATGAACAGATCATAGCCGGGAAGATCAACTGCGGCCTGATGATTGAGTACAGTGGGTAACGTCAGGGAGACGAGGTGCATCGTAACTATCAAGGGGCAGCGCCAATGCAGAGCGGCGGGGCTCGAAGGTAGGGTCACGAGCGGATGCGGTGCGCAGCGGAGACGCCGGGCGAGCGCCTCAGAGTAAGCGGACAAGAAACTTCCAGTGCGCAGAAGGTCATCTCCTATTTCTCAGAGCTGCTATCATACTGCGTATCACTCATACATGTGCGTCATACTATGTGACTGATGTCGTATCATATCGCGCTCGTCATCCTAACATCGGCACCTCGTTTAACTCTAGCGTGGGCCAGTTTTGGCCCTTCCAACTTGCCACCCAGTTGTCGTCTCCAAGGGGCTCAAGCGTCTTGAAGGAGGAGATGGCCCCGAGGAAGTGCTTTTCCATATAGGGGCCCGCTGGGGTTTGGTCCTTCCTCAGCGTGTTCATTGTCTCCGTAATGGTTTCGTTCGATAACGTAGTTAGCGCTGCTTTGTAGACTGTTCTGCTTGCCTAGCTAAGAGCTGGCGGGGGTCATAACCTGATAGGATTGCGTGGACGGGCGGAAGCTAGGCTCAGATCAAACAGACGGAATTTCAGAACTGTTTTCCTGGTCTATGATGTTGTGTCCATTATTGACCGGGCCGCTGCGTCCGCTCAAAATTTGAACCCCGGTACTAGGAGTCATGTGTGACTCACCCGGGCCGTCCGAAGCCCGGAGTGTATCATACGATGGCCCATACCGAGGGATCATGATCGCAGCACCACATCTCCGTCTCGGTTCCGAGTTGAGTTTGGGCTCTCGAATAAAAGAGTGTTTTGTGAGTTCGAATGAAGCCTCGTCTGTTGTGAGCTTTCGTCTACTTCGAGCCATCGTTACTCCCATTCTACAACACTATGATCCACCTCGTCTCCCCGAAGTTGCCCACTGTACTCAATCACCAAGCTGCCATTGACCTTCCTGGTTACGATCTGTTCATCGTGCATGATGTACTAGGTCCATTCGGTCGTTCGCGTTATGGTGCTTACAGGTCATTCCCATTGACAGGTTTACAACGTTCATGTCCTCCCTCAACCGA
>Ga0307516_10007157_pt1 | contig 12882 bp, 6 predicted proteins | sample 19_EM_MG_FD_203310 | JGI IMG/M metagenome (GOLD analysis project Ga0307516, IMG submission 203310) | Populus trichocarpa ectomycorrhiza microbial communities from riparian zone in the Pacific Northwest, United States - 19_EM | ecosystem: Host-associated > Plants > Roots > Unclassified | place... | reverse complement strand
CAGACCTGCCTTGTATGAATATATTATTTCTACCAGTTGGTGAATCATGCATCCACTACATAAAAAATGTTACAGAGTCAGAGCAGACAAATGTAGCCGGCAAGACAGGTGCATGAAGCGAGACCTAACACCCTCCTCCCTCCATCGTCCACTTGAAAACAGATGATGAGTGTTTTAATTAGTTGAAGAGTTCTTCCAACCACATTTGTGATAAGTCCACATGCTCTTAATTGGGAGAATATGGTCTCAGCCAATTAACCAAGGTCTTCTACTTAGTCAACTCCGACCCTCCTCCCTCCATCATCCACTTGAAAACAGATGATGAGTGTTTTAATTAGTTGAAGAGTTCTTCCAACCACATTTGTGATAAGTCTACATGCTCTTAATTGGGAGAATATGGTCTCAGCCAATTAACCAAGGTCTTCTACTTAGTCAACTCCAAAACTTTCCCTTTCATGGTACTTACTGTACCCAACCACCACCACCCCCCCAACTCGTGCAAAGGGAGGCGTTCTTCCTAAGCCTGGCCAAATTTAAATTGCCCAGTTACAGAAGAAGACCTTTCTGGTCAACCTTTGTCGTGTTTCTGGGCCTTCTATGTAATGCTCCAACCTCAGCTCCTGATTAAACGATCTTTAAGCAGATGACTGGACTGCGTACTGTGTAGAGTGAAACCGATTAGCCTGTGAGAAGCCTAAACATGACTGGTAAGTGCTGCTCTTGATTCTTATATAAGATGTCATGTTGGGGTACAAAATTCTGTTGGCCTTCAATGAAATCTTTAGCAAGAAAGTTTGAGAATAAATATGATGTCTGCTGGCAGGCCAAAATGGAAATGATAGCTTATCCTGAAATTCTATAACCCTTGTCAACACTAAAAAGATCATGGAGAAATATTACAATAACTGACATATTCATAAAGCATGGACACTTCATTGCAATAGCACCCCCTTCCACAGTCCAGGAAGTTGCTTGGGTGTTCTTGGGTCATTTCTACAAGTTTCTTGGGCTACCAACAACTAGCTGCAGTAGACGAGGTAGTCCAAAGAAAGATCAACATGGATCAAATATTGAAGACACAACAAGAATTAGCTAGGCACAAAATGCAACAAATTGCAGACAAAGGAAAAACAGAAAAGGGAATTTGAGGTGGAAGATTTGGTATACCCTAAACTACAACCTCATAGTCTCATAGACAAACCAATATGGCCTTAAAAGAAGAGCATTAAGTTGAATCTCGGGTTCTATGGGCTATACAAAATAGTGCAAATGATTGGATTAGTAGCATACAAGTTACAAACCTAAAGGCTCCACTATCCACCTTGTGTTCCATGTGTCTTTGCTCGAGAAGAAGGTGAGAAAAGTAGATGTTGTAGTTTCGTCACTATTGCCGAGAGTAGATGGGTATGGAAGAGTTGAAGTTAGTCTAGTAGTCATTTTAGACAGGAAGATTGGAGAAAGACAATCGAGCTGTGATCATGGGACCAATATGTTCAAAGAGGTTGCCATGTGGGGAGATGTGGAGGAACTCACTAATCAATTCCCTGAATCTTGCATTGATTCTTGAGGACAAGAATCTTATAGGGAGGGGACTATTGTTACAGGTCTTGGAATTAGTTGACAGAGAAGAGGATTGGAGCAAGCTTAGCAAGAATAAAACAGTTGCAGCAGTTGCACTGGTCACCGAAAGCAGCAATTGAGCAATGGAAAAGAAGTTGGTTAGCAGTTAGCAGTTAGTAGTTAGTTAACAGTCACTTACAATAAGGCCATTTTGTTTACTAGAAAATGGTTTTTCGGAAATCATTTTCCAAACTTTCTTGTGTTTGTTTGTCATTAGAAAAATTGATCAACAGAAAACACTTTCCAGTTAAAAAAAAATTTGACTTGGTTTTTAGGAAAGTGTTTTCCTGAAAAATTTGGGCGGAAAATATTTTCCAGAAGTTGTGAAAAATTTAGAAATGTTATATTATTTGTTGATTATATCAAATTTGATCCTCAAACTTTTGATTGCTATATATATTTTGTTTTAAATATTTATTTTTCAATTTCATCTCTTAAAATTTAATTTTTATATTAACTTTAGTCCTCATTTTTATAATTGTTATTTGTTTTTCCCTTATCATTTTTTTATTGAAATTTTTTATCTATCAAATTTGATTTTTATTCTTTTGATTGTTACTTATTTTATTTAAAATAATTTATAAAATGTTAGTTATTATTATTTTAGTTTCTTCATCTTTTATTTTTTTTTATTTTTTAGATTTGATCTCTATTATTTTGATTATTATTTATTTTATTTGAGATAATTTATGAAATTTTTTTTTCAATTTCATTATCATTCAACTTTTTAATTTGTAAGATTTGTTCTTCATTATTTTAATAAACTTGAGAAAAATAAAACATTAATAAGTTATTTTCCAGCTCATTTTCCTTGACATAACCAAACACTGGAAAGTGTTTTCCAACTTATTTTCTATTACACTACCAAACATTAGAAAATAATTCATTTTTCCGGAATTTATTTTCCAAAAAAAAACTACTTTCCAGCAAACAAACGGGTCCTCAATTGTTAGTTAGGAAAAGAAGAATGGCTTGTATAAATAAAGACTATTTCTTCTTTTCTCATTTCTTCCTTTTCTTTCTTTTAAAAACTCACACTGCTTGTTAAGAAGAACTTAACAGGCGGGCGGTGTTGACGATGGTCGATGGAGAGCGGGAGCGGTGTTAGATCCGTGATGGTGTTGACGCTGATTCTCTGATTCAATCAAATATCCCATCCCGACCCAAAGGCCAATGAAAGCCGGCCCAATAGCAAGAAGGCTTTTTCAACTATTGGAATGCTTCCTTCCTCGATTGATGAGGCCTAAGGTAAGGAGTGCCTTTGTGCTTGCTTGCCAGTTAGTTTTGCGTATCAGTTCCTTGCTTTCCTTCCCCAGCTTGAAGTTCAGTTACAAGCCTTAGGTCTGTCAGGTACTTACCAAGACATACGATTAGCGGGATAAGCGCCCTTTGATTTGATGCCGCTGTCTTGGGCTTTGGTCAAGCCAGGAAAAAACAAGCCGTTGTTTATACTTCTTTTTAAATTTCTTGTTCTTTCTTGTACCCTCATTCCCTACTTGCTTGGAGAAAAAGGTTTCCTCGATTATCCTTTCACTCATTACTCTTTATTTCTAGTTTTATTTTCTTCTCTTATGATTTAAAAAAATATATATAAATACAAAAGGGATTAAAAAAAAACCGAAAAACAAAATGACCGGAATCGAAGATGCATTTTTTGAGAATTTTAGTACTTAAAAAAAATAATTTTTTTTGAAAATACATGAGAAGGGTCAGGCAAGCGTTTCATCATGCTGGCCAGATCATGTATGAACAGAATTGATAAGAGCACAAGTGTTCCACCATTCGGCCTAACAATAAGAACAAGTACTGTTCAACACATTTTACATGTTATAGTCCCCTACAAAATTCCTATGACCACTGTTATCGAGAGATTGAAACTAACTTTCGTTGTCGGACCATTTTTACCCACGAATAAACCGAGCTAAATCACTTTCTTTGCCTCTTTTTTATTGGGGCAAAAATTAGGAATGACCCAAGAAAAAACTTTAAATTAAAAATTTGCCCCAACAATCTCAGAACCGACTCAGCTAACAGTATATTCACTTATGCACGCTTTTTGTACCCCGCCCATGAAAAACAAATCCTCCAATGCCACACTTTTTTTGAACAAAAAAAAAAAAAAAACCTATATGTCAAAAGCTAAACTAACGGGGTCTTGTATTTGAGCTACGAAGCGTCACACCATGTAAAAATTTTGTATATCCAATTAAACTAAGCTTGCCATCCGAGTTTCTGATCCAATCTTTGATGAATGTGTAGGCTGAAGGGCCCACGTTCAATTCCTGCAGAGAGGAGAGATTTAAAATGATATTCAAATAGCAATGTGGAGCACAAATCAAACGGCGGCAGTCGTATACATACCCTTGCCAATTCTTCAACTGAGATGACTCGGTTACCCTCCTGTTCAAAATGCTCAAAAGCAGTGAAGGCAATCTGCTCCCACCCCTCGAGAGCCTCTAGTTGATATGTGCTGATCGCAGCTGCACAAAATTCTTCAAAGTACATCTTCCTATAAGCAAGGGATTCCATCTGAAAAAAAGAGGGACAATCAGAAAAGGATAACCATCAACTCTGAAGGGTAAAAAATCAAAACTATTCATAATCTTCAGAGAGAATAAAAAGAGAAGCCATTGCGTTTTAAGTGGATTGACAATCATAATTGGTGCGAGTAAACATCCAAACGCCAAAAAAAAAAAAAGGCAGTGTATTTTTTGAAATTCAAATGCAAGAACTTCTTTCATGCAGAAAGAAAATTCATAGGTTTATATTTCTTTAAATTGCAATCAACATAATTCTTAAAATGCAGAGACGGTGACTGCTGGTTATCATATTTCAAGCAGAGAACTAAATAAGAGTACCGCATTGAGAATTTCAGGAGCCCTCGACTCTCTCATGGCATCAGTTGCATTGCGTACTAAAGCCTGCAAGAAATTGCATTTCTTTTATAGAAAAATTATAATCCCATAGTCCTGTATACTACTGAAATTGATTGAAATGGAAAAAGCAGTAACCATTCTGAAATTATCAAGTGAAACACTTCCGTCGCCATTTGGTTCCAACAAACTGAATTGAGCTCTAAGATAGACAAGCTCATCCTCCGTCAACGCTTTTGAGAGAGCCTGCATAAGAAAGGAACCCAAAGAAATGTCAGCTGATATGCAATAGACAATTATCAATCCAACACTCTTAACCATTTCACATTTAAGCTTCAGCATAGTTGAAATATTCAGCCACGTTGATGATTATGCTTTTTGCATCAGAAAAAGCAGCAGTCAGTGAATAGGTTAGAAATAGAGCCAGACAGAGCTTCACTTATACCTAACAAATCATGGCTACTTTTACTTGAAGCAGCCCAGTCTCCGGACGCTTTGGACAATGAAAGCTGCTTTTAATTTATCTTTTAACAATATCGTGCCAAATTTAGTTTCAAATTCTGTTTTTTTTAAGAAAAAAGAAAGTCATGTTCTAAATAGTTTAGATACAAATCAGGAAGTTTCAATCAAATATAAGATTAGGAATCTGAACAAATAATCATATAAGGATTTTTGGTAAGTAGATACAGAAATAAAATTTAAAAACTGCACCTCAAAAAAAAAAAAACCACAAAAAATTTGAGAGAGAGAGAGAACATCAAACTAGGGGCTGATGAATGTTTGAAGGTTCTCTGCAAAAGGAATTCTTTAGGTAATGCAAAGTTTTAGTACTTAAGGGGTATAGTTAACGCTAAATGGTGAGCCTATTTGCACCATATTTCCTCAGTTCATTACCAATTATGTTTCCCTCCATAATAAACTTGAGCTTTGAATCTACATGGTGAATAATGCTTTCACTATCAGGATTAAGATACAATACAAAATTCTTAAAAGGAAGGCACACACACGCATGTGCTCTTGTTAATAAGGGAGGGTGTACCTTTAGCGCTGCACGTTTAAAAGGTGTAGCATGTAGGTATGCCTTGACTAGCTTGTAGATTAATATGTCTAAATTTATAGGTCGGCTATCATCCCTCAACCATGGGTGAGCTGCAATTACCAAGGTTTTTGTTAGCTAAAAGAAATCAAGAAATAAGAAGTGTCATATGTAAATTTCTCAAGATCATCAAATTGTCAATGAGAAAATAAGATGCAATATGCAATATAGGTATAGACTATATTTCATACGCATGTCAAACATCCAACTATTGCAAGTGATGTACAATTTCCAAAATATTTAAGTCACTTCCACCTCAACCACCTTTAAGTAATATGGACACAACCAAATAGCTCCTGGAATAGTCCTTTTTGTTTAACTTTACAAGTGAGGATTGCTTCCAAAGGGGACCATTTAACATCCATCATCAATTAAAAAATACAATCCAGGATCCTTCTGATCTAACATACTGCAACTCATCCACTTTGGTTCTCCCATAGACACTTTCTCATCACGGGAAAGAATGCCATAACCTTGTAGAAAGACTTGCAAAACCATATAGGTATATCCATTGTTTTGTCAATGTTATGGGCATTTGTTTTAATAAAATAATACAGGAATTACAAACTTACTTAGAGCTTGGACAGCAGTCATTCTTTTCCTGTAATCCTTGTTCAGAAGTCTCTTCACAAAGTCTTTGGCCTCTGGAGTGACAGAAGGCCAGGGTAGATCTTCAAAGTTGGGATCAGATCTCAGCACAGCACGGAAAATTCCTGATTCAGTCCGTGCCCAGAAAGGCCGGCTTCCACATATCAAGATATAAGTAATAACACCAATGCTCCATATATCTGCTTCAAGACTGTAAGATCTATGCAAGACTTCAGGTGCAACATAGTATGCACTTCCAACGATATCATTTAACCTTTCATCTGCAAATATCACACAGAATAAATCATTAAAAACTCTCCAATATCAACTAATAAGTAAGAAAGTTATAAATATTATAAAAGCTGTATAGTTTAAACTAGAAAATCATGTTCACAAATAACATAGAAATCAAAAAATTGGCAGGCATACTCATGCACTTATATTATCAAGTCTAACAGCCTGCATCAATTTAGCTTAATAATGTAATTAGCACAATCAAGTCTAAATCGTTGTCACAACACTTGTTGCATCAGTCAATAATGCATATAGATGTCTAGTTAACAGGCAAGGAACAAGTAAAGATAGCTATGGCAGAGAAAATAACCAGAGTAATCAGGCAAAAACTTAAAATCTCATCTCTGATTTAGGGACCCAACCCATTCAGTTAAATAAAACTAAATCAATCTACTTGTGGCATGGTGGAGGCAAGGATAGTATTTTCTGTGAGTTGACCAAAAAACATAGGAAGCTCTGCTTATTACCTGGCCTAATAAAGTCAGAGAGGCCAAAATCAATAAGCTTCATATCAGCATCTTCACTGCCCGAAGTGAAGAGGAAATTCTGTAACAAAAGAGGATCAGTTATGAGCAAGCATGGAATGAAAATTCCCCATAAACACTGTCAGCCCCCACCACCAATGACACCACCTTGTGATGATAAAACTTAATGCTAAACTATTTACATGAAACAACAAAACATCAAGTTTAGAGGAAAAAAACCTCTGGTTTTAAATCACGGTGTACGACGCCTTGAAGGTGACAAAATGCAACCACACACAAGATTTGCACAATTATAGCTTTTGCATCTTCCTCTGTGTATCTTCCTCCTCTGCAGCAGCGGAAAATGTTATGTTTATATCAGTAGATAACACTTCAACCATGCAAGCATTCAACAGAACATACAATTTAGATCAGTTCTGCTCAGGGTAGGTGGATGATAATTTCACACGCAACATCCATCATGGTTATAATCCAAGGCCAAGGCAAGTAGTCAAAAAAAAAAATTATAGTTAATCACCCGTGCAAAGACTATTGCATTACCTTGCCAAAATTCTGTCTAGAAGCTCCCCTCCCTCACACAATCTGATAAGCAAACAGCAATCCACCAAACATCAGAGATAAAAGTTCAAAATTGCACAACACAAACAAAAGTCAAGACTTCTAGCCAAGCAAAACATTCCAAAAAGTGCCATTTACAAATACTGCAGGAGAGAAGCTAAAGAAAAGGACGCAATGTTGACAAAGCTCAATTATATTTCATGCATAACTTAGAACAGAAAGTAAGAAAAGACATACTCCATCACTATGTACACGTTATTGGCATCCTCACATGCATCATAAAATTTGACCAGATGCCTATGTCCCGATAGACCTTTCAGTATTTTTACCTCCCTACGAACATCTTCAATTGATATAGCGGTTGTCATCTGCCAAACAAGTCTTGTGAAAATTTAGATATTACACAATCCATAAGGCAATTAATCCTAATTAAGAAAAGAATTCAGAATTCCATAAATCTGATCACTGCACATAAAAGAAAAGAGTAATAACTGAAGCTATGAAGGAAAACAACCAAGGATCGGGATTAGAAAATACAGGTTTAAGAGGAAAACTTTGATCATCAGCATATACAGACACATTTGATGAAGGAAAAGAATGTCTGTCATACACTGGCACGAGCAGTTGGCATTGCCCAGGGGGGTAGATTGCCTTGAGTGTACACATGCACCCATGAGCACACATTCAAGAACATGTATGTTACTATGCATTTGTACAGTGTCAAGTGAATGACAAGTTGGCAAATGAACCTCTTTTAAGATTCCAGAAAGGAAAGGGCTCAGGGGGGTTATAAAACAGTGTTTAAAAGAAGAAAGTAAATGTAAGAAAAGCAGGACCAATAAATTGAATTTCCAATGTAAATGAAATACAGCAAGAAATTCATTTCAAGGCGCAGTTGCAATTAAAGAGGGTTGAATGATCACTTTGCACAAAAAGAAAGTAATTACAGGTTTAACTACCGACCACGTAAACAAATTCAAGATGTAACAGAAGATTAGAAAGGACCTTGAAATAGAACATTCATAATTCTGAGTGTGTTTGTGCATACTCGCATCTGTAAATGTCTTCAATACAAAATGACAGATTAAGAAAACTATTACAAGTACATATTTGATAGTCCAAAAGTAGGATGCCTAAGACATATGAAGCATGATACATTATACATTTCCATGAAGGTATTAAAGATATCTGAATTAATTCCATGAATATCCGTATTGGATAGTTTTCACAAAAACAACACATTTCCAATGAGATTCAGTTTTAGCTAGTGAACCATTGATTTGGTTAATAGAACTTGTGTCATGAAACTAATTCCACTCACATATTGTCTGCATTTTCACAGAAGAATCGAAGAATTTGAGAGTTAGTTATTCTCTAATGCATGGCAATATAAACAAGATCACCCCATATCAAGTCCTCTTTTTCTTTCCAGGTCATCCTCACTGGAGTTTCATCTTTGATGACACAATTAAAGCTGAGAATGCTGTTTGTAAGTGAACTACCCTTTGTTTTATGCTTTCAGTATTTGAATGCTTATATGCTGCAATAATACAAGTGAACTCAATAAGTATCATCAAATTTGCAAACTCTGGCAGGGAAATATCTCATTACTGTTTCTCTCTTCAGAGACAAAGGCTAGGCAAAGACATGAATCACCATAAGGACTAAGTAAGTTTGTGTTGCAATACTGTCACAGCTCATAAGCTCATACAATGCTTTCATATCAGTATCAGATGCTGATAACCATATCCATGTGTGTCATCCTCATCAATATACAATTAACATCCTTAAAAGTAAATAAATTTAGAGACGGATAACATCAAAATAAAAATCAGACTGATCTTTATCCCTTTTCTTAAGGTCTAAATGATACACAATTACCTTAGGTGCTTAGTTATTTTGCAGAATTTTTTTACCACTACGGATATTCCCTAAACAAGGAAAGCTCGAGCATCAAACATTTTTTCAATGCCAACTTCCAGGTCTGCAAATGGAAAAAAATCAGCATGACCACAATCAGATTTCATTTATTGAACTGCATATCCTTACTCAAATATCTTGTCCATTCACCCAACACTCTTCATTAAAACCTGTGTAATATATCCTCTTTGATCTTCCAAATAATGCTTATGAAGTAGTTTCTTCTCCTAGTGCCTTCAGTTACATTTCAGTTTCTGACACAAACTGTTCCAACCAGATACCTCGAATCATTATCAGATAGTGACTAACACGCCTATGTCCCTTCCATTCTTTCCAAAATATTCACATCCATATTTTCAGTCACGAAACAAGCTAAGTTTGACTTAAGTAATCCATACCGCCTTTCAAAATTCTAGCAACACATGGCAGGAATACATTGCTGATAAACTATACCTCAAAATTCTCATTGTATTTTCCACTTCCACGTTGACAAGTATTCAAACCCCTAAAAAAACGAATATGCTTCCATTCAAGTAAGCAGCACAGCCAAACCAAGCCCGAGAGTTGCGGCATATAGACAGTATCTTGAATAACTGACAAAAATTAGCCCTAACGCATCAACAAGTTAAGCACAACATCTATTAATCTAATTACAAAAACAAACCCCTCGATAATGAAATTGAAAAAATAGAAACATCTATTAATCTAATTACAAAAACAAACCCCTCGTTAATCAAATTGAAAAAATAGAAATATATATTAATCTAATTACAAAAACAAACCCCTCGTTAATCAAATTGAAAAAATAGAAATGAGAGCATGAATCAGTACCTTAGCTTTAGATATAATCTTGACAGCAACAGTCTGATCTTTAAGTTCACCTTTCTTAACCGTAGCAGAGCAAGTATGACCAAAATGCCCTCTCCCTATTTCCTTCCCTAACTCGTACTTAGCTCCAAAATTCTTGCTATATCCAAAACTCTTATCAAGCGACTGCTGTTGCTGTTGCTGCTGCTCTGCCTCCACTCCACCGTGCTCCGGAATCGGTCCCTCCTTCGGTTTCCCTCCACCACCAAGCCTCTTAACCAACGACGCCGCTATATGCTTCGCCGGAGACGGCGGAGGAAATGGCCTCCTAAAAAATCTCCTCGGCGTCGACGCCCTCGCCGGGGACGGCGACACTCCACCGGGAAGCGGACTTGCGGCCACACCATGCGGATACGTACTCGGCCAGGGGCTCGGATGCGTAGAGGAGGACCTCGCCGGAGTGTTTTTCACCGAGAGCACGCCGTTACGCGAGGTGGAGGAAGGTAACGACGTTGGTTGGTTGTGATCGGTGGAGGAAGCAACGATTGTGACGGTTGTTGCGTCATTTTCGTTAGCTGGACTGGTTTTACCGTAACACTGCCCCATCAAAAGAAATCTTACAGTCTCAGTTAAAGCCCACGCATCGGACGGTTAGTGAAATATTTCTCCTCCGGATCTGATCTGATCATCACCGGAGAGAAAATAAAGAGAGGGAGAGAGAGAGCTAGGGGCAGAGGGAGATCTGAGTTAAGAAAACGATAAAAGAAGAGAATGAAAAGAGAGTTTTAACTTTTAAGTCAGAGAGAGAGAGAGGAAGAAAGACAAAGGGTTAGTTAGTTTTTGCAAGAAACAAAAGAAAATGACACATGTAGATATGTTATTTTATAAAGTGTTTTTTAAATTTTTATTTAAAATAATATTTATTTTATTTTAAATATTAATACATTAAAATAAAACGAGTAAAAAATATATTAATTTAAAAAATTTATAAAAATATAAATGTTTAAGAAAATCCAGTGCGCCGTAGTTAGCACGCAAGTGAAGCAACAGTAGAAGTAGAAGAAGCAAAGAAAGGAAACTATCTGAAGGAATTAAATAAATTCTCGCTTAAAAATGCAAAAAGTTAAGGATTAATAATCTGCCGTTGGATTTGTAGAATCAACTCTATTATAATTTATACTCATAGAGAGAAACGAGTAGAGTTTTTCTCTCTGTTTTTTTTTTTTTTTTGAGCTTGGTTGATAATGTTATAAATATTATTTTTTAAAATATTTAATTTGAAAATATATTAAAATAATATTTTTTATTTTATAAAAATTTATTTTTGTTATTAGCATATTAAAATATCTAAAAATAAAAAATTTCAAATAAAAAAATTTCAAAAATACACTTTAATAACACTAAAGAATCACACCCTTGCTTTCAAATAGAGAGAATATTACTGTAACAAAAAAAAATAGAGAGAATATTAGAAGTTGGATAAAGTAATGTACTTCGTACCAGTACTAATCACTTTTTTATATATTTGTAAACTAGTCGTCTGTCTCTCCCTCTCTGACTGCCAATTTCTTTCTCTCTTTTTAAACGGATTATGGTCCAAATCCACTTCATCTTGATTTTGAGCTTATTCTTCAGATATGGAGAGAACGGATTTTCTGTCTAATTAGCCATTTAACCCGCTTTGCCGTGGGCCATAATTTTGTTTTTTCAAAAAAGTAACGGTTATGTAGGTTGTTTTAATGTATTTTTTTTTAATATAAAAAATTCAAATTATAAATTAAAAAGTTTATATAAGTATTTTATTAAATAAATTAATAATTATTTATGTAAAAAAACAAAAAACAAAACGTTAACAATAACTAAAAGAGAAATTAATAAAATTAGAAGATAAATATAAATCAAGATATTCAACCACATAAAATGAGATATTCACTTGATTATATTTACTGAACATGTTTATTAAAATCAATAAAAATAAATTTATAATTTAAAAAACTCATAAATTAAAAGATAAATACAAATAAAACTGATTAAATAAATAATATAAAATTTGTTTGAATAATGAAAGTGAATACTAATAAAATTTTAACAAAAATTCCAAGAGTAAACAAGACAACTCAAAAGAATAAGGATCGAATTAAAAAAAATAATATATAACAAATTATAATTTAAAATCCGGATTGAAAACAAAATTCTAAAAGAGCCAGGATCAAAATAAACAATAAATAATAGATTAGTTTTTTTACTATACAAAATAATTTATAAAAACAATAATACTTCTGTTCATTCTTTTAATACTAATTAATCAGTATAAAACATCAAAATACCTCATATCTCAGTTTTCAAACTTTTCCACTTAAAAACATAAAAATAAATTTACTATACGAATCCACCATAAATTATATCTAATTACTATAGTAAATTCAAGACGTGTTTTAGAGCTATGTTAAATTACACTCACGGAAAGATACCGAAGACTAATCATGAGATTTTGTAAATTTGTTATTTCACAAGTTTTTTCTTTTTTGACGTCATTTCTATTTTTTAATTAGAAAGCAATTTTATGGATAAATGAGATTTTTTATTATTCAGTGATTTCAGAACTACGTGTGAAACCGTGCTGTCATTAATTACAACTCGT
>Ga0307516_10007155_pt1 | contig 12883 bp, 14 predicted proteins | sample 19_EM_MG_FD_203310 | JGI IMG/M metagenome (GOLD analysis project Ga0307516, IMG submission 203310) | Populus trichocarpa ectomycorrhiza microbial communities from riparian zone in the Pacific Northwest, United States - 19_EM | ecosystem: Host-associated > Plants > Roots > Unclassified | place... | reverse complement strand
TAAGAGGTATTCACGAGTGCTGATTACGGTGAGTTACGGATCAACGCAACCGATATCGGGAGAATCTGGTTGCGGCGCGTACTACGTTTATTGCGCGTTTCAGCCTCCCCCTTACATTCACAACAAAACCGTCAGTGCTGGTGGCTTCCGGGGGTTGTAACTAAAAACATTTGAGCGGGTGACACCACAGACCCATGTGAAGCGACATACGGGGAGGATGGAAGTCTCGGATAATGGGGACGGTAAGGCTATTGGTGGTATCGCCTTAGAGTGGTCTTCCGTTGACAACGCTTGCCATTGCGTCGTAGTTTCGGTTGGTTTCCCTTGTGATCCCCACCTCGGTACAATGTCCATGAGGAACGAGCTTGATTGCTCACCTATAACCTGCATCGGTTTGGGTTCGCGTAATGCAAAAGGGGTAACGTCCTCCAGGGATGCAAACGTGTCAAGCTTGCCAAGAACTGTTGGGAAGCGCGGTCGATCCCAAGGGTTCTGGGTCCAACATTCTTGCGCGATTTTCCAAAGCTCCACCATTCCCGAAGGAATAGTTTTTGGAATAAGCGGGCGGGTCCCTCCGAAGATTGCGCTCGGCACCTTCCACTTGGGTTCGATTTCTTTGAGGGGGATATTCCCCGAGAGAACCTACGCCAAACCGATGAGACTAGGAGAGGTAACTGTGCCCCACACTGCGAGTCAATTACCTCATAAATAACCATCCCAAACGCGTAACAGTCGGACTCCTTAGTCAGCTGAAATTTAGATAGGCCAAATTCAGCCGGGAAGAAAAGTTCGGGGCTCATCCACCGATACGTCCCCTTGGTCGTTCCTTCCGTAGTGGTGATATCTGTGGTTTCTGGGTCCAGGGCGATTGACATAAGTCCAAAGTCTGCGAGGCAGGCGCTCCCATCGCCTTTCACGAGGATGTTCACCTGGAGAACAAAAGGAAACACGTATTAGTGCCGTTATCTCCAAAAGGAATGGTTGCGTGTGTGACCCCTTTCAGATCCCCGTGGACGATATTCATACTATGCAAATAGACCACGCCTCGTGCAACATCTGCCAACTGTCGTAGAAGTGAATAGGTAGGATGTCCGATCAAAAGCGGGGTGGGGACTCACCAAAGCGGGTTTGTTTACGCGTGGGTTCCCCTGAAGGTATTGCTTGATGTTGCCATTGTCCATCCATTCTGAAACCATAACCAGGTCCGGGCCATCCATGTATGCCCCAATCAGAGGTAGGGTATTGGGGTCTGAGAGTCTCTTCCACATGATCACTTCGCGGCAGAATCTCTGTTGTGGACCTCAGTCATTATCATACACCACCCCAGTGAAACGACGGACCTCTTTGATCTTCTCTAGTTGTGTGGTATTTAGCAACAACTTCTTGATTGCGACGGTCGTTTCGTTGTACCTCCCTCTCCACACTACACCGAACCCACCACTGTAGTCCGGGACTTCTGACCGTTGCAAATCATTGGGTTTCAACGCGTACGGTGTTGGTAAGACTCCACGGGTCGCGCATATCTTACACAGGGACTTGAAGCATCTCTTCCGGAGCCCGTCCATCACATCCCCGGTACCCACGTACTGACAGACGGGGTATTAGTGAATAGGTAACCGCGAATGCCGAATTGAACTGCGTGCTCACTTGGCCGAGAACGTCTATCACACCCCGAAACTCCTGTTCACCCAACCCTTTGATCTCCTCCATCTCCGCAGCAGACCGTAACACACCCAACAACACAGCATCGAAATCCGTCGGGCGTAAATCCGGGTTGAGGAGATCTGACCACTGGCGTGGTGTGTATGCTGCGTGGCCGCTCGAATCACTATCGTATCCTTTCTCCAATTCGCACTGGCAGTATGGACAGTCAGGCGGGTTCCGAAGATTGTGGCGGGTGCACTTACGCTAACAGGCCGAGAGTGGGGTTTCGACCGATATCGTCTAATCCTTGGGGGCATTTGGTATCAGGCTAATCTGGTTGGTTGGAGGATTAGATGGTGATAAGGTTCGTCGCAGGATGAAGCAGGGGGGAGTGGACCCACGGTGGCTGATGCAGCTGGCGTCTATTTTGAGGTCCATCGGGGATAGCGGGGCATTTGGCGTTGGATAAATCCTGGGTTTATTGCAAAGTTCGAATCAGTGTCCAAATGATATAGCGAGTGAAGGAATATCAAGCAGAATCGCTGACCAGCGAGAGCGGCTCCCGCTTGTTTTGTTGCCCCGGCTCCAAGGGTTTTCGTTCACCTTTACCGCGAAAGAGCTGACCCAAACCTCCGCATCAATTCATCAAGCCCATCGCTCGTGGTGAGGGTAGGCGAGGGTTACACGGATTCGCGTCCTCTCTGGAGCGGCCAGCCCCAACATCAGTAGAACGGGCGGAGGGAGCACGGGGTGGTGGTGGAGGTCAAGGAAGAGCGGCAAGCTGGTGATCGATGTGTCGCGCCACGCCGACGGCGACCATCCGTCGTACTACCCATTTTTGCACCCTCCCCGAATCCGAATCCGACGCCACCGCATCGCCCACCCGGCAGACTTGCGGTGTTGGACAGCTAGCAGCTCCAGGGCTTTGGCTGATAACCGCGGGTCCGGGAGTGGACGGCCCGCGGAAAACCCCGATCAACGGGCTACAGGTTACAAACTTATAGCAGCCGTGTCGCGCGTCAGCACGGCTGCGCTGGCAGGTGCCTACCACTGGCGTGGAGGGTAGGTGGACTGGAACACAACGAACCGACTCGCCTTGGTCGTCGAATTGTTTTTGTCCTCTAATGGAATACATATCGAGTCTGATCCGGCAATGGGTCGCCAGCCCCGAAGGCCTTCCCATCCACCATTCGCCGCCCTTCCTCACGTCCTCTCCCGGTCCGCCGGCCTTGCAACAACTCCGTAACCTGGACAGGTCTACACCCGAGTTTCATGACCAACTCTACAGCACACTCTGTAGGGAGGAGTATCGGGAGTGTGTGCCAAACCTTCAACGCGATGATCTGGTGTGGCTTGCTGACTACCTAGACAAGGTACGCTACCGCGTCTCCCTTCCGCGTGCCCTGCTTAAGCCAGCGTAGGCTCTCGATGGTCTCGACCCTTCCGGTGTCACTTTCCGAATGTGTCTACGCGAACTCAGAAGTGTATGCGGTACTGGGGCGATCCTCCCAACATCGCACACACTTTCGTCCTACCTTCTAAAAATAGGTTTCAACCTGTCCTCTTCGGGAGGTCGTAGTGATGTCCACGAGGGGGGTCTCAATGGTTCAAGGGTTTTTATCAAACGTGTGCGGGTGTGTACTCAGGATGATCCACAAAAGACCAATAAAGCGCGTTATCAGTGACCTCATTGCCTTTCCTGTTCACCATTGCTGACGAAACTCGCAGACTTTCTGCCAAGAGGTTGTTGTGTGGAAGCGCTTGACGCACCCAAACATCTTGCCTCTTCTGGGCGTCACTATCGTGCCCCTCCAGCTCATTTCGAGTTGGATGTCTGGTGCGGACCTACCGAGATACATCAAAAAGCATCCCGGTGCAGACAGACTTGGACTTGTAGGCGACCCTCCGCGTATGTTAATTTCGCGCTTATTCCAGTTACCAGCTATCCGACATTGCCAAGGGCGTCTCCTACCTCCACTTCTGCAATGTCATTCATGGGGATCTTAAAGGAGTGCGTAAATCCTCTAAACCTCATTTTGCTATGTTGACTCCAGGCCAGCCGCACATCCTTGTGGACGATTCGGTCATCCCCGGATCGCGGATTTCGGTCTTACGACGGTCACTCAGAACCTGGACCCCACCCAGAGTGCTTCGTGTCAACATGGTCACACTGGGCGATGGACTGCGCCAGAGGTCTTGAATGAAGGGACATACAGTGAGGAAGCAGACGTGTTCTCTTTCGCAATGGTCATGATTGAGGTACGTTGCGGATGATCTATTGCGTGGAGACGTTCGGCTTACTGTCGTTTCGTGTCGATGCAGGTATTCACTGGCGCGGTTCCATTCAGCGATTGTTCGTCCTTCGAAGCTATGTTGACCATAACGCAAGGGAGGCGCCCGCTCCGGCCAACACACCCGACCTTCACAGAAAACTTGTGGACGTTGATGCGATGCTGCTGGGATCAAGACCCCCACTTGCGCCCGAAAGCTTCAGTGACCTTGCAAGTGCTTCTCGCCCCGTCAGTTTCTCGTTCATTCCGAAATCATTTATTAACCTGGCCGCTTTCTCGTGAAGTGAGGATCTAGCCTGGAAACGATTGATCGATGACATTGATTAGATACCCTCTACACCAACACTCCACCTCACAACCCCAAAGCCTGAGTCGCTCGTAATATGGAACATAGCTTCCGCCTTGGCGTAATAAACTAGGATCGAAAAAAAGGTCGACCGGCCGCAATTCCTCATTTCGATCGCACCAATTCTCTTGGACCACAGCCACGAGAGGTGGTCGGAAACCTCTTAATGTCCAGACCTTTACCGATGTGATTCACGAGGTAAACCGCCACACGGTTTCAGGTTCAAGGGCGAGTCAATAGCTGCGGTTCAAACCCCCGGATTCCGTCGATTAAGTGTCGGATACCATCGCACTACGGATCCACAGGAGGTACCTGCGTAATTTGCGCAGGTTGCACTGCGATGGACTTGCGGACGCGTGGGAGGTCAACATTACGACAGGGGGTCGCGGCTGGGGTTTTGGGCGAATACTCGGAGGATGATTTCGGGTGGATCAAAAAAGCAAACATTGTTTTCCAAACCGAATCAACAAAAGAGCGGAATGCGTGTGTAATACGTGTGTGACCGTCTACTGCTCGAGTCAGGGACTCAAGCAGGTGAATCCAACCAACCACCACAAGCTCGAGTGCGATCACAATCGTAAACATCGTATGAAATTCTATGGGTAATCACATGCCCAGTCCGTCAACTGGGTAGGCGATACAGACCGCCCTGAACAAGCACCCATCGTCTCATCGACCTCCCCCACAACAACAACCGCCTCCTTCCACGTCGCGGGGTCATACCCGAGTAGGTGATACAACCTCCTCAACTGACAAACCAGAGATACACGGAGATCGGTGCGATTCCCAGGGTGCGACCATGGCCGCGGCACTGGAACCAACGGTCGCCGAACCCGACATGGAGCGTCCCCGTAGCGTTTTATGAGAAGGTGGATGTACGCAGTCTCCGTGCTCGTGTCAGTGATATGTCGCGACAAGGTTGTCAGGCGTCCTATTCCGTGGGTTTGATAGAACCTGAGCGTATCACGTCCAATCAACTCCCAAGCCTCGCGATCCACCGGGTTTATTACACCAGTGGTCCAGGCCCATGATATCACAAGTTCAGCCATGTTCAGACACCGGAGTTCTTCAAGCCGCCTCATAGTCGCGGTGATCTTTGCAGGCGTGTGAAACTCTGACCCCGTATAGGTCTCCACATAGAACATGCGTTCGAGAGCAGTCTCCCTTCCTTCCTTGGTGGACACGATCTCTTCGCAGGAGGTGAAATTCGAGCGGTTAAGGTGGTCACGCCACAAATCTGACGACGCCAACTGGATTAGGATGACCGCGACCATCATGGGGCGGTATCCGGCTTCGTCCATATACTGCCCATCCGGGACGAAGAACGGGTCACCAACTGCTTGAAGCAGGTCACCGAAGTCCTTGGTCGGAATGGTCTCCGTCTGCGGGGGGGACCACCGGGGCACGAACCTACGGAAGATATTGAGGGCCAGAGTGCGCGATTGTAGAGGGTGGGTTGGCAACAGCATCGAGGTGAGGACGGGGAGGGTTGTCGCGCCGAAACCGGTATATCCCTGGCAGGCTGATAGAATGCGGAGGGCAATGCGTCCTGTGTGTGGTGGGGATTCTTTGGCGTAGAACTTCTCGCACAGAGACAAGAAGCCCAAGAGGGCAGGAGTCCAACTATAGGGAAAAGAACGATCGTCCAAGGAGTCAAACCACTTCCCCAACAGTCGCACTACCCCACTAGCTATATGGTAGCGATCAACCTCTGAATACCCAGAGTTGAGAAGGTCCGTGATCATCAAAATGCCTGGTTCTCCATCTCCCGTGACTTGGAACGGGTCAAGGTGAACCGCCGCGGAGAGGATCAAGGTTAGATCGCGTGGGTCAGCATCGCCATCCCCAATACATATTTGTAACCGTTGGCAGAAAAGGTTGGTAGCCACCTGCAATGCATCCCTACCACTTGGTGAGCGAACTCCACAGGAAAAAGGGGAGGATAACGCACTCGTTGTTGGGGGCGAATACTGATTGTGAGACCCAAAGAGATGGCCATAGTGAGAAAACAGTTTGTTTTTAGGATGGCGAAGGTCTGATCGTTGTCCGCAGTAAAATTCTTGCACATGGGTTGTATTGGGGAGAAATTGAGAACTCGGATGGGTTCCTGAATACCCCTCCATCGCCAGAGAGTCTGGAGGATTACCCTACTCAACCAGAGCTTCTGCGCCATAGATAAATGATCAGGAATGGTTTCGAAAAACCACCAGCCCCCAAACATTGAATCCGGTAGACGGGTCGGAGTATCCGCGACAAATCTGACGGCGGCCACGACTAGTGTGAACACCGGCTCTGGTGGGTGTACAAACTCGGCGGAATTGCGAATACGTTCGCAGAGGTCCCTGAGCGCCTGGTTCTCGGGCTCTGTGCTGAGACGGACGCTAAGGACCGATGCCAGTGCCATCCCTATTGAACTCGCATACTCCAACTTTCCAGGGGTCACTTGCTCCACCAAACAATCAAGGAAGAGGTCCGCAAGAATATGGGGTGATAGGGCTCCCACAATCTGTGGGTACCAAATGATGTCCGTGACGAACTGGGTGGTGGAAAATATTACGTCGGTATCTGTGGTGGAGTCAAGCACCCAAGAGATGCAACGGGCGTCTGCCTTGCAGACCTCCCAGTCAATGGAAACGTCCTCGAAGATCCGGACTGGTGACGTTAAGACAACAGCAAGTGGTATGTGCTCTGCATCCTGCGCTACTGCGGGGATACGACCAAAACCCCTCAACACACTACAAACTCCGGAACCAAGCTGTCCAAGAATTCGCCCAAGGAACCTGATGGAAGGGAGAAGCGCGATAAGAGATCGCAACGAACGGGCGAATGTGGCGTTACTATGCGTTAAATATCTTATCACTGTTCGGGTGAAGGTGGAAGGGGGCGTTTGATAAGGACAGTTGTAGTAGAGCGTTGCCGCAAGAGTGAGGAAGAGATACGAGGTGAGCCCGAAGATTGTAACTGCGACAACGACTCCAGCAACGGTGCGGCTAATCGTCCAGAGGTACATCGATAGAGCACAACCGAGCAACAGCAACGCAAGTTGAAGCATAACCGGGAGGCTCTCGATGGCGAGGTGAAAGTGCCACTTCTCAAAGCCGTCCAGTTTCCGCTGTCTATCACGGCTCTTGTCGGCAGCGGAACCTCCGCGATTCCTGAGGTACCGGTTGACCCACTGTTTCCCGAGCATTGCGAGGAACGCGGCGAATAGTGAGGTCGTGAGGCTGGCGTAGAGCAGTGACTGGGCAGCAACGATTCCGGGAGGGGGACCGGTCCAGGCGGTGGAGTTGGCGTTGGCGTCGGGGAAGAGGGAGTTGTTCATGGTGTGGATCAGGATCCGCAGGTACGCGGCGGTCGTGTCATTTGGATCCGGTTCCAGCTTTGACTGGACATCGATTATGAAGGCTGAACTGACTGCGGAGAACAGACCGGCCTGTGTGTCTCCGGATTCAGCGTTCAGCAAGGGCCATCGAAACGAGACTACTAACGAAGATGAGGGATGTATTCAAGTCCTCGTCATACTTTTTCGCGTAATCGCGGTCAAATTCCGCAGATTCTCTGCGGTATGTGGCGAAGAAGTCGGTTCGGGAATCGTTGGTCCTCAGCGGTTCAAAGAACTCTTTGAGGGCAGAATGGAGGCTGTATTTTAATGTCAGAAATGGTCTGGCTGCACGTCAATTGAACGGATTGGACGCACCATTTTGGGTCTATCTGGACAATCGCTTGCCCTTGCGGTTGAGGGTTTTCTCCCGTGGGGTCCTTGTGGGAGGGGTTCATCCTGGTGATTGCGGGGGAGGGCGAGGGTTTGTAACGTTGGGCCCAAACCAAAGCCACCCGTCCAGCCGGGATGACTCGCGGGGAGTACCGGTAGGATCTTCCACGTAACTGCGGTTTGGCTGGACAAACTTCGGGTGGCGTGAGGCTGATATCTGGGCGTTGAATGCAAGGTCGCCGCGTCACAGATCGAGAAGGTACAACTGACCTTCCGCGATTTCGACCCAAGGCGCTCACTGTAGCGGTTTCTTTCTTATCCCCCAACGACCTCTGAGATTCAACCGACAGTCAATCCCGCGGTTGTCCTCAACTCTGACCGGTCCCTCTATTCCCCTCGAAGGCCCTCCGACTGCGACGAGTCCACTGGATTGACCGCTTGATCCAGCAAACACCACATCGATTTCCGGATCACCGGACTGCACCCTCCCCCAGGGCCCTGGACACGGCGACGATGGATACACCCCCAAATGGGTCTCAAGACGAGAGCGGTACGTGCTTTCCTTGTCCTTTCCCCTCTTATTAACGCACGGAATGTTTACCATTTCCCCCAACCATTCCCCCACGCGACGATGCTCGTATTCATAACGGCGATCTCCCGCTCAGTCTACCCCACCCCCGACTCATCCATCCTTGTCGACCTCGATGCGCCAGCCTGCAAACGCTTAACTAGCGGCGCCTTCTCCCCTCACGAAGTTATCCCTCTAATTGAGGCAATCTTCACGAACCAGAGCGAGGTCACGATGATCGGTTACCTACGCAGGGATACGATTATCCCAAGAGTCCTTTGAAGACATCATGTCCTCACCCAGTCCCGGTCTTGTAACAACTCCGCCGCCTCGAAGGGTCCACGCCGTGATTTCGCGACCAACCCAGCAACATAGCTCACGGGGAGGAGGAGTGCCAGGCCTTCAAGACGGTCTGACTTGTTTAGTATCTGACAAGGTATGTTGTCGCGTCGCCCTTCCCGACCCTCCGTTTACTAGTAAGCCGGCGTAGGCTCTCGATGGTCTCAACCCTCCAGCATCGCACTCCGGAGGTGTCTACACGGACTCAGAAACACACATGGCGCTGACCTGATACCCCCGACATTGTGCATACATTTGTCCCAACCCGCCTGACTCCGGAGGTTATGGTGATGCAGTGTAGGAGGGGACCCTGGATGGTGCAGGGCTCGCGTCAAACGCTGGTGTATACTGGGGATGGTTTACAAAACACTGCTAAAGTGTGCTACCCCACCGCTCTCCCTACCCGCCCTTACCAACGAGACTCACAGACCTTCATCTGCCAGGTTGGGATCGGTTGACTGGTCACCCAAACCCCTTACATCTGCTCGGTGCCGGGGCAAGGGAGTGGTCATTTTCTCTTTCGCAGTGGTCATGATAGAGGTGCGTCGCGGATGATCTACTACCTGCGTAACTTCAACTTACTGTCGTTCCGCATCAATGCAGACGTTCACTGGAGCGACTCCCTTCAGTATCGACCTATCCGTTGTGGCCAGCACAGAAACCCCGCGGACGATGATCCAATGCAAGACCTCCACCTGGGCCCGGAAGTTTTGCCAGTCCTCATCCTGTCAGTCTCTACCCAGCGATTATAGGTTACTTAACCTGACTGCCTTCTTGAGTGTAGCCTAGAGCTAGACGCCGCTGATCAGTCATCCGACCACAACACGCAAACGCATCTCTTTGGTCACACCAGTCTCTCAGGTGGTTGTCGGGTCGGCATTATTAGAGACATCTCCGGGGATGACACCCAGATCTTTATCGACGCGATAGGCACGGTAGGCGGAGTAATGTCATAGCATGATCTTACGTTCAAACGACGAACTGACTGACTTCCATACGAACCCTCGCAGAGCGCCGAGGAGATGGGTTTGAATCCCGCCTCTTGGCGCAGTCTCTGAATGGAAGCCAGATCGGGTGTCAGTAGTGGCCAGGCCGCCCCAGTGTCCGGGTGGGTTGTGCACACCACTTTGGGTCAAGCCAGACGATCGCTAGCTCTTTCGGCCAAGGCTTCACTTATGCTGCCCTCTCTTGGGATGGTGAATTCGTCCGTGGTGGTGGCTAGGAGAGAGGTTAAAACCCTTCAGCCCTTGTCAATTCAAGCCTCTCGAACGTGTTCAATGCGGAAAGTCTGCTTTCCAGTCAAATCAATGATGAAATGAAATGCACGCGCGCCCTATGGGTCAGGTTGGGTCGGGGACGCGGGGAGTAGCTCCAACCAATTACCATGAGCTCGAGATTGTGAATACAGATGTACATATATACATTACGGACGCGCTGAAAAACCCTATGGGTAATCGCACGCCCAGTCCGTAAACTGGACAGGCATCACAGACTGCCCTGGCGACTTGTCCATCACTTCCCCTGCCTCCGCCACACCAACCGCTTCCTTCCACGTCATGGGGTCGTATCCAAACAGGTGATACAGCCTCCTCAACTGACAAACCTGAGTGACACGAAGAACTTCGAAGTACCGGTCGTCCCACCGTCGTCTTGCTTCTCCATAAGGAACAAGTTGTTGAACACTCCCCACCCGGCACGGAGGGCCATGGTAGTGCATGAGGAGAAACTCTAGGTGCAGATCTTCCATGCTTGCGTTCGTGATATGTCGTGACAAGGCGGCAAGGCGTCTTATTCCATGGGATTGATAGAAATCGAGTGTATTGCGCTCGATCGACCCCCAAGCATCGTTATCCACCGGGTTCACGACACCAGCGGTCCAGGCCCATAAGATCACGACTTCGGCGGTGTTCAAGCACTGAAGTTCTTCAAGGCGCCTGATAGCCGTGATGATCTTCGCAGGCGTGCAGAGGAACTCTGACCACAAGTAGGCCGCCATGTCAAACATGCACTCGAGAGCGGTCTTCCTGCCTTCTTCGGTGGACAAGATATCTTCGCAGGAGGTGAAATTTGAGCGGCGGAGGTGGTTCCGCCACAAATCCGATGACGCAAACTCAATCAGGATGACTGCAACCTTCATGGGCTTGTAATCCGCCGTAACCACAGGTTGCTCATCCTGGAGAGGGAGATCCGGGAACTGGAATGGGTCGTCAACTGCTTGAAGAAGCCTATTAAGGTCATTGCTTGGGACCTTCTCCATCTGCGGGGAGAACCACCCGGCCGTGAGTCGGTGGAAGACACCCAGGGCCAAACTACGTGATTTCAGGGGGTGGGTTGGTGCAAGTGTTGATGTGAGAACGGGTAAGATCTTTGTGCCGAAATCGGAACTCCCCGGGCTGAACGATAGAATTCGGAGGGCGACGAACCCCGAATATGGTGGGGATTCCGTGGAATGGAACTGCTCGCCCAGCAACAGGAAGTTCATGAGGGGTGAAACCCAACTGGGGCGGAAGTGCAGATAGGTGTTGTCGAGGTGAATCCCCAGTAGGTGTATTACCACGCGGGCCATCGAGAAGCGCTCGTGATCCGTGTATCCGGAGTTGAGGATATCTGTGATCCACAAGAAGCCATACTCTACACGATTTGCAACTTGGAACGGGTGGAGATAGGCCAAGGAGTCTAAGAACATGATTAGGTGGGTCGGATCGACCTTCCCCTCCCCGATAGACCTTCGTAATTGCTGGTGGAAAAGGAGGGTTGCTGTACCTAACGCTTCACTATTACTCAATGAGTGAACGCAATTAAAACGATGGAGGAATGACGCACCTGTTATTGGGGGCATGCAAATCACGAATACCAATTCTGAGACCCAAACAGATGGCCATAGCGAGGAAACAGTTCGTTCTGATGACGGCGAGGATCTGGTCGTCGTTTGTGGTGAAGGTCTTGCAGATCTCCTCCATTGCATGGAGGATGAAAACTCCGGCCGATTCCTGGGTGCGCCTCCGTCGCCAGAGAGTCTGGAGGACGATCCTACTCAACCAGAGCTTTTGTGTCATGGTTAAATCATCGGGAATGCTCCAGAAATCCCTCAAATCCATGGATTGCGAACGCAAGACATGGGGCGCGGTATTTGCAACGGATACTAGTGTTGTCATGACCAGCTGGAATGTTGGCTCAGGCGAGGAATCCCATGTGACACCATTGTGAATGCGTTTATAGAGCTCCACGAGTGTCTGACTCTCCGGTTCTATGGTGAGCTGGGTGCTGAGAACCGATGCCAGCGCCATCCCAACTGAACTCGCGTGCTCTGACTTCCCAGGAACCGCTCGTCCATCCAACAGGCAATCAAAGAGAATGTCCGCGAGAATGTGGGGTGACAAGGCTCCCACGATCTCCGGGTACAAGATCATGTCAGCAGCGAACCGGGCGGTGGAGCATATCACGTCAGCGTCCGTGCTGGAGGAGAGGACCCAAGAGATGCAACGAATGTCCGCCTTGTAGACATCCCAGTCAATGGGAATGTCCTCGAAGATCGGGGTGGGCGATGGGAGTGTAATGATAGCGACTGGTGTGTGTTCTGGTTCCTGCGGCACAACCGGGATGCAACCCAAACTCTCCAGCGGTCTGCGAACTCCAGCGTGAAGATGTATAAGGATTCGCCTAAGGGTTTTGATGAGAGGAAGGGGCGCAGTGATAGATCGCAACGAGCGAAAAAATGTGGCGTCACTCTGTCTTAGATACCTGATGGCGGTGCGGATGATGGTGGAAGGAGGTGTCTGGTAGGGGCAGTTGTAGTGGAGTGTTGCCGCAAGAGTAAGGAAGACATAAGATGTGACCCCGAAGAGCGTAACTGCAACAACGACCCCAGCGACAGTGCGGCTAATCGTCCAGAGGTACATCGATAGAGCACAACCGAGCAACAGCAACGCAAATTGGAGCATCGCTGGGAGGCTCTCAATGGCGAGGTGAAAGTGCCACTTCTC
>Ga0307516_10007154_pt1 | contig 12884 bp, 15 predicted proteins | sample 19_EM_MG_FD_203310 | JGI IMG/M metagenome (GOLD analysis project Ga0307516, IMG submission 203310) | Populus trichocarpa ectomycorrhiza microbial communities from riparian zone in the Pacific Northwest, United States - 19_EM | ecosystem: Host-associated > Plants > Roots > Unclassified | place... | reverse complement strand
GCGGTTCGCCGCGCGTTAGCGCGGCGGACGAGCAGGTCCAGTGGACCTGCGAGAGCGCCGAACGCCGCAGCGGCGCGCGGCCAAGCGCGCCGCGAGGCCGGGACAGATAGCAAACTCCGAAGATCGTGCGTTCAAGCGCGTCATCAGGCCGGATGAGGCCCGCCCCGCGTAGCCAAGGGCTGACAGCAAGTCAGCACTCGAAAAAGGCGGAAAAGCCGGGTGATTTGCCCGAATTGATTATGACAAAAATACTACTGTCATTATAATTATGTTACCTGGCCAAATTTTCTTGAAACCTGTTGTATCTTTGCATAGTTTATCTCCTGAAGACGGCTGTGAGCTGCTGGCACTGCCCCCCGCTTGCTTTCAGCTCCCGTCTTCGCGGGGCCGCCGGTTATCCCCTCCCGGCAGTTCCTCGCGCTTTTGAGCGCATTTTGCCCCCGGCCCCCCGGCCGGGGGCATTTTTTTGGCCGTCGGCTAGCGACAGCGTAGCCGACGCGCCCCGCAGGGGCGCAATCCGGAAATCCCTATCCCGCCACCCTTCTCAGCGTCAGGCTAAGCCGCCCGCCGCCAGGGAGCAGCCGCGAGGTGCCGGGCCGGATTCGATCAATCCCGTGATAGGCCAGCCTAGCCACCCCGCCAAAAGCGATGACATCCCCGGATGCCAGCTTGACGCTGACGGTCTTGCCGCCGCGCACCCCGTCGGCAGATTTTCCGCCGATCCGAAACAGGGCTTCATCGCCCAGCGACACGCCGATGACCGCGGCAGAGGTGTCATTTTCGTCGCGATCCTGGTGCGGCCCCATTTTCGCGGCCCCGCGGTAAAGATTGATCAAGCAGCATTGCGGCGGCGGGCTCGCGTTGATCTCTTCCCATAGCGCCAGCAGCGCTTGCGGAATGGCAGGCCAGGCCGCGCCCGTGAGCGGATGGCTGGGCTGATAGCGATAGCCGCTTTTGTCCGAGACCCAGCCCAGCGCGCCGAAATTGCTTTCTTCGACCGAAAAGGGCTTGCCGGTGCGGGGCATGACCGGGCGATAGAGCGGCGCGTCCTTCAGTTTTTCGAAGACTTCGTTCAGCAGCGTCTGTTGTGCCTGTGGCGAGAATTTTTCCCGCCACAGCAAAACGCCCGGCGCGACGGTGACTACCATTGCCTCGGACTGCGCGTGGGCGCGGTGAAGATTGCCGCATAACTGCCCGCCAGACCGTGTGTGTCCAGCCAGGCTTTGAGTTTTTCCGGCGTGTAACCGTCCGCGATCCAGGCCGCCAAAGGCTGGCCCTTGGCACTCTCATGCGCGAAATCCAGGAATGGCGCCAGCCAGCGCTGCTGCGGTTTGGGAAAATGCAGATAGGGAAAGCGGGCAAATTGCGCGCGCGCCGTGCCAAGCGCCGGCCAGCCATCGCGATGGATGATGTAGAGGGCTGCTGCAAAACTGGTGCGGTCCTGGCCGCCGGAGCATTTCAGCAGGAAGGGGCGCGGCGCGGCGTCAAAGGCCGCAATCAGACATGCCAGCATCGCCTGCGTCGGCAGCTTGCGCGAATCCAGCATTGCGTCGAAATGGGCGATGCCGGCATCCTTGGTGATGGCGGTTTCCTTTTGCCACCAGGACAGGTCCTGATTGCGGCCGCGCAAATTGATGATGGCGCGGATGCCGCGGCGCTTGAGAAAATGGCGCAGCCCGCCGGCCCATTCCTGCATGGCGCGGGCGGCTTCGCCCGGAACCACCCAGTGGAAATTGTAGAGCAGGTCTGTGACTGTCCGGATCGATCGCATAGGATGGATTTAGCATATTTCGGAAAGCGCATGCGTATCACCAAAGAGAGACTGGTCCGGCGCTGGATGGCCGCCACGGTTCTGGCCGCCATCGTTTTTGCCGTGCTGGCCTGGTCCGACCTGCGGCTGAAATCGCTGTCGGGCTTTGGCACCGCCGATCTGCAGGGTTTTTCCACGGCGGGCGAATACAGGCGGGCCTTTATGGCCTGGCCATCGCTCTATGCGGTGCGCGCGGGTTTCAACTGGGGCCTGGATTACCTCTTGATGCCGCTTTATGCCGCCGCCTTCTTCTATGCCGGTATTCTGACCCGCGAGGCTTTTGGGCCCCGGCCGGGGCGTGTCCGCCGTATCCTGACCGTACTCGCCGCGGTTCCCATTGCCGCGGCGCTGCTGGATGCAGTCGAAAACGCCCTGCAGTTCACCCTCATGCTGTCGGGGCCAACCGACTCCTTGGCGCGCATCGCGCTGACGGTTTCCAATGCCAAATGGGTGGCGATCTATATCGGTATGGCCCTATGGCTGGGCGCGCTCTTGGCCCGCCAGCAGGAACGCCAGCAGCGCCGGCTGAAAGCCGGCAAATAAGGCAGTAGAAACCGGTCCTTGACCCCAAGGCTTCTTTGCGTATATTCCGCCGCTCTTTCCGGGACTCTCGTTCCAGGAAAACCAATTATATTCAAAGGTTTAGACCATGTACGCGGTCGTCCGCACTGGCGGAAAACAGTATAAAGTGGCCAAGGACAGCGTCCTGAAGGTCGAAACTCTCGCGGGCGAGATCGGCTCCAAGCTGGATCTTGAGGTCCTGATGCTGGGCGGCGACAGCCCAAAAATCGGCGCGCCGCTGGTTGCAGGCGCCTCGGTTCAGTGCGAGATCGTCGAGCACGGTCAGGGCGAGAAGGTCATCGCCTTCAAGAAGAAACGCCGCAAGAGCACCCACCGCAAGCGCGGCCATCGTCAGCACTTCACCACGGTGAAGGTGCTGGGCATCACCGCCGGTTAAAGGACTAGTCGTATGGCACACAAAAAAGCAGGCGGTTCTTCGCGCAACGGTCGCGACTCCAATCCCAAGATGCTGGGCGTCAAGCTGTTCGGCGGCGAAGCCGTGGCCGGCGGCAATGTGATCATTCGCCAGCGTGGCACCAAATTCTATGCCGGCGAAGGTGTGGGCATGGGCAAGGACCATACGTTGTTTGCACTCCGCGCCGGCCGAGTCTCGTTCAAGACCGGCTACAAGCGCCGTACTTTCGTATCCGTGATTACCGGTGCGAATCCGGCGATGAAGATCGCGGCAGAATAGGCGGCTGAAGACATAGGCCGCCAAGAAATTGGCGGCCCATAATGCGCGAGGGAGATGGTCCGCCATCTCCCTTTTTTATTCCCTCGCACGAAAGGACTAGCGGGGGATGACATGTGCATTCTGGAGAGCGAGAGACTGATCCTGCGGCCGCCTCGGCCCTCGGATATTCAAAGCATGACGGTGTGGCTGAGCGACTATGATGTGGCGAGGATGACGTCGCGTGTGCCGCACCCCTACAGCGAGGGAGATGCGGAAGCCTTCCTGACGATGGCGGACGCGCATCGCTTCGCGATCCAGCGCAAGAGCGATGGACTTTTCCTGGGCATGACCGGACTGCATGCCGAAGACGGGTATGAGTTCGGCTATTGGCTGGGCAAGCCCTTTTGGGGCTTGGGCTATGCCACCGAGGCGGCGCACCGGTTGGTGAGCTATGCCTTCGAGGCGCTGGCTCTTGAAACGGTTCATGCCGGCTGGTTCTACGACAATCCGGCCTCGGGCCATGTTCTGGCCAAGCTGGGCGCGCGCCACAATGGCTCGCAAATGCGGGATTGCCGTGCCCGGGGCATGGCGGTCCTGTGCCATGACATGCTGTTGACGCGGGCCGATTTCCTGCGAAAACAGGCCGCTTAGGAGCGTCGGCGAGAGCCGGAGCGACCAGTTAAAAAAGAGCCCGCTATGAAATTTCTCGATGTCGCCAAGGTCTACGCCCAGTCCGGTGCTGGCGGCAACGGCTGCATCGCGTTCCGGCGCGAGAAGTTCATTGAGTATGGCGGGCCCTATGGCGGCGATGGCGGGCGCGGCGGTGACGTGATTGCGGAAGCGGTGGAAAGTCTCAACACCCTGATCGACTACCGCTTCCAGCAGCATGTGAAGGCCAAGAGCGGTGAAGGTGGCAAGGGCAAGGTCATGACCGGCGCCGGCGGCGCCGATGCCGTTATGAAAGTGCCGGTCGGAACCCAGATCTATGAAGAGGATGGCGAAAGTCTGATCGCGGATCTTGCCACCCTGGGCATGCGCGTGCGGCTGCTGAGGGGCGGCAATGGCGGGTTCGGCAATCACCATTTCAAAAGCGCCACCAACCAGGCGCCGGAATTCGCACTCCCCGGCCAGCCCGCCGAGGAAAAGACCTTCATCCTCAAGCTGAAACTGATCGCCGATTCCGGATTGATCGGCATGCCCAATGCCGGCAAGTCCACCTTTCTCAGCCGCGTCTCGGCGGCGAAACCCAAGATTGCGGACTATCCCTTTACCACCCTGGAGCCGCAGCTGGGCGTGGTGAAAATCGACGAGACCGATTTTGTGCTGGCCGATCTGCCAGGGCTGATCGAGGGCGCGCATGAGGGCGTCGGATTGGGCGACCGGTTCCTCGGCCATGCCGAACGCTGCGCCTCGATCCTGCATCTGGTCGACGGCACCGGCGATGCCGTCGCCAAGATCTACAAGACCATCCGCGCCGAACTGGAGGCCTATGGCCACGGCCTGGACGAAAAGCCCGAAATCGTTGCGCTGAACAAGGTGGATGCCATTGCCCCGGCGCAGTTGGCAAAAAAACGCGCGGCATTGGAAAAAGCCTGCGGCCACAAGGTGCATGTGATTTCCGGCGTCACCGGCGAGGGCGTTGTCACGGTGCTGCGCGCCATGGCGCGGGAGATCAATCAGCGCCGAATGGCGCGCGCGGAAGAAGCGCGATATGCGCGTCCGGTGTCCGTACCCAGAAGCCGCAGTGAACGCCAAACGGTCAATTTCAACGCGCCTGTGGTGCCCAAAGCCCGCATGGTGATGCCGCAGCCGGTCAAGGCCGCATTGCCCGCGGCGCGCAAGGCCGCGGCGCCCAAGCCCATGGCGGTCGCCAAGGCCAAGGCGGCCCGCAAGCTGGGCAATGCCAAGGCCAAGAAGGCGGCGGTCAAGCCCAAGGCAAAAGTTGCCACCGGCAGAGCAAAGGCCAGACCCAGGCCCTTAAGCAAAACCGCGCAGCGGGCGAAAAAGAAGCAACGGCGATGAGCGATATTTTTTCCGGCGCCAAGCTTGTGGTGGTGAAGGTCGGCTCGGCGCTGCTGGTCGATGGCGCCAAGGGCGAACTGCGCCGCGATTGGTTGGCATCGCTGTGCGACGACGTCGCCGAACTCAAGAAACAGGGCCTGGCGGTGGTGCTGGTGTCGTCAGGTTCCATCGCCCTGGGACGCCGGCTGCTCAAGCTGCCCGATGGCGAACTCAGGCTGGAGGAAAGTCAGGCCGCGGCGGCGGCGGGTCAGGTGCGCCTGGCCGAAGCTTATGCCGACATGCTCGCCGCCCGCGGCATTGTGGCGGCGCAGGTGCTGCTCACCTTTGGCGATACCGAGGAACGCCGCCGCTATCTCAATGCCCGCGCCACGCTGGGAACGCTGGTCAATCTGGGCGCGGTGCCGGTGATCAATGAAAACGACACCGTGGCCACCGCCGAAATCAAGTTCGGCGACAATGACCGGCTGGCGGCGCGTGTCGCCTCGATGATGAGCGCAGACCGGCTGGTGCTGCTGTCGGATGTCGATGGTCTTTATACGGCCGATCCGGGCAAGGACGCCGCCGCCCAGCACATCGCCGAGGTCGCCACGATCACGCCTGAGATCGAAGCCATGGCGGGAGATTCCATTTCCGGATTCGGGCGCGGCGGCATGACCTCCAAGGTGATCGCGGCCAAGATCGCCATGGGTGCGGGCTGCGATGTGATCCTGGCCAAGGGCGAAACTCTCAATCCCCTGTCAGCAATCTCCAAAGGCGCGCGCCATACCATCTTCCGCGCCTCGCTCACACCCGCCGCCGCGCGCAAGCGCTGGATCGCCGGTGTGCTCAGACCCGAAGGCGCGTTGGTGATTGACGATGGCGCGGTCAAGGCCCTGAAAGAGGGCAAAAGCCTGCTTCCCGCCGGCATCCGCCAGATCGATGGCCGCTTTGAGCGCGGCGACGCGGTGGTGGTCAAAGACCGCGAGGGCCGTGAGGTTGCCCGCGGGTTGGCGGCTTATAATGCGTCGGACGCAGAGCGGATCGCCGGCAAGCGGACAGTCGAAATCGAGGCCATTCTAGGCTATCGTGGCCGGGACGAAATGATCCATCGCGACGATCTGATCCTGACGGGAAACGGAACATGACGGTTCATAACGCAACCGACGCACTCGCTGCCGAGATGATGGCCATAGGCGCCGCGGCCCGCGAGGCGGCGCGCGCCATGCGTGAAGCCGGCGGCGAGGCCAAGACCAAGGCGCTGCTGGTAGCCGCCGCCGCGATCCGCAGCCGCGCCGCCGAGATTCTGGCCGCCAACAAGGGCGATATCGAAGCCGCCAAGGCTGCCAACATGCCCGCGCCCATGGTGGACCGGCTGATGCTCGACGATGCGCGCATCGAAGCGATGGCCAAGGCGGTTGAAGATGTCGCCGCACTACCCGATCCGGTGGGGCGCGAATTGGCGCGCTGGTCGCGGCCCAATGGGCTGGACATCGCCCGTGTCGCCACCCCCATCGGAGTGATCGGCATCATCTATGAATCCCGCCCCAATGTGACGGCGGATGCGGGCGCCTTGGCGCTCAAGTCCGGCAATGTCGCCATCCTGCGCGGCGGCTCGGATTCCATCCGCTCCTCCGGCGCCATTCAAAAAGCGATGGCGGAAGGGTTGAAGGCGGCTGGCTTGCCGCAAACCGCGATCCAGATTGTGCAATCGACCGATCGCGCCGCCGTGGGCATGATGCTGGAGGGGCTCAACGGAACCGTGGACCTGATCATTCCGCGCGGCGGCAAGGGGCTGACCGGGCGTGTCATCAACGAGGCGCGGGTGCCGGTGCTGGCCCATCTGGAAGGGCTTTGCCACGTCTATCTGCATTCCGCCGCCGATCTGGAAAAGTCGCGCAGCATCGCGCTGAACGCCAAGATGCGGCGCACTTCGGTCTGCGGCGCGGCGGAGACGTTGCTGGTGGACCGTGCCGTGCTGAAATCCCACGGCCTGCCGGTGCTGGAAGACTTGGCGAAAGCGGGCTGCGAAATCCGCGGCGATGAGGCAGTGCGCGCGGTTTATCCCGCCGCCAAAGTCGCCACCGAGGAAGACTGGAAGACCGAATATCTCGACGCCATTATCGCCGTCAAAGCGGTCGATGGGCTGGAAGCGGCGATCCGGCATATCGAGCAGTATGGCTCCCACCATACCGACTCCATCGTTACCGAAGACGCGGCAGCCGCCGAGAGTTTCATGAACAGTGTCGACAGCGCCATTGTGCTGTGGAACGCCTCCACCCAATTCGCCGATGGCGGGGAATTCGGCATGGGCGCGGAGATCGGAATCGGTACCGGCAAGATGCATGCCCGCGGGCCTGTCGGCGCCGAACAGCTCACCACCTTCAAATATGTGGTGCGCGGCAACGGCCAGACTCGTCCATGAGACTCGTCCATGAGGGCTCGCCCATGATGGCACGGCCGTAACGCCTTGAGCTGGATCCGACCTCCCGGCCCTGTTGGTGACGGTTTGCGCATCGGTCTGCTGGGCGGTTCGTTCGATCCGGCGCATGGCGGTCATCTTTACGTCAGCGAGATCGCGCGCAAGGCGCTGAAGCTCGACTATGTTTGGTGGCTGGTGTCGCCGGGTAATGTGCTCAAACCGGGTCCTGCGCCGCTGGATGTGCGCGTCACGCGGGCGCGTCTTGTCGCCCGCAACAGCCGCATTCTTGTCAGCGATATCGAAGAGCGCCTGCGCACGCGTTTTACGATTGATACCGTGACGGCGCTCAAGCGCCGCTTTGCGCATGTGACCTTCATCTGGCTGATGGGCAGCGACAATTTGGAGCAGTTTTCCCGCTGGCGGCGCTGGCAAGGGATCGCCGCCGCCATCCCCATCGCCGTGGTGCGCCGTCCCGGTTCCGTGCTGGCGTCGCTACATGCGCCCTTGGCGCGGCGGTCGGGTGTGGCGCGGCGTTTGGGTTGCGCCCCGTCGTTGGTGGTGCTGGATGGGCCGCGTTCCAGCGAAAGCTCGACCGAGCTTCGGGCACAGGCCCTTGGTGCCGCCGCCGAGGCCATGCTAAACCTCACGCCTTGATTTAAAGGATCTTCGCCCTGACACGCAAAGCCGCCCCAAGAGTTGCCAAGAAAGCCGCTCCGAAAACTGCCAAAAAACCTGCCGCCAAGGCGAAAGCGGCAAAGAAAGTTCCCGCGAAGAAATCCGCAAGGAAACCTGCGAAGAAGCCCGTCCCAAAAGCGGTCAAGAAGCCGCTTCCCAGAAAGCCCGCTGCCGCGGCGCCGGCCCGCCAAGCGGCGGCGCCAAGCGATCTGCTCAAGCGCATCCTGACCTCTCTGGATGATGACAAGGCCGAGAATATCGTCACCATCGACCTGGAAGGCCGCTCGGCACTGTGCGATGCCGCGGTGATCGCCTCGGGACGCTCCTCGCGCCATGTCAGCGCCATGGCCGACCATCTGGCGCGAAAGCTGAAGGAAAACGGATATGGCACCAGGCCGATCAATGGCCAGGGGCAGGGCGACTGGGTGCTGGTGGATGCGGGCGATGTGATCGTGCATCTGTTCCGCCCGGAAGTGCGCGACTATTACGACCTGGAAGGCATGTGGTCGGTGGGAAGCCGCAAATAATGCGGACGCACTGATGCGGCTTTGGATTTATGCCATCGGCCATATGCGCGGCACGCCGGAAGGCTTGCTGTGCGAGGATTTCTGCGACCGCGCCCGCAAGATGGGCCGCAACATGGGCTTCTCCGCCGTGGCGCTGGAAGAACTGCCGGTCTCCAAGCATCGCGAACCGGCTGTGCGCATGAAGGACGAAGCCGAACGGCTGGCGGCGCGGCTGCCCGATGGCGCCCATGTTGTGCTCTTGGATGCGCGCGGCAAGGGCATGACGTCGGAGGACTTCGCCGAAATGCTGGGATCGTTGCGCGATGTCGGCACCAAGGACCTGGCCTTCGTGATCGGTGGACCCGATGGCCTGGCGCCGCTGCCTGGCAAGAAGGCCGGGCGCAGCCTTGCTTTCGGCCCCCAGACCTGGCCGCATCTTTTGGCGCGCGCGCTTCTGACCGAGCAAGTCTATCGCGCCCTGACCATTCTGGCGGGTCATCCGTATCATAGGGCCTGATAAGGCAAGCAACTCGCGGCTGTATCCGCTAACGCTTCCTTAACCATGATGCGGGATGGTGGCGTGTCGCAGTGGGACCTTGCCCATGGAAATCAAAGGCCCAGGCCGTATCGAAACCGCCGCCATCAAGCGCAAGGCGGCGCCCGGCGCACCTGCGGGCAGCTTCACCATCGCCGAACATGCCGAAAGCCACGCCCAGATCGTGGCCGGTCCCGGTCCCATCGCGGCGCTGGATTCCATCCTGATGCTGCAAGCGATGGACGATTCCACTCAGGGAAAATCCAAGGGCCAAGCGCATGGCGAACAGCTTTTGGAGCTGCTGGATTCGGTGCGCGACGGCCTTTTGGCGGGCGGCATTCCGCGCGCCACGCTCAACAAGCTGGCGGCCGCGGTTACCCGCCGCCACGAAGCCTTCGCAGATCCCAAACTGCAAGACGTGCTGGACCAGATCGAACTGCGCGCCCATGTCGAATTGGCCAAGCTGGAAGTTTTGGACCAAAGGGTCGCTTAGGGAACTACGACGTGCAGCCGCGGAAACCCGCTGTGCAAAACTCCTCGCGCCTGGTGGCTTAATTCAAGCCCAAGAAAGGCCGGAACCCGCCAAAGATCATCCGCTTGCCGTCAAAGGGTGCGTTTTTCATCATGTCCTTCAGGCGCGGGTCTTCCATGATTTTCTTGTTGGCGGCGTCGCGTGTGGCGCGGTCCTTGTAGGTAATCCAGGAAAAGACCACCACTTCATCGTCCTTGGCCTGCACCGCGCGGGGGAAAGACGTCACCTCGCCATAAGGCGTGTCGTCGCCGACGCATTCGACATAGTCGGTGGCGCCGAATTCCCGCCAGATCGTTTCGGATTCCCGCGCCATTTGCTTGTAGGCATCCAGCTTGCCTTTGGGAACTGCAATCACAAAACCGTCAATATAGGACATGGCTTTCTCCTTTTACCCCTCGTCCAAAGGGCGCGAGAGCCTGAATGGTTCCGACAGCGGACAAAAATAAAAAAGGCGGCCCGAAAGCCGCCCCTTTTATCCGATTTTCGGGAACTTCAGACCTCCAGCAGCATACGCTGCGGATCTTCCAGGTTCTCTTTGACCTTGACCAGGAAGGTGACCGCCTCGCGGCCGTCCACGATGCGATGGTCATAGGACAGGGCCAGATACATCATGGGCCGGATCTCGATCTTATCGCCAATCGCCATGGGGCGGGGCTGAATCTTGTGCATGCCCAGGATGCCCGACTGGGGCGAATTGAGGATCGGGGTGGACATCAACGAGCCGAACACCCCGCCATTGGTGATGGAGAAGGTTCCGCCCTGCAGCTCTTCCAGCTTCAGCTTGTTATCGCGGGCCCTGGCGCCAAAATCGGCAATCGCTTTTTCGATGCCGGCCAGCGACAGATGATCGGCGTCCCGCACCACCGGCACCACCAGCCCGCGTTCGGTCGAGACCGCGATGCCGATGTCGTAATAATTCTTGTAGACGATGTTGTCGCCTTCGATCTCGGCATTGACGTTGGGCAGTTCCTTCAGCGCCGCCACCACCGCCTTGGTGAAGAAGCCCATGAAGCCCATCTTGACGCCATGTTTTTTCTCGAACGTGTCCTTGTAGGTGGTGCGCAGGCCCATCACCGCCGTCATGTCCACCTCGTTGAAGGTGGTGAGCATGGCGGCGGTATTCTGGGATTCCTTCAGGCGTAGGGCGATGGTCTTGCGCAGCCGTGTCATCGCCACCTTTTCCTCGCGCGCTTCATGGGCGCGCGGGCCGCTTGAAACAGGAGAGGGTGCCGCAGCCGGCTGTGGTGCGCTGTTGCGCGAAGCAAGCGCTTCCAGCATGTCGCCCTTGGTCACGCGGCCGTCCTTGCCGGTGCCGGCGACGGACGAAACGGCGAGACCGGATTCTTCGGCAATGCGCTTGGCCGCCGGCATGGCAGGCGTATCTGACTTCGGCGCGGCGGCCGGGGCGGGTTTGGGCGTTTCGGCCTTAGCGGGCGCCGGGTTGGCAGCGGCGGCACCCGCTTTGCCTTCGGCAATGGCACCCAGCAGAGCGCCCACCTGCACGGTGGCGCCGGCCTGGGCCGAAATGGATTCGATGGCGCCATCGGTGGGCGAGGGCACTTCGACCGTGACCTTATCGGTTTCCAATTCCAGCAGCGGCTCGTCCCGCTTTACCGCATCGCCTTCCTTCTTGAACCATTTGGAGATGGTGGCTTCGGTGACGGACTCGCCCATTGCGGGGACTTTGATTTCGACGGTCATGGGTGACTCTTGAATAGAGGGCCAAAAACTAGAGAGACAATGCTTCGTTGAGGAAGGCGGCGAGTTCCGCCAGATGCTGCTTCATCAGGCCGGCCGCGGTGGAGGCATATTCGGGACGCCCGGCATAGCGCGGGCTGGCCTTGCCGCCCAGCTTGGTGACGGTGTCTTCGATGCGCGGCTTGATGAAATTCCAGGCGCCCTGGTTCTTGGGCTCTTCCTGACACCAGACCAACTCGGCCTTGGGGAAGCGGTTCAGCTCCTGGGCCAGCACATTTTCCGGGAAGGGATAGAGCTGCTCGATGCGCAGGATCTGGATGCGGTTTTCGCCGCGCTTCTCGCGCTCCTCCATCAGGTCGAAATAGACCTTGCCGGTGCACAGCACCACGCGCTTGATCTCGGAATCGGGCACCAACTGGATGGTGGTGGCGCCCGGCACCACTTCGGCCTGGTCGCGCAGCACGCGATGGAACGAAGTGCCGGGGGTCATGTCCGACAGAAAACTGGTGCACTTTTTGTGGCGCAGCAGCGACTTGGGCGTCAGCACGATCAACGGCTTCCTGAAGCTGCGATGCATCTGGCGGCGCAGGATATGGAAATAATTGGCCGGGGTGGTCGGCACGCAGACTTGCATATTGTCCTGGGCGCAAAGCTGGAGATAACGCTCCAGCCGGGCGCTGGAATGTTCCGGGCCCTGGCCTTCATAGCCGTGCGGCAACAGCAGGGTCAGGCCCGACATGCGCAGCCATTTCATTTCGCCGCTGGCGATGAACTGGTCCATCACGACTTGCGCGCCATTGGCGAAGTCGCCGAACTGGGCTTCCCACAACACCAGCGCCTTGGGCTCGGCGGTGGAATAGCCATATTCGAAGCCCAGCACCGCTTCTTCCGACAGCAGGGTATCGATAACTTCAAAGAATCCCTGATTTTCGCCGACATGCTGCAGCGGGAAATAGCGTTCCTCGGTCTGCTGATCGACCAGTGCGGCATGGCGCTGGCTGAAGGTGCCGCGCTGTGAATCCTGGCCCGACAGGCGGACATAGAAGCCGTCCTCCAGCAAGGTGCCGAAGGCCAGGGCCTCAGCTGTCGCCCAGTCGAAGCCTTCGCCGGTCTCGAACATCTTGGCCTTGGCTTCCAGCAGGCGGATGATGGTCTTGTGCAGATTGAAATTGGCGGGCGGAGTGCTGAGCGCCTTGCCGACCTTGCGCAGTTCGTCTTCATTGACGCTGGTTTCCCCGCGCCGGTCGCTGTTCTTGGGCGCCACTTCCAATCCCTGCCAGCGGCCATCCAGCCAGTCGGCCCGGTTGGGCAAATGCGACTTGGAGGCGTTGAATTCGTCATCCAGCCGCTGGTTAAACGCGGCCTGCATGGCCTCGGCCTCGGCCTGGCTGAGCGTGCCTTCGCCCACCAGCTTGGTGGAATAGAGCTGCAAGGTGGAGGGATGATCCTTGATCACCCGGTACATTTGCGGCTG
>Ga0307516_10007153_pt1 | contig 12884 bp, 10 predicted proteins | sample 19_EM_MG_FD_203310 | JGI IMG/M metagenome (GOLD analysis project Ga0307516, IMG submission 203310) | Populus trichocarpa ectomycorrhiza microbial communities from riparian zone in the Pacific Northwest, United States - 19_EM | ecosystem: Host-associated > Plants > Roots > Unclassified | place... | reverse complement strand
GCCCGATCGTCAGCCTGCGCCGGCTCGGCCTGACACAAGTCCCGGGCCGGCGCAGCCCGTCCGCTCCGTGGATCGGCCCGGACCTATCGAGGACTTCCGATGACAACTCCATCTGCCGGCAAGCCCGCGCCCCTCCTCGTTCTCCAGGCCACCGGCCGCTCCGGCGAACCGATGGCCGGGCTGGTGGCGCTGCTTCGCGAGGGCGACCCGGTGCGCGCGAACGCCACCGTTGAGCTGAGCGCGGTCACCGCGCGTGAGGCCAAGGCGATCACGCTGGTGGCATCAGCGCGGGGATGCGCTGCGCCCGTAGATGAGGCGGAGCTCGCAGACCCGGCCCGCCTTTTCCCGTAGCAGCCACGTGCCCGCGGTCGGATAGCCGTCCGGACGGCCGAACTCATAGATGACATCGGCCTCCCAGACCGTGATTCCGGGTGTGCCCGTCGCCATGGTGAGCTGTTGCCTGGCCCCGATCCGATAGTCGCTGTGCAGGATGTCGTAGATGGGCGCCAGCCCGGTGGAGATCCGCCCGCTCGGCCAGTACATGACCAGGTCCTCGGACCAGCGCCGATGGAGGGACGGAAGGTCCGCGTTGCTCGCGACAGCGGAGAAGATCGCGGCTGCTTCCTCGCCTCGTTCGGTGTTTATCGCGCCCTGGTCCAGATGCCGGTCATGGCCGACCACCGGGAGCACCGTGGCCAGCTGCCGGCGGGCGTCACTCAGCCGGCTGCGGACGGTGCCGACCGGGATCCCGCACAGCGTGGCGATCTCCTCGTAGGAGTTGCGGACCGTGAAGTAGCGGAGCATGGCCACCGGCAGCGTTGCGGGCGTCAACTGGCGCAGGCCGTGCCAGACCCAGTCACGCAGGGCACCGCGTTCGATGGTCGCCACCGGGTCGTCCAGGTCCGAGGCGAGCAGGTCGGCACCCGCCGACTCGACCAGGCCCGGCATGCGGTTGCGCAAGATCATCCGGCAGTTGTTGCGGACGATGGCGTGCAGCCATGGACGGGCCTTGGCCGGATCACGGAGGTCGCCGATCCGGCCGAGGGCGGTGACCGCGGCGTCCTGACAGGCGTCCTCGGCGTCCGGGCCCGCGCCCAGGACCTGGATCGCCACCGCCCGCATCCCGGGGTACTCGTGCTGGATAAGGCGGGCGATCCCGTCGGGATCGCCCTGCTGAGCCGCGCGGACGAAATGCTCGACCTCGGCGACCGGCTCCGGCCTGACCACAATCATGACGCTGAAGGTATCGACGGCCGGTGGAAAGTTTCTTCACCCGCGATCCGAACTTCTTGCCCCGCACCTGCATCTGACAGTCGGAGAGAAATCCATATGTCGAGGATGACCGAGGTGGGAAAGCGGTGGGCGGCCTGCGGATGCGTTCCAGAAATCGTCAACAAATCGTTCACTCGCCGAGTCATGGCAGAAAGGATCAGTGCGTGACGTCAGGACGTCCCCTTCCGACCGATGGTGAACCAGCGGGGCGGGACCCGAACACGCTGCGCCTGCAGATCCTGGGGCCGCTCCGGCTTTGGCGTGGTGACGACGAACTCGATGCGGGCCCGCGGCAACAGCGCTGCCTGCTGGCGCTTCTGATGGCTCGTGAAGGTCACCCGGTCAGCACGCCTGATCTGATCGGGCTGATCTGGGGGCCGGATGCGCCGCCCAGCGCGGTCAACGTCATCCACAAGTATGTCGGCATCCTGCGCCGGCTTCTGGAACCCGGCCTGCCACCTCGCGCTTCCGGATCCTTCCTGGTACGGCACGGCAACGGCTACCGCTTCACCGCAGACGCCGCGTCGCTGGACCTGATCGCCTTCCGGAGACTCGTCACCGAGGCGAGGACCAGCGTTTCCCTGGGCCGCCCCGAGGACGCGCTCGGGCAGTACGCCCGGGCGCTGCGGCTGTGTCACGGAAACGCGGGAGAGGAACTCGCTGACAGTTCGGGGACGACGTCGACCTTCGCCGGCATCGACTGCGAGTTCTTCGACGCGGCGGTCTCCGCGGCCGACATCGCGGTCCGGCTCCGTCGTCCGTCGCTCGTCCTGGCACCGCTGCGGCTCGGGGCGCGGATGAGCCCGTTCAACGAGCCCGTCCACGCCAGCCTGATCGTCACGCTCGCCGCGCTGGGACTCCAGGCCGAGGCGCTGAGCGTCTTCCAGGAGATGCGCGCGCGCCTCTCCGACGACCTCGGCATCGACCCTGGCCAGGACCTCCAGGAAGCGCACCGGCGGGTGCTCACCCAGAGTGTGCCGTCGGCCGATACCGCCGTCTCGGCCGACGCCGCGCCAGGCCACATCGAGGATTCACGCCCGGTTTCGCCAGTTCATCCGGCTCAGTTGCCGCCCGATCTTCCCCTGTTCGTCGGCCGGACGTCCGAACTGGAGAAGCTGGCGACGATACTGGGCGGATTGCGTGAAGAACGCCGGACCAGCCCGCTGATCGTGGCGCTGGACGGCATGGGCGGCGTCGGCAAGTCCACCCTCGCGGTGCACTTCGCGCACGCGTTCGCCGGCGACTTCGCCGACGGTCAGCTCTATCTCGATCTGCGGGGAGACCAGGGTGAGGAAGGTAGTCTCACCGCCGGTGAGGCGCTGAGTTCGCTGCTGTACGCCCTGGGCATTCCGGCTTCGAACGTTCCGGACGGCTTCGACGCGCGGACGGGAACCTATCGCAGCCTCACCGCCGGGAAACGGTTCCTGCTGCTGCTGGACAACGTCCGGGACGCCGCGCAGGTCCGGCCGCTGCTCCCGAGTTCCGCCGACAGTCTCGTGGTGATCACCAGCCGCCGCCGGCTGGTCGGCCTGGCGGCCTTCGAAGGCGCTCACCTGCTGCGTGTCGACGTGCCTGATCCGGACACGGCACGGGAACTGCTCGCCCGCCGGCTGGCCGGGCAGCCGGCCAGAGGGGCGGTCCACGCCGCCGGACGAAGCGTCGTGGACGAGATTGTCGAACTCTGCGGCCGGCTGCCGCTGGCGCTCGCGGTGCTGGCGGCGAGGCTGATCGCCCGCCCGGCCTTGTCTCTGGACGGCGTGGTCGCCGAACTCCGCGACGGAGTCAACCGGCTCGGCGCGCTTCCCGGCGGCCGGGACCTTCCCGACCCGCGCACCGCCTTCTCGTGGTCGTACCGGCAACTGAGCGCGGACGCCGCGCGGCTCTTCCGGCTGATGTCGTTGACACCCAGCCTGGGCGTGACGGCCGACGCCTGCGTCAGCCTGTCCGGCCGGGAGCCGCAGAGCACCCGAGCCGCACTGGCCGAGCTGACCGAGGCGGCGCTGGTGACCGAGGACGACGTCGGCCGCTTCTCGTCGCACGTGCTCGTACTGGCGTACGCGGAGGAGCTTCTTCTGTCCGTCGAGTCCACCGTGGAGCGTGATGCCGCGACGGCTCGCCTGCTCCAGCACTACCTGCACGAGCTTGTCCTGGTGTTCGAGCAGGGACTGATGCACAGCAACCTGCGTAGCATCCATGACGCGGCCGGCCGGGACGAGATCGCCCTTCAGCACAGCGCGAGGGCGGTGGAGCTGTACCGGGCCGCCGGGTGATCGCCACACGGTCGGACGCCCCGTCGGACGACGGATCAATGATGGTCGTCGGGCGGAATCCAACGGCGCCAGCCCCACCAGATGAACCATCCTGTTCCGCGGATCATCATGGCGATCAGCCAGGCGAGGCCGGTGGGGAACTGGCGCATGGGAATCGATCCTTCTCGGAAAGCGGTCCTGGGGGCGTCTGTGTCGGCAGCCGCCCCCGGACGACCGTTCAGGCCGGGACGCGGGCGGCGATCTCCGGTGCGAAGAGCGCGGCGGGGGTGTCCATGAGATGGGTGACCCGGAGGAAGGCGGTGGCCAGCACCGGGTCCTCGGCCGCGGCGGCGCGGAGGCGCGCCAGGTAGGCGCCGCGCTGCGGGTCGAGCGCGGACCGATCGCCGGCCACCTCCGGAAAGCGGAGGTCGTTGGCCGTGACGGTCGCCCACGGCACGTCGATGGCCGCGGCCATCGTGCTGAAGAACCGGGCGGCGAGGTCGTCTGTCCCGTCCTTCAAGAGCCGGCGCAGACCGGTGGCCTCGATGGCGGCCACGCTGATGCCTTGGCCGTAGAACGGGTTGAACGAGCACAGGGCGTCGCCGGTGACGAGGAATCCCGCCGGGAAGCGGTCCATCCGGTCGAAGCGCAACCGGGTGCTTCCCGGGAATCGCATCTTCAGCGGGTCGCTGATCGGGGTGGCGGTCCGCATGATCGTGGCGATGTCCGGGCTGTCCAGGTCGTCCGCCCAGGCCAGCATGCCGTCGTGGTCCGTCGGCGGCACCGCGCCGGCGAAGCCGCTCACGCTGGCGATCCAGGTGTCGTTCTCCTGGGCGAGGGCAAAGCCGCCGCGGGGCTTGCCCGGGTAGGCGGCGACCGCGGTGGCGCCGCGACCGTCGAGGTGGTGAGGTTCGCGGCGGTAGCGCCGGCTCACGTACGTCACCTGGTTCTCGATCCGCTCCTCCTCGACCTCCGGAAAGCCGAGCTGAGCCAGCCAGTGCCGGGCTCGTGAACCGCGGCCCGAAGCGTCCACGACGAGATCGACGCCGTCGAGGACGACCTGACCACCCGCGACGGTCGCCTGCACGCCGGTCACCCGGTCGCCGCCGGCCGCCGTCACCAGCTCGGTGACGGCATGACCCGGCTTGATCCGTACGTTCGGCAGGGCGGCCACGCGTCGCCGGATCGTGTACTCGAGCAACGGCCGGCTGACGGCGAGCCCGACCATCCCCGACAGCCCCTGGGCGAGCGGCTTGCCGTCCACCCACCACTGCATCTTGTCCTGCACGTCAAAGGTCGGAGCTCCGATCTCGATCAGCTCGTCGCTGAGGCCCTCGAGCAGCTCGTCCAGCTCCTGTCGCCCGCGTGCCAGCAGGCCGTGCACCTGGCCGCTCTGCGGCACTCCCCGGCGCGGCTCCGGTCCGTCCGGCAGCGCGTCCCGATCGAGAACGAGGACCTCCTCGAACGACCCGTGCAATGCCTGCGCCGCCAACAACCCGGCGAGGGACGCGCCGATGACGACGGCCCGGGCGTAACGCGTTGTCTCCATGCGACTTTTCTTTCTTTCGATGATTCTTCCTCGGCCGAGGTTAGCCCGCGATAGGCGTCGGCAACGGCCTGAAGAATGGTGTTCTGCGCAACACGTGCCTGACTGATCCCGATGTATTCCGGCGGATCAAGAAATCATTCACTCCGGGGTAAGAAACGATTCAGTGTCAATCCTTAGGTTGGCGGAAATCGCTTTCCCGAAGGGCCTGGATCATGTCGTTCCTGCTGGAATTCGTCCGTAGCCCGGCAACGGTCGGCGCGATCGCGGCGAGCGGCTCCGCGCTCGCCGGCCTGGCCACCGCCGTGGTACCGCGAACGGGTTCTCCCGTGGTCGTCGAGCTCGGACCCGGCACCGGGGCCTTCACCGAGGCGATCCAGCGGCGTCTCGCTAGAAACGGCCGGCACCTCGCCGTCGAACTCAACCCGAGGTTCGCCCAGCAACTGGCGAGCCGACACCCGGCGGTCGACGTGGTGAACGCCGACGCGAACTCCCTCGGACTCCTTCTGGCGCAGCGGGGGATCGGCCAGGTCGATGTCGTCGTCAGCGGGCTGCCCTGGGCGGCGTTCGCCGAGGAACATCAGCGTGCCGTCCTGGCCGAGGTGGTCGCGGCCATGGCGCCGGACGGAGTGTTCACCACATTCGCGTACGTGCATGCCCGCTGGGCCTCGCCGGCCCGCCGGCTGCTGCGGTCGCTGCGATCGCAGTTCGACGAAGTGGTGATCGGCCGGACGGTGTGGGCGAACCTGCCGCCCGCCCTGGTCTATTCCTGCCGTCGCCCGGTGGGCCACCTATTGTCAGCCGAGGCCGGACAGGAACGTCTCGGCGCGGCGGGCGAACAGGTGGGCTCCACGCGCGGCTGAGAGTTCGCGTGCCTTCTCGCCCGCGTCGCGGACCACGGCCGCGGGTTCGCCGAGGGCCTGGAGAAGCCGTGCCCGTTGCAGGCGGATCAGACCTTCCGGATAGCGCTGACCGTAGGTGTCCAGGCAGAACTCCGCGCGGGTGAGGGCGATGCCGGCCGCGGCGGTGTCCCCACTTACCAGGCGCATCTCGCCCAGCAACCCGAACCAGGTGGCGACGCACGAGCGCGGCGGATCGAGGAGGTCCCTGGTGATGATCCGCTCCGCCTCCGCGGTGGCCCCGGCGGGATCGTCACCGGTCATGGTCAGCGCCCAGCACCGGGCCAGCCGCTGATAGGTGCCGAGGTAGGCGAAGGACAGTCCGGGATCCGCGCCGATCCCCAGCTCCGTCACGCGTAGCGCTTCGACCGGGTCACCGGACAGCGTCGCGGTCCGTGCGGCGAATGTGGCCCAGATCGTGCGTACGTACGGGTCGTCGCCCGCCGATGCCTCGAGCATGTCGAGCATCTCGCGCGCCGCATCCCGGTCACCGTGCAGCGCGGTCGTCTCCGCGAGCAACCCGATCATGATGAGCAGGATGTCGTGCCGGACCGGATCCTCATCACGCCGCGCAAGGTCGAGGACGACGGCCTTGGACCGGCTGAGATACCGGTACGCCTCCCCGATGTCGCCGAGGTGCCACTGGTAGATGCCCCAGGCCTGCAGGCCGAAGGTCGACACGAACGGATCGGTGGACGCCTCGCCCGCGTCCAGCAGCCGTCGCGCCAGCGGGCCAATCCGGTCGAGCTCGATCGCCTGGGCATGGGCGGCCCAGCGGGAGTAGAGGAAGCCGGCCGCCTCGACCTCGCGACCGAGTTTGCGGGCCAGATGCTCGGCCCGCTCCAACTGGGAGAGCGCCGAGAATCCGTACATCGATCGCATCCCGAGGACGGCGGTGAGCTGCGTCAGGGCGCCCAGCTCCAGTTCGGCCAGCCCCGCCGTCCGGGCCACCCTCGCGGCTGACTGCAGGTGCCGCTCGGCGGCCTCGAGGGCGGACTTCGCCGCGGCGCTGCGGCCCGCGCGTACCAGGGCGGTGGTGGTGCGGGCCGGATCGGCCAGGGGGCCGGCCGCCCACAGGTGGTGCGCCAGACGCTCGGCGATGGACTCGCCACCGGCCGTAGCGTTCTCCAGGGCGTCCGCGATCTGGAGGTGAAGCTGGCTGGTGCGGGGATGCGGTGTCGTACCGGCGACCGACTCGCGGACCAGGTCGTGCGCGAAGCGCAGGGAGTACGGACTCTCCGGCATCGACTCGAGCACGCCGAGAGCCGCCAGCGGCTCGAGGCGTTCGAGGCAGCTCGCGACCTCGAGGTAGGCCGCGCGGGCGAGCAGGCCGAGGTCGATGTCCCGTCCGATGAGGGCGGCGGTCCGCAGCAGGTCCCGTGCGTCGGTGTCGAGGCCGGAGATCCGCTCGATGACGATGTCACGGACTGTGGCCGGAACCGCCTCCCGGGCGGGGCCGGCGGCATCCATGATCGCGCCGGTGTCGGCGAGCAGCCGGGACAGTTCCCGGATGAAGAACGGGTTGCCGCCGGTACGGGCATGGATGCCGCGGGCGGCGTCGGGGTCCGGATCGAGGCCGGTCTCCTGCCGGACGAGTTCGATCGCCTCGTCCGGGCCGAGCGGGCCGAGCCAGACGCGACGGTGGCCGGACACCCGGCTGAGTGCGGCGAGCGTGCGCGAGAGCTCCGAGCCGGGTGCCGGGGCCCGGTCACGCAGTGCTCCCACCACCGCGGCCCCGGCGGGCAACCTGCTTGCCACATGGCTGAACAGCTGGAGCGACGCGGTGTCCGCCCACTGGAGGTCGTCGAGGACCAGCAGCACGGGTCGCCGCGCGGAGGACTCGCCGATGACGGTGACGACCTGCTCGAACAACCGGAACCGGGAGGCACCGTCCGCGATCATCGGCAAGGCGCTCGCGTCCTCCGGCGTCAGGACGAGGCGGGCGAGCTCACCGGCCTGCCACTTCTCCCGCTCGGGAGCGGACAGATCGTCGAGAAGGGCGCCGATCGCCTGCACCCACGGCCACATCGAGGGTGTCCCGTCGCCGTCCAGGCAGCGGCCCCAGACGACGAAGGTCCCCTGCCGTCCGGCCTCGGCGGCGATCTCCTCCAGCAGTCGGGTCTTGCCCGCGCCCGGCTCGCCCTCGACGATGCCGATCGCGCTACCGCCGGCGAGTGCCGGTGCCAGCGTTCGCCGGAGCGTCGCGAGTTCGTCGGCCCGGCCGACCAGCCCACCGGTCGTGGGCGCCGTCGGCGGTACCGTGCTGTCCGAGCCGGCGCCGGTCTGCCTGAGTACCTGTCCGTGTGCGGCCTGGAGCGCCGGACCGGGGTCGATGCCGAGTTCCTCCTCGAGGCGGGTGCGGACCGTACGGAAGACGTCCATCGCCTCCGCCTGGTGCCCGACGGCGCCGAGAACCGCGACAAGGCTCGCCTGTACGGGTTCGTGCAGTGGCGCGATCGAGGCGGCCAGCTGGAGCGCGGGGAGCACGCGTTCCGGAAGGCCCAGCTCGACGGCCAGACCGGCGGCCGTCACACACGCGTCGAAGACCTCCGCGTCGAGCGCGGCGAAGATCGGTGACCCGGCGGTGCGGTGGGACATCCCGCTGCCCGCCTGGCCATGCCAATGGCCGAGCGCCGCCACATAGTGGTCGAGAGCTTTCTCGGGCTCCGCGGCCTTGGCCGCGACGACAAGCTCACGGAAGGCGACGAGGTCGAGGGTGCCGGGGCCGGCGGCGAACAGATAGCTGTTTCCTCGCCGGTGGAGGTATGCGCCGGCGGCGCGAGAAGGAAGCCCCGGTTCGAGTACGCGCCGGAGGGCGCCGATGTACTTGTGGATGACGTTCATGGCGGTTGCCGGGACGTCGTCCTCCCAGATCATGTCGATCAGGTCGGCGGTGCTGACCGGCTGTCCCTCACGGGCGAGCAGTACGGCGAGGAGATAGGCCTGCTGACGGGGACCGGGATCTCGCTCGACGCCGTACCGCCAGATCCTCAGCGGGCCGAGGATCTCCAACCGCAGAGATTCATCAGCCATGTGCCGACCCCCGGACCAATCTCGGCATTTACCCGTTCCTGAACGTTGCTTGTACGCAAGGTACGCAGGTCGGATCCTGGATGCCAAGATCCGTCCCTGGCATCGGGCGTCCAGGCGGAAGGAAGAATCCTTCAACTACGCTGCGTTACTGTCGCCGTCATGCTGACGACGCTCTCCATCCGCGACCTGCAGCCACAGCTGGCAGCGAATCGCCGGTACTGGACCGGGCTGGCCGGCGCCGGAGGTGCCGACAACCCCGATGCCGACCTGCCGATCTACCGCACCGGAGTTGGGGATTCCCTGATGAACGGTGTTCTGCGGGTCCGTGGTGTGCCGCTCGACGACGCGCTGGCCGTGGCGCGGGAGCAACTTCAGGGTACGAAGTGGGCCTGGTGGGTCAGCGCTGACAGCGACGAGGGCACCGCGGAGGGGCTGATGGCCCGCGGCGCCACCCAGGCCGCCCTCATGCCGATCATGGCGCTGGACATCGAGCGGGCCGCTCTCGGCGCGCCGGCCGACCTGAAGAGCGCGCCGGCCGACCTGAAGATCCGGACGATCACCGGCGCCGGCGAGATGGCCGACTACGTCGGGGTGTTCGCCGCGCCGCTCGGTATCACCTCCGACCTCGATCTCATCGTCGAGCGCGAGCTCGGCTTCGGGTTGGGTAACCTCGACGTGGTCCGGCGGGCGGCGTTCGTCGACGGCCGCATGGTCAGCACCTGCACGTTGTCGCTCGGTGCCGAGGTCGCGGCGCTCTACGCCATCGCCACCGCGCCCGATTTCCGGCGCCGCGGCATCGCCACCGCCCTCACCCTCGACGCCCTGCGCATCGCCCGGACCGCCGGGCGACGCATCGCCACCCTGCAGGCGAGCAAGGCGGGCGAACCGGTGTACCGACGAATCGGGTTCCAGACCGTCGCCCAGTACCTGCTCTTCAGTTTCGCTGATCAGCCGGCCGACCCCGGGGCCGAGGACTGACCCCCGTCGACGAGTTGGGGCGCCCGGGCGGAATCCTTAGCAGGACGTTGTTCAGCGCCCGCCGACAGGGTCGCGTAGATCGCCTGCGTCGAGGGTGTCCGCCTGGGGAATGGACCGCCACAGGAAGGCGGGAAGCGAGGCGAAGAAGATGCCGGCCAGGCCGATCAGGCTGATCGACCAGCCGGCGCCGACCCGGTCCGCGGCCAGCCCGGCCAGGAACGCCCCCACCCCCTGTGCCGTCGCGTTCATCGATCCGGCGATTCCCATGCCGCGACCACGTTGGTCGGCGGGGAGCAACTCGGCGAAGGTGGACGCCCCGACGACGGTGAGCACGGCCCAGACGGCTCCGCTGAGGCCGAACGCCAGCATGATCAGGAGAGGGTCGCTCGCCGCAAAGACCAGCAGCAACGGTACGCCCGGCGCCAGGCAGGCCACCGGGAAGATCCCCGGGTACCGGTCCGCGGTCACGAACCGGGCAAAGACGGACAGCGCTGCCACGGCGAACAGACCCTCCGACGCCATGAACAGCCCGGCCCAGCCGCCACCGAGCCCCAGTTCGGACACCAGCGGCGCGGCGAGTGCCTTGGGCGCGGTCAGGAACACGCCGGTAATGGTGGACAGCAGGATCGCGCGTCGGGCCGGCGACCGCCAGATGAATCCGAACGTCGACGCGATACCGCCCCCGGCCGATGCGGTGGCCACGGCCGGCCGAGACCGTACGAACAACCGCACCACCAGCGCCGCCGCCGCGAACGTGAGCCCGTCGACGACCAGGCAGGTGGCCGGGGCGAACGCTGTGGCGAGGAAGCCGCCGGCGCTGAACCCGGCGAGCTGCCCGCCTTGGGACAACGACTGCCGCACCGCCATGCCGGCGCCGTAGCGTTCGGGTGGCAGGACGTCGCGCAGGAGAGCCAGGCGCGCCGCGGTGTAGGGCCCGCTCAGGAACGACGACACGGCGACCAGGCAGCACAACGCGCCGAAGGAGACACCCGGAACAGCCATCATGAGGACGATCGCCGCACGCACCGCGTCGATGGTGACGGAGACTTCGCGTCGCGGCCGCCGGTCGGCCAGCGGGGAGAGCAGAAATCCTCCGGCGACGGTGGGCAGATAGGTCAGCGCGTAGGTCAGTCCGCTCAGTCCGGCGGAGTGAGTCTCCTCGTACACCAACAGCGCCAATGCCACCCGGGACAGTTGGTCGCCGACCACCGAAAGAGCCTCGGCCACCGCAATCGCGCGAAATTCTCCATTGCGTAACAGCGACATGAGTCCGGAGACTTCCACAGTCTTGTGAAGATCTACTTCCGGTCGACCGGTAGCGGATCGCCGATGGCAAGTTTTGATCCAGTCGTCGTGAAGTCGTGGCCTGTTCAATAGAACTCGGACCAGATGGAGGTGAATGATGATGAAGCACGCTGACTGGTGACACCCTGACCGGTGCGGCCGAGGCTGTCCCCTTCGGATGTCCCTGATGACAGCCTCGGTCGACCGCGCCTGACCGAAGAGCGAGAGGAATTACTTGTTCAACAAACGGAATGCGAGCAGCGTAGCCGCCGTCGCCACGATGGTGGCCGGTGCGACGCTGGTTCTGGGCACGCCCGCGGAGGCGACACCGCCGGGCCCCGGTGTGGTCGGCACGATCATCGCCCAGCAAACGGTCGGCCACACCGACTACATCCTGCGCGAGATCACGATCCCGGCCGGTCAGGCCACCGGATGGCACTACCACGCCGGAACCCTCTACGGCCGAGTCAAGAAGGGCACGCTGAGCCACTTCGACTCGACCTGCGAGTCGGACGGGGTCTATCCGCGCGGCAGCTTCATCCAGGAGCCGAGCGGTGCGGACAACGTGCACATCGGCATCAACCGCGGTTCCGTCCCGGTGGTGCTGGAGGTTCTCTACGTCCTGCCGACCGGCTCCCCGCTGTCGATCGACGCAGGGAATCCCGGGTGCGATTTCCAGTGATCGGCCGGCTTGCCTGAGCTGATCCGGGCACGAGGAAAGAGACGCGCGCCGGTCCAGCCCCCGCCGGACCGGCGCGCCTTCGTCATGCCGATCCAGTGATCGTTCACAACTCTTCCAGTTGGTCTCATTACGGTTGCCGCAGTTTTGGCCGGAAGGATCCGTCATGAACGGAAAACCCTCCGGAACCGCTCTGCCGCATCGATGAGAAGGAACAAGCCGTGACCGCAGTCAGTCACCTCGTGGCCGGCGGCAATCCAGGGCCGAGCGATCCGCAAGGGCTACGCCTTCAGGTCATGGGCGCGCTGCGGATCTGGCGTGGGAACACCGAACTCGACGCGGGGCCACGCCAGCAACGTTGCCTGCTGGCCGTGCTCCTCGCCCGGGAGGGTCGGCCGATCGCCATGGCCGACCTGATCGATCTCATCTGGGGTCCGGGTGCACCGCCCAGCGCGGTCAACGTCATCCACAAGTACGTGGGCGCACTGCGTCGGCTGCTCGAGCCCGACCTGCGTGCCCGGGTCGCGGGCAGCTATCTCGTCCGGCAGGGCAACGGCTACCGTTTCGTGGCCGACTCGGAGACCCTTGACCTGATCGCGTTCCGTCAGCGCGTCGCCGCCGGGCGGGCGAGCGCCGCCGAGGGCGATCCGGAACAGGCGCTGGACCGTTACGCCGACGCTCTCGAACTGTGCCAGGGCGCCGCGGGCGAGGGCCTGTCGGAGAGCGCCGCCGCGACGGCGACCTTCGCGGCCATCGACGGCGAGTTCTACGAGGCCGCCGCGGCCGCCGCCGAGATCGCCACCCGCGTCCGCCGGCCCTCCCGCGTGCTCGCGCCGCTGCGGCTCGCGACGAAGATGGGTCCGCTCAACGAGCCCGTGCACGCGAGCCTGATGACCGCCCTGGCCGCGGCCGGGCACCAGGCCGAGGCGCTGGCGGTCTATCGC
>Ga0307516_10007151_pt1 | contig 12886 bp, 20 predicted proteins | sample 19_EM_MG_FD_203310 | JGI IMG/M metagenome (GOLD analysis project Ga0307516, IMG submission 203310) | Populus trichocarpa ectomycorrhiza microbial communities from riparian zone in the Pacific Northwest, United States - 19_EM | ecosystem: Host-associated > Plants > Roots > Unclassified | place... | reverse complement strand
AGGCCTGTTCCGCGAGGCCGCCTTCGAGAGCCTCGAGGATGTCTTCGTCTACGTCGACCTCCTCGTCGGCGTCGGACTCGTTGAGGTTCTCCTCAACGTCTTCGACGAGGCCATCGAGGATATCATCGGAGGAAGTATCACTCATGCTGTTGACCGCGATCGACTCGGACTTGCGATCACCCCGACACTCATCTGCGATGGTTCTGGCCGACCTCGGCCGTAAACTAAACGCGGCCCTCTCCTCTCTCAACAGGGCCCCAGTCGTCGACGAGAAGGTCCTCGATGCGATCCTGAAGGAGGTCTGCGCCGCTCTGCTCGAATCGGATGTTAACGTCAAGCTGGTCGCATCTCTCCGCCAAAAGGTCAAAGCGAAAGTGAAGACGGTACTAGAAGGCGGAGCAGACAAGGGCAAAGAGGGAAATAGGAAAAGTGTTGTTCAAAAGGTATTTCGGTCGGCGCATTATCTTCGGTCTGCTCACTATTACAGGCTGTGTTCGATGAACTCGTCAATCTCGTCGACCCTGGCGTCGAACCTTACAAACCGAAGAAGGGTCAGTCGAACGTCATCATGGCCGTCGGTTTGCAGGTGTGTCTGCGCCGACAATGTCCATTGTCCACCACTCCCTGACGATCACCTCCAGGGTAACGGTAAAACTACAACTTGCACGAAGCTCGCCGTCTATTATCAAAAGAGGGGCTTCAAGTCATGTATTGTCTGTGCTGATACCTTCCGTGCCGGCGCCTTCGACCAGACGCGGCAGTCAGCTACCAAGGCCAAGGTCGCATACTTCGGTTCCTATACCGAAACGGATCCCGTCTCCATTGCCGCACAGGGTGTCGTAAAGTTCAAGAAGGAACGGTTCGACGTCATCATCGTCGATACTTCCGGTCGGCATAAACAGGAATCAGAGCTATTCCAGGAGATGGTACAGATCGGGGAAGCTGTAAAGCCGAACATGACTGTACTCGTCCTTGACGCTAGCATTGGTCAGGCCGCTGAGGCTCAGAGTCGTGCCTTTAAAGATAGTGCTGACTTTGGTGCGATCATTGTGACCAAGATGGATGGCCACGCAAAGGGAGGAGGAGCGATATCCGCGTGAGATCGTGTCTCGTATGCCCTCAACGTTGGATGATGCTCAACCTCCGATCAGGGTAGCAGCCACAAAAACGCCCATTATCTTCTTGGGAGTTGGAGAGCACTTGCACGATCTCGACCGTTTCTCTCCTCAGCCTTTCGTCTCCAAACTGCTTGGTCTGGGAGACATCCAAGGACTTATGGAGCACATGCAGGACATGGCTACTCAGAACCCCGACAAGCAGAAGGAGATGGCAAAGAAGCTTGAGGAAGGCAAACTCAGCATTCGGGATTGGAGGGAACAGATTCAGAATGTCATGAGTATGGGTCCGATCAGCAAGATCGCCTCCATGATTCCGGGTTTACCTCAGGATCTCTTGGCTGGTTCCGACGAGGAGGGATCGTTACGGATGAAACGGATGATTTATATCACGGATAGTATGACGGCTGAGGAACTCGACTCCGACGGTTCACCATTCCTTGAGGTGGGCAAGGATGGAAAACCTACCGGCCTAACGTGGAGGATGACACGGGTGGCAAAGGGTAGTGGGACGAGCGTACGGGAGGTTGAAGAGCTGTTATGCCAATACCGCATGATGGCTAACATGGCCAAGCAAGCCGGTGGAAAGAACGGTTGGCTGCAGGCGATGCAGAAGATGCAAGCAGCTGGTGGTGGTCGCGGACGCGGTGCCGGCGGTATGCCAACACCGGCTCAAATACAGGCTATGCAGGTATGTGTCGTCGCTTTCACTATCGAATACACTCCTAATAACCATTTCTAGCGGGCGATGCCGCCAGGAATGCTTCAACAGATGCAACGGCAGATGAGGGGTGGTGGAGGTATGCAAGAGATGATGAAGGCGATGATGCAGGGACAGGGAGGAGACCAATTCGACATGGAGGAGATGCAACGTAAGCACACTCCACTGATGTACCCATGCATTTCTGAAACCGGTGTAGGCATGATGCAACAAATGGGAGGAGGTCTGGGTGGGCCGGGCGGTCTGGGTGGGTTGGGAGGTATGCCCAACATGTCGGAAATGTTCAAGATGATGGGAGGCATGGGTCGTGGCAGGTAGTGTACTCGTGCATAACTAATCGAAACATTATGATTAAGTACTCGCCTGGGAGCGCGAAATAATTATCCACCGAAAAACTACAACAGCCACGGTTAGGGCTGCTTCCCCCTCACGCTTTTCTTGATTTCTGATGCTGCGGATTTGTTACCGAAGATGAAGGCGGAAGTGTGTTTGTCTGCCCCAAGTTTCGAGCGCCTACCAGAGCCGGCGAAGGTGATCTTATAGACTTGGTCTCAGAAACGGCCGCGTATGATGAAACATTTGTTCTCACCGTCCATGACCCCCACAGCCCAACTATGCCGGTAATTAAGGAGAACACAGTAGATAACGTCCCGATTCCGGCGGTGTTATACGCCGAGAACGACATCAGGAGCGACGCCCCAGTGATAGGGGTGAGTAGCGGATGGGAAAATTGGCGCCGACTCGGGTCGTCTGTAACCTGAACTGCGTACAAGGTACCAGAAGGGGTCTTTGTACTCGTAAGTGAGGAGGCAGGAAGCACCGGAAGCGCACGCACGTTGACTAACACCCCGAGGGCCACCCCAAACGACAGGATACCGAATTGGAATGCCAGGAAGGCTTCCAGTGGGGTCAGGAGCGTCCGGGGCTCCCCTGTCATGAATATCAGGAGCCTGGGTGATATCGTGAACAACCCAGCAAGGGCAAGCAGCCTGGCGCACGATATATGTGAGCCGCCAACCAGAAAATATCAGGGGGATAGGACAGACAAAGTAAACGCGGCCATAGACCAGGCAGTGGTGGTTCCGTCGGCGTCATCGGAGTCAATCGCGGCCGAGGGCGGCGTAGCCTTTGGGGGCCTGTCTAACGTGTCTCGAAGCTCAAAACTCTCAGACATCTGCAATGCGGTCAGGAGGTTTGGGATGTGGCTGAGGTTCAGACGATGGCGGAGCGCACGCGCACGTTGTGATCGGGCGCTTTGATGAAACTGGTCATTGCAAACGAAAAACACGAAATAATGAACAGAGTATTGTATAGCATAATAGTCGACAGTAAACAGTGGGTAGGAAGCAAATGGCCGGGGACGCGTAACACAATCATGAACCCCAACCCCCGGAGTTGGTCGTTCCCCACCCTCCAGAGCTCTGCAACATAGCCGCCCTTTGAGGGTTCATGCCAGCAGGGAGAGGTTGTGTGCCGGGATGAGCGGGTGTCCGAGCTGGAGGGTACCCGGGAGTCTGGTAGCCGTATTGGTTAGGAGGTGGTGCACCGTAGGGAGGAGCACCGTTGTAAGGAGTGGAAGAGGAGTGAGGTGGCTGGCCACCATAGGGGTTTGGTGTCCGGGCAGGGTGGCGAACTGACGTGTGCCCTGGTGTCACGTGGCCAGGGGTCCGTGCTGGTGTCCGTCCGGGGTAGGGCGTCACACCACCACCGAGTGCTTTGTTCTGGGACTCGTTCAGATGTCGGACCTTGAACGCATCGCAAAGTTCTGGGACACCAGGCGCAGGCGCATCGAACAAGTAATACGCTTCAGGGGCGACGCGGACAGGCTGAAGTTGTAAATCGAATGTTGAGAAGTTTATTATATGGTGTGGATGTCACGAAGCTTACCCAAGTTTGAACTGCGGAACTCTTATTGGCCAGGAAACAGAGGTTGAAGTGTCCTGGTTTTCGGCGGTTGAGAGTGAACCCGTAGGCGCTCTTGGACGGATTAGCCTTCACGAAGTTCTTCAAGAATAGGTCTTAGAAGAGAGTCAGAGAGGTAGCACTGTAGTGTAAGATATGGCTTACGGAGCTCGTCTTCAGGGCCTGCCTTGAACTTCTCGTGTGCCATTAACTCCTCCACGCGTCGTGCGATGGCTTGGACATGGTTAACGATTAACTCGTCCAGATCGGAGTACTCTTTTCCGCCTTCGACGAAGAACCGATTGCCAAGGTTCTGGCCCGTGACGTCTGCGTTCGGCTCGGTTACATCTGTGAATGATACGTCTTATCAGCAAAGGGGTCCAGATGGAGAGGAGGTGAACTTGCCGATGTGCTGATACAATTTGTCGTCCACCTTCCAAGTGACCGCCAAGTGATCTTGACCCTTCGACGATGGTCGGATGACAACGTCTCCCCGTTGTTGCTTATCGAGGTAAGCCTCAGCCTGTGCCGAGTTGAAATTGTGGAAGTTGGGGTGCTTGATCACCCGTCGAGTCTGGTTCGCCTCCGCTCGCTTCTTCCTCTTCTGGACATCCGTGTCACGATCGTGTTGGCTATGATCCCAGTATTCGTCCGGCCGGACTCGCCTATACTGACTGTCCCCCTGAGCGACGTCGGATTGTCGCGCGGATAACCGCACCCAGAATGAATCCGTCTCTGGAACCATCTCAACGTGGAAGACAACTGCGGGAACCGTTCTGCCTTTTGGGAACAATTCGTCGACCTCCACGTCAACAGTGTCGGCGAGGTACCCCTTCTCGATAATCCCTTCAATTCCAGAGTTCAGACGAACGGCGACAGCGCCCCCACCACCACCACCTTTGTCGCTCCGTCTGAGGGTCCTGATGACTAACACAGAAACGATGAGGCCAGTCCTGAGTGTTCGTGGAGTTTCTCCGGTTAACATCGTCAAGACATCCCACGAAGCCGGAAGCCTGTATGACTTCCTCAGATCTCCAAACGTTTTGAGGATCTCCCTGCGAATATCGAACAAGGTGTACCGCTTCTTGTCCTGGTTGGTCTCGAACAAGCTAACGGCGAAGTCGTCTAGGTTCAGTTCGTTCAGTTTCCGTTCGTTGTCCTCGTCCCGCATGATGGTTAGCACGACGTGCGAGGGGTGCTCATCGTGGATATCTTCCTCGTCAAGCTCAAGAGCGTCGGTAGCCATCTTTCGCGCTAATTCGTAATCTTCCGGATGGATGCGGGTGTTATCGAGGGGGTCACTGGCTTCGACGTCTTCCACTTGTCGGCTTTTGGAGTGCTTCGTCATGGGGGTCGCATCGTTGACAATGCGAAGGAAACCGGCAGAATTCAAAAAGATCTTGGTCGTGAGGAGGCTGCTCTTGATGAATGCCTCTCGGTTGATGACCGTACCACCCTGTAGGGTTCGAGTGAGCATACGGTGGGTAGTGGAAGCAATGGATGAAAATTACCATGGCTGCGATCTTCTTCACGAGCATCTGAGCTTTCCTCGGCCCGAGACCACAGACGAGGGGAAGCAACCTTTGGTAGTACGAATCGGTGATTGTGCGATTGACATCAACTCCAACTTTGTTAGTTAGGTCGACCAACACCCTCTCCAATGCAAAGAGCAGTTTGTCGTGGGGTAACTATTCCCTCGTGAGTCAATTTCAACACATATTATTTCAAGGGTGTAACGCCCACCAGCTGTTGGCAGTCCTCGTCGAACGAGATAGCCGTAATGTCGGACCCAAGGGCGGCGTACTCATTCAAGGGACTTTGGACGTAGCGTGCCAAACCGACACAATATCTTGCAATGGTAGAAAGGGCACCAAATTCCTCCTCTGCGCGTTTGCTATGCTGGAAAATTCTGGCAACCTCGTCCTGCGCGTAGATCACTGGAACGTTTAGGTCGCCCTCAGCGGGAGGCGGTGGTGGGTCAGAACCCCACGACTGCGGTTGTTCGGCTGGCGGCTTCCTGCCAACCGTCTCCTTGACTCGTTGTGATAGTTTTGTGGTATTAAGCGAGAAACCACCAATCGTAATGACGTCCGGGCGCCGCCTTTGAATAAGATCCTTGAACTGGTCCTTGGTCTCCTCGTCTACCAGATTGTCAATTTTCATATGCTCTCTGAATCGTCCAGCGTCGTCTAAAAAGACCATGGTTATCGCGTCCTTCTGCGGATCACCCTTGCCCCAGGAAATGGCGAGAACCGATGGCGTGTCTCCAGGTTGTGTGGTGGGAGTGACATATGGCATAACGTCGGTGCGCTATCAACCTTCAGCTGGGTTACCAAGGGCGGGTGTAAGCAGAGACTCACGTTTCGCAGTTCTATGGCACAACGCTTCGACAGCCAATCTTCAACCTCGTCACGCAACCATTCCCGAATCCATTTGACACCGACAGGGACCAGATGCCCCTCTAAGGTCTCCCGGACAACTCTCGAACGCTCCTCGTTCCAAGCCTTGGCGGTCTCACTGTAGCTGGAGCTTTCGAACGCTTCGCCAAGCTTGCGTTCGAACCGAGCGTAAGCATCTGGATGAAGTGTTATAGTGACCATCACCAGGTGCTCGTGTTCAGCGGCCAGGATGTTGAGGAACTGTGGGGTTTCGAGCATCTCTGCGATCGGTTTGTTGTAGAGGTATTTGAAGTTCTGGGAGTAGAATTAGAGCCACAAACCATCTGGGCGATCTGCCCACTCACGTAATATTGGTTATGCTCGTCGATTTTCGCGACTCCACGTTCCGTCGGAGTAACAGAGATCAGGGCATCCGTTTTGAAGGAATCCCTGATTGCCTGTCGTAGTAACGGGTCCTTCCCAAGTTCGGTAGCAATGATCATCCTCGCCCTCCGAAGGAGTTCTTCTGGTGGCTGGGCCTTGGTTGGCTCGGGATCGACAAACTGATCCGCAAACACGATCGGGTTTAGATCCGGGTCTTCGACATCGTACATTCGGTGTGATGAGAAGTTAGAGACAATGTGTTGCGAGCTGATCCCAAAGGCCTATAAGACGCAGTTAGATCCCAGCCTTGACGGGATCGTATTGACGTACCTCGGCGAGTTTTGCCACAATACTCTTCTTCGCAACCTCGTATACCGATACCCTACTCGGTCGCTGATGTTTTTTGAGGACAGGCTCCTGTTCTTCGACGTCGTCGTGGAACCGGATTTCCACCGGAATCCTCCCTTTGTCGACCGGCCTGGGGAATTTCATACTTAACCACTCTGTGGCATCGGCAACCATCTCGACGCTTCCGAGTTTCCTTCGCAGCTCAGTATCAAAGTACGAGTCCTTGGCGCCCAACCTCCCGTAGAAGGCATCCAAAGCTGCCCGCCGTTCCAAAAACGACGAATACTTCTGACCCAGGCTGTGTATGCGCCACAGCTCATCCTGAGTAAGCAGATCGAGCTTTGTCCGCATGTCCTCGGGGTTGAAGTAGGTGATGTAGTCCCTCTTGTACGTGTAGATATATGGGACCTCAAATTCGAGCATGAACAAGCATCGGAGTGAGAACTTGATTGCTTCGACGAGGTCTTGCAGGTGTTTGTGATATCGCCCAGAAGATTGGAGAAATTCCCGATCCTTAGACGGAGAGAGGCGAGTGAGGATCCAAGGGGCAGCGTCTTCCAGATCTTCTTCCTGCCACTCGTACCGCGTAGCGAGTGTGACGTTGGTGAGGGACAATGAAGAGGTAGCAAGTTGCATACGTTCCGGGGTGTCCTGAGCCCGAATCAGGTCGTCATCCTCCGTTAGCATACGTGCGCGGATCTCAGAGGGTTCAAAAACCTAGGGAAGTGTAAGCGAGCCAAACACGAAAGTCAGAAAATGTTCACGGACGTCTGTGTACTTCATATCGAGTTTTTGTTGTTGAAGCTCTTCGTCGTATTCGTTGTCGTCCTCCAGAGCCCACGCATAATCGCCACCGTCGCCGAATACCTGGTGGATTTCATCCCAAGCACTAACCCGACGTGTCAGGAGGTTCAGTGTAGACAAGGGCAAACAGCTGGGCTTACTTTGCATCGATTCCCGACAATTCAGGTCGATTACCCAACGCTTTCCTCCTCTCCTTCTCCACCCGCCGTCGCTCCCTGCGTCTCTCTTCCCTCTCGGCTTCGCCCATAGCACCTGTGCCATCCATATCCTCGTCCTCGTACTCGATGAAGTTGTCCATATCGTCCATGTCTATATCTTCTTCGTCGTCTGGTCTGCCACCTCGGTCGTCATCCCAGATGTTCGCGATATCGTGGGCAGTCGCGTCATTGTCAATGTCGTCTTCGTCGGAAGATTGAACGACAACCTTGCGCTTGGAGGATGAAGCGGCCGGTTCTGGGGAGGTGGAAGCGCGACCGCGACGCAGACGCGTCAAACGATGGGAAAAGTCTGCCCCGGTGTTCTCTTGGAGAAGGGCGATGTCATCCTCCTCCAAATCCTCCACTTCTTCATCTGGTTTATGGCCGAGTTGTTAGAGGGTATACCGAGAACCAAATGTGTGGCAGGACGTACCACGGCGGTGCCTTCTCTTCCTCCTCTTCCGCCTCCTTTTGCGATCGCTGACGTCCTCAACCTCGGCCTCTTCGTCCTCGTCCTCGTCGACGATGAAACCATCCCTGATTCTGCGCTCCTCGTCCTCGTCCTCGTCTTCCTCCTCGGAGCTATCATGGGAGAGTGGTTCTCCGGGTTGGTCCTCCTCTTCTTCTTCTTCCTCGGCAGCACCTAGCATGGGGTCATCTTGGTCTATCGGATTTTGGTGGCCGGCGACGTCTCGGGAGGAGGAAGCCATGGTGGTCGGACACAACCAAGCCGATTGTTTTCGCTGACTTGGAATTTCGCTTCAAGCTAACCGGCTGACATAAGCCGACGCTTCTAAATTAGGAAGTCCACCATGTGCGTTCGATCACTCCGACATTTCAACACACCCACTTGATGTCCCACAAGGTAAGGAGGACTGTGGGTAAAATTCTGGGAACTTCTCGCTGATCCGAATGCAACTTAGGAGGATGGTATCCTACAGTTCGGAGCATCTCGCGTTTATGAAACTCGCCCTCGACGAAGCAAGCAAGTGCATTCCGATCCCGACCGCGTTCTGCGTCGGCTGCGTCATTGTCGTCCCAGTCCGCTCGGCGACGGGGGTCGAAGAAAGGGTGATACTCTCGACCGGTTATTCGAGGGAATTGGAGGGGAACACTCACGCTGAAGCCAATGCGTTGACCAAGGCCCAAGATCTCACCCCAGCGGAGCTCGGGAAATTCTTCCCAGAAGGAATATCATCGGACGGAGGTGTCGACCTCCTGCTGAAGGAAGCTGATGTGTACACAACTCTGGAGCCCTGCTCAATTCGAACGTCTGGGTTGCCAGCGTGCGCGGATGCTCTGGTGGGCGCCAAGGTCCGACGGTGCTACATTGGGGTGGCGGAGCCGGACGATTTTGTGATATGCGAGGGTGCTGACAAACTGAAGAAGAGTGGGGTCGAAGTCGTATGGCTGAAAGGCTTGGAACGGGAGTGCCTTGGTACAGCCCGGCGACAGTAGTCTAGTCAGATGACAGGGCTAAGCAACAATCAGATAAGATTGCGCATGAAATCTTCATTCCCCCGCATCATACCATCCGCTTCCACCTGTGGTCCCACCCTCCAAAAATTTCCCCCTCTAATTCTTTCGGCTTGGCTTGCTATATAAACCGGGTTCCTCTTTTCTGCTTCCTTATCCCACCGACCCACCCAAATGGCACCCTCCTCTTCTCTCCGCCCCCAGGTCTACGATTTGATCGGTCTTGGCTTTGGCCCAGCCAATCTCGCTCTCTCTGGCGCTCTCCTAGAGTGTGACGTATGTCAAAACCCTCCTCGGCGCGCCCCGTATGCTCACGCCCGTTCTACTGCATCACTAGTCGCCGTACAATAATATCTGCTTCATAGAGAAGCATGATAAGTTCCGCTGGCACCCTGGAATGTTGCTCCCAGGCACTCGAATGCAAATAAGGTGCAGCGGCACAACTCAGTTGCGCCATCGGCCCGTACTGATTTTTAATTCACCTGCAAAAGCTGGCTCAAGGATCTCGCGACTCTTCGTAATCCTCAGTCGCCGATAACCTTCTTAAACTACCTCCACTCAGAGGGCCGCCTCGTGTCCTTCGTTAACAACGGGTCGCCGACACCCTCGAGGAAGGAATTCGCCGACTACCTGGCTTGGGCTGCTGGCTACGTCCAGTCGAAGGGGGTCTCCATATACTATAGCGAGCAGGTTATCGCGATCCCAAAAGGGCCGGATGGTACAGTTGATGTCGTGAGCCGAAATTTGCAGACAGGGGAGCATATTACGAGGAGGAGCAGTCAGTACCCATCAGGCATATTATTCTTGGCGGGATTTTGACTGTGAGAGATTCCACTCAGAAACTCTTATCATATCTCCGGGAGGGAGTCCCCGCATGCCTAGTGCCGTTGGCGTGATCTCACCTCACCACAAGATCATCCACAGCTCCGTCTACTCAACCTCCATTCACCCCATTCTTTCGTCGATCGCTTCATCACAGAACTCTCCCGTAGAGTCTTCCCATCGTCCTCTCAAGGTCGTAGTCATTGGTGGTGGCCAATCTGCGGCCGAGGTCGTGGTTGATTTGCGTTCCAGGCTCCAAGATGTGGCCCCCCCGCCCCTCAACGAAGATGGGAACATTATGAGGCACGAGGTTGACCTGATAATTAGCAGGGGTTCTCTTAAGCCGAGCGATGATTCTCCATTCTCCAACGAGATATTTAATCCTGCATGTGCGTGTGTGGACAATTACCCACCTAATTCTCGGTTAATTCGATCCCCAGCCACGGATGTGTTGTTTGCCCTGAAGAGCAAGGCTGCAAGGGACATGGTAATCAAGGAATTCAGCACGACAAATTATGGCGTCGTCAATCCACGCACTGTCGACAACGTAATTCAGTTGTCCCTTTGTGTCTACATTCTTCTCACACCCGATCACAGCTTTACGAGTTGCTATACGAGCAACAAATCGATGATTCTATCGCTAAACGGGCGAAACCCAACGGTGACGAAGAACACATCCGTCGGCAACCCGCCCTGCCGCCTCGTGTCACCATCCGCAACTACTCCTCTCTCATCGCTGTAGACCTCATCCAGGCCCCCAACAGCTCTCCGGCCAACAATGGTGGCGATGCCTTCCTCCTCACATTCCAAAATGGACTCACCAAGCAATTGAGTCACCTCAAATACGACGTCGTCATATGCGCCACAGGCTACGACAGGTCCTCATGGCTCCAGTTGTTGCGCCGGTCAGAACTGGGGAAGTATTTCATTCATGGCGACCCGTCATCCAACGGGCCGGTTCATGTTCTCCCAGACCACGAGCAAGGGAGCGATTCCAAAACGTTTCCACCACCGGACTTCCCCGTCGGGACACCAGAAGCGACGAGGAGTTCGACTTCAACCCCGAGCAGCGTCGACACGCCGTTCACCTCTCCGGGATCGTCTTCACCCATACTCGGTGGGCGCACGGATCGCTGTGGTATCGGCCGGGAGTCTCCCTCGAAGGTGTACGTCACGAGGACGTACCAACTGGTGCCCAAAGATGCAGGCGCAGAGGCACTCCCGAGGGTACACATCCAAGGTTGCACGGAGTCCACCCACGGACTTAGTGACACCTTGCTGAGCGTCGTCAGCGTAAGAGCGGGAGAAATCGCGGGCGACCTCATGAAAGCATGATGCGACTATCGGTTACACTCTCCATTTGGGGTGACCATCTTGGGAATCGACCTCGAAATCTATGCACAATGTTTATTTCGTCGAGTAGTTGAGACGGTCGCGTGTGGCGACCGTATACCCTGGTGCTGGAATAGTAAATCCTTTCTGGGTGCTCATCTGACCTGCAGAAGCAACGACGAACGTTTGATCCAACGAACCGAGGACGATCGGAGGCTTGGGATTCCATCAGGAAAACCGCACGCGCTTTTCCTGCTTTTCCTGCTTGAGCGCCCACTGAGGTGGACATTTTTTTTGGAAAAAAACCCCCCAGGTTGATTAATTAATAATCTGTATGCCTGTGGTGGAGTAAAGCGCGTAAAAGAATCACGGTAGCCCTAGTTGCTGAGGCTGGGCGACTGATCAAGCACGAAAAAGCAGATTTTCAGTTTTCCTGATGTCCTTATCAGATACTAAGCCGACCTTGGTGGGTGGGAGGAGTTGAACTGGGAGGAAACCGGAAGAATAAATTGACAAAGGCCTGGATGGAACGTTCTGGCTGGCTTCCGGAGCGGAGCGCTGGGAGTTTTTGGGGGGAAGCAACACAGATTCCGCGGTTCCCATTGGAAAACGGTTGTCGTACGTAGGAGTTCCGGATGATGGAACGAAAGATCAGAATCCCCCCGCGAGGCGCAGGAAGAGGCCCGGAGGATAAATTAACGCGAGCGAAATCGCCGGTTTGTCCCCTTCCTCGGAGCGGGTTCACCCGCTTCTTCAACCTCTTGCCCCCCCGCCAAGCCCGCGATTCGGGTTATTGCCCCGGTGTGGTTGATGCGGTTAATCGCTATAGATACCAACTGGATAATTGCGTCAGGAAGGGTTTCCTGACTCGCCCAGTCGAAACCGGACCACCGGACACACCGAGCCGCGCAGCGAACGTAACCAGACGTAACCACGGAAGACCACGGGCTCCTTCCGCCAGCGTGTGGGACATTCGCTGGTACAATGGCACACGGCGGTGTCTCTTTGATTTCATGCCTACATTTAACATTAGAGTCCTGCGCTTTGCTTCTGTGGAAATTCGTGGACTCCTGTTCCGGTTGAACGACCCAGTGGGTCAGGCGCTCTCGGCTACGATAAGCGAAACGTGACTCATTAACGACGCGTCCTTATTTGGACGCGTCGCGGCGCGTCTGACCGTCACCAGTTCCCCGTGTACGCGGTTTCTGCTACCGCGGAAGGGTTTTCCGTAACTATTTGTCATGATTTTTCGTTCCAAGAGGTCAAGCGTAGTCCAGACCTCGACACGACACGAACAGGTGTCTTGCTCGCACGCTGCCCGTTCTGTTCATGTGAGTCAAGCAGCTCATCCCTATAAATGGATGGCCCGGTTGAGCTTCGGTCCATCAGCGCTCCCGCCTCTCTCTC
>Ga0307516_10007150_pt1 | contig 12887 bp, 3 predicted proteins | sample 19_EM_MG_FD_203310 | JGI IMG/M metagenome (GOLD analysis project Ga0307516, IMG submission 203310) | Populus trichocarpa ectomycorrhiza microbial communities from riparian zone in the Pacific Northwest, United States - 19_EM | ecosystem: Host-associated > Plants > Roots > Unclassified | place... | reverse complement strand
AATTAGTCCTCATTTCTGTCCAGATCATCTCATTATACTCCAAGGACCATTCTGGAATTTTACCAAATTTTTAGGGTCAAATTGTAATTTTTGTCAAATTGGAGGACCAAATTGAAAGTGTTAAATTTTCATATCTATACAGTAATTCTGCCCATAATTCATATGTTATTCTGTTCAGATTTTCGGAATAGGCTCCAGGGACCAATTTGCGAATTTTCCAAAGTTTGGGGACTAAACTGTAATTTTCCAAAATTGAGGGACCAAACCGAAATTTTGTCATCTTCAACCTCCAACCCAGAATTTTTAACAGAAACCTACTGTTCTCTCTAAATTCCTAACACAATTTCACCATTCAAACAAAATCATAACTCAAAATCATCATCTTTCAATTCAATCTCTCAAAATCATCCAAATAATCAAATATCCACAACAATTAACCCTACAACATCCAAATTAACTCATCAATCAAACTCAAAACACAAATTTCATAACCCTAACATTTATCAAAATCAAAATTAAAGCTTAATTAACACATATTTATACATAATCTTACCTTTTTACTTATTTCCTCAAACTCCTTTCTATTTCCTTTCTAATTTCCCTCTTTTCTCTTCTTCTTCTTTCTCCCTTATCTCTCCTGCCGATTCTCTCTCAAATTTTTCAGATCTCTTCTTCTTCTTTTTTTTTCTTCTTTCTATTTATATATATCATCTCTTTATACAATTACTACAATACCCTTCATTTATTTATTCCTACTTTTAAGCCTCCAAGGGCTTTATTGTATTTTCCTACTCATTTATATTCAAAACATCACAAACCTAAATGTGACACTCAGATTCCAACTCCCTCTACCTTCGTTCAATAATTAATTGTCGTAGTGTTTTGACGTGAATGGCTTGTGTGGCTTCCCTTTATCTTTTAGAAGTGAAAAGTTCGGGTTTGATTTATATTTCTTTTGTGTTAAAATATTTTACTTTTATAATATTTTGGTATTTTGTTTAAGTTGAATTATTTTAAGTTAAAGTTCTATTTAATCTTGACTATTTATGAATATTTTAAATTTTAAAATTATATTTGTTTGACATTGTGTTTGTATATGGCATAATTTATAATTAATTTATCTTGAATTTGAATTATGTTTGTTGAATTATATATATATATGAAAAGTACAATCTTGAAACGCTCTGAAACCGAAACATTCCATTCCAATTGAAAAAACAAAACACTTACCGAAATGGAATTGACAACCTTGGTTCAACCATTTTATTTCATAAGTTATTATTTTTCTTGAATTGAATATGATGATTTCTTTTTTCATTTTCAGGAGACCAATAATAACCAGTTGAGGGAGAGATATGGGGACGATCCTTCGACCCATCCGGATTTCGTTCCACATTTATGGATGGAGGTAGGATTGTCTAGTGGATCCGATACAAATTAGGTGTACGGTCTCTCCAACACTACGACCGAGAACTTGCGGGCGGCCCGTAGTGTCTCAACCGTTGGGAGCTTCCAATCAGTATCGAGCACCCAATCTAAGGAGTTCATGGCCTTGCAGCAACACACAACTCATCTCACCGAAAAATACGACTGACTCTCGGTGAATTATGAACAACTCTGCCAAATGGTCATGGACATTAGATCACATATGGGTGATACATGTGCGCCTCCTTTTTGGTCGTTTAGTCCCGAGAACGACCAACCTACACCACCTCCTCCTCCTCCTCCAGCTCCGCCATTGTTCTAGTTTAATTTTTTTTGTGATGAATATTTAGATAAATATTGTTTAACTTTATTTTTATATTTTGATGTTTAATACAATTTTATTTGCATAATTGGTTTTTTTTTACTATTAATTTATATAATTTTATATTATTTATTCTAAATAATTTTTAAAAATTTTTGTTTTTAAAACACCACCGACGGATTTACAGATGGACCTTCTCCGTCGGTATTTTACAGAGAATTGAAAAATATTTACTGGAAATGCCAAAATCATCAACGTCTCTACAAACGAAAACATTTCGTTGGTATTTAGCGAGAGTTGAAAAATATTTACTGCATACCGATAATTACCGACACCTAGACAGACAAATATTGTTCGTCGGCATTTCACCGAGAGTTGAAAAATATTTACTGCATATGCCACGATCACCGACAGAATATTTCCAGTGGGAAGTTTTTTTTTTGCTCGTATTTTCCGTCTGTAAAACCATCGGTATTTTTTTTTACCGACAGAATGTGGATTAGGTCCGTCAATAAAACTGTTAAATGTTGTAGTGTATTTGAAAGGTGTATAAATTAAGGTATAATGAAATGTCTTGATATGTCTTGTCTAAGGTTCACAGTAGATTTTTCTTTGTAAGGAAGTCTCTATCTTATCGACTTAAATCCTAATCGTTCTAAAGTCTAAATTTTAGTATCACATTTATTTTGCACTTTGTATCTTTAATACCTGAAGGTATATACTTTACAATGTAGTTTTATATCTCCACATATTAAAGTTTACAGCTAAATCCTAACACTTTAAATATAAAATGAACAAAATGATTAGTAAAGGATTTTTAGTGCTTTGGCTAAACCCTAGAGAAAATCATAAGCTGGTTATGATATTCATTTTACATTTTAAAACATGAGAAAGATGTATTTTTTTTGTTTTTTTAATGAAAATATGCTTGGAAAACTTTTAGGATTCGACCGTATGCATGAAAACAAAATATTTTTTATTTTTTTGAGGAAATTAATTTAAAAAAAATTGAGATTTTTTTTTAAATTTTTAATTTTTGAAGAATACCGGATATTTTAATACCGGATTTGTATCTTACAATATAAATATACAGCCTAATATTATACAAAACTATTGAAAAAACTTGCGAGAAAATCACAAATATTTTGAAATGACCCTTGGAATTATTATTTTTTGTTTTTATTATTATTATCATTATGTGAAATATAAATTGAGCTGGACCTGGCCCAACCATACAGGCTGGGTCGAAATGGGTCCAGCCCAACTCAGTCGGGTTAGCCAACTAGTGGCCCAACAGACCCTCCTCCTCCTTCTCCTTCTTCTTTAGGTGTGGGCTAGATCCGTCGCAACCATCTAGGCAAGGCCAAAACGAGTCCTGCCTAGTTTGCATCTGCTACTAGAAGCCAGCAATTGCAGGACGTGAATTATTTCACATCCTACATGCATATGAGAGGGGGAAGAGAAGAAGGAGCTCGCCTGGCACATGGGCCACGACTGTCATCACTGGTCTTGCAGAGGACGATGGAAGTGCTGGTGGAACACGACAATACTGAGGTGGTGGTTGGGTTCCTGTGGTGCAAGAAAAAGAAGAAGTTTGTGGTGGAAAAGGAGAAGTAGAGATTGGCGGTTATGGTTTCTGTTGTCAGCGAGGAGATGTGTTTATAAAGGGGTTTGTGTTGTGATTGTTCAGTTGTCCTAAGGTTGTGGCGGCTGAAAACACGGTGGAGAGAGATAAAGAAGAGAGAGAATTGTCGGCTAAAAGAAAAAAAACGGGAGGGAGGTTGGTTTTTTGTCAACTTTTCACCCGATTTTCTTCACACTCAGGGCATGCAATCCACCCCTATTTATAGGGGATGAAAGAGAAACATTTTGTTTTTAATGGTGTCAAATCTTGGCCCTTGATTCAGCCCCGAAGGATCACAACCGTTGGCTTAAAGTAGGCATCATGAACTATTAAATTTGACAGTTGAAGGCTACCTAAACAGGCCTCTTTGGGCCGGTACCACGACGTTATGGTGTCAATTGGCCATAAAGTACCACACCGGGGTGTAATAAGATGTTAGACGATCATTTTCGTGCAAGTTTTGTCAAATTTGGTAGAAAAATGAAGCATTGAATGCCCCTGAAATATTGTAATTCATGAGCAGTCTTTTCAAGGAAAAAAATAAGAAGAAAATGAACAGTAACCAAAACAATGCCATTTTGGTAAAGTTCAATTTAATCTTTCGATTTGTGATTTCTCTCAATTACATCCTTGATTGGCTTCAAACTTTTAATTTTATGTATTGTTGCCCTTGATAAACTTCAATTTCAGCCTTGGATTTCAACACCCTTTTTATTTTAATTCTTGATCTTGAACTTTTTTAATTTAGTCCTCCATTAAACTTTCAAATCTCTTTGATTATTTAAAAAGTAATGAGACTATTTTCTATAATACATGCACAACCGACATGTAGGTACGTAGACAACTATAATTATTAATTATTATTTTTTATAATACATGCACAACCCACGTGTCACGAGACTATTTTTGTGAAATAACAAGAGTCTGTTCGTTCGAGAAATAAATTTGCTCACGGTTTTAGGAAAAAAACTCAATATTCAAAGCAAATGATGACTGTCAGAAGCATTAAAACCGATGGTGATTTTATAAATGTGAGCAGTCATTTTAAAAAGTATTTTTTATTGGAAAATATTTAAAAATAATATTAAAAAATTATTTTTAACATATACATTTTAAAACGATCTAAAAACATTAAAAAATTAATTTAAAACAAAAACAATATAAAAAATTTAATTTTTTTCTAAAAATATTTTTAAAATATAAAAATAAACCAGCTAAAAGTATGAAACTGCCAATTATGCACCAACTAGCTATATAAATGCATGCATTTGAGTCTATCATAAACTCCAAATAGCTTGTTGTCCTTTAGGACCAGGTGCAAAAGAGATTGGTCTACGTCTACCTCAATCAGTATTTTCCAAAAGAAAAAGAAAAAGAAAAAGCAGAAAATTCTACTTGCAATTAGTGAACAATTGATGATGAAGTTCTTAGTGCACTTTACAGCATTGAAAGTAAATAAAAAAAAACCTTCGTGTTCTTAGTGCACTTTATAGCCAGCGGTCAACAAACACGGATTAAAAAAAACCATTGAAAAATCACAATGGAAAGAACTTCAAGCACTGTGGGTCTCTTTTATTAAGAGATTAAGGTATAAATCCTTTTTCCTTCTCTCTTTTCTGATTGGAATCTCTCTCGTTTTCAGTATGTTCTTAGCAAGTTTCAAGTCAATAAACTGACAAGTCAGGTTTAAATATCTGAGAGTTTTTCCATGAAAATGCTTTTTAGCAGCCGCCGCTAGTGATGTGAATCATTCAACATAGCTTGTAGTCATTAAATTTGTGGCTAGCTCAAATGCCTCTATATGCGCCTGCCTCCTTATCTTTTAAATTTCAACATCTTGCAACCTGCAACTAGGAGAGCCAAAGAAAATACGAGGTGAAGATTTATAAGTATTATTATTTTGATTTAATTAAAACACTGAATATTTTAAAATATCACTTTTAATAGTTAACCGAGTAAATCTAATAATATTTTACTTAGAAATGTTTAAAGTCAAAAACTATCCTTTTAGTGATTCATCAAATTAATATCTCTATAAATTTTAAAGTTGTTTTTAAACTTATCAGACAATTTATAAACAATTTATATTCATGTAGAAAATTGTTGGAATCTTATTTATAATACAGGCACATTTTAGACCGGATTAAAAATGAAGTCTAATTATTTTTCTTAGAAACATAAAGTATATATATTAAAGGGTTTCAAATCCCACATTTAGAAAAAAAAAAACCATCGGGTCTCGCCAGAGTCATGGGTTGACCCACCGGGTTGACCGGGTTTTGCCAGGTTGTTTTTCCAGTCAGTCTTTTATTAAACCCGGACCGGTCTAGCTACCGGGTCAACTAGGTCCTAGATCAACCTGCCGGGCCAGGCTAAGTTTAATAACCAGGTTTGAGCAAAATTAACCCAGATTTATACCTACGTACAGAAAAGAAGAAGAAGAAAGACAGGAATGGGAATTACTATAATTAATCTACACTTCACGTACTATCTATATTGACTGATCCATGCATCTTTTTGATCAAGTCCATGAGATTAACAGGACCCAATGTGGAAAAAAGAAGTCATGTCTGCATCCATCAACCTATCAGCATTTAAAAGCAGCATGTTCTTTCTACCTATGTCTTTATTACTGAGAGAGAAACTAGCATCAATTTTTTTTTTAATTAAAATGGATGTTCGGAATAATTTATACATATTTTAATTAATCTTATATACCTTAAATTAATAATTATATAAATTACCATTGCTATTAAACTACCATTGCTATTAACTGATCCATGCATCCATGAGTAATACTTGAGTTCACATTGCAACTTCCAAGAATGAAATGAAGTTGTGAAAAGTCTTTGCGGAAAATTCTATGCCCTTTCGTTTTGCTGCTTGAACAATTAGATATATCAAAAATAAAAGGAAAGATTACTTGTACCTGTTGAAAGCAATTATATTTTAATAAAGTTTTTTTAAAAAGTGGACAAATTAATAAATTAATCAGAATCTCATCTTGTCAAATATGTTCGCTTTTTCTAATTTTCAATGATAAAAGCTTTTTTGCCTTTACTTAAAGTATTAAATATAATTAATCAAACAACACGAGGGTTGCTAATATACATTAAATTAATAAAATTAATAAAGTTGGGCTAGTGGTGAGAGGTTTTGTTTACTAATAAGATTAAATGACTTTAATTTCGGATGCAGGCACAAGAACTTTTCTAATAATTTACACCAAATGAGAATTAATGGAGAGTAAAATTAGGTTTTTAAAAAGGAAACAATAATGAAGTTGTTTAGTGCCTTCCATGACTGTGTCTTGGACTGATGGGGAATATCATGACTTGACTGCTAGTGTGTGATATGACGAGATGACTTCTATCAAATCTCCTATAAAAACAAGTTTAATACCAGAATATGAGACCCTATGATATTTAAGTTAGAAATACAGGATCCGGAGAAGAATACTATGTTAGAGCAAAAGATGCAAAAAGGAGCATGCGAGGAGATGGTCACGATGTGAGGTGATCATAGTGTGAGAGGCTGGTTACGATGACCAAGAGGTGGTGACTAGAGATGTTGGCTCCGTTTGGAACTGTATTTTTTTAAATTTTAAATTTTTTTTTGATATTTTTTTTTATGTTTTTAGATCGTTTTGATGTGCTAATCTCAAAAATAATTTTTTAAAAATAAAAAAACATCATTTTGATGCATTTCTAAGCGAAAAACACTTTGAACCGCAGCTACTACCACAATCTCAAACAAGCCTATTAACCAAGAAATGGTTGTCACCAGGAGATGGTGGTGACTAGTTTTCCATGCGTGCTCCAATAAAAAACCTTTCTATAAGGTGGAAAATCATTGTAGTCCATATCAAAACTGCTTTCATAAGAATATTTTGTTTTTTTTTTCGATACATCATAAGTCAAAACACTAGAGGACTACAACTGTGTCAAGTTATCAATCAACGATCGAATAAAAACATCTATATTTTGGCCCGAACTATTAGGACCACGTATGACCATAGATAAAAACATGAACTTTAGCCTCACACATATAACTTTGGTTCTGGTTAAAGGGGACCGCTAGATGGGATCTTAGATTAACCCAACCATACATTGATTTAGCTTTGGTTAAAGGGAGTCGCCAGATTAGATTTCAGGTTATCCGAGCTACACATAAACAGATTATGGTTCTGGTTAAAAGAGATTGCCAAATAGGATCTCAGGTTAACCCAACCGCAACATAAAAATTAGCTTTGGTTCAAGGAAGTCGTCAGATGGGATTTCAGGTTGACCGAGCTGTACATAAAATTTTGGTTCTGGTTAAAGGAGGTCGCTAGATGAGATCTCATGTTAACCCAACCACAAACATAATTTAGCTTTGGTAAAAGGGAATCGCTAGATGGGAATGCAGGTTGGCTGAGCTACACATAGAATTTTGGTTCTAGTTAAAAAAGATTGCTAGATGGGATCTCAGGTTAACCCAACCATGCATAGAATTTAGCTCTGGTAAAAGGAAATCTCGGGATGGGATTTCAGGTGGGCCGAGCTACACATAGAATTTTAGTTCTGGTTAAAGAAAATTGCTAGATAGGATCTCATGCTAACCCAATCACACACAAATTTTAGCTTTAATTAAATGGAATTGCCCTATGGGATTTCATGTTGATTGAGTTGTACATAAAATTTTGGTTCTGGTTAAAGAAGATCGTCAGATGAGATCTCATGTTAACCTAACCACACATAAAATTTAGCTTTGGCATGGTTCTGATTTCAGAGGATATATATGGCTCTATAATATATGCTGTGGGGTTATTTAACAGACAAAGTAGATGTTTATAGTTTTGCACAACAAATGAATTCGTATGTCTTTTTGACTGGGTAAGTTACAAGTTTATTCTTGTTGCTATCTAGATTTCATGATACATTAGGCACTACTCCTCTTTGCAAATACTTTTGCTTTCATAGGCCCATGGAGTGCAAAAAAAGCGAAATTTAATGGAGATAGTGGACCCAAAGCTACAGTCTGAATTCAACAAGGAAGAGGCTGAGAGGATCATCAAATTGGCTCTCTTATGCACCAATGCATCTCCATCTCTATGGCCTATAATGTCAGAAGTGGTGAGCATGCTTGAAGGACAGACCAACATCCAAGAGATGATCTCAGATCCTAGCATTTATGGTGATACATCAAATTTGTTGTAGATGCATATAACAAAATCAACTGCACGTCTTGAACAAATGATCACAACTAGTTCTTATAGCAGCGATGATGACGTGTCATTAGGTTCCAACCAAGAAGAGGCACCTGCGTTGACTTACGACGCTGTCTCTTCCAGCACGGTTCTAAAACGTAGAGGCGGTGTCCCTTCACAGCAAGGTCAATGCCCCCGCAGGTATATAGCACATTGGAAGGACGAACTTTCAATGTAAGTTTGTTTTGATTTTAGTTGGTTTGTGTTTAATAATTTATGAACAACTAATATTTCATTAATTTTATTGATTTTCAGGTTCATAAACATTGAGGCCGCCCGAGTAATAACATCGATGTTTAAGTTGTCGATAGAAATTCCATTGTTTTAATGGAGCCAGGTTTGCAGACATCATGATTGGAAACCTTATATCGATGCATGGTTTAGAAGATTTGAGGTTAGTGTTAACTTAAAATTTTAACTATTTTTATGTTATATTGAAATTATTGATTTATTTTTTATAAATTTTTTATACACAGAACAAATTCGAGTGGATAGCATAAATGATAATGTTGCGAGGACTATGTGAGAGAATCATGTAGCAACTAGGTAGCATAAAAAACAATACGATATTTTTTTTTAAAAACAATTTATATATTAAAATCTAATTTGTCATTAACTCATATAAAATACATTTATATCATGTAGATTGCGTGACTTTTGGTATAAAGCGCAAAAAAAGCTAAAAACTATGCTAGAGATAATGCTCTACCAGGTTGGAATAACATGGCGGTTTGGAGGGATTTTAGGCTGCCATACATCTCGGAGGATATATGGGCATAGTATATTCAGCACATGATGTCCGAGCTGTTCACACGACGCTTACAGTCCAGTGCCGAGAACCATAACCAAAACATTCACGGTTCGGTTACTACACACACCAACAGCTTCGTTCCATTCATTGCACATTTGAAGCGGATGGTAAGATTAATTTTAATGACATCTATCTTTAATTAATTTGTTGTTATTTATAAATATATTTAACTTGCAATATTTTTTATCTTATAAGCTACGACTCTTGGACGTGAGCCGAGCCCAATGAATCTTTTTATGGAGACGCACGTGTGAAGTGAAGATTGCCAAAATTGAGTGCAACAATTCGTCAGCAACCACGCTCAACACTTCGTGGTATGTTCGTTCAACAAGTTTTTTGTAAGTTATTGTTTTCTTGAATTGAATTTGATGATTTCTTTTTTAATTTTAAGGAGACATATAATAGTCGGTTGAGGGAGAGATACGGGGATGGATGAAGGCAGGATCGTCTAGTGGACCCGATAGAAATCGGGTTGTATTCAGTAGGCTTAAATGTTCCTTAAGTTTTGTTCAAGTCTTACATTAGATTTGTGTTGTCTAGAGAGATGAGCTCTGGCCTTTTGACCTCTTTCTTTATCCTTTTAAAGATATTTGTTTATATAGACCTTTTTAAGATAAATATCTTAAGAAATATCTAAGTTTTAATATGTTTTATATAAATATCTCATAAATATATAAGTTATAAGATATTTAATATTAATATCTTAAAATATCCTAGATATTTATAAATATATTTACGAAGATGTGTACATTGTATAAAACATCGTGTAGGCCCGACTGGACTTGGCCCAAGAATTAATATTACTTTGTAGTTTTTTCATACATGTACCAGGTCTTGCAAATAGATGTTTTTGGAAGACTTGACCTAGCAAGAGTGGGGGAGGAAATACTTATAGGGGGTAATGTTACCTTTAGTGTATCAACAGAGCTCCCAAGTCTCGACAACACCTTTTATATGTACAAGTCGCCAGAAAAGTTGTTTATGGGTGTAGCCTTAGGGCATAACCATAGAGTGTAGTCGTAGACATAGTCGTGGGTGTTGCCTTGGGTGTCTGGCATAGCCATATCAGACGTAATCGCTGGCGTAGTCATGTGGGTAGTAGTTGAGCGATTAACCGCTAGTTTAGCTGTTGGCATCACATGTCATTGGCTTAGCTACTGGCATCATGTGTCGTTGGTGTAGCCATAGATGTATTGCCAACCATGAAATTATTTTTTAAGAAACTGAATGAACTGACTTTTTGTTTATTTTCCACAGACAATGCCAATTGATAAGGCTGAAAAAATCATCAAGAAAAGATTGCGAGTGGTTTTCATGGGCTGATAAAATTGGATCTGAAGGACTAAAAAAATCCATAAGAAAAAGATTATGGGCGGTTTTTATGGGCTACTAAAATTGGATCCGAAGGACTTGGTGAGCCAGTGACAATTGCAAGAAAAACATTCTAATGCTTAAATCAGTATAGTGTTTAAACAGGTGACGGGGAGAATGATTATTTTGTAATCTTAAATATTCATTAAACCTTGTTTAAGTTTTATAGTAGACTTGTGTTATCTAGAGAGATGAGCTATGGCCATCTAGCCTCTCTTTTTATGCTCCTAGATATATTTGTTTATTTTTAAGATAAATATCTTATAATTATAAGATATTTAATATAAATATTTTATAAACATCCTAGATATTTATAAAAATATGTATAATGTACAAAATACCATATATGCTTAATTGGACTTAGTATTACAGTGTTGTTGATTTTATCAATAATTTAGGTTGATCAAGGAAAAGAGAAGTGGAGAAATTAATTACCTGTTGCGATATTTACCAGCTGGTAACTTGTAATCAACCCTTTTCAGTTTGGAGAGATAGAAATGAAAAGGAATCATCAAATCTAAGGCCCCGTTTGTTTGCTGGAAAGTAGTTTTTTTTTGGAAAGTGAATTTTGGGAAAGTGAATTATTTTCTAATGTTTGGCAGTGTAATGGAAAATAAGTTGGAAAACACTTTCCAGTGTTTGGTTATGATCATGGAAAATGAGCTGGAAAATAACTTATTAATGTTTTATTTTTCTCAAGTTTATTAAAATAATGAGGAACAAATCGTACAAATTAAAAAGTTGAATGAGAATGAAATTGAAAAAAAATATAACTTCATAAATTATCTCAAATAAAATAAATAATAATCAAAATAATAGAGATCAAATCTAAAAAATAAAAAAAAAAATAAAAGATGAAGAAATTAAAATAATAATAATTAACATTTCATAAATTATTTCAAATAAAATAAGTAACAATCAAAAGATTGAGGATCAAATTTGATACATAAAAAATTTCAATAAAAAAATGATAAGAAAAAAGCAAATAACAATTATAAAAATGAAGATAAAAGTTAATATAAAAATTAATTTTTAAGAGATGAAATTGAAAAATAAATATTCAAAACAAAATATATATAGCAATCAAAAGTTTGAGGACCAAATTTGATATAATAAGCAAATAATATGACATTTTTAAATTTTTTATAATTTCCAGAAAGTATTTTCCGCCAAAAGTTTTCAGAAAAACACTTTTCTGGAAAACAAGTCAAATTTTTCTTTAACTAGAAAGTATTTTTTATTAACTAACTTTTCTAATAACAAATAAATATAAAAAAAATTAAAAAATAATTTCTCAAAAAATAAATTCTAAAAAACAAACATCGCCTAAGTAGCTATGAAAAGGAATCAAACATGTTTCTGATGAAAAAAAATATATTAATGGGCACGAATATATTTCTCAGTACACTTTACAGCAGTATGGAATGGACTTCATGCAATGTGGGTCTCTTTTAGTGTCCAATAAATTGACAAGTCGGGTTCAAATATCTGAGACTTTTCCCATGAAAATGCTTTTTAGCAGCCGACGCTATAGTGATATTAATCATTCAACATAATAGCTTGTAGTCATTAAATTTGTGGGTCAAATGCCTCCATACGTGCCTGCCTCCTTATCTTATAAATTTCAACATCTTTCAACTAATTAATCAAGTAAATATAATAATATTTTATTTAAAAAAATTTAAAGTTAAAAATATTTATGAGATAACCATCCATCAAATCAATACCTCTCTACAAATTTTAGAGTGATTTTTTAAACTTGTCAGACAATTTATATTAATGTAGTGATTAATTACACTGGTTGGGCCTGCTTTCTTCTCACAATTCTTCCTCCCTTTCCTTTTCCCCTTCTCTCATTTATCCTCTCTTCGAGTTTGGACCTCTCTTCTCCTCTCTTTTCTTTCTCATTTCCTCTCCTCTTTCTCCCATTCTTCCTCTGTTTGACCTCGGTTGAACCTACCTTCTTCTCTCATTTCTTTCTCTCTTTCCTCCTTTTTGAAATGTTATTAATGGAGTATTTTTGCTAACATTCATTGAGAAAGTGATGACGTGTTTTCTATTCTGTGTAGATTTCATAAATAAATAT
>Ga0307516_10007149_pt1 | contig 12887 bp, 14 predicted proteins | sample 19_EM_MG_FD_203310 | JGI IMG/M metagenome (GOLD analysis project Ga0307516, IMG submission 203310) | Populus trichocarpa ectomycorrhiza microbial communities from riparian zone in the Pacific Northwest, United States - 19_EM | ecosystem: Host-associated > Plants > Roots > Unclassified | place... | reverse complement strand
CAAAAGCACAAAAAACCGTTGCTTTGTCCTCCACCGAAGCTGAATACATGGCGCTCTCCGATTGTAGCCGCCAAGTTGTCTGGATGCATACCCTTATGGGGGAGCTCGGATACAGCCTCAAGCCAATTCCTATCTGCGGAGACAATCAGGGTTCTATTTTTATCGCATCCAACCCTGTCACCGAGCGACGTTCCAAACATATTGACATCAGGTATCATTATGTTAGAGAGGTCATCTCCCGGAAATACGCTCGTGTTTTCTTCATAAACGGTGACCAAAACCCCGCAGACATGTTTACAAAAAACCTGGGATCTGTCAAGTTCCTCAAGTACCGAGGAGAACTCGGATTAGAGTTCCTAGAGTGAAGATGAAGACCAACACCATCAACCGCGGTATATATCTCTCTTTCGTTACAGGCTCTCCTTCTTCGTTAGTTATGCTTATGCGCGTACCCGCTGCTTAGCATGGGGGAGTGTTGAACTCGGGAAGTTCGACCCGCCTTTATGGCATGCGCCTTACGGCCGCATTGTGTAATGGCGCCGTTAGAGGGCAGCCAGTAGATAGTCACATGATCATATGTCACACATCAGTAACGTGTGAAACGTCACTCCTATGTTTGTATATATACCACATTAGGCGTGTGAATATGATCTAACACTTCTTGCTTTCTACTTCCACCATCCACTTAGGCAACCTCTCTCACCCTACCAGGTAAGTCATTGCGTCCTGTCTGGCGCTGACCTCGCGTCTGCTCAACATCAAGGGCATAAGAAAAAACTCACCGGCTCTTCATCCCGTGTGAGGAAACAAGGTCGCCCTCTCCTCCTCCCCGCACAATCAGGTTCCACACACCCAGTCGTTTCCCAGTTCTTCCGGATGCGATGGATCTGACGGCGGCTCACTGCTGTGATTGCTGCGATTTCGGATACCGAGTGAGACCCTCCCATTGCCAAGATAGTGTAATTGAGATCGGTCGAGATCTTCCTGCCTTTCATGGTGGTTGGGTGTGGAGAAGAACGGCTGGGTGTCACGTTGATCTCAAGGTGTTGCGCACCCTCTCGAGAGCCTTGGCTGTTAGGGACTTTGGCTGGTGTGTCCAGCGCGTGGGATATGAGATTTGGTGGGTCAGGGGACACCAGTTAAACAGGGGGACACTTTGAGAAGCCACAACGCTGAAGGGCAGGTACAACTGGTCAGAAACATGGGGCTACCATTGTATGGAACAGCATAGGACAAGTACTAATGAATCCCAAAAAGAAATCCCTCACCAAGCGCCTTCAAAAACCCTCACAACCTGCACAAACCACCTTCAGCGAGTGGAGACCAGCAGACTGGTGTACATGTTTTCAAACCAGAGTCATTTTGCAGGCCATGGTGCAGTCTTGCCAGAATACAGAGCTGGAATGCTGAAGCGGCGTAGTTGTTGAGAGAATTTGAGCGAGGCCCTCGCCGTCTAAAGGTGGCCATTTTTTCGACGCGGCAAAACTCACGTGTGCCAACTATTTCGAAACCGGCAATAATTCTGTTCATCGGTTCACTGTCGAGGGCAGTACTCTTGGTGCTGAAAACGCGGTTTCAGTCAGCCGGTGTGAGATGTTTCATCCGGTTCTGAACGCACTTTGTGTTAACCACGACACCGTCGCAGATTGACCGCCTCACCCAACCGCACGCGCCATAGCGAACTCAACAGCAACTTGAAAAAGAAAACTCTCAAGATACCCTATCCAGATGGGTTTCCGTGACGAAAGCGTACTGGCGCATGACCGTTCTCTATCACGAGCTCGGCTTATGGGGATTTTGGTTCCCTCGTGGCCATGGGAAAACAAGACGATCCATCATGATCACTCGGAGGCGCTTCATGACTAGGTCGCTTCCCCCTCCCGAACGCCTCCCTCCCTCTGAATTTGAGGCTGGATTCGAGCCTACTTCATGACCTTGCCCCAGACTCTGGGCGGGTTTTCTCTCAGTCAGTTGGTGTCTACTCTCGAAGCTAAGCTCGAGGCATGTGTTCAAAACGACAGGTGAGTTCGTCCGTGCCAGGTACCCCAATGATACGGGATGATAACGATCGTGGATGACAGCGCAGATCCGAGCCTTTCCCTCTCAGAAGTACACGAGCCCCTCTGCGGTCCAACACTCGACTTACCAGTCTTCTCAGATCATCAGCGCCGAAGGAAGCCTCGTTAAAGCTGTCCGCACCCTCCGATCGATGCGAAACGCGTTCGCACCAATCAACAAACTCCCACCCGAAATCCTCGCCCACATCTGCACCTTCGCACCCGACGTCACGTCCGACTTTGCACACCTCTGCGCACAAGTCTGTCGTTACTGGTGGACTACTCTTCTCACTTTTCCTACACTCTGGAACGAGATTCACAACAACGACCCCCTCCACGTCGACGTCCATCTCGCGCGATCTGGGGAGGTACCACTCGAGGTGTACTTTCACGGAGGATTCCCAGCGGATCGGTTTTGTCGGAAGATCCTCCCGCACATGGCACGGTTCCGATCACTCTATCTCTCTCTACGCCCGGACGATTGCGAGAAAACCTTGGATTCACTCGAAAGCGGACGGGGGATGACGACATTACGCGACTTTTTCCTCAGGATAAGGTCGCCCCGGTTGATATTGTCCACCTCAATGATGGAGAAGATATCCTCCTTCGCCTCCAACATCTCCGCTCTCTCCCTCTGGAACGTCGATAACAACCTATCCTCACTCACGTTTCCGCGCCTATTACAATTTTCCTTGGTCACAAAGGTTGGGTTCAGGGGGCTGCGGGTCTCGGATATGATTGGTTTTCTTAGAGGTTGTCCTACCCTCAAAGTGTTAAACCTTCACCGCGCCAGGTATTCCCACATGGATGTAAGCACTGACACCGAACGAGTCGCTCTCCGACACCTGAAATCCGCAAGGCTCGGAGGAAGGCCATCATTACCATCCACCGATTCCCTTCCTTACATCGAGGTCGACCTCCTCCCCTACCTATGCCTCCTCAAAGCCGGCGAATGTAATATCTACATCAACCCGATAAACGCAACGGTCCCGCATGATACAAACTACCTCCTCACTCTCATCCACGCCTGGGGTATCATCTCTGGTTCTGAAGATGGTTCTGGTGGAGGTGCCAGGTTTTCATATGTGAACTTTTCTATCAAGGAGGGGCCCAGTGCATTGGAGATCGTGGGACTAGACGATCTCCGTGTTAAATTCCTTGGCCCGGAGGGTATACCCGCAAGCAGCCAATCAGTGTCGATGCCGGATTGGGAGGCAGTAACCATGGACGAAGTGCCTGGAGCTGGGGGCGCCGGTGGCGGTGAAGTTCAGACACAGCTCTCGCGGTTGGATTGTTTCCTCGCCCCGCTCCGGTGGAATCCCTCCCCGCTGGCTGCGCTCGACACTCTCCTTCTCAGCGGCTTCGGTTACACCAGCAACAAAGGGAAGTATCTTCAGTATCTCCGGGAATGCTTCAGTGGGTTGGGACAGATTCGTAGACTCCAAGTCAAGGAGATGAATCTGTGGATGATCGGTCATCTGTTGCGACCATTTGAGGCCGGGTCAGGTGAGGTGGTTATGGTTTTTCCATTGTTGGAGTTTTTGTCCTTCGATAAATGTACGCCGGCGGAACCACCTCTACCAGCACTTGTTGAGGTGATGAAGAGGAGGGTGGCGCTTGGGAGCGTCTTGGAGACGCTTTTGGCAGATGGCGAGGAGGTCGATCTCTCTGGACTGTCGGATGTACAGGAAGAACGTAGTTACGCGTGTATTGATTTGAAGGTCGCGATACAAACCGTTTGACTAGCATAATTGAATCATCAGGCTTCCCGGGTTGAAAGTCTGGTTTATGCACGCTGGTAACCAAAACTGCATGATGCCGCTCGAGCGAGCGGTGAGCGCACTCTCTTGGAAGGAGCAAGGGGCGTGCGGAGATGAGAGGGTCCAAGATTACATGGGTGGCGTTGATTTCGTGCACACGAGGGACTGACGGGGCTGGGTGGGTGCCGATCACCCGGTTCCTCAGAGAATATGGACACAGGGAAGTTCGGCAGGCGCCCAGACGATGTTCGCCCGTCTACACTCTCCTTCGTCTTCAAGATCGGACTCTCGCTTCCACCTCGCTTCTCAATCAAGATGGCACCGTGATTTTGGAAGGACGACGAGTGACCACTGACCGGTGGTGAGCCCAACCCAACGCGGGGAACGTCAATTGTCAGATCGCGGGGACACGTTTTCGTTTCGCAGCCCCGAGGTCCAGCGTGTTTATAAAAACAGAAATGGGATCTTTCGCCACTCCCCCCCGCGCCCCCCCCCTCTCCCCCCAACGCCATGTCCCAGCCAGTCGTTGCAACCATCAGAGTGAGGCCGTCCACCAGGCTCGGTCTCCCCCGCCCAGAACCCGTGAGGATCCACACCCTGGACCTCGTCGTCCCCCTCGTCTGGGCCCCTATCTACTACTTCTTCCCACCGGTGTCCCAGGCGGACCACCCGGTGAAGGAGACCGTCCTCAACCTCATCTCCTCCCTTGCTGACGTTCTCGAACACTTCCCCGTCCTCGCTGGATCCTTCAGACGCGACGACTCTGGAAATCTCAACATACATTCGGATGGCGTCGGCGCTGATTTTATCTACGAGCTGAGGAATGAGAGGTTCCCTCAGGGAGGGCATGTTCAGGGGATCAATCCAAGGGGTCTCGATTTGGGGCTCCCAGTTCCTGGTGACCCGCTGATCGCTGTAAAATTCACCGCGGTGCGTGAACTCATCCTTTTCGTTTTACCATCGCATTGACTGTGCATCACAGTTCACGTGTGGAACGTACGTTCTGTGTATCGCCACCCACCACGTCGTCGGCGATCTGACCTCAACGATGGACTTCACATATGCCTACGCGCGTCGTTTCGCGAACAAGCCATACCTGTCGACAGTCCCAAAAACTTGGTTACGCGAGCCCCTCAAGTACTTCGACACTCCATCTTCCCCCGTGTCCACTCTCCCCCTCTTGACCTCGATTCCTGGTATCACGATTCTCCCTCCGGACCACCCCCCTTCCCCCTTCCCTCTCCCACAACCAACTGATCTCGTCCACATCTACACCACGACCCAGAAACTCACCCAAATAAAAAACTCGATCAACGCTTCCGGGCCCTCTCCTGACGTCACCACCTTCCAAGTTCTCACCGCTCTTCTCTGGCAAGCCACCGTCCGCGTCGCGTTATCTCACCTGCCGGAAGATGAGGCTGTCAATCTCGGGTTAGCTGTCAACGGCAGAGAACGCGCTCCCACCCGTGCGATGGCTGAAGATCGCTTTTACGGGAACTTCAACCCCGCTGTGTGCGTCTCCCTCCCACGAGGACAGATCGTCAATTCGGACGTGTCGTTCATTGCGACCGCTGTGAAGAAAGCGGTGAAGGAGCAACTCGAGCCCGAGTTCATCGCTAGAAAAATCAAGACCCTCGAAAGCGTGGATTGTAGACGGTTCCTGCCAACCACGCGCTGCCAGTTCACCTGTTGGCCGAAGGACCTAATAATCGACGAGGTTCTCAACTTTGGGTTCAAGTTTATCCAGGACGCAGACGGTTCTTTACCTCCTGATGGGAAAGGAAAACGAAAGGTCGTGGTTTCCGCTGGTGACGACGCTCCGTTCCCGGTCGGAGTAATGCAAGCTTTGATGCTTAACGAAGATACCTACAAGATCCTTGTCGCCGTCCCTCGGGGGATGAAGAACGTGATGTTGGAAGAAGTCCAGACCTGGAGCGTTGAGAAGCCAGAAGTTGTCTTGACCGTCCCGAAGAACCTTTCCTCTTCCGAATCTCACCCGAGGTTATAGGTTGGTTTTCCTTTCCTCCTGTTGAGGCTGTGATGAAGTCGACGGTTGCCGTTCATGACCATCACCTTTTCTTCCTCCCCACCTCCGTGACGATTTCTTCTCTCATTGACGAACGCTCTTTATGTCTCGAGTCGGATGTTCACGTCCAGCGCTCAGTGCTTTGTGCGGTTACGAGTGATCAGTAGTTGTATCTCTGCTTCGTTATCTTGTATCGCTTCCTGCGCTTAATGTATTGAAATATATTTACGTTCTCTCCTGTGCGTGTCTCTTGGCCTCGCTTCCGCGACCGGGTGGGTTGAAACCAACATCGGAACCGGCGGCTCGTTGACCTCGGAGATCGATCCTCAAACATCAACTTGAGGCGGACTGGCAAGGCGGATACCGTTGGAGAATTCCTTGGTGAATCAGCGCTCAGCTGCCGCCGATACACTCCGAGTGCTCTGCGGTCCTACAGGTGAGCTCTCCAACGCCGGTGTTGAAAATCAACATGGAGGAGAGCTCTGACGGAAAAAAAGAAGATACTACAACACACGTACACAAACTCACTCACTGCTGGTATATGCGTGAAACCGAGAGCAAAAGAAGAGGCCAGCGGGAGATAGGAACGGTGCCTTTGGAGATAGAGTAATCCTGCTGGGCGTCTAGTACTGCACCGCCGAAATTAACTTTGCATGGAGCGACCACGAGTCCAACTACCTACTTCCTCCCTCACCACCCGCTGATCCGACACCTACATGGGGTTCCGAGACTCGTTCTCCAAACTGAAGAAGGGAATCAGGCGTCGTGTGTCACGTAGCAGAAGCAAGAGCAGGCCGGAAGTACCACCGGTCGTTGACGCCGATGATAGTGGTGGGGAGAAAGTTGACCCCCCGGCGCCAGCGCGAAGGTCGCTTCTGCGGCGCTCAGAAGTTGAGGTTCCGGTGGTGGTGGTGGGGAGGGGGCTCGGTCTGGGAGAGGATCAGGATGATGGCACCGATGAAGGGGAGATCGAGCTATGTTATCCCTCTCCTTCCACTTCTTCAGTCCCCCCCAGTTGGGGGCTCGACGGCAGTACGTCGAGAAGCGCCCGTTATCTCAATTGCCCCCGCCGTATCTGATCGTTCCATCTTAGGTAGCATTGGGAGCCCTATCGTTCCTAATCACGTATCAGACGTGCCTCGTCCCGACGAGAGCGTGGAGCGGAGCCCAGTCGTGCACGAGAACAACAGGTCAAATTGGAAGTCTACTACGGTTGCCTCGGCTAAATTCCTCCTCCGTGGGGTGAGGGACGCTTCGGACGCCTTCCCTCCTCTCAAGTCTATCGCGGGTATTCTTAACTTTATCTTACAGAACTACGAGGTACGGTCCCCCCCTCCGACATGTTTTATTCCCAACGCTCACAGGACCACCAGCAAACGAAAGCAAACAAACAAGGGATAGAATCATTGGCTCCCCGGGTTCAATCACTTGCTGAATTGCTGTGTACGCCCGCGCCGGAGGATGACATGAAGGAAGAGGATAGGAGAAGGAACCTGGAACGGTAATTACGCAGTTCCCCAAAAACCAAGAACCGAAGTCTGATGTTTATGGGGGTTAGGAAACTGGAAGGCGTTAGCCGAGATTTAACCCCGCTGGCAGAACAAGGCGCGGCTGCAGGCTTCTTTAGCAACGTTCAGAACGCGGATGAGCTCAGCCGTCTCGTTGAAGACATTCGTGACGCAATAATGGACTATCAGGTTCGCCCAATCTTAGGAATCTCCACACCCATCGCGCCTAACCTCCGTATCAGACGTCCCTACAACAAGGGATCTACGATAAGAGCTGCCAACTCATCGTGAGTCTCGCTTCCTCACCGTCCGACTGTGTGTAGTAACTCGTGAATAGGGAGATGTAGATCGCCTTCTCCTCAAGAGCATGTCTCACACTGATGGAGCTGGCTACCGTTCCGGGAACAGGCAGGGGTGCCTGAAGGGAACGAGGGGAGATGTATTCCTACAACTCGAACAGTGGCTGAAGGACGAGCGAGACCAACGCGTGTTCTGGTTGAATGATCTCGCCGGGACGGGGAAGTCAACGATTGCGCAAACGTTTGCCGAGATTTGCTTCGCGGATGGAAACCTTGGGGCGAGCTTCTTTTGTTCACGAGACTTTGATGACAGGAGTACTCTTCAAGCCATTTTCCCTACCCTCGCTCTCCAACTTGCCTACCGGTACCCACGGTTCCGAGAGGAGTTGTTGAAACTCCTGAGGACAAACCTTGATGTTGGGCGGGAATCCCTCTCTCTGCAGATGGAAAGGCTCATTGTTGGTCCATTCAAGACAACACGGATCCGAACTCTCATCATTATTGATGCCTTGGATGAATGCAAGGATCCAAACCCTGAATCAGCCATTCTGTTTGTACTCTCCAAACATGTAGACCAGATCCCAAATGTCAAGTTCTTCATTACTGGCCGCCCTGAAGCCCAAATCCGCTGTGGGTTCCGCCTACCAGCACTCAAGCCTATCACAACAGTGTTCAAACTTCATGAGGTAGAACGTTCCTTGGTGGATCATGACATCAAGCTATTCTTCAGAACACAGTTATCCAACCTCCTAAAGAACAGAAGTGATTGTGACCTCACACAGTGTTGGCCAAGTTCATCTGAGATTGATGTTCTCTGTGAAAAGGCTGCAGGATTCTTCATCTATGCATCAACAGTAGTCAAGTTTGTTACATCCAAGAATCACATGCCAACTGAACAGCTGAACCAAATCACCTCACTTCCACAAAATACCTCTCATGAAGGGAGGTCTGGAATTGATCCCCTCTATACCCAGGTTCTGGAACAAGCAGTTGGTGGTATGCATGCATATGACAAGGAGCTCCATTCCCGCTTCAGGACTGTTGTTGGGGCTGTGTTACTTGTGTTCAACCCTCTTTCAGTAAAGGCACTCTCAGACCTCCTAAAAGTGTCCAATATTTCTACCACCCTCCGTTCCCTCCATTCTGTCCTCCTTGTCCCAAAAAGCAAGACTGCCCCCATCTGCATTTTCCACAAGTCATTCCCTGACTTTCTCACAGACCCAGAAAGATGCGCAGACCATAGGTTCTTTATAGACCCTGGGATTCATCACAGAGAGATCCTGCTTTCATGCTTCAATGTGATGAAGGGGGTCTTGGAGAGAAACATCTGCAAACTGGATGACCATGTCATTCTCAGTGAGGTTGGGGACCTTCCAGCACATAGAGTGACTCACATTGGAGATGCATTGAAGTATGCATGCTGTTTCTGGACAAACCACCTTGTGGGTGTCCCAGGCAGTGGTCCAGGGGTTAAGGATGTGTGGAGAGCAATTGATGAGTTCTTCAAAACACACCTGCTGCATTGGATTGAGGTCCTCAGCCTGATGGGGAAACTTAACATGGGCATTTATGGCCTCAATGATATACAACAATGGTACATGCTGGTGAGTTTTGTATAGAGTGCCTACTCAATGAAATAGTGTTCACACTCATTTAGGCAGGAGTTCCTTGCAAGTGGGCAAATGACACCCAGCGGCTCCTCTTGGAATACTTTGATGTGATCTGCAATTCCCCCTCCCAGATATACCATTCTGCCCTCCCATTTTCCCCTTCCTCATCTTGGCTCTGTGAGTGCTATGCTAAGGAGCTCTCACAAGAAGTCAAGGTGGTCAGGGGGCTTCTGTCCAAATGGGGGATGTGTTCCCGCACAGTTGTATTGAATGACTGCCCACTAGACCTTGTATACTGGAATAATACCATTGCAGTTGGATCACAATCCAGGGATATCACCATCCTTGATGGGATCACAGGCACCCAATTGGCTATTCTTTCTGGGCATACTGGTTCAGTGAGATCTTCTGCTTTCTCATCAGATGGGACATCACTTGTATCTGGAAGCCATGACCAGACTGTTAAACTCTGGGATGTGCAAACTGGGGGAGTGATCAAGACATTCTATGGCCACACTGACTGGGTTCTTTCTGTCTCCATCTCTGCAGACTGCACCACAATTGCCTCAGGGTCTGATGACAAGACAATCCGTTTGTGGGACATTTGGACAAGGGAGTGTTATTGTATCATAGAGCAACAGAACCCAGTGGCCTGTGTTACCTTCTCTCATACAAACCCCAGAAACCTCACATCTGAGTCTGGTGGCAAAGTCTGGCAGTGGGATGTTAATGGTCACCAAATCAGCACCACATACAATGGTTCTCATATTGCTTTCTCCTCAGATGCCACTCAGTTTGCCTCATGTCAAGGGGCAGCTGTCATGATTAGGAACTCTGACTCTGGAGCAGTTGTGGCTGAATTACATGTAGCTAAGGGTGATACCCACTGTCCCTGTTTCTCCCCCAATGGCAGGATCATAGCTGTTGCTGATGGGAGTACTATATCTGTTTGGGACATCACCAGTTCAGACCCCTGCATTATTGAAACCTTTGCTGGACATACCAGCAATATTACTTCCCTTGTATTTTCCTCCCCTTTCTCCCTTGTCTCATCATCCACAGACCATTCAATCAAATTCTGGCAAATCAGTGTCTCACCAACAGACCCTGTTGTGGTTGATCCAAAATCCACATTCCTTGCTTCAGCTCCAGTTATGTCTATTACTCTACAAGCAAAAGATAGCATTGCTATCTCAAGTGATTCAGATGGAGTGGTGAGAACTTGGGACATTTTAACTGGCCTCTGCAAGGCATCCTTCCAAACCCCAGCTGATAACCCCCACCAGTGTGATGCCAGGCTGATCAACAATAAGTTGATCTTTGTTTGGTATGTGGACAGGAGGATTCATATCTATGATGTGGGGAAAGGGGAACTCCTCCAAACAGTAAAGGCAACCCAGGACAATGCTGATGATATCAGGATATCAGGAGATGGATCAAAAGTCTTCTGCCTGTACTGGAGATTCATCCAAGCTTGGTCTATCTGGACAGGAGAGGTTTTGGGAGGGGTGGGACATAGTGTTCTGTATCAAGAGTCACTCATTGTAGATGGTTCAAGAGTCTGGGTTTATTCCCTTTTGTCAGAGGCCCAGGGATGGGACTTTGGGATTACAGGTTCATCTCCTGTTCAGTTACCTAACATGGCTTCACCCCACCCCAATGTTACCAAGGTATGGGACACTAATTTGTCAAGGATCAAGGATGCAGTTACTGGGAGGGTGGTTTTTCAGCTCCCTGGGAGGTTTACAAAGCCTACTGATTCACAGTGGGATAGTCATTATCTGGTTGCAGGCTATAAGTCTGGGGAGGTGTTAATTCTGGATACCAGCCATATTCTCTCCCAGTAGGGATCTATTGCTTATAAGGTGTATGGCTGGTCAGTAGCAGGGCCTGGGATGAGTAGCCCAAATGTAGCATTAACACTTTGACAATCTCCCACAATGAGATGTTCCATGATGGCAGTACAGAGTCCATCCTTATCAGGAGTGTTGGTGTTGTAAATACCATAGAGAGATGTCAACTCAAGCAGGGTACCAGAACCAAAGGGTTTGATCCATGTCATGATTTTCGCCAGTTTTCTGCCTTTTTCTTTCTAAGTCCCAAGTGCCCACTCATTTAACTTTGCTCAACCATGACATGTTTCCACATTCCTTATCTTATCTTATCTCATGTCCCATTTCTCCTATCTTATCTTTCATCTTCTTTCGGTCATTTCGGTTAGAAGGCACACTCGGTCATCTCGGATTACTCGGGCTAGAGACTTTTGGCCCATGGGAAGACAGTACAGAGGACTATCTATTTTGGAGCAATATCGACGTCCCCTACAAGGGAGTCGACCCAAGCCTTGGCAGTCTCCTGCGCCTCGGCCACCAGCCTCTCCTCCTCTTCGACGTCCCCCACGCTCGCCAACCACTGCTCCCAGTCCCTACCCGACTCGATCCTCTCCTCCAAGGTCCTAGGCCCAGAGGCCACCACATAATTCCCCAAAGTGATGGGGGAATCCAAGACGTCCTCCTCCAGGACCGTCAAGTCAAACTGCTGAGGAGGATAGGTCTCAAACCTACTCCTCAAAATACCTACGGACATCTCCACCTGAGTTGTCCTCCTCAACATCGACTCGTACTTCCCCATCAGATCCTCACACTTGTCGGCCATCTCGAGGCAACGCTTTTCCAAGGTCTTAACCTTGTTCTTCAACTCCAAATTCTAAGAGGAACGGGGTCAGCAAACTCTAAAGCGAGCTCGGGATCCGGATTCCCACCTCTTCGTCACACTTCTCTAATTCAGAGAAGACCTCGGCCATCGCCACTGCAGTAAACCCCAAACAGGTATCTGCCACCTCAGGAACTGGGTCCACCTCCAGGTGCTCGATCGCCAAACCTCGAGCCATCATCTCCTCCTGGAAGTGGGTTGACTCCACGTTCCTATACCTGTCCCTCCAGATCATCTTCCCGGTGTGGACGAAGTCCCTCAGATAGAGGTCCTTAAACCTATCGTGGCGGACAGCCTTACTCTGGGCTCGTCCATTGACCTCAGCAAGAAGAGGGTAGGGGAGATAATGATCCCCCCGACGGAGCTTGTATCCGTTGACGTTGAAGGGGATGATGGGGATGACTGGTTGGCGAGGGAAGCCGGAAGTACGAGGAGGTTTAGGAGCCTGATGACCCCGAGGACGAGAAGCTGGAGTGCGGGCCGGAGCCTTGTAATGAGAAGGAGGGATGGTGGAAGATTCCCCATGGATCATGCCGAGGACGTTGTCTATACAAGAGGAAGAGTCATCGAAGGACATAGTAGGATTGGTGTGGTTGGTAATGTTGGTGGGAGTGGCTGAGTGGGGAATGATGGGGACTTGCCAACCAATGAGCAGTCCTTATATGTTTCCCACTTCGGTGCAACAATACTCCATCATTCCCACCGCGCCCATAAGCCATCACCGCCCACCCCTATATCAACAGCGCCCATATGCGCCCATGTCCATTCAACAGCTCTCATCAATCCCCAGTGATTGTTTCAGGTCCATCAAACCCTCAACCCTTAGCTCGGTCCAGGCGCAGCCCATCAGCATCTAGACCTCGGCCTTGATCAAACCCCGGTGATCATTTCACCTTCATCAAATGACCTTTCCCC